>Ga0335081_10006282_pt1 | contig 18904 bp, 16 predicted proteins | sample Lox_Sample_35_FD_206713 | JGI IMG/M metagenome (GOLD analysis project Ga0335081, IMG submission 206713) | Soil microbial communities from Loxahatchee National Wildlife Refuge, Florida, United States - Lox_Sample_3.5 | ecosystem: Environmental > Terrestrial > Soil > Wetlands | place: USA...
TGACACTCATGACGCTTCCTTTGCAACCTTGCCGCGCAACAGGGCCCGAATGTATTGCGGACTGAGCGGCTGTCGATCCGCGACCACGCCAAACGGCGCCAGGGCATCGTTCACCGCATTCAGCACCGCGCCGATCGCACCCATGACTCCGCCTTCGGCCATGCCCTTGACGCCTGCCGGCGTTCTGCCGTTCGGCGTGTGCATGGCGATGACCTCGAAGTTCGGTAGCTCTGCGGCGGTTGGCACGAGGTAGTCGGCGAGTGTTGCGCTGAGGTTCTGCCCGTTCTCGTCATAGAACACCTGCTCGAACAGCGCACCGCTTAAGCCCATCGCGATCGCGCCGTGCTGCTGGCCTTCCACAACTACGGGACTGAGCACCGTCCCGCAGTCCTCGGCGACGACGTAGCGCTCGATGGAAATCGCGCCAGTGTCGGTCGCGACGTCGACCATGCACACGTGCGTAGCATTGGAATACGTCATCGCCGGTGGATCGTAGGTCTTGCTGAAATCGAGTCCAGGGCTCATGCCCTGAGGCAGCGCGAGCGGATCGAGATATGCGGTCCGCGCGACCTCCGCGAAGGATTTGCTGCGGTCGGTCCCCGCGACGCTGAACCTGCCGTCCTTAAGTTCGATATCGGACTCCGCCACTTCGAGCAGATGCGCGGCGATCGCCACCATCTTCGCGCGCGCATCGAGAGCGGCGAGATACAGCGTGCTGCCGCCGGCGGTGCCGCCGCGCGCGCCGCGGCTGCCCATCCCGTAGGGTGCGATGTCGGTGTGGCCCAGATGCACGCGCACGTCTTTCGGGTCGACACCCAGCCCTTCGGCGACCGCCTGCGACAACGAAGTCTCGTAGCCCTGGCCGGTGGGACCCAAGCCGACCGACGCGTTCACCGCGCCACTCGGTTCGACGCGCACCCATGCCGCCTCGTGCCCCGACCCCGGGATACCGGCGGCCTTGTAGAAACGTGAGCCGTAGGTCGTCGATTCGACGACCACGCAGATGCCTAAGCCCAGGTATCGCGCCTCATGGCGTGCGCGCTTCTGGCGCTCACGGAAGCCGGCGTAATCCACGGCGCTGAGCGCCGCCTCGAAGGTCTCGCGCGGCGTAATGTCTTCCAATACTTCGCCGGTTGCCATCGTGTACGGGAGCTCTTCCTTGCGCAGCATGTTGACGCGGCGTACTTCCGCCGGATCGAGTCCAAGCGTCCGCGCGATTGCCTCGATCGTGCCTTCGATCACCCAGCTCGTGATCGCCATGGGCGCGCGCATCGGTCCGTTGCCGCACTTGTTGCTGAGCACCACCTTCACGTCGAACGCGTAGTCCTGCACCTTGTAGGGGCCGGTCAGGATCATCGCGACCACGCGGGCGAGATAATTGGCCGGATAGAAGCAATACGCGCCGAAGTCTTCGACGAGCTCGAGCTCCAGTCCCAGCAGTCGACCTTCCTTCGTCACGGCGGCGCGAGTACGGCAGAAATCCTCCCGCGCGTGGCTCGCGGCAATCAGGTTCTCCATCCGGTCTTCGCGCCAACGCACGGGGCGCCCGAGCGCGCGAGCGAGCGCCGCGACCGTGAGCTCTTCGCGGTAGAAGATGATCTTCTGCCCGAAACCACCCCCGACGTCCGGGCTCACAACCGAGACCTGCGATTCGGTCAACCGCAGTCGCGCGGCGAGCTGCGTGCGCAGCGGATGCGGCGCCTGGGTGCCGATGGTGAGCGTCAGGTGCTGCCGCCCTGGGTCCCATACCGCCACGCAGCCGCGCGTCTCGATCGGCAGATGCGTTTGACGCGCCTGCGAGAAGGTGGCTTCGACCACCTTGTACGCCTCGCGCCGACGCGCGGCAGGATCGCCGTGGCTGAAAGTCTGATGGGAGACGAGGTTCGAGGACAGTGCCTCGTCGACACGCGGCGCTTCCGCTTGAAGCGCCTGCCACATGTCGGTGACGGCAGGCAATGGTTCGTACTCGACGACAACTTGCTCGGCAGCATCTTCGGCGAGGTAGCGATCGGTGGCGATCACGCAGACGACGGGATCGCCTTGGAAGCGCACCTTGTCGGTCGGGAGTGTGCTCATCTCGACCGGTCGCAGCCCCTCAATGGGCGGTGCCATACGCAGCTTCGTCGTCCATTCCCCGAGCTCGCGTCCCGTGACAACTGCGACTATTCCGGGACAGCCCCGCGCCGCCTCGACATCCACCGAGACGATGCGAGCGTGCGCATGGGGCGAGCGCACGAACGTAGCAACCAGGGCGCCCGGGATCTCGATATCGTCGACGAAGCGTCCGGCGCCGATCAGGAGCCGATAGTCCTCCTTGCGCGGGAGCGCCTTGCCGATGCTCGTGAACTCAGGCCCCGGCATGGTTTTCCTCCCCTCGCATGCGCGCGGCCGCCTTGCGGATCGCCGCGACGATGTTGTGGTAGCCGGTGCAGCGACAGAGATTGCCGGAGAGCGTCTGCCGAATTTCGCCTTCGCTTGGATCGGGCCGCTTGCGCAAGAACGCTTCGAACGTCATCACGATGCCCGGGGTGCAGAATCCGCACTGCAGACCGTGCTCCTCGTGCAGCGCTTCCTGCAACGCGCTCAACCGCCCTTGCGCCGCGATCGCCTCGATCGTCGTGATCGCATGCCCCTCCATTTGCACTGCGTAGATGAGGCAAGCCCGGGCGGGTCGGCCGTCGACGAGCACCGTGCATGCTCCGCATACGCCGTGCTCGCAGCCGACATGAGTGCCGGTGAGCCGGCAGTCTTCCCGCAGCGCATCGGACAGCAGCTTGCGCGGCTCGACAAGGAGCTCGTGCGCCTGCCCGTTGACGTTGAGTTTCACGTTGACTCTTTCGAACATCCTATCTCCCGATGGCCTGGGCGATCGCGCGCTCAAGCGCGCGCCGCGCGAGCGCCGCGCACAGCTCTCTTCGATACTCCGCGGGAATGCGGGGATCGTCCGCGGGCTCGATGCGCTCGCGCGCGGCCTGCGCGAACCCGGCGCACCATTCAGCGTTCGCCTCTCGTCCGACGAATCGCGGCGCGAGTTCCTCCAGCGATACCGGAACGGCATCGACGCCGCCAACGGTCAGTCCCACGCGCGCTACGCGCCGGCCGCCGTCGAGCGCGACCGTAGCCGCTGCCGCGACAATCGCGAAATCGCCGTGGCGACGGCTGAAGAGTTCGAACGCCGAGCCTTCGCGCGCACCGAGCCTGGGGAAGCGGACCTCGACGATAATCTCCTCTGCTTCCAATGCCGTAGTCATCACAGAAACGAAGAAGTCTCTTGCAGGAAGCGTGCGCCGACCCCGGGCGCTCGCGACGTCGATCTCAGCGTTGAGGGCAACGGCAACCAGCGGCAATTGTGCGGCCGGATCCGCGTGCGCGAGGCTTCCGCCCATAGTTCCGCGCTGACGGATCGCGTAATGTCCGACCGTGCCGGCGGCTTCAGCGAGCAGCGGGCATGCTGACCGGACGAGCTCTGAAGATGCGACGTCATCGTGACGCGCCAGCGCCCCCACGGCGATCACGGTGCCCGCATCGCGGACGTAGGAAAGGTCGTGCAAGTCATTGAGGTCGATCAAATGATCCGGCTGAGCGAGCCGCACGTTGAGCATCGGGCCCAGGCTCTGGCCACCCGCGATCACCTTGGCGGCGTCGCCGTGAGTTGCCAGAAGCGCGAATACGTCGGCGAGCGAACGCGCACGGTGATAGGTGAAGGCGGCCGGTTTCACAATACTTGCATTCCCGTCTGCCAGATCAGCGACTGGCCGGAAGCCTTGTCGAAGAGCTGGAGGCGATGAGTATTGACCGCGAGGGCGACGTTCTCGCCCTGACGGTGATGTAGCTCCTTGCCGACGCGGCAGAACAGGAGCTTTCCTTCGGCCTCGAGGCCGAGAAACTGGTCCGAGCCGACCGGCAGTACCGAGGTCACGCGCCCGTGCAGCGCCTCGCCCTCGCGCGGCGTCGCCCGCTCGTCGACGTCCTCCGGCCGGAGCCCGAGCATGACCTCGCGCCCTTGATCGGCACTCACTTTTTGCGCGACATGCGGAGGCAGCGCGATCGAGAGCGTACCGCGCACAAAGCGCACGCCTTCGCCATCCTGCCGTAATGTACCGTCGACGTAATTGATCGGCGGGTTGCCGAGGAACGACGCGACGAACATGTTGCGCGGCTCCTCGTAAATCTCCTCAGGCGGCCCGATCTGGTGCACGACGCCCTCGCGCATGACGACGATGCGGTCGGCCAAGGTGAGCGCCTCCGCCTGATCGTGGGTCACGTAGACGAACGTAGTCTGCATCGTCTGGTGAAGTTGCTTGAGCTCCGCCCGGGTCGAGATCCGTAACGCCGCGTCGAGGTTCGAGAGCGGCTCGTCCATCAAAAAGGCGGCCGGTTGACGCACCATCGCGCGGCCGAGCGCGACGCGCTGGCGCTGGCCGCCGGAGAGCTGGCTTGGCCGCCGATCGAGGAGCGCGTCGATTTCGAGGCGGCGTGCGGCATCGCGCACGCGAGCATCGATCTCAGCCTTGGGGTGCTTGCGCATCATCAGGCCGAAGGCGATGTTGTCGTACACCGACTTGTGCGGATACAGAGCGTAGCTCTGGAACACCATCGCCACGTCGCGTCGGTGCGGCGGTACTGCGTTCATGACGGCGTCGTCGAAATAGAGTGTGCCTTGGCTCACATCCTCGAGGCCCGCGATCATATTGAGGGTCGTTGTCTTGCCGCAGCCGGACGGACCGAGCAGCACCAAGAACTCTTTGTCCCGGATGTCGAGGGTGAGGTTCTCCAGTGCGACGAAACCGTTCGGATAGCGCTTGCCCACAGCCTCGAACTTGATGCGCGCCATGCGGATTCTCCTTAGCCCTTGACCGCACCCGCCGTCAGGCCCGACACGATGTAGCGCTCGAACATGACCGCGAGGATGATCGGTGGCACGACCGCTAGCACACCCGCGGCATTGATGAAGGAAAAACTGATCGTGAAATCCGAGGTGAACGACGCGACAATGATCGGCATCGTCTGCGAGGCCGGAGTCTGAGTGAACATCAACGCGAGCAGAAACTCGTTCCAGCTCGTAAGGAACGTGAAAAGTGTCACCGCCACCAGCGAAGGCAGTGCGAGCGGCAGAAACACGCGGAGCAGCGCCTGCAATCGCGAGCAGCCGTCCACCCGCGCCGCCTTGTCGAGCTCGTCGGGTAGCGACTCGAAATAGCCCAGCAGGATGAATACCGAAAAGGGCACGGTAATGGCGAGGTACGTGATGATGAGGGAGGCCAAGTTGTCGAGCAGGCCGAGCTTGCGGATGAACAGGAAAAACGGCACGACCAGCGCGATGTCCGGGATCACGCGCGTGGTGAGCATGAGGTAGATCGACGCGGAGCGGCCCACGAAGCGCACCTTGGCCATCGCGTAGGCCGCGGGAATGCTCACCAGCAGATTGAGCCCGGCCACCGACAGCGCTACGATCAGGCTGTTGGCCATTCCGGGTAGAAGATTCTTCGCCGTCGACGGGATGAACTTACCGGTCGCGGGATCGCCCTGACGCCGCGTTTCGTAGGTAACCGCCTTCTCCCCGGTGGTAAAGATCGCGCGGAAGTTATCGAGCGTCGGCGCATGGGGAATCCAGTGAGGAGGCACCGAGGTTATCTCCGTCTCTGGCTGGAACGAAGAGGACGCCATCCAAGCGACCGGTGCGAGCACGTAGGTGAGGAACAACACCGATGCGGCGGTGAGAAGCGCTCGCCGGCCGAGCCTGCGAAGCGTGACGGTCATAGCTTGCGCCCCATCGTGCGGATGATCGAATAGGCGAGCAGGAACGTTACCAGCGCAACGATGTAGGCGAGCGCAGACCCTGTCCCGAACGAAAGTCGGCGAAAGGTCTCGACGTAAACCTCCCACGCCACCACGTGCGAAGCGTCAGCAGGACCGCCCTCGGTTAAGATGAAGAAAAGGTCAAAGTGACGAACCGCCATCATCGTTTCGTAGATCATCACGAGCGTGAACCCGGGGCGCAGCAGCGGAAGCGTCACGTGCATGAAGCGCCGCCATACGTCGGCACCGTCGACCTTAGCAGCGCCGTAGAGGTCAGCCGGGATCGACTTCATCGTCACGAGGAGCAAGATGGTCGCGAGCGGAACTTCCTTCCAGACGAAGGCGTTGGCGATCAACGCCAGGGTTTTGCGCGTGTCGCCCAGCCACACCATGTACTTGTCGATGAAATCGAGCTGGTACAGCAGTCCGTTGAGCGCGCCGTAGCCCGAGTCGTAGATCCACTTCCACATCAATGCGTTTGCCACGTACGGGATTGCCCATGGAATCAGGAGCACCGCCGAAAGGACGCGGCGGCCGCGGAACTGTTCGTTCAAGAGCAGCGCCATCAGGAGCGCGATAACCATGATCGCTGCGACCGACATCACCGTGAACGTCGCCGTCCGCGCGACGGACGTCCAGAACAGTGCGTCCCGGAAGACGTGCACGTAGTTCTCCAGCCCGACGAACGGCACGCGCAGCGGGCGGGTGAGCTTCAAGTCGAACAGACTCACCCAGAACGAATACAGCACCGGGAATACGGCGACCGCGAGCAGCACGAGCATCATCGGCGCCAGGAGGACCATGGCGCTCCGCTGATCGTAAGCGCTCACCGGGTAGTGGAAGCGCCCGCCTACGGGCGGCACGCCCGCGCTCACTGCACCGGAAGCGAGAGTGGACACGATGTGAAGGCGCGGCCCGCGGTATCCGCCGCCACGCCTTCCGTCACGACTTGCTCAGATCATTCCAGCTCTGAGCCGACTTCTTCAGCGCCTCGTCGACGCTCGCCTTGCCGACGATCGCCTCCTGCCAAGCGGTGCCGTTCTGCTCATCCCACTCGCCGAACCAGCGGCTGATGACATCCTTCTTGCGCGCCAGGGCCTGCTGCTTCTCGACCATGGCGATGTCGGCATACTTGTTGTACGCGGCGCGCACGTCGGGATCCTGGAACAGCGGCTTCACGCCGAAGCCGCTGCCCACGTCGAGGAACAGCAGTTTCTGGAATTGGTACTTGCCGTCGGCCTTGCCGCCGAACCACTCGATCAGCTTCGCTGCGTTCGCGGCGCGAGTGTTATCAGCAGCGGCCTGCGTGGTCATGCCGTGGAAGCGCATCCAGCCGACGGTTGCATGCGCACCGCCAGGGCCGGCGGGCATCAAGGCCTGCTTGACGCGGCCAGCGATTTGCGACTGCTGCGGATCGTTCAGAGTCCGAATGCGGTAGCGCCCGATGAGCGCGAACGCGTGATTGCCAGAGCTGAATGCCTTGAGACCGTTCAACTCGCCGATCTCCACGCACGCTGGCGACACGATCTTGTGTTTGTTGACAGCATCAACCACCCATTGCAGGGCGTCGTGTGCGCCGAGTCTCCGATCCGCCATCACCGCACGGCCTTCGTCGTCGACGAAGCGACCGCCGTGAGAGAACACCAGCGCTGACATGAACTCGATGAGCCACGTCTCGCGCGCCATCGACAGCATCAGCGGATACTCCGAAAGCCCCGCCTTCTTTAACTTGAGCGACTGTTGCACGACTTCGTTCCAGGTCGCGGGCGGCGCTGCGATGCCGGCCCGCTTCAGCTTGTCCTCGTCGTAGAAGAAGGCCATGTAGTCGGTGTAATACGTGAGCCCGTACTGGTGGCCTTTATAGAGCATCGACCTCGTGCAAAAGTCGCTTGCCTCGGCGTTGTATTTCATGAGCTCGGGCCAACCGTCGACCGGCGCGAGCCACCCCGCCTCCGCCCACTCCGGTAACCAGGTATCCGATACCCAGAGCACATCGAGCGGCGCGCGGCCGACGAATTTGGTGATCATAGTCTCGCGATATTGTGCCCAGGGTGCGTTGTTGTAGTTGACGTTGACGCCGTACTTGGCTTCGAAGGCGGTCAAATGGCTTTTCACCTGGTCAACCGCCGCGGACCAAGTGAAGAAGTTGAGGCTGTCGGCGGCGGCAGCTAGAGCAGGATTGCCCGTCGGTACCAGCCCCGTGCTCGCGAGGCCCGCGGCTGCAGACAGTTTCAGGAAATCGCGCCGGCCGACGCGGTGCTTCCATATCGCGCTCATTGGACTACCTCCCAGGGTACGCCGACACCGCAATGCCGGCTCGAATAGACTCACGCGCCCGCTGCACGCCTCGCGATTTGATTTGTTCCGGGAAACGGAGGCCCATCGGATTCGAATGGGAATCTAGCACCACCCCGCAATGTCGTCAACTGACGAGTTAATCGTCGGCATGCTTGCGCACAGTGCGCCTGACGCCGAGTGCGGCTGGCAAACTTGCGAGGAACATTCGCACGTGCATCGCGATCACTTCTTCGACTGGCGTAGGGTTGTCGCTGCGGTAGATGTGGCGACGAATCGCCAAGTGCGAAACCGCGCCGTGCAGCGTCCATCCGAGCTCGTGCCGGAATGCGCGATCCGGCGGCAACTTGACCCCGATCTCGTGCGCCGACTCTTCGACGATCATCTCGAGCATGCGCGTGATGATGGCTGCAATATACGCGGGCGCCATGTCGACTTCGGCGAGCGACGCATAGAGGAAAAGCCTCAGCCAGCGGCGAGTGAGAACGCCGGTGTAATACTCACGGTAGAACTCGTTCAGACGCTGTTCCACCGGCTTGCTGCGATCGCCGAGATCCACGAACCACACCGCCTTGAAAGCGCCGACGATTTCGGAACTATAGACTTCGTCGATCAGTGCAGCCTTGGTGGGAAAGAAGCGGTAGAGCAGGCGCTGGGAGACGCCGCAAGCGTCCGCCAAAGCGCGCGTTTGCGCCGTGAGGCCATACTCGGCGAAGAGCTCGACCGCATTTCCGAGGATCTGGCCGCGGCGTACCGAATGCGGCAAGCGCCGCGTGATCCGAGCGCGTTTGCCCCTGCGCCCCGCGGAGCCGTTGATCTTCTCGGCCAGCAGTTGTGACTTGGCCTGCATTACCTGTCCCCCGTTCGAACAACATCGATGCCTGACCGCTATGTCGTCAGGTGATGAGATAATACCCGTCTCGGCACAGCAAGGGCAACCATCTACAGCGGTCGATACCGCGAGGAGACATCATGATCTGCGAGATGCGCACCTATCAGATCCAGGCGGGCAAAGCAGGTGAGTTTCTGAAGATCTACCAGGAAAACGGCCTCGGCATCATCACTCGCTACGCCAAGCTCATCGGCTGCTGGACAAAGGAGTCGGGTACGCTCAATTCCGTAGTGTTCCTCTGGGCGTATAACGATTTCGGGCACCGTACTGAGCAACGAAGCAAGCTCGCGCAAGACAAGGATTGGGTGACGTTCACACCGACTGTCCTTCCCTATCTCGTACATCAAGAAAGCGTGTTCCTGACACCAGCCTCATTCTCTCCGGCCCATTGAGTCGAGCGGCGCGCCGGCCATCTATCCGGCGTACGTTTGCGGTCGGAAATCTTATATGAGCGAAGAATCCGATGGCCGGAGGCCGACGCCGGCGCGGCAGAAACGACGTAGCTAGACGAATTGCTGTGCCCATGTCCGTCAACGCGGGGCGGATTGGTTGAGGCTTCGAATCGATCGCCTCGCGTAGCCGAGTTCGATCCGGAGTTCCACTATGACAACGTCTTAACCATCTTCGGGCAACGTCTTCCTCGCGGGAGACCCTTCCAGCATCGGATTCGCTAGGCGCGATGCTCGATTTCCAGTATCGTGACGCGGCGAATTGCCAGCGGCGAAATGCTCAACATTGCGCCGCTCCCAGACTCGAATAGAGTGTTGCATGCAGCAGATGGATCACTGGCAGCGCGTCGAGGCGGCCGTCGCAGGCGCTGCGGTCGACCGCCTACCGATCGCTCTGTGGCGTCATTTTCCCGGCGACGACCAGCACGTGGACCAATTGGTCGCCCAGACGCTCGCCTGGCAGGATCGGTGGCAGTTTGATCTCGTCAAGTTCATGCCGTCGGGCACGTATGGTGTCGAGGATTGGGGTGCCGTCAGCGCATATCAGGACGCGCCCAACGGCGCGCGTTCGATTGTCGAACCCGCCGTCGTACGGACGCAGGACTGGCACAAAATCCACGATCTCGACGTTCGCCAGGGCTCCTATGGAAGGCAGAACGACGCGCTCGCTGCAGTGGCGAAGCGGCTCGGAGGCACGGTGCCGCTCTTGCAGACCGTGTTCAGCCCGCTTACCACGGCGCGCAAGCTCGCCACCGAAGGGCTGTTCGCGGACCTGCGGCGGTCGCCCGACGCGCTTGAGCAGGCACTGGAAGTCATTACCGGCGTCACCATCCGGTTCGCGCTCGACGCGCTTGCCGCAGGCGCGCACGGCGTGTTCTTCGCGACCCAACTCGCGTCGTTCCGGATGCTGAGCGCCGCGGAGTACGAGCGGTTCGGCAGGACCTACGACCTGCAGGTGCTCGCGGCGCTGCGCGGCAAGACCCGGCTCAACATGCTGCACGCGCATGGCAGCGACATCATGTTCGAGCTGCTCGCCGGCTATCCGGTCGAGATGATGAACTGGCATGACCGGCTCACCGAACCCAGCTTGCATACAGCCGCCACGCGTTTCCCCGGCCTGCTCGTGGGTGGCCTCAGCGAGCGCGCAACGATGCTCGACGGTGATCCTGAGTCGGTCGGGGGCGAGGTGCGCGACGCGATTGCGCAGACCAACGGGCGGCGCTTGATGATCGGGCCCGGATGCGTAATGCCCCCCGCCGTCAGTGAAGCCAATATCGCGGCTGCGGTGCGTGCGGCGCGGATTGCCGCGTAGCGGCGGCTACGGCAGGTGCGGCCGCGTAGCGGCGACCGCGACGCGCTGTCGCACGCAAGTCAATCGGCCAGCTCGCTTGCGTGCCGCCCCAGATAGGCGTCCTGCACGGCCGGATCCTGCAACAGGGCCTGCGCCGAGCTCGACAGGACGATGACCCCGTTCTGGATGACATAGCCCCGATCGGCAATCGACAGCGCCATCTTCGCGTTCTGCTCGACCATGAAGACGCTCACGCCCTGTCGACGGATGCTCGCGATCGTGTCCAGGACGCGCTCGACGAAGATTGGTGCGAGACCCATCGTCGGCTCGTCCATGCAGATCAGCTGCGGTCGGCTCATCAGCGCCCGCGCCATCGCGAGCATCTGCTGCTCGCCCCCGCTCAAGGTTCCGGCGAGCTGCAGACGCCGCTCGGCGAGGCGCGGAAAAATCGTGTACATCCGCTCCAGGTCGGCGCGTATTTCGGCGCGGCCGGTGCGTAGGAACGCGCCCATGTACAGGTTTTCCTCGACCGTCATCGCCGGAAACACCCGCCGCGCCTCCGGCACGGCCGCGAGGCCGCGGAGGATACGCGCCGAAGTGGGCAGCGCGGTCGCGTCCACCCCCTGGATCGAAACGGTTCCCGACGTCGGCCGCAGCAGCCCGAGGATCGTTTTCATCGTTGTCGACTTACCGGAGGCGTTGCCACCCAGCAGGCAGACGATCTCCGCCGCCCCGACGTGCAACGACACCTTGGCAAGCGCCTGAACCGGGCCGTAGAAGACGTCGACGTCGCGCAAGGCTAGCAGCGGCGAAGAAGTGGCGGGGCTGGCCGCGTGCGGCGCCGTCGCCGCGTGCTCGCGCGGCTTCGTCGACTCGGGTCCCCGGCCGAGATATGCCTCGATGACCGCGGGGTCGCGCTGCACTGCAGTCGGTTGGCCCGCCGCGATGACCTTCCCATCGTCCAGCACGATAACGTGGTCCGAAAGCGTCATCACCAGATCGAGCTTGTGCTCGATCAGCAGCACGGTGAGCCCCTCGCACTGCAATTGCTCGATCTGATGCAGCACCTCGCGCGTCTCCGTGGGATTCATGCCCGCGGTAGGCTCGTCGAGGAGAAGCAGACGCGGCCCGAGCATCAGCGCACGGCCGATCTCGGTTCGGCGCCGGTTCGCATAGGACAGCGAGTAGGCGTAATGCTCGCGCCGCGGCAACAGGCGCTCACCGAATCGCGCGAGCTGCGCTTCCACGGCCACGCGCGCCGCAGATTCTTCGCGCTCCACCGCGGAGGGGCGGGCGAGCGCCATCGCGGTCTCGGCGAGCAACGGCACCCACCGAGCAAGCGGCCATTCGCGCAGCGCGGCGCACGGGCGCTGCGCCGCGAGGCGCGTATGCCTGCCGACGAGCAGGTTTTCCTCCACCGTCATGTTGCCGAAGACCCGCCCGTTCTGGAACGTCCGCGCGAGCCCGCGCGCGGCGATTCGGTCCGGGGTCAGTGCCCCGAGAGGATTTCCTTCGAGCAGCACCGTGCCGGCGTCGGCACGCAGGTGTCCGCTCACCAGGTTGAAGGTCGTCGTCTTGCCCGAGCCGTTCGGGCCGATGATGCTGACGATCTGCCCCGGATAGACTTTGAACGAAACGTCGTCGACGGCGCTCACGCCGCCGAAATGCTTGACGAGGTTCCGTACCTCGAGCAACGGCGTTCCGAGCGCCCCGCTCATCGGTAGAGCCACAGGCCCTGCGGGCGGAAGCGGATCAGCAGCAGGAGCAATACGCCGTAGCTCAGGATGCGGAAGTCGCCGAACGGACGCAGAAGCTCCGGTCCGCCAACGAGCACGATGGCGCCGATGATCGTGCCCGTTACGTTCGACATCCCGCCCAGCACGATCATGGTGAGCGCCAGCACCGAAATGTCCACGCCGAAGATTTCCGGGTTGATGTAGCCGTATTGGTGGGCGAGCAGGCTGCCGGCGACGCCGGCGATAAACGCGCCGAGCGCGAAAGCGAGCGACTTGTGGCCCGTGAGCTGCACGCCGCTCGCCTGCGCCGCGACCTCGTCCTCGCGTATCGCGCGCCAGGCGCGACCGAGGTGCGAGCGCTGCAGCCGGACGACGACCGCTATGCTCGCGATCAGCAACGCGGACGAGAGCCAGTAGTAGGCGCGCGGCGAGACGATTTCCTGGCCGAGCAGACGCGGTGGCGGGATGGCCGTGATGCCCAGCGGCCCGGCGGTGACCGCCGGCAGGTTCAGGATGGCGGCGACGACGATGGCGCCGATTCCAAGCGTGACGATCGCGACGTAGTGGCCCCGCAGCTTGAGCACAGGCTGGATCAAGGTTGCACCGGCCACCGCCGCGGCAAGACCGGCCATCGGCATCGCGAGCCAAAACGACCAGCCCTGGCTCTTCACCAGCAGTGCGGAGGTGTAAGCGCCGATCGCGAAGAACCCGGCCTGACCGATCGACATCAACCCGGTCGTGCCAGCGACCAGCGTTAGGGAAACGCCGAGGATCGCGAAGATTGCGATGATCGTACCGACACGCAGCAGATAGGCATTGGCCCCGAGCGGGACGAGCCCGAGTGCGATGATGAGGATCAGTGCGAGCTGCCAGTCACGCAGCACGACCGGCCGGCCGCGACCGAAGAAGGTCCCGGTCAGCGGTTCCGTGAATCCCGCGTTCGGCGATCCGAGCAGCCCGCCCGGCCGCAGCCACAGCACGAGCACCAATACGCCGAACGCGATCATTGCGCGCGAAGCGCCGCCGAACCACGTGACTCCGAAGCTCTCGAGAACGCCGAGGAACAATCCGCCGACGACCGCACCGGGGAGATTGCCGAGTCCGCCGAGCGTCGCCGCAGCGAAACCCTCGATCCCCGCGGCGAAACCCATGCTGGGATCGACATTGCGGTAGTACATTCCGACCAGCACCCCGCCGATGCCCGCGAGCGCGGACGAGATCGCGAAGGCCAGCGCCTCGAGCCGGCCGGCGTTGACGCCCATCTGCAACGCGGCGTCGCGATCCTGCGCCGTGGCGCGCAGCGCCCGCCCCATGCGCGTGCGCGTGAGGAACAGCCAGAGCGCGGCGAGGCTCGTCAGCGTCACCGCCAGGATGGTGAGATCGGTCAAGCCGAACCGGATCTCCCCGAGATGGAAGCTCGCGCTCGGCAGCAGATCGGGAAACACCTGCGTGTCGGGCGTGAAGATCAGCTGCGAGACGCGATCCAGGATCAACGACACCGCGACGGTCGACAGCAGCGGCGCTATGCGCGGCGCCCTCGCCAGCGGACGAACCGCGACCCGTTCGATGGCGACGCCGAGGAGCGCCGTCGCGGCGATCACCCCGATGAGCGCCAGCGGCAGCGGCCAATGCAATACGGCCGCGAAATACCATCCCAGCATTGCGCCGAACGCGAACACCGAGCCATGCGCGAAGTTGACCAGGTCGGCAACGCCGAAGATCAGCGAAAGCCCGAGGGCGATCAACGCATAGGCATTACCGTTGATCAGCCCGGTGATCAACGGATCGAGAAGCGCTAACATCAACGCTTCCCTCGCGCCGCTTCAGTGGAAATAGACGAACTTGTCGTTCTTGACGGTGATCAGCGCCTCCTCGTAGTGCGAAACGCGGCGCTCGGCGTCGAACTTGAACGAGCCGAAGAGCAGGCTCGGGATCGATTGTCCGGAAATGAATGCCTTGCGGATACCTTCGCGCGAAGCACCGCCATGCTCGGTCGCCCACGCGATGATCTTCACCGCATCGTAGGCGCGCGCCCCGTACTGGTCCGGTGCCTCGCCGTAGCGCTGCCTGTACGCCTGCACGAACTTCTGGATTGCCGGCCGCGGATCCTCCGGGAAGAACAGCACGGACATGACCGTGCCGTTGACGGCGCTGCCACCGAGCTCGAGGAACTTGTTCGAATAGCAGGACGTAGCGGCCAGCATCTTACCCTTCAGCCCAACGTCCTGCGCCTGCAGGAGCAGCAATGCGCCGTCGGTGTAATAGGAGAAGAGCACCAGCACGTCGGGTTCCGCGCGGCGCGCCTTCGACAGGACCGAATGGAAGTCCTTGTCGTTAAGCAGGTAGTTTTCAAGCGCCACGACCTGACCGCCCTGCGACCGGTAGCGCTCGACGAAGACCTTCTGGCTCGTGTCGCCCCAGTCCGACGCCTGGTAGAACACCGCTGTCCTCTTGCCCAGGCGATTCAGCGTGATGTCGGCCATCAGCGCGGCGTCCATCTGCATCGTGGGCGCGGTGCTAAACATGTATTCGCCCCCCTGGGTGAATTTCGGATCCGAGTTCGTCAGCCCGAACTGCACGAGCTTGCCGCGCTCGTAGATCGGCGAGGCCGCCATCGACGCGGCGCTCGAAAAGTCGCCGAGCTCGGCGATGATCCGCTCGTCATCGACGAATTTCTGCGCCACCGGGACCGACTGCTTGGGGTCGGACTGCGTGTCCTGATAGATCAGCTCGACCGGCCGTCCGTTGATGCCGCCGGCTGCGTTGATCTCGTCGACCGCCATGTTCATGCCCTTCTTCCACACCGCGCCATAGGCGGCCCTGTCGCCGCTGAATGGGCCGGAGACGCCGTAATAGATGGGATTCTTTTCCGCCGCCCCGATGCGCGGCGCCACCAGCACCGCGGCGGACGCGAGTCCGGCCTGGATCACTCTTCTGCGGCCGTGGTCAACGTTCGGTCCCTTCATCGTTTTCCTCCTCGATGGGTGAGTTGTGCAATTATCTCGCTGCCGCCAGCGGGTGGAAAGCGCTCGGCCGCGCCGGATCTGGCGACGCTAATTAAATTAGCTGCCATCGCGAATGACGCGGCAGGACTCGATGTCGAACTTCACGGCGCCGATGCTGAGCGCGCTTTGATCGAGAAATCCGGCGGCGAACTGCAAGTAGCGCTCGACGTCGGCGAGGTTGCTGACGAGGCCGAGGGATACGCGGATCGCGCCCGCGCTCTTGCCGCCGCGATGCTGCATGATCTGACGAAAGCGCGGGAGGCTGATAGTCGCGCCTTCCGCAAATCCCGCTCGCATGTCGTCTTCCGTCAGTCCCTCCGCGGCCTCCCCTGCGCCGGGATTGCAGAAGCAACCGGTCCTGACCGAAATGCCGGCAAGACCCGCGAGCTCGTCGATGCGCCGGTAGTCGAGCAGGGAGCCGCTCGGATCGTAGAAGTTCATAGTAACCGTGCCGCCGCGCATCGTCATCGATGCTGGTCCGTACACTCGAACCAGATGCCGTCCGTTTCCGTGGCGGAGCGGGAGCAGTCCGCTCACCAGCCGCTCGGTGAGGCAGGCGACGCGCGTCTGAATCAATTCCATACCCACGCGCTCCAGGTGGCGAAGGCCGATCTCCACAGCGGGGATGCCAAGGAAGTTGAGCGTCCCATCCTCGAAGCCGGCTTCGCCCGGCGCGAGCACATGCAGCCGCCCTTGCACCGTCGCGAAGTTCACGGTGCCGCCGGCAAACCACGGGCGACGCAGTGACGCCACCGCGGTGTTGCGAATCAGCAGACAACCGACACCGGTTGGATATCCGAACATCTTGTAGAACGAGATCACGACGAAGTCCGGCGAGACGATCCCCAGGTCGAGCCGGTTCGTCGGTACGAACGCCGCAGCATCGAGGAGCACCTGCCAGCCGCGCTCCTGCGCGGCGCCGATCAGAGAAAGAGGGTGCTTGACGCCGGAGAAGTTCGACTGCGCGGGGAAGGCGAACAGGTTGGCGCGCGAGCGATCGCCCTCGTCGAGAAGAGCGATGAGCGCCGGATGATCGACGCGCAGCTCCGGAACCGTCAAAGGCACATAGTCCACATCAGAGCCCTTGGCGCGCGCGAACTCCCGGATGCCGTTTACCGAGTTGTGGTTGTCAGCGAGCAGGAGAAAGCGCCCGCCGGGGCTGAAAGGATAGGATTCTCCGATCAGCTTAAGCGCTCCGGAGGCGTTCAACGTGAAGACTGCGGTGTAATTGCCCGTTCCGTTGAAATAGTCCAACACTGACGCGCGAGCACGCTCGACCGCGCCCGTGGTCTTCATCGAGGTCGGACTCGCCGAGTGCGGATTACCGAAGAGCTCCTTTTCGAGCAGCTCGGCGTGCTCGCTGATTTGCGAATCGGCGTAAAGCCCTGCACCCGTATAGTCGAGGTACACGTGCCCGCTCGAATCGAGCCGGCGGTACTCGGCCACCCGCAGCTCGTCGAGGGCGCTCGTGCCGGCGTAATCGGGATGCAATTCGAGGAAGCTCGCAGTCGCGCTCACGCGGCAAAGTTTATCACCGGCCGCAACGGGACTACGACGCGTGCGCCGGCGGCGAGCCCATCGAGCTTGGCGCGATAGAACTTGCCGTGGCTCACATTGGTGGGCTTTTTCACCTCGGCTTGGCGAAAATTGCCGCGCTCGAGCGTTTCGCAGACCTTCGTGTAATGTGCCTCTACGCGGGATATATCGAGCCCGATGTACTCGAGGATTTTCATCACTTAAGCCCGGCAGCATCGGCGCGACTGGACACGAGCGATTGCGCGACGGCGCGCCATTCGCAATGTCGCGAGCTGCGCGTTGGGCAATGTTGACTGTCGGGTGGAGAGCTTCATTGGTCGTGGCCCGCTTCCCGCTACGCTACCGCCGCGATTGCCATACTCGCGGATTGCGGTGGCCGTGAAAGCAACCGACGACTACCACCGAACGAGTCTCGACTCGAAAGTACAAGGCGTAAGGGAAGCGCTTCAGCAACGCGCGGCGTTGCTCACGATGCACCAGCGGAAATTGCTGCGGATTATCCGCAATGCGCTCCACCATAGCGCCGACGGCGTCGAGGAATTGCCGTCCCAGCCCTGTCGCTTCGCGCTCGTACCACAGGGCCGCGGAATTGACTTCTCGCTCAGCCGCGTCGGTAAGGACGACGGCCACTTCAAGGCAGATTGCGCTCGATGCGCTTCCTGACTACGTCCCACGGTTCGGCGCTGGCCGCATCCTCCTCGAAGGTTTCCATGCGCCGATCGAGCTCGGCAGCCTGCGCGGGCGTAACGGGAAGGTCGTCCTGCTCCAGGCTATCCCACAGGGCCTCGATTAGGGTTAGGCGCTGCTCGGGCGTGAGTTGAGTGATTTGCTCGCGAGTCAGGACCGGGGTAGTCATCGAATACGCTCCTTGAAACTATCTTACCCGGCGTGCCCCCAAACGCAAACCGGTACGTCCGTGGTGCCCCTTCGTCATCGGATTCTTTGGCACACATCGTCAGTGTGACTTCGCGAATGCTACCCGCGACGATCGCGCGGAAGGCTGACCGACTAATCGATCTTAGATGCTTCGACCATCGGATCTTTTGGGCACAACTTGGTCACACTACCATTTGCCCGTTAGCAGTCGCTCTCTTGCGAATCCGCGTGGCGATTGGATGACCGTGAGGAATTGAGCCGCTCGACCAACGGATTGTTTGGAACGTTCGTCACAGCAGCGCTTGCGAGTTAGCAGTTACTGTCGTGAAGAACCGCATGCATATTGGTGGTCCGTGAATCCCCGCACTTCACCGTAGCAGTCGATTGCAGTGCAACGCAGGGGCAACGAAAAGCAGGTTTGCTACGATTTGGTCTACAGGTCTGTTTTGCCCCGTCTGGGCCGCAACTTTGCGCGGTTGGTCGACCTGCCTCGAGGCCTCACACGGACGACCAGCGCGCGGGGTTTCATTCAAGGCGCTCGACGATCCTGCGATTAAGGCCGATCAGTTGCGCCTCTGTGAGCTTATCGATATCGATCTTCATGACGCCCGAGTGAACGCGTAAACGCGCTCATTCTAAACCGTCCGACATGGCGCGTTCTTGATAGCGTCGGTGTGCGCCGTAGGGACCGATACCGCTGGCACAGCGCCTCGTCCGCGTGCCCAGTTCAGGTTGCGGTGCTTCGCAACCAGTCGAACGAAATTCGGGACCAGGCAGCGACGGAGTAGCGCGCCTTTTGGCGCGGATCGAGCAACACGTTGTGATCCGTCGAACTGATGACCGACGGCATCCGAACGCCACAGAGGATCGGCCCTTGCGCGCCTCGTGCGTCGATGTGGGCGAGAAACTCGCCGCCGATGCGCTGTGCATCGCGAGCCGCCGGCCGCTGATTCCAGTTCGCCGGCAACGACAACCCAAGATCAGCGAGCCCGACCACCGCGCCATCCGGAATCTCGATGGTCGCG
>Ga0335081_10006283_pt1 | contig 18903 bp, 15 predicted proteins | sample Lox_Sample_35_FD_206713 | JGI IMG/M metagenome (GOLD analysis project Ga0335081, IMG submission 206713) | Soil microbial communities from Loxahatchee National Wildlife Refuge, Florida, United States - Lox_Sample_3.5 | ecosystem: Environmental > Terrestrial > Soil > Wetlands | place: USA...
GCCTGCTGCAGCATGGATTTCCCGATAATCAGTTCGCCAACCAGGTTCAGGACGTTGTCGATACGCTCGGCGTCGACGCGCAGAATGTTTTCTGCCGGCACGGGCTGAGCGGACGGCTCTGCGTCGCGTGACCCCGCCTTCACCGCCGCATGCGATTCTGCTTCCGGAGTGCTCGCCGGCGCACCGGCTGACTCCGTTTTTCGGGCGACTGGGATCTGTGGCTTGATGTCGATAGCATCGACTTTCACATCACCGGTCACCGTCGGGATCCGGCACTTGGCAGCTAGCGCTTCCGGTAGACTAGCGCTAGCCACCAACGTTTCAAATTTCTTGCTCGATTCTGTGGACGTGGCTTCTGGCCTTGCGCCCAGCACTTCACCTATGCCCGCGAGCGCCTTCAGCAATAGCTGCCGGGCTGCAATCGGCATGGCGCACTGCGGATCGATGACAACGCGGACGTGGTAGATCGATTTGCCGGCGTTCGCCGCCGCCTGCGCCGCCGTGGTCTCGTACTCGGTCCAGATTGTCTGAACGGAAGGAGAGGCCTTAAGCGTCTTCGATTTGGTCTTGCGGCTCTTTGGCTCCTGCGACAGCTCTTGAATCCGCTTCTTCAGCGATGTGGTTGATGGAAGCTTCGCTTGTCGCCGATAGGCCTCCAGCATTTCGCCGAAAATGTCGGCAGCATGAAACGCGATTTCCGGCAGCGACTTGTGTGCCTGGGCGCTCTCCAGGGCCAAGGCATCTTCGAACGCGTGCGCCAGTTCGCTGAGTTCGCGGAAACCGACAGCTGCGGCGTCCCCTTTGAGCGTGTGCACGATCCGCCGAATTCCGCGCACCGTCTCTGTGTCGTCCGGACGCTTCTCCAGCTTTAGGCCTTCATCGTTCAGGGACTGCAGCAACTCCTTGGCCGACTCGAAGAATAGAGCCCGCAGTTCAGCGCCGCGATCATCGGTGAATTGCTTCACGCGCCCTCCTGCAGCTTTTCGTAGGCGGTTCCAGTGTCGCGGTAGATCATGTTGAACTTGTCCGTCAATCCGAGGAGGCTTTCGGCGTGTCCCACGAACAAATAGCCCCCGGGGTTGAGACAGCGATAAAACTTCTCGATAAGGCGCTTCTGCTCCGGCTCGTCGAAATACATCATCACGTTGCGGCAGAAGATGACATCCATGTGCTGCGGCAGGTACTCGGTCTTCAGGTTGTGGAAGTCGAAATGAACAAGTTCCTTAAGCCCTTTCTTGACCGCGTACCGGTCTCCCACTTTGTCAAAGTGGCGCAGGCGGTAGCTGTAGTCGACTGAAGCCATCTGGGCCTCGCTATACACGCCATCCTGCCCGGCGCGCAGAACCGAGTAGCTGATATCACTGGCTAGAATTTCGACTTTCCACGGCGGCGGGATGAGTGGCCGTGGTAAAGGGGCGTCCTCCCCGGTGGGATTGCGCAGGCAATGATAGGAAAGCGCGTCCGAGGCCAACATCGCCATGGTGTACGCTTCTTGTCCAGTGGAGCAACCTGCACTCCACAAACGCAGGGAGAAGCTTGCCTTGCTCTGCTTCCTTCGCAAAATCTCATCGAGAATGTGCTTGTGGAAGAAATCCAGTTGCGCCTTGTTGCGGAAGAAACTGGTTTCGTTGACGGTAAGATTTTCCAGCAGATTGCTGAGCTCCTGCTTGCCTTCGGGGCTGATGAGCAGGCGGTAATAGCTGTAAAACGAGTCGAGGCGGCATTCTTTCAAGCGGCGGAGTAAGCGATCCTGCAGAAAGTGGGTCCGGCGGGCATCAAAATACATGCCGCACTCTTGATAGACGAGGGCCTGCAAGAGCTTCAGCTCAGGCTCGGTAAGTTGCATCTGCACGCCGGGACTTGCCATAATTCGTTGTTCTCGCCTCCGACCTACTTCGACGCGGTTGCGCCCTGCGCACTCTCTTTGTTGTTCGTATTGCCGCTATTTTTTTGCGCCTTCAATGAAGGCCCGCTAAATGCCAATAGCTTGCCCATATCCAGGAGAACGATCAGCCGCCCCTGGTATTTGCCTAGGCCGGTCACGCAGTTGAGCCCGCCTTCCAACGATTCGGTCGGCGACGGTTCCACGTTGCTCTCCGGTATCTTCAGGACTTCCGAAGCGGAATCCACAATCAGCCCGCAAAGCCTTCCCTTGTGCTCTACCACCAGAATCCGGTTACGCCGGCTGGCAACCACCTGGGCTTCGCCGAGACGCTTGCGCAGGTCAAGCACGGAGACGATCTTGCCTCGCAGGTTAATCACGCCTTCGATATATTCGGGGGCATCAGGCACAGCAGTGATCTCAGGCACGCGCACGATCTCGTGCAGAGAGGTGATAGGAACGCCGTAGCTCTCGCGCCCTACTTTAAATCCGACAATGTGCAGTTCACCCTTCATTGCAGGACTCTCTGAGCGCTAGGCTTGTGTTCCGGCGGCGGCGTGACGCACCGAGCCTCGCTCTTCGCGCCTCGACGATGCGCGCCCCGCATGTTCCAGGGCGAAGCGGTCCATGGAATCAAGCAGATCACGAGACATCTTGGACATCTGTTCTGCGGAAGCCGCCAGTTCCGTAGAGCCGGACGTGGTCTGCTGCACCAGCTCGCGCATCCGTTCCATGGCCTTGACCACGGCGTGGGCCCCGGATGCTTGTTCTTCCACCGCGGAGTTGATTTCGTGAGTGATTTCGTTCAGGCGAGTGGTAGCTCTGGCAATCTGCGATGAGCCGTGGGACTGTTCGTTGGTGGCGGCACCGATTTCCTGGGCAAACTTGTAAACCTCAGTGACCACGTTAGAGATCTTGCGCAGCGCGGTGTTGAGCTCCTGGCCCAGCCCCAATCCTTCGTTGACGATGCCCGTGCTGCGGTCCATATTCTCGACTGCTTTGCGGGCTTCTTTCTGAATGCTCTGGATGAGCTCGGAAATTTCTTTGGTAGACTGGGCGGATTTTTCTGCCAGTTTGCGGACCTCGTCGGCCACAACCGCGAATCCCAAGCCATGTTCTCCGGCGCGTGCCGCCTCGATGGCGGCATTCAGCGCCAGCAGGTTGGTTTGTTCCGCCAGGTCGTCGATCACCTCAATGATCTTGCCGATGTCATCCGCCCGCTGACCGAGCACGTCGATGATTTCGCCCGAAGATTGGATAGTCGTGTTGATCCGGTTGAGGCCGTCGGTGGCCTTGTCCATGGTGGAGATTCCGCTGTGGACTTCTTCCCGCGAGCGGTTGGAAATGTCCAGCAGGACTTTCGCCGTGTCGGCGACGCGCTGGATCGAAGCTACCATTTGATCGATCGAAGCCGAGGTCTCGCTAACGCTCGAAGCCTGTACCTGCGTACTCTTCACCATGTTCTGCACGTTGACACTCATTTCGTGCATGGTGCTGGTCACTTCATCGATCGCGGATGAAGTCTGCAGGCTGATTTTGGCGGATTCGTCAGATGCTCCGGCCACTTGGTTCGAGGCACTGGCCACCTGCGACGCCGCGTCGCGCACGCTACGCACCAGGTTTCTCAGGCCCTCCACCATGCGGGCGAATGCGTTGCCCAGCATATCGTCCTGAGAGCGGGGCTTCACTTCGACATTCAGATTGCCGCCGGCGATTGCCTCCGACAAGGCGGCCATTTCCTTCAGGTAGGTGACCATGGCGGCGAAGGTCCGCGACAACTCGCCGATCTCGTCGTCGCGATGAACGTCGATTTCATGATCCAAGTCGCCGGCGTTCGCGATCTGGCGTGCGACTTTCATCAGCTGTCGCAGCGGATCAGTAATGCCCTTGGCGGTGGAATAAGCGATGGCGATGCCCAGCGCCAAAGCCAGCATGGTGCTGATGAGGGCAATCACGACGGTAGCGGTGGCTGCGGTCTCGTCCGACTTTCGTCGCGCGTCCAGGACCTTGGTGTTTTCCTGATCGGCCGCGTCCAGATGCTCGGTAGCGGTTTTGACCCAGGAAGAGGCGTCCTTCTGCAAGTAGAAGATCTGCAGCTCGGCGACGGTGGCGTTTCCGTTATCGACTTCACGGCGCTTGTCCATCAGCGGAGCCGCGAACTCACGCGACCAGTTCTGCTCGCTGGCCTGTACTTTGCCGAGTGCTTCTTTCTGCTGCTCGGAACTGGCTTGCGTCTGTCCGTTTTGTAGCGAGTCTTGAAGCTGATGCATCCCGTCATTCAGGCGTTCCACCTCGCGCGTATCCCCGCTAAGCAGGTAATTGCTGAGGTACAGCCGGTTCTGCATCATTTGGAAGCGGATTTTGTCGTTGGTCTGCGCCATTTGCAGGGCTTGCGACGCCGCCGCTTTGGCGCTGTGTTCGCGCTGCACCGCCACCAGATTGACAAGGAAGAGCACGACCACCATGGCGAGGACGGCCCCGAAATTTGCATACAGCTTCTTGCCAATCGTCATTGCGTTCCTCCGTTCGCCTGTCTTGTCTCATCCATGTGGGGCGAGTTAGCGAGTATCCACATTGGTCGCCGCAGGAAAGGGTGCAACGAATCTGCCATCGGTCGTACCCTTGCCAACCCTTGGTAACGAGAGCGTAAGGCGTTTTATTTCATTTGGTTATGGCTGTATCAAGGCGAGACACTACCAGGCAGTGGATGTGGCCACGAGTCTCAGCTGGGTAAGATGATCTCAGAGTGAGATTTCTCAATCCTCGATGGCGTTCAGGATTCACCAGTCATGCGGCTGGCCGTTATTCTCTTGACTCAAATTGAGATAACAAGCTATTTTTCCCCTATATTTCAATTACTTGTCGTTTGTATGAATTGCGAATTGAGTTCTCATGCATAGCATGAACAGAACGCAACCCGCCGATCCCGGTCTGCGTTCCGAAGAAGCTTTTCAGCGCCTGCTTCTGCAATTCTCGGAGGCAGCCGCTACCGGTACACCTTCCGCTCCGCTTATCCAATTGTTTTGCCGCCTTTCGCGGCAGTTTTTTCAGCTCGAGGGAGTTTACTTCTGGCGCTGCACCTCGTCGGAGGAGTTCGTGGGTGCAGAAGCCGATGGCTTTATGGCCGACGACTTTCGCAGCCGCCGCCTGCGGCCGCAACAGAGCGCGGTTGCAGCCGAAGCGATTCGGCAGCGAAAGACCGTCTTCGTGAACCGGCCGGATCCGAACCGCTATCCCATGGCGGCAGAGTTCCATGCCAGCTCGTTGATGGCCGCTCCTCTGGTAGTCGCTAACGAAGTGATCGGTGCGGCAGTGTTTCTCAGCACAACCAGCGACAACTTCTTTACGCCCGACCTCGCGGCCAAGGCGACGATTCTTGCCGGACAAGTGGGGACCCTGCTGGAAGCCAACCGGCAGACGCAGATCTCGCGGGAAGAGCACCGGCGAGCGGAAATTCTGACCGAGGTTGCGCAAGCCGTGCACGGCGTATCGGATTCTGCTGCGGTGGCGCAATCGGTGGCAGAGCAGTTGCGCACGCTGCTGCGAACTCCGCTCGTCAGTATCGCGTTGCGAGGGGAGACCGGCATTCAGCTCATTGCGTTGGCGGCAGAGTCTCCGCAAACGACATCATTGGTCCGCGCACGCTTTGATCGCAAAGCCCTGCGGTTTGTGGGAGACGTTATCAGCCGTGCTGTTAAGGCTGGGGAACCGATTACTGTTTCGTGGGATGCTGCACTCGCCGATTTCGGCGACTGGATCCAGCCAGGGATGCTTCTTGCTGCACCGATTCGCACCTCTCGCACGGAGGGAGCAATCCTCATCTATCCGCGACAGGAGGAATTTCGCTCCGAGGACAAATCCCTCCTCTCTGCCGTAGCGAGTTTTGGAGCGGTGGCAGTGACCAACGCGGAACTGTGCTCCATGGCCCAGGCCCAGTCTCGCGAGCTCGAGCAGTTGTTGGGAATATCTTCTGAGCTCGGCGCCATCGGCGACTTTAACCAGTTCATGCAGCAATTTGCCTTGCGGGCAGCTGACTTTCTCGGTTTTGGCCGATGCTTCCTGGGTCTGCTGGAAAACGGCCAGTTTCATGTGCGCTGGGGAGCGGAGAGTGGGCGCACCGAGCGTCTGGACATCCTGCTGCCGCAAGGGCCCACCACACGAGCCTTGCTGAACCGCGAGGCTTTCTGGTTCGACGATGCCACGAAGGTTCCCGGAGCGAATCTCGAGGTCCTGGAGAGCTTCCGAATCAAGCAGATGCTGACCGTTCCGCTGCTCGATACTGAGGGCCAGGTGCTGGGGATGTTTGGCGTATTGGATCGCCTGGACGGCAGCTCGATCTCGGACGCAGATGTCCGCTCGGCACGCGCTCTCGCGGCCCAGGCGGGTGTGGCATTGGTCGCGACCCGGAATCTGTATTGGTCGGAGCAGCATCGCCGCCGCTCCGAATCGCTCATTGCTTTGTCGCGCGAGTTGAACTCGCAGCTAAAGCTTCCCGAGTTTGCCCGGAGCTTTGTAACCCGCGCCGCCAATCTCATGGAAGCGGAAGCAGCCGTACTGGCGGTAAAACAAGGCAATGGTTTCCAAGCGGTTGCCGTACATGGAAACCAGCCGGCGGGACGCTTCCTGGACGATCTGTTGCCACGCTTCGAGGCCGCTCTGCCAGAGGTTCTGGCGCGCAATGCTAAGCCGCTCGTGTCGGGAGGTGCCAATACCCTGTTTGGCGCGGATCTTAGCCCGCGCCTTGGCTGGGATGACTGCATTTTGATCCACCTGACCGGCGCTGCAGGAGAGCTTCTTGGTGTGCTTTGCCTCGCGAATCGCCGAAAGCCTTTGGAGCGGGGCGATGAGCAATTGCTGACGGCCATCGGTTTTCACGCAGCGGTCGGCTTGGAAAATGCCCAGCTGTTTACCCGCATGGAGCGGGCAAACCGCCACTGGGTGGAGATTTTCGACGCGATTACCGATTTCATCGTCGCCCACGACCAATCTGACAACGTTCTGCGAGTGAACCGTTCCCTGGCGGAGTTTATCGGTATTTCACCGCATGAACTGCTGGGAGTGAAGATGGGGGCGCTGCTGGCAAGCGGCGGCGATGCGGCTTCGCAGTCCTGTCCGTTCTGCCGCAGTGACGCGACCGAAATCGCCGAAGAGTACGTGCTCCCAGTCCTCGATCGTACTTACCTGGTCTCTACTTCTCGCGTTCACGGCGCCAATGACGGCCTGCAAACCATCCATGTGCTGAAGGACATCACGGATCGGCGGGAGGCTGAACGCCGGTATCGCGAGTTGTTTGACAATATTCAGGAAGGAGTCTTCTTCGCCACGCCGGATGGGCGCTTCGTAGAGGTGAACGACGCTCTGGTGCGGATGTTGGGATATGGCAACCGCGAAGACCTGCTACAGGCAGACATTCGTGGTCAGGTGTTTTTCTCGGCGGAAAATTTCGAGGAATTTACTGGCCAGATGGCCGAGCATGGGGCCGTGCGAAATCACGAACAGACTTTGCGGCGAGTAGATGGAGCTCCCGTGCATGTTCTGGTCAATGCCTTCGCCGTGCGCGACGCCCATGACCAAATCGTGCAGTATCGCGGAGTCATGCTGGACATTAGTGGCCTCAGGACATTCCAGTTTGAACTGCAGCGCGAGCGCGATTTCTCCGGCAAGATTCTCAACAACACGCAAAGCCTCATCCTGGTGACCGACACCGTGGGCGTTGTCAGCTACGCCAATCGCCGCTGGTTCGAGATGGGCTATCACCAGCACGAAATTCTGGGAAGGCCGCTCGAAGGTTTAATTTCAGGTCCCAGGCGCCAAGTCTTCAGCGAAGCATTCGCCGCCACGGTTGCCGGGCAGCAGGTCGACAACCTTGAACTACAGATTGTGCGGGGCGAAGGCCGGCTCGGCCACTTCGCCGTCAACCTGAGTCCGATGCGCGACGATCACGGCAATGTCTCCAGCATTGTTGTGGTCATGAGCGACATTACTGACGCGGCCACGCTTCAGGCCAAGCTTCTGCACGCGGAAAAGCTCGCGGCGGTGGGCCAGTTGGTCTCTGGCGTCGCCCACGAAGTGAACAATCCTTTGACCGCAATCCTGGGCTTTGCCGATCTCCTGCTGGAAAATCCAGAGCTGCCGGAGAGCGCGCGCCGCGACCTGCGGGTGATTCTGCAAGAGGCCCATCGAACTAAGCAGATCGTACAGAACCTTTTGAGCTTTGCCCGGCAAATGCCACCCCAGCGCAAACCGCTGCAGATCAATACGATTTTGCGACGCACGGTTCAGTTGCGAGCCTACGATTTTCACAGCCGTGGGGTGGAGGTTGTTGAACACCTTGGCCAGGACGTGAACATGGTGGTAGGAGATTCGCACCAGTTGCAGCAGGTGTTTCTCAACATTCTCAACAATGCCTATGACGCGGTGCGCGATACCGGACGCTCAGCCCACATCGAGATCACAACCGTCAATGCTGGCGGCATGGTTGAAGTGCTGTTTCGCGATAACGGCTGCGGCATTGCCTTTCCCGAGCGTATTTTCGATCCCTTCTTCACAACCAAAGAAGTGGGTAAGGGAACGGGCCTTGGCCTCAGCATTTGTTATGGCATCGTGCGTGAGCACGGCGGCGAGATTTCCTGTCACAACAATTCCGACGGCGATGGCGCAACCTTCACTGTGCGGCTGCCAGCGGTTTCTGAGCTGATCTCGGCGAAAGCTGCAGCAGGAGTTACACCCCCATGAATATGCCTGCGTTGAAACCTGAAATCATTCCGGTGTTGTTGATTGAAGACGAATCCGCAGTGATGGCCTACGTGCGCACTGCCCTTGAGCGCCACGGATACACGGTCGTTGGCACGGATTCCGGGGCCGAAGGCCTTCGTTTGCTTGAGTCGGGAGAGTTTCTGGGCGTGATCTCCGACATGCGCACGCCAGGTGGCGTGGATGGCGCCGACGTTCATGCCTGGTTAACCCGAAATCGCCCGGAACTTGCGGATCGCATTGTCTTCATCACTGGCGACATTGCTAACGAAGATACAGCCGCGACCCTGCGCAAGACCGGCGCGCCATGCGTCGAAAAACCTTTTCGCGTTCGCGAGTTCATCGATGTGGTGGAAAAAACTATAGGGAAAGCCTTGTGAGTGAGGATCTACGAATTCGTCTTCTCATCGTCGATGACGAGCCCAGCATTCGCAAGCTCTGCATCACCGTGGGAGAGGCCTTAGGCTTCACCTGCATGGAGGCCAACAGCGGCGAAACCGCCCTGGCTCTGCTCGAAGAGCAGCCCGCGCACATGATTCTGACGGACATGGTCATGCCGCAAATGTCCGGGCTGGAATTCCTGGAGAAGGTGAAGAAGCTTCTGCCGCGGGCGGAAGTAGCTGTCATGACCGGACACGGCTCGGTTGAGACCGCAGTCCAGGCCATGAAACTGGGCGCCTACGATTACATCGGCAAGCCGTTTTCTCCGCTGGAAGAATTGCGGCTATTCCTGCGCCGGATGGCGGAAAAAGTCCGTCTCGTCGAGGAAAATCAGTTTCTGCGCGACCGCATGGACACGGAAGCCGATCTTCATGGCATTGTCGGTTCGTCGGTGAAAATTCAAGACGTTCTCCGCATGATTTCGCGCCTGAAAGACACGCGTACTCCAGTGCTGATCACCGGCGAGAGCGGGACGGGCAAAGAATTGGTTGCTCGCGCGATTCATTTCCGCGGATCCTTCGCCAACCGTCCCTTCGTGGCCGTGGACTGCGGCTCTCTCGTACCCACATTGATCGAAAGCGAACTTTTCGGTTACGAAAAGGGTGCATTCACGGGCGCGGTCAAGTCTAAGACCGGATTGTTTCAGTCCGCGAATGGCGGAACGATTTTCCTGGATGAAATTGGCGAAATACCACTGGAGCTGCAAGGCAAGCTCTTGCGCGTGTTGCAGGAGAAGGAAGTGCGGCCCGTCGGCAGCAATCAGAAGGTAAAGGTTGACGTGCGCGTCATCGCCGCTACCAATAGAGATCTTGAAGCCGAATATCGTAATGGCACCTTCCGAAAAGACCTCTACTTTCGGCTCAACGTGGTGACCGTGCATCTCCCATCATTGCGTGAGCGGCGGTCAGATATTCCTCTCCTGGTGCATTGGTTCCTCGACCGCTTTGCCAAAGGCAGTTCGGTGCAGGTTACCAATGCGGCCATGAAATGCATGTTGCAATACGACTGGCCAGGCAACGTGCGCGAACTGGAGAATTGTGTCGAGCGCGCCGTCGCCCTGGGCGACCGCAATTCGATGGATGTTGGTGACCTCCCGCCGAGCCTCGCAACTTCAAGTTCAGGCCATGACGGCACCGAAATCCCATCACCGCCAAGCTCAACTTCAGACCTGGAGGACATAGAGCGCGCCACCATTCAGCGGGTTTTTGAGCAGGTGAAGGGTGACAAGGCGCTCGCCGGCAAGATGCTGGGCATCAGCCGGGCCACGCTCTATCGCAAACTCAAGCGATACAACATCGGCGGCCACGGGTTGGGGCTGACGAGCCAAGCCCTGCAGTGATACGGTGAGACGCGGTTTCATTGTGAGACGCTGGCAATGCCACCTGTTTTAATCACTCTTTAACATTTCTCCCCTACCGCGCTGATAATGCAAAACTTGAACTTTCGTCACCGGCTTTAGTTTTTGGCCACGCCCGTGCACTGCTTCGAAAGCGATGCAGTCCGGGAGCTTGAGCCATTGCTAACCGGCAGACTCGGGAACCCAGGCTGCATCGGACTGATTTGAGGGACCGTGTCCAAACCAGCCACAGGCACAGCCATCAGCCGGGAAAGCTCCACCACCAAGCTGGCGAAGTTCTTTCCTCACGCCACGCCGGTGCGCATTCCTGTGCGATTGACCCGCCTGGGAGATGCCTCGATGGTTTCCTCGGAGAGCACGCTGATTGAATACGGCACTCCCTACGAGGTGCTTTTTTCTTCCACCCTGCCGCTCGAGTTTGCTGACCGATTGCGCCTGCGCAACTCCGACGGTTCTCTGGACGTAGAAGCCTGTGTGGTGGCGCTGCAATATCACGGCGGACACAGCGCCGTGGCCGCGCGCTTCACCCAGGAAGTCAACAACTGGATTGTGAAACCATGACAAACTTGAATGATCTCGCGGCCGAATGGCGTGACGCGCGCCAGTTGCATCCCTTGTATTCCGCGCTCGCCAAAGAATTCGTGATCGATGTGCCAATGTGCCACGACCTAGAAACCGGCATGGATGCGCCTCCGCAGGAATCGGTCGAGCAGGCGCGGCAATGGCTGGCGGAAATCGACAAGCGGGTCCAGGTCTATCAACTGCGGCAGTTTCTGCAGACCTCGGCTTTGGCCACCGACGAAGCCCTCAAAACTCTGCTGATGCATCACCTGCACAAGCAGGAGCGCAGCGACTCCGATCGCGACAAGATTGACTTCCTGCTCGTCCAATATTTTTCCCTTTGCGCGCCATCGCGCCTGCAAGACGGCGACGTGGACCTCGCTTACGTGGCGCAGGTTCTCGAACCGGTGCTGGGGACGGTCGAATTGACCCCTCCGGACTGGATCGCGCCGCTGGATGAGTTTCTGCAACAAGCCGGCGCTTGCCAGAGCCTGAACGAACTCCTGACCACGCACATCCTGGAAAAAGGAAGAAAACTCAAGACCTCGGCGGGAGACAATTATTTCCTGCCCGTCACCATGATCGCCTTTGCGCGCTTCAGCTTCCTGATGCGCCGCGTCTTCTTCCGGTTAATGCATCAGGACCTCAACGCCATTCTCGACGGGTTGCGTGAACTCGAACGCTGTGGAGTGCAAACGCTCGATTGCCGCCGTGCGCAATTTTCCGCCGAAGAACCCGTCGCTAGGCTGCGCATGATCTGCCAATCGTGGAAGGTCATGTTTCATGCCGAATACTCATCTGGTCAGCCTTTGCGCATGCTGGTGGATCTGCGCGCAGCAGTCGATACCGCAGTGACGAAAAGCGCTGCAAATCCCGCTGCTGAAGCGCCACCGCGCGCCCGCGCTGCCGCGGCAGGCGCTCACTCAGGAACAGCTTCCCCCTCCCCCGCTGAATTTGAAGTTGCCGCATCCACTTCGGAGTGGAGCGGCGCCGAGCCTGATCAGCCTTCCCCCGGGGACGGCAAGGTGTAATTGGGGACGGACCCAGGAACTGGGAAGGCGACCATGAACCAACCGACCGTCCTGATCATCTCGGATGATCCGGAATTCTCCCGCGTCATCACCAGCCGCTGGCAGGCGGAGCGCACCGTGCCTGTCTTCACGCTGATGAGCAGCGACGTGTGCCTCGGTTTTGATCCCGATAACTTTCAGCTGGCGATCGTCGGAGGCGTACGCTCCCGCGCCTTGTCGGTGGTTCTGGAAGCTCTCGACGCCGCCGGGAAGCGGGTTGTGTTCCTGTCGGATGATCCGCGAAGCACGCAATCGGTGCGTGATCGTTGGCCGGGAATCCTGGTGCTGCGGCAACAGGAAAAGTGGCTGGATATGCTGGTTCTGGTAGCAAGCGAGGCCCTGCACCGCGCCATCGCCGAAGCCCGCGCCGGCCGCGCCGAACGCGCCAAGACTTCGCTCGAGCGCCAGGCCACGCTGGGACGCTACATGCTCGAGATGCGCCACACCTTCAACAACACTCTCACCTCGCTGCTGGGAAACTCGGAATTGCTGCTGCTGGAGCCCGGCTCGCTTTCCGCTTCCGCCCGCGCGCAGATCGAGACCATCCGCAACATGGCGCTGCGCATGCACGAAATCCTGCAGAGATTTTCTTCCCTGGAGAAAGAACTCACCATGGTGGAGTGGCAGGCAATGAAGGAAGGTTCTGCCAAGGCGCAGGTGGCTGCGGCTGGGAATTAAGAGAGGTTGTTTGTGGAAGGGCATGGCTTCAGCCATGCCGAATGATTTGCTCCCATTGTCATTTCGAGCGGAGTAAGACCGTCCGCTGGCGGACGATCTTGCGAAGTCGAGAAACCTGTTTTTCGACACAGAGAAACAGCAGGTCCCCTTCGACGGGCTCGGGGCAGGCTCTCGACTGCGCTCATCGCTCTGCGAACGATGAGCTTCACTCGGGATGACAGCTCTCACTGCCGATGTGATTCGGTCCCCGAAGGTCCAGCTAAGAACTAGCCACTTCACAGCAGCGTACAAAATTCACGTCCCAGATCTGCGGTTCCGACGCCATCGCTTCCAGGCCGACTTCGCCCTCACGCGGCGTGCCGTTTTTTCCCGCCCACACTACCCGGAACTGCGCCTGGTCTTTGCCGAACTGCACATGGACGAACTCGCCCGGCTTCAACATGCGCAGCATACCTCCCACCAGCACGCCACTGCGGCTGATGTTGCGCACCTTGGCCATCTGCGTGAAGGGCTGGGCTTTGGCGTCCATGCCCCAGACACGCACCGGGAACTGCGCGCCCACCCGACGCTTGATGCGACGATCCATAGATGTTGAAGAATGGTACGACGGTGGTCGAAGGAAGGAAATTTACTCCGGTCACCGGGTGCAGATATCCAAAGTTACCGGGGGTAACTGGTGAAGTTTGTTGGGGCTAGCGGCGGACGGGTGTCGGTTCTAGCGGAGCGTTCTGCGCGAAGTTAGGGAATGGAAATGTTCGAACATTTAAACCGGTGTAAAATGCGAGCGCCCGCCGGGAGCGCCTGGTGCTCGCTCTGAAAGGGAGTTTCATGCGTTATAAATCGATCGCAAAGCAGTTTGTTCGGCTTTTTTCCTTGCTCACAATGTTCGTCGTTTGTATACCGACAGTGCAAGGGCAGACGCTAACCACGCTTTACTCGTTTCAGGGCGGTACTGATGGGGCGTGGCCGAATGGTGGGCTGTTTCGCGATCGGTCTGGAAATTTGTACGGAACGACCGAATACGGTGGCTATTCCAGCAACGAAACTTGCAGGGATTTGGGGTGTGGAACCGTTTTCAAACTGAGCCCTGACGGGAGGAAACTGGTCTATCGATTCAGAGGACGCAACGGAGCCTTGCCGGTTGCAGGAGTCATTGGCGTGAATGACAAGATCTATGGCACAACGCAGAGAGGTAATCCCGGTGCCGGGACGGTTTTTGACATTAGCCGAACTGGAGAGGACGTATTCCATTTCACCGATGGCCTACCCGGAGCGGGCCCTAATGCCGCCCTTATCCCCGATAAGCAAGGCAATCTTTACGGCACAACATCCGGTGGAGGGGAGTTCAGCAGGGGAGTTGTTTTCGAGTACGATGCAGCGGGGAATGAAACCGTGCTGTATTCGTTCAGGGGCGTTCGGAAAAACGGGAATGACGGTGCCAGCCCGATGGCCGCTCTTGTAATGGATCAAGCGGGCAACCTATATGGAACCACTTCGTCGGGCGGGAGTGGGGCAGGATGCGGCACAGTTTTTGAGCTCTCGGGAACGCGTGAGTCCGTCCTGTACCGCTTCAGTGGCGGAACCGACGGGTGCAGTCCCTTTGCTGAGGTGGCCCTGGATTCCGAAGGAAACTTCTACGGGACAACCCTTCTCGGCGGAGATCCCTCTTGCAATTCAAACGGAAGCTGCGGTGTCGTGTTCAAGCTGACATCGTCTGGCGTAGAAACGCTCCTCCATACCTTTACGGGCGGAGAAGATGGCGCATACCCCAACACATCCGTACTTCTGGACGGAAACGGTGGGCTTTACGGCGCAGCCTCGAATGGAGGGACCAACGACTGCGGAACGATTTTCCGAATAGACCATGAAGGCCACTTCTCAACTCTGTACGAATTCAGCGGGCCGGATGGGTGCGCTCCGCAAGGGGACTTGATTCTGGACTCTGACGGCAACATCTACGGAGTTACTGGCGTAGGAGGTGCCTTCAACTCCGGCACGCTGTTCAGGTTGACACCCGACTAGTCCATCCCTCGCATCGAGCATGCCCCCGGGCCGCGCGGATCGCCGCAGCTGCCGCATGGGCCCGCTGACGGCGCTGCACTTGCCGATCCCTTAGCCGACACTGCAAACACCGAAAGCTGCAGCGCCAGCCTCTTGCTGCGACACTTTGGACACTCCGCCTTCTGGCTGCCATACACCAGCGCCTCGAATCCGTGATTGCATTCCTTGCAGAGGTACTCAAAAATCGGCATCGTCCTGAACTCCTGTCTTTTTTCCATTTAAAATCGAAGGGTGGGGAATGCGCAAGCCGAACCCGATTTCATCCCCCACCGGCTCTTTCGCGGTGGGCACGCCCAGACCCTCGCCAGCTTTTTTCTTTCCCGCCGAATTGCCCTGCCACCTTCCGAAGAAAGATGCATCGAAGTTGAGCCAGGAGTGAAGCTGCTTTGCCATTGCCATTGGCAACCGGAGCGGCAGAACGCGCTGACAATAATTATTGTTCATGGCCTGGAGGGGTCGAGTGACTCGGAATACATGCACGGCATTGCCGCCAAGGGTGTCGCGGCGGGGATGAACGTGGTGCGCATGAACCAGCGCAACTGCGGCGGGACGGATGCATTCTCGCCGACACTTTACCATTCAGGACGCTCGGCCGATATTGCCGCCGTGGTCCAGCACCTGATTGAGCAGGATGGAATCTCGCGTTTCGCGCTGGCCGGATTTTCCATGGGCGGTAATCTGGTTCTCAAGCTGGCGGGCGAGTGGGGCCGCGAAGGGCCGCGGCAATTCAAAGCTGTGGCGGCGGTGTGCCCGGCGGTCGATCTGGCGGCTTCTGCCGATTCGCTGCATGAGCCGGCCAACCGGGTTTACGAGCAGTACTTCATCTGGAAACTGCGCAGGCGGTTCCGAGACAAGGCGCGTCACTTTCCCGGCCACTTTGATGTTGGCCGCATGCGCGGCGTACGAACACTTCGCGAGTTCGACGACAAAGTCACGGCTTATTACAGCGGTTTTGCAGGCGCATCGGATTATTATGCGCGCGCGGCTGCCGCAAACGTGGTCGATAGGATCGCAGTGCCGGCCTTGATCCTGCACGCCGCGAACGATCCGTTTATCCGCATCATTCCAGAGACACGAAAGAAAATCCTTGCCAATCCCAATATCCGTTTTGTCGAAACCTGCGATGGCGGGCACTGCTCCTTTCTTGCCGAGAGAGATGGTGACGACGGCCGCTGGGCGGAAAGAAAGATACTGCAATTCCTGAAAGGCCTCTGACACACCCCAATTGATTTTGCAGACGCCGACAAGAGCAGATTCCTCGACTGCGTGTTCCTCTATTTCATGGAGGCAACACTTCGCTCGGAATGCAGAGCAACTTAATTGCTTCGAACTGCAGTCGGATTTCTTGCCCACGTCCACAACTCGGCGCCGCGGCCCTTGAGGTTGGTTCTCGCCAGAGACAGTGCCAGCATGGCCAGGAAAATTACCAGTAATCCCATGGAAGCCGTCGCGATGCTCTGGGCTCGCTTGGGCAAGATCGAAAATCTTCCGTAAACGAACTCGATGTGCACCCAGTACACCAGCAGGGAAGTCTGTCCCATTTGGATGAGCGGACTGAATCCCCACTGTCCCGCACCCCAGCGGCACCACGCGTAGGTTGCTGCCAGAATGATCAGAAGCAGACCCACACGAATGAGGAAAAAATTCGGACTGGTATGCCAGAAGTCATACTCCCGGTAAAGTTGCCATGGCCGCGCATCCATCCACTTGGCGAAATAGATCAGCCCCACACCGGCAGATCCAAGCAGGACAAAGATCGCGGCACCGCGCTGATGTGCCCAATCACCGAGCAGCAAAAATCCCACGGCTAGCCCTGCAAACGCGAAGGCCGTCCAGGGAAATATGGGGAAGAGCCAGGGCTGCGGTTCGCCGAGATTGTGAACTCCGTTGACGTAGGATTCGAGCGGCCAGGGTAGCCAGTCAGGACGCCAGGTGGTCCATAGCAATGGCGTGAGCAGCGAAATCCCCAGAGCGACTGCGGCCGCGCTGGCGCCAAGCGAAACCCGCACTCTTGCCGCTCCTGCCCACGACAGCGCAATCCAGCAAAGTACGCCCATCAGCATCATGGACAGGCCGATAGTATTCAGGATGTCTACGCGAAACAAGTCGCTCCACGGGGCCCAGCCCCAGGCGATTGCATATTCCTGGATGCGAAACAGCAAGCCGAGCCCGAGAATCTCCGCTCCGCGCTGGATCGTCGTCCGCGCAATACGGCCGGCGGGAAGCCCCTTCTGGCGGAGTTTGTCCGTTACCAGTGCGAATGAGATTCCCGCCAGGAAGAGGAACAGCGGCGCCGGCAGCGTGCCGCCCAACTGCGACCACATGAAGAAATCCGTCTTGCGCGCGGAGCCGCTCAGCCAGGAGTCGTAGCAGTGCGTCTGGAACATCAGCACGCATGCCAGTCCTCGCATCCAGTCGATATATGCAAGACGAGATGAGGAGGCAGCGGGCATCGGCGAAGCAATGCGGGCAGTATACGGTACTTCGAAGTCTTACCACAGAGGACACAGAGGCACACGGAGAAAATCCCGGCGGCTCTGTGTTCTCTGCGGTAGATCTTTTACTGTACGTTCACGGTAACCGTTGCCGCGGTGCGTCCAAATTGGTTAGTGGCGTAGAGAGTGTAGGTTGTCGTCTGGGTCGGTGAAACGCTGACGCTGGTGCCGCGCACCGCACCCGCCTGCGGGCTGACGATAAGGTAATTGGCGTTGCTGGTCGCCCAACTTAAAGTCACCGACGAACCCGCAGACACATTGTTCGCACTCGAAGAGAAGTTGCTGATGGTCGGCGCATTGCCTTGCGGAATATTCGCCTGGGTATAGATCGGGTTCATCTCGACCACTTCGAAATCGGCGGCAGTGATCTGCGAAAGGTTATGAAGATCGTTATTGTCCCAGCGGCTGTCCGGCGCTCCGCTGATAAACATGGAACTGCCGTTATCGGCCATGATCATGCCGTATTTCTTGAGCGCGGTGAGAATCACTTGCACGTTTGTAGAGAAGGGAGAGATATCGACGCCGGGTTTGAGGCGCAGACGCATGCCCATGGGCGCGGCCAGCGGATTGCTGGAATTGGCCGCCCAATGCGATGCCGGCGGAACAAATGCCGCCTGGCTCTGCTGCAGGGTAAAACGCAGCGCGTGCTGGATTTTTCCAGCCTGCACTTCGTCATAGCGCACCAAACCGGCGAAGATCGGCAAACCGGCGGCATCGGCTGAGGTCCAGGTATAGGGACGCTGCTCGTCGGCGCTCAGGTCCCATACCGCGGTCGAGCCGGCATTCCAGCTTCCGTCGTTATTGGGAAAGGCACTGAACATCTCGTACAGGAAACAGTTGGAGTTATCGAGCACGATGACGTGGCGGTCGCCACTGCCAGGGTTCGGATCGCCTTCGATCGGCGCACCAAACGGAATCGGCATTGGTCCGGGATCGCTCTCGTCGGGAAAGTCGGTAATGTTGATGTCCTGTGGCTGCTGCGAAGAAGTCACAACCGTGTAGGGAATGCCGATGTCCGAGCCCTGATATTCACCTGAGCCAAAATCAGGGTGAAGCGGCACGCTCGAACCGATGAAGTTGATGATGGCATCAGAATTGGGATCTACGGGCGATGCAGAAATGTCTTTGTTCCAAAGGTTCGATGAAGTGAAGGGAATAAAGCCATTCAGATTGGCGCCATTGCCGATGCTCATGACGTTGCAGGCCTGAGCCTGACCACCGCCATTTCCGCCCCCGCCGTTGCCGCCCGAGCCGCCGCTGCCTTTGTTACCGCCGCCACTGCTCGATCCGCCACCGCAGCCGGAGGCAAAAAGCGCCAGAGCTATCGCACACACCACACCCTTCGCTTGGAGTTTCATACTATGATTTTCGGCCATCAGACAGGGTGGACGCGCATGCTGGAAGGACATGCGCGCTGCGGAATCAGGACATGTACTGCCGCGCGAGAAGAGGCGCCCGCGCGGCTGGCATAGCGCAAGCAGGGGTCTGGCGCGGCCGCTACTTGTTCGCGGTGGCGGCTTCAGCCGTGGCGTGCTCGCGCTCCACATCCCGCAGACGGGCTGCCTTGCCACGCAGTGAACGCAAGTAATACAGCTTGGCCCTCCG
>Ga0335081_10006284_pt1 | contig 18901 bp, 17 predicted proteins | sample Lox_Sample_35_FD_206713 | JGI IMG/M metagenome (GOLD analysis project Ga0335081, IMG submission 206713) | Soil microbial communities from Loxahatchee National Wildlife Refuge, Florida, United States - Lox_Sample_3.5 | ecosystem: Environmental > Terrestrial > Soil > Wetlands | place: USA...
ATCATGCCTAGCTCTATGACCCCTTCTCTCGCGAACTGGCCAATGAGTTCGTAGGTATATGCGAAATCCTAGCTCATAATCCTCTAAGGTGTCATCGATCCCAACCCAGTTGAGCGGAGCAAACTTCTTAATCGAATCACGCATCACCTTCCTCCCACGTTAGCTTTGGTTTCACGAATAGTGGCCTGAATCAGACGCGCATTCTGCCAAGCTGAAACACAACGAAGATCGCACCCAAGATCACCGCAACAGAACTAATGGTGTTGAGGAACGAAACGAGGGGAGCTAGATCAACCAAAACAAGCACGCCGCTAACCTCTCATCGGCACCTCAAATATTAACTGAAAACCAAACGGCCGAAACAGCTCAGCTAAGCAGTTGCTTTCGGACTTGAAATATTGAACCTAAATTCGTCGACTAGGCGAACTTGCCGGTCGGAACGTATCGGTAAGGTCAACGCCTTGCACCGGTGATCGTTGTACATTTGTGTACGCCGTAGCTTTAAATAATGTATTAGTGTCATCTATAGCACTCCGCAGTGAAGAGGAACCAAAAATGAGGCATAGCTTTTGGGCAAAACGCCCAACAAACAATCACCCAAACTGATCATAGGCTGAAACTGCAAAAATTTCGCTACGCGACTAACCCTACCAACGCATTTCTCGCCCTCAGCTCCCAAAACGATTACTGCTACATCCTGGAGTCAGCAGAGGGCCCTAGAAAACTGGCCCAATACTCGTTCATCGGATTCTCACCAAGCCGAGTGGTCAAAGTAAAGGATGGGAAATATGCGGAATCCTCCTCTGATTCGAGTTTCTCCTCCCACACTGACAACCCATTCGTCAGGCTTCGTGCAATCTTGTCAGAGAAACGCACAACCTACCGAGGGTTTCGTTTTGTCGGAGGCTTAGTTGGATACTTCTCTTACGACGCTGTACGGTACTTAGAGTCGTTGCCCTCTCATGCGAAGGACGACCTGGATCTTCCAGACTTTGAGTTTGGTGTCTACGATGACGGAATCGTCTTCGACCATTTAACAGGCCAAGCATACTACTATTGGTACACGACCAACAGAATCCGTCTTATAGAGCAACATTTGCGCCAAAGAACTAGGGCGCGAGAATTAGTCGCAGAAGGGCTCGGAACAGACATCTCACAAACATCTTTTGAAGACATAGTCACAAGGGCGAAGAAGTACATCAAACAGGGAGACATTTTCCAAACTGTTCTCTCCAAGCGTTTCCACTGCTCCTTCAAAGGAGATCTAATCGACTTCTACGAATCGTTGAAAGAGATCAATCCCTCACCCTACATGTATTTCCTCAAAATGAAGAACAGAGCAATAGTCGGATCAAGTCCCGAAATGCTTGGAAGAGTAGATGGAAGGAATGTGGAAACATTTCCAATCGCAGGCACGCGTCCTGTCGGAAAAAACCGCAGCGAAGATAAACGGTTAGCAAACGACCTACTCAAGGATCCTAAAGAACGAGCAGAACACGTAATGCTCATAGACTTGGCCAGAAACGACGTGGGAAAATGCTGCGAGTTTGGAACGGTGAAGGTTCCCGAGTTCATGACGGTTCAAAAGTACAGCCACGTGCAACACATAGTCTCCCGGGTATCAGGGAAATTACGACAGGACCGAGACGCCTTGGACGCTTTCACAGGAATTTTTCCAGCAGGAACAGTTTCCGGCGCACCCAAGAAGAGGGCGATGGAGATAATCGACGAATTAGAGCCTCACCGACGAGGCCCCTACGCGGGAGCTGTTGGATACTTCTCTTACAACGGCAATGCAGATTTCGCCATAACCATTCGAACCTTAATCGCCGGCGATAACGCAGCGTACATCCAGGCGGGTGCTGGAATAGTCGCTGATTCACAACCCCAGCGTGAATGGGTCGAGACTGAGAACAAAGCCGCCGCACTTTTGCGCGCTTTGAGAATTAGGAGAACCTGAAGTGCGAGTTCTAATAATAGACAATTTCGACTCGTTCGTTTACAACCTAGCACAATACGTTGGAGAGTTGGGAGCGAAGCCAGTAGTATTCCGAAACGACGCTATAACCCTAGAAGACATCGCCACGCTCAGTCCAGACAGAATCATAATTTCACCTGGTCCTGGACGGCCCGACGACACGAAGTACTTCGGAGTTTGTCTCGAAGTTTTGAAGAAGATCAGCCCACAGACCCCAACACTTGGAGTATGTCTTGGCCACCAAGGCATAGCGTACGCGTTCGGTGGCTCAATCGTCTCTGCAAAACAGTTGATGCATGGAAAGACGAGTTGGATTAAACATGAACCAGATGGATTGTTTGAGGGCGTAGTTAACCCATTAGAGGCAACGAGGTATCATTCCTTAGCATGCTCGAGAGCGAACTTCCCAGACTGTTTGAAAGAGACGGCTACTTCGCTCGACGATAACGAAATTATGGGTCTACGTCATCGGAAATACCCTATCTACGGCGTCCAATTTCATCCCGAGTCCATATTGACGTCGGAGGGCATGAAGATCATGAGGAACTTCCTAGAGGACAATTAGACATGATCAAAGAGGCAATACAACTTCTAGTCGATCACAAAGATCTGTCCTCCGATATCGCGCAACAAACTATGCGCGAAATAATGACTGGAGAAGCGACACCCTCTCAAGTCGGCGCCTTCTTGATTTCGTTGAGAATGAAAGGCGAAACGGTAGAGGAAATAGCCGCGCTCGCAACGGTTATGCGACAGAACGCGGTTCGAATCAATCCGTTAGTCAAAGGGAGGACCGTAGACACGTGCGGTACGGGCGGGGACAGACTCAAAACATTCAACGTGAGTACCTCAGCCGCCCTAGTCGCCTGCGGTGCTGGCGTGCCCATCGCGAAACACGGAAACCGTTCCGTGACCAGTAAGTGTGGAAGCGCCGACGTATTAGAAGCGCTAGGCGTAAACCTAAACACTCCTCCTTCAGTAGTTCAACGCTCCATCGAACAGATTGGAATTGGTTTCATGTTTGCGCCAACATTCCACCCCGCGATGAAAAATGCTATCGCCCCCCGTAGAGAGATAGGGATTAGGACCGTGTTCAACGTCCTCGGCCCCCTTACCAATCCAGCAAACGCCAACGCCCAAGTTCTAGGCGTCTACGACTCAAACCTAGTTGAGCCAATGGCAAAGGTTCTGCAGAGACTTGGAACAGAAGAAGCCATAGTTGTTCACGGGTTAGACGGACTAGATGAGATCTCAACCGTAGGAAAAACAAAACTCGCGTGGTTCAAGAACGGATCTATAATTAGCAAAGAAATCATACCACAAGAACTAAACCTCAAACAAACTAAACCCAACGAAATATCCGGCTTCGATGTCAATCAAAGCGCCAAGCTAGTCGTAAACATTCTTCAGGGTCAAGAGGATAAGAACTCAAGCCGCCTTCAAATTGTGCTAGCCAACGCCGCAGCGGCAATTCTGGTCGGAGGCAAATCAGACGATTTAGCATCAGGAGTTGAAATTGCACGAGAGTCAATCGACAGTGGTCGAGCGTACGAAAAACTAGAAAACCTAGTCGAATTCACGAATGGCGAAACAATAAAACTGGAAAGGATCGCAGCCCAAAATGCCTGATGTCCTCCGAAAGCTCATTGATGATGCGAGAAACCGAGTTCAATCAGGCTACTATAATCTGGATCAAGACTCAGGTCATGAGATTGTCAGCTTCAAACGCGCCATCAAATCTGCAGAAAGGAACGCAATCATAGGGGAGATCAAGCCAGTCTCGCCCGCACGTGGCTCTCTACGGCCCCAAATTGATCCAGTTAATGCCGCAGTGCAGATGGCGAACGGTGGAACCATTGCACTCTCAATTTTGACTGAACCTGACAACTTCGGCGGGAGTCTAGAGAATCTAAGAAAAGTAAGGGACCACGTTAGTCTGCCGCTCCTCATGAAAGACATAATCATTCACGAGAAACAGATAGAAGCCGGTAGAAAGGCCGGCGCAGATTGTGTGCTACTCATAGAGTCAGCCTTTTCGAAGTATCCTATAGCTTCACTAACCAGATTGATTCGTTACGCACATGAATCTAACCTTGAGGTTCTCCTTGAAGTTCACACCGAAAACGAATTTCAGCGAGGATTGAAGAGCGAGGCAGACATAGTTGGCGTGAACAACAGAAACCTCTCAACGCTCGAAACTGACCTTAACACTACCCTGCACGTGATGGCTCGCGCAGAATTACAGGGCGATAAGGTCATTATCAGCGAGAGTGGATTCGAATCAGCTGAGGACATACGGAAAGTAAAATCCGCAAGAGTCGACGGCTTCCTGATAGGATCATCGCTCATGGTTTCTCAAGACTTGGAACGCAAAGTGCGCGAATTTGTTCTCGCGTAGGAAACTCGAAAGCGATGCGAGTTAAGATTTGTGGAATCACGCGATCGAAGGATGTTAAAGCTGTAGCTGATAGAGGTGCTGACGCTTTGGGTTTTGTTGTTGGTAGCCCATCATCATCAAGAAACCTTTCGTTGGCGAGAGCTCACATCCTGATGCAAAACGTTCCAATATTCTTAGCGAAGGTGGCTGTGACGTCAAGTCAGGATCCAAAGGCCATATTCAAAATCTGCTCAAGGCTGAAACCCGACGCTCTACAACTTCACAACTATACGGTAAGCATGGTGCGAGCGCTAAGCAAGTCAGATGAGCGCATACAGTTGATATTGGCAACGCCTATCCATGGCAAGCCATCCCTAGAAGCAGCCAGAGTTGCGTCAAATTATTCGGATGCCGTTCTCGCGGACACACCAAGCTCTAATGCAATGGGAGGTACTGGAAGAGTGCACGATTGGCATCTTACAGCCAAGATTAGGAACGCAATCTACCCACGCCCTCTGATCCTAGCGGGAGGGCTGACACCTGGCAACGTGAAAGAGGCTGTTCGTAAAGTTAGACCGTTCGCTGTTGATGTTTCCTCCGGAGTCGAGAAAAGAGTCGGAGTGAAGGACCATGAGAAAATCCGGGAGTTCATCGCGAATGCAAAGAGGGAGTTACCGTAATGACACACTATTCTCAACCAGTTGAAGGAAAATTCGGTAAATACGGCGGCCGCTACGTTCCGGAAACGTTGATGAGCGCACTTCTCGAGCTTGAACGAGAGTACTTGAAAGTGAAAGATGACCCCGAGTTCAAGCGACAATTAGATTACTTCTTCAAGGAATTTGCGGGACGACCAACTCCGCTTTATTACGCAGCCAACTTGACTCGAAAAGCCCATGGAGCGAAAATCTACATCAAACGAGAGGACCTAGCCCACGGTGGGGCGCATAAAATCAACAATACTCTCGGCCAAGCGCTATTGGCCAAGAAGATGGGAAAGCAAAGAATAATCGCCGAAACTGGAGCCGGACAGCATGGAGTCGCTAGCGCGATCGCATGTGCCGCGTTAGGTTTGAAGTGCGAGGTTTACATGGGCTCGGAGGACGTGGAACGACAGAAGTTGAACGTTTTTCGTATGAACCTGCTCGGAACCACAGTTCACCCAGTCAATTCCGGTTCTAAGACACTCAAGGACGCGATCAACGAATCATTCAGGGACTGGGTGACGAACGTTGAAACCACTTACTATCTTCTAGGTTCAGTCGTAGGCCCTCACCCCTATCCAATCATCGTTAGAGATTTTCAAAGTGTGATTGGGCAAGAGATCAAAGACCAGGTTCAACAGAAGGAGGGAAGGCTCCCAGATGCCGTCGTAGCCTGTGTCGGAGGTGGAAGCAATTCGATGGGTGCCTTTTATCCGTTCATCCAAGACGAAGGAGTCTCGTTGTATGGAGTCGAAGCGGGTGGACTCGGACTGTCTACGGGGAAACACGCTGCGACGCTCTGCGCAGGGCAGGAAGGAGTCTTTCATGGAATGTTGACATACGTGCTCCAGGACGCTGACGGACAGATACAACCTACTCACAGTATATCGGCCGGGCTCGACTACCCAGGCGTTGGCCCCGAGCACGCTTACCTGAAATCCATTGGTCGAGCAACGTACACTTCAGCCACCGACGATCAAGCACTGGAGGCGTTCATGGAATTGAGCAAGACGGAAGGAATCATCCCAGCCCTAGAGTCAGCCCACGCAGTCCATTACGCAGTTCAACTCGCCTCCAAAATGAAACCAGACCAAATTTTAGTCATCAACCTATCCGGTCGAGGAGACAAGGACGTCAACGTTGTAGCCGAAAAACTAGGCGTAACAGTATGACGAGAATTAGTGAAAAATTTGCAGAACTAAAGAAGCTGAGAGAAGGCGCCCTTATCGCTTACATTACGGTCGGAGACCCAAACTCAAGAGAAACCCTTCGATTCGTCAGCGCACTAATCGAAGGAGGAGTCGATATCGTTGAACTCGGCATCGCATTCTCGGACCCAATTGCAGATGGCCCTACAATACAAAGCGCAGTTGGACGCTCACTAGCGAGCGGCACTAGACCGTTGGACGTTTTCAATATAGCGCGAACAATAAACGAACAACACAACGTCCCCCTCGTTCTAATGACCTACTACAACCCTATCTTCAGGTTCGGCTTGACGAAGTTCTTGCAAATAGCAAAAGAAACGAAAATCTCGGGTCTAATTGTTCCCGATCTTCCAGTAGAAGAGGCTGCAGAATACCGAAAGGAGTGCGTAGCAGCAAACATCGACACAATTTTCCTTGCAGCACCGTCAACCGAGCCAAGTCGGTTGAAACAGATTTTCAACCAGACCTCAGGCTATCTATACCTAATTTCGCTGTACGGTGTCACCGGTGCCCGCACTACAATTCCCGACTCTGCCATCAACTTAGTCAAAAGCTACCACGCGAAACTGGAGGGTTCAATCCCACTCGCAGTCGGATTCGGAATATCCACAACAGACCAAGTTCAACGATTGATGCATGCGGGTGCCGACGGTGTGATCGTGGGAAGCGCCTTCGTTAATGTAATAGCGGACAATTCGCGAAACCTCGATATGGCCGCAGATAAATTGAAGAGCCTAGCACGCGAATTAAAAACCGCGACACGAACCGACGGGCAGGGCTAGTTTCTAGTTAGGGTTTCAGGTAGTTCTGAATGTGGATTAGAACGTCATCTAACATTTGTGGTGTCAATTTTCGCGTCTGAGTGTTCTGCCTACTCGGGTGATATGACGCAACTAGAGCGAGCTGAGAGGATGGTGTGTAGAATGCTCCGTGATAGAATTTGTAACCTTTAGTTCCAGTCCCCTCGTCCCTCAGATGCCTTACGTAAGCGTCGAAAGCGATCCGTCCGAGTGCTAATACGACTCGAATTCGTGGCAGAAATCGTAGCTCTTCAGTCCAGTATCGTTCGCATGTTTGAATTTCTTTTCTGCTTGGCTTGTTTCTTGGGGGCGCACATCGCACTATCGCTGTCATATACGCATCTTTCAACTCAAGTCCGTCGTGAACACTTTCTGACGTAGATTGGTTTGCGAAATTAAACCTGTGAAGTGCGGCCATCAGAAACTGTGCGGATCCGTCCCCGGTGAACATTCGTCCCGTCCTGTTGCCTCCATGCGCTGCCGGAGCGAGTCCAAGTATTAGCAACCTAGCATTCCTATCTCCGAAGCCTGGAAGCGGTTTACCCCAATATGTCCAATCTTGAAACTGCCTCTTCTTCTTTCTTGCAACGACTTGGCGGTAACGTGTCAGTCTAGGACAGAGTTCACAGCGTGTAGCTATCTCGTTGAGTCGAGTTAATGACTCAAATCTTTCTAGACTCATGCATCGTCTGTGACCTTGTTGATCGGAGAGGAAGATTAGAGATTTTCACCGGGCAGGCTGAATACTTGCTGGAGCCCCTCATGCTGGGAATCACCGAAGTAGGTGAGCGTTAGGGGCAGCCATCCCGTCCAGTTCATTGGAAAGTGAATCTCGAAGTATCCGTTAGCATCGGTCGTCGTGACTTGAGTTCTGTACGTAGCCTCCAAGTAATAATGTGCATATACTTGCGCTCCCGAAACCGCTTGTCCCGAGACAGTTTGCAGATACCCGCTCACACCAACCGTTACCCCGTTCTGGATGATGGGGGTCACAGAGTTCAACTTCGTCACCGAACCAGATCTGGATAGTGGAGTGATTGGCATAGTAACGAAGTCCGACGGCGGAATCTGAAATGCGCGGCTAACGGTCACGAGCGCCCATCCGGAAATTATTACCGCTAGAAGAATTAGGGCTAATATCGACACGTTCTTCATGTTGAAACGGCTCGCTTTACCTAGTTCAGGTTCTTTTGACATCCGAGTTCAGCTCGTCAGATTTGAAAATCTCTTCGCACAACGACTCCTTGAGAGTTAAAGTCTTTACGGCATGCTACTTGTTCGAAGTTTCATTAACCTCTTCGGGGCTCTTGGCGGGACAGACTTATGTATTGCGTTTCGTAAGCTCCCGCTGGAGTTTATTGTAATGTCTGAGGGCACTGTCCCAGTGCTTATTCTTAAGGAAGGGGCGAACCGTTCTCGTGGGCGTGACGCTCAGAGGAATAATATTCTCGCAGCCAAAGTTGTAACCGAAACTATTCGCACGACTCTCGGACCAGAAGGCATGGATAAGATGCTGGTGTCCGGAATGGGGGACGTCGTAATCACGAATGACGGCGCCACCATCATGAAGGAACTTGACGTCCAACACCCTGCAGCGAAGATGCTCGTAGAGGTTGCAAAAAGCCAAGACAATGAGGTCGGCGACGGAACAACAACAGCCGTCGTACTGGCCGGCGAACTACTTTCAAAAGCCGAGAAACTCCTAGACCAAGAAGTCCATCCAACGATCATCGTGGACGGTTACAAGAAAGCCTCCGAGAGAGCGTTGGAGATCCTTAACGGCCTAGCGATTCCTATTAAGGCAGACGATGAGACAACACTCAAACGCATAGCCCACACATCGATGGCAACTAAAGCAACGGTAGGAACCAGCGATCACCTAGCTACCCTGGCGACCAAGGCAGTAAGCCAAATCGTTGAAGACCGTGACGGAAAGAAGATTGCCGACATAGATAGGATCAAAGTGTTGAAGAAGAAAGGTGAGAGCATGGACCAGAGCGAACTCATCAAGGGCATCGTTGTCGATAAGGAGGTTTCTCACCCTCAAATGCCTAAACAGGTCAAGAACGCAAAGATCGCTCTGCTAAACGCGAAACTCGAGATTGAGAAAACCGAATTCGACGCGAAGATCAACATTAACTCTCCCGATCAAATCAAGAGCTTCCTCGACGAGGAGGAAACGATGCTCCGGGATATGAGTGAGAAGATAGCGAAGAGCGGAGCGAACGTGGTCTTCTGCGAAAAGGGAATCGACGATCTTGTGCTACACTTCCTATCCAAGAAGAACATTATGGCGGTCAAGAACATCAGCAGTAACGACATGGAGAAATTAGGCAGAGCCACTGGAGGCACGATACTCGCCAGCACCAAGGACATCTCCGTCCAGACACTTGGAGAAGCCAAAGTTGTAGAGGAAGTGAAGATCGGTGACGACAAGCTCGTCTATGTTCGAGATTGCAAGGATCCAAGAGCGGTCACCGTCGTAATTCGAGGCGGATCGGAACATGTCGTAGACGAGGCGGAACGATCATTCCATGACGCGCTGTGCGTAGTCAGAAACGCGGTAGAAGATCAGAAGATCGTGGCAGGCGGAGGCGCGCCCGAAGCAGAAACTGCTAAACAATTACGTGAATTTGCAGTGAAAGTTGGCGGTCGAGAACAACTCGCTATCGAAGCCTATGCTGAAGCATTAGAAGCTATTCCGCTCACACTCGCGGAGAATGCAGGCCTCGACCCCATCGATATAATGGTTGAATTAAGGTCCAAACACTCAGAACCAGACCACAAATGGTACGGCGTTCAGGTGCATACTGGTAAGATTGCGGATATGCTGGCGGACAATGTTGTAGAACCACTAAGAGTGAAGCAACAGGTCGTCAAATCGGCTACGGAGGCGGCATGCATGCTCCTAAGAATCGACGATGTAGTCTCCTCAAAAGGCGCCAAAGAAAGCGGACCACCAGGTGGCGGAATGCCACCCGGAGGCATGCCGGGCGGAATGGGTGGCATGGGCGGAATGCCACCGGGAATGATGTAAACAAGACACCAACTCCGTTCGCTCGGTAGAGAGCGAAAGGCTCTAACGAAAGCAAACCCGGCTCTACAGGGTAATCTTCCTCTCTGCGCAAAACTTCGGTACGCGACACTCGATACGCTGTTAACGTCCCTAGTGCGCACGTCGATCGCGGCGATATTCAACCCATATGGCGAGATAATTGGGACGATCACAACTCCTGTTGACGGATACATCTGGAATATAGCACACCGGCTTACCCCGAACTTTGACTCGAGCGCCCAGGCGATAGCTTCGCCTTCATCTACCAAAACGCATGAAACTAACGATTCAAACAGTCACAAGAAAAAGTGGCTGGCGTCACTGAAATGCCCGATTTTCTTAATCGAGCATTTAGAAGCCTAGAAGGAGTCCAAGTATACTTGTGTAATAGACTGTATCCTGCGGTACACACGCGTTGCATGGGACAGTATTCGTGACCGGATTAACGACTGAGCTTGTCATTGTATTGGTCACGGTGGTCGTAGTTGCAACGGTGACAGTTGCACTCCTTGCAAGATCCTCGTAGACTACGTGCTTGTAAGTGTCCTGCGTTCCATCGTAATGTGTTAGCACTAGGGTGATTAGACCGTTGGCCTCATTTGTTGTCTGAACGTTCACGACACGGTCACTGGGATCGATAGTGGCTTGCCCCGTGTAGGATTGGTAATTATACCAGCCAGTGTAGTTACAGTAGTAGTATCCGTATGAATCGTAGTAGCAACCGGTATAGTAGTACGGGTAGTAGCTGTAGTAGTAATTGTAGTAATTGTCTGAGACCCACGAGATGCTTCCCTTGTAAACGTCAAGTTGAGTGGGAGTAGTTGACACAACGGTTTGGTAGGCGGTAGAGTAGGAAGTAGATTGAGTGACCGTTTGTGTCGTTCCTGCAACCATAACCGTCTTGTGCACGGGTATAACTGGAACTATTAGCACTATAACGATCAGGCCTATGACAACTAGCCACACAGGAACTCCGCCAACTTTCTGAGACATCCGCGAACCAGATTGTGAGGACGTAGTCGCTTGTGTTTGCGTCGTCACAGGCTTGCCGCATTTCGGGCAAAACTCGTTGCCGGCTGCTAGCGGCGCTCCACACTGAACACAAAAACTATTTTCCGGCAAGTCTAATCAGAAGTACGTACGCGGTGTATAGTATATAATCTTGCATTTCTCCGAAGGATACTGGTCCGAGAATTAGCATTTTAACTGCGTTCAACTTCGCTATCGTGGACAGGATGATATTGCCGTCCGCACGTATGCCCGTCGACATTCTCACGAAATTAACGGAGTTTCCCTCATACGAAGAAGAAGGAATGAGACGTTGCAGCGAATTCATTCTCAATGAAATGGAATCGTTCGGATTCAACGTAGAGACCGACAAACTCGGTAACGTGTACGGTGAGAAGACTTTCGATGGTGATGGCACATTCTTGGTAAACGCCCACTTTGACACGGTCACAAGCACACCTCGATGGACCAGGAATCCGTTGGAGGCGACTCCGAAGGACGACCGAATATATGGCTTAGGAACGTCGGACGATAAGGGATCCGTTGCCGCAATCCTCCATGTATTACAGAGGATGCAGAATTGTCGTTTCAGGAAACTTGAGATCCTCTTCTCGAACTATGAGGACAATAGCGCGGTGGTTGATGGTGAAACGTGGCTGGGAACGCCATACTTCCTAGCCCACCACAAAATCGAGGCTAAGAGCGGAATCAACGTTGAGGGCACAGTCAAAGAAGGAAGGTTGTCAGTTTCGATTGGTTGCGGTGGCAGGGTCGGTTTCACTGTCACGACGTTGGGGAAGGAAGCGCACTCATCTGACCCGCGCAAGGGCCGCAATGCAATATATGATATGGTTAAAGTAATTGAAGCGCTCCGCCAACTTCAGCCTGCACGTATGACCATGGATGGACAAGAAGCGTACACTGAGTTAAATGTGAACAAGATTCAGGGTGGCGTCGCGCTGAACATTGTCCCCGGCGAATGCACAATAAACTGTGAACGCCGAGTCCTCCCAAACGAGAACTGGGAGACTGTTAAGGGAAAAGTGGAGGAAACGCTAGGAAAAGTGAGAGATGTGAACTTCAAGGTTACATACTCGACACCTCAGAAGTCGTACCTAGGCGACAGAACCCACCCTACAGTCACACTAGCGATGGAGAGCATAGAGAAAGTGCTGGGTTATACGCCGCAAGTGCGTGTTGAATCTGGTAGAACAGATTCAACATACCTGAACGAGGCAGGTATTAAGACTGTGATTCTAGGGCCAGGTGAAACCGCGCATATTGCTGACGAGTACATCAACGTGAATCGATTGGAGGAGTTCACCCGAGTACTCTACCAGATGCTAAAGAATCCAGCGAGTTGAGTCCTTACTCACGATTCACGATCCAACGTGACTGTTCACGCATGAATTGAGGAACGTAGTATGGTCCGAGTCCGCTCTTGCCAGTTGAGCCACTACCCTTCCACCCACCAAACGAGTTAACCCCCGGCCAAGCACCAGTTGTGGCGCCTGCACGTCGATTCGCGTAAGTAACACCTGCTTGAATGTGATCGAAGAAGTTCTGTACCTCGCTCTTGTCCTTACTGTAGATACACGCACAGAGTCCATATTCCGAATCGTTCGCATGTTTCAAAGCTTCGTCAAACGAATCGACGGCGCCGACGACGAGAAATGGGACGAACAACTCTTCCTTGAAAAGTTGATGGGTGAGGGGAAGGTTGTCGACGATAGCTGGTTCCACGAAGTAACCGTTCTCTAACTCTCCACCGCTGAGCTGGTTTCCACCGGTCACAAAGCCACCTCCACCACTTTTCGCGTCTTGGGCAGCATGCAGGTAGGTATCGACCGCGCCTTTGTTTATCAGCGGTCCTAGGAATGATTCCTTTTTGACTGGATCGCCCACCTTGACGAGTGTTTTGGTGTGTTCGGCTAGAAGGTTTAGGAATTTTTCTTTGACCGACCGCTGTACGTAGACACGGGAGCAGGCGCTGCATTTCTGTCCGCCGAAACCGAATGCAGCCCGGACTACCCCCTCGGCGGCTTGGTCTAAGTCGGCGCGGGCGGTTACTATGGCGGGGTTCTTTCCTCCCATCTCAGTTATGACGGGTTTCGGGTAATCTTTAGCGAAGGCATGGTAGAGACCCATCCCGACAACTTTTGAGCCGGTGAAGATCATGCCATCTATGCCTGGGTTTTCTTGCAACTCCAGGCCGACCGTGCTCCCGGGGCCGGTGACGAGGTTGAAGACGCCGGGCGGGATGCCTGCGTCAAGGTACACGCGGGTAAGCGCCTCGCCGAGCACGGGGGATTCGCTTGAGGGCTTGAAGACGACGCTGTTTCCTGCGAGCATTGCGCCGGAGGACATACCGGTGGAGAGTGCCAGCGGGAAGTTCCAAGGTGCGATGACAGCCCAGACACCGTAGGGACGGAGGATTGTGACTGTTTCTTGCCCAGGTGCGGGGGGTTCCATAAGACGAGTGAAGCCCTTGTTCGCTTCCATCTGGTCACAGTAATAGCGAATGAGCTCCGCAGCCTCGTTCACCTCTGCTAGAGATTCGGCGCGATTCTTACCGACCTCAAATGCCATCCAAGCCGACAGTTCGTAACGACGTTGAATTATCAGATCCGCAGCCTTACGGAGGATACGAACACGGTCCTTGTAAGATGTGGCAGTCCATTTCGGGTGCGCGTCCCGGGCCGCATCTATGGCTGATTTCACATCATCACGCGTACCTTTGGGAAAATGGCTTACGGTAAGGCGCGTATCGACCGGGCTCGCATGGGAAAAATCTTCACCTGTCCCGGTCCATTTTTCGCCGTTAACGTACATGGTGAATCGCGAACCAAGTTGGCTCCGGACTTTTCCAACGGCTGAATCGTATGCGCTATCATCGTCAGGAGTAATCTTCAAGCTGGCATAGGTTATTCGAGGAACTTTACCAGCTTTCGAGCGAATCTTACTCGATCTTCTTACAAGTTTCTTTGACGAAGGCAAAAGAAAACAACTCCTCAAGATTCGCGAGTTACAGCTCGGTATTTAGCCTTACGGACCATTTGCATTTCGAATCAAGTAAGCTAAATCGACTGCCAGATGACGAAGAAATCTTGCCTCTTCGTCTTGTTTAACGCCAGCCAAGTTTGGCAGTGTCTCACAGAGTTGTTCACTAGATGTTTTGCCGGGACTAGCCGGACTAATCTCATCAGATGCATCATGGGATCCGAACATGGTAATATTCAATGAGACTTCCTACAGCTACGCTCTACCTACAACTAGCAGTACCCGTCAAACGATCGAGTTAAGCCTTAGAGGTTTTTCGTAGAGCCATACCAAGCCACACAATTCCAATAATTAGTATTATCAGGCCAAGAATTGTAAGCCAGTTAGTTGCACCGAATCCGCCGCCGAACCTTGGCCCGGCGTACGCACCGTAGCCTCCATAACCGCCAGGAGGCGGTCCAGTTCCGTTGAAGCCTCCGGGCCGAAACATTGCCCTAAACATCATTGCCCTTACTACTCCGTATATCTCGGCAATTGCGATGAGAATAACGCCCACAAGAGTGATTAGATATGGATTCTTTACTTGAGACCAGGTCATAACTGATTTCTTCTTTGCAACTACGCCTTGTAGTTGACATACACGTAAGGGGGTTATTTAACTAATCCGGATGAATCATATACAATCTTAGGGTCCTTGAGATTCTTCGGAATCGATCAGGCGACATAGCGGCGAGATCGATTCTTCGACATCATACTGTCAATTTTCTCCAACACGACATCTCTGATCTTGTTCTCGTCGAGTCCGACGTTTACCTTACCGATTTCCAGTTTGGTTACTCGGGCTTGCTTGGTTCGGAGTGTTTTGATGACCCAATCTACTAGAAGAGCAACGGCTGTTTCTTGATCTAGACTCTCGGTTACGATAAGCGTTATCTGAACCATTTCGGCAAGCCCTACGGTTGTTCTGATCTTGGCGCCATCATATCTAACGGTCAAGGCTTTGCTTAGTTGCTTCTGTACACCGAGTCGTCCTCTGCTTTCTCCGAGAATATCGTAGATTAGGCGATGATTCTCAGTGTATATTGTAAGAGGAATCTCCAATCCAACTAGCATTTGCGGTCATTACAATTTTGGACAATATGAGTTGATCTGACCCACTATCTCCAAATCACCTCAACGATACTAATTGCCCAAATGACGGGGTTGACCTCAGCTGAGATCAGCGCATCTTAAACCATTGAGTGATATGGGATCAACGCTGTTGAAGAACAACTCAATTGCGAGTAATAATGTCCCGGAGACGCACATGGGAAGAGCGCTATGCTCAAATTTCCGAATATTAGCCTCCAAGCAATTTGAAATTCGTCTCTTTGAAAAGTTCACTAGATATTGTTGTTATTACAATTGGCATAGCGTCAAATCTAAAAAGCTTAGACGCATAATATACACGGGGGACCAGTTGGTTAAGGTCGCGGTTATCTCGCTTACCTGCAAGCAAGATGAACATGCGCCGTCTGCAGTGTTGGAGCACGAACTCTGGGAAAACCTCATTCAAAACGACAAAATATCCGGCAAGTGGAAGATAGAGAAGGTCACTATACTCGACGATACCGAGTTAATACACGGCGGGCGCCCTCGCGACCAAGCATTCAACATCAATCGAAGCAGTAGTCGGTCAAGGGTGAATCGATAGCCTTGCAACGACCTTTTCTTTCAAAGCCGAGCTTTGAAGTTCAACCTAAGTATTCAACTGAAAATTAGTCTTGATAATAGTGTTCGAGAGTAGGCAACTCCTTCCTGCGCTTCCAAGCCGTCAACTGATGAGATCGCAAACAATCTTCCCACCGCTTCCCTGCCATCTCCTTTAGCTATGAGTCAGCAGCAAAAGAAATAATCTTTTATTTTGACCTCAAATGTTCACGCAATTCTCCTCATTTTATCCGGAAAAGTTCGACCCTAGATTCTTCGTAAACGCTTAACCGTCCTTGCAATCATTTGGGAGAAAGGAGACTCCCATCATGAATGAACGTGAACTTTTGATGATACCTGGTCCAACGAACGTTGACCCTGCTGTTCTACGTTCACTTAGCCAACCAACTCTGTCACATGTTAGTGGCGCTTTCGCAACAATACTGAAGGAAACTGTGGACGACTTAGCTACAATCTTCAAAACCAAAGGCCTAGTCTTGCCTCTAGCTGGCTCTGGAACTTTGGGCGCAGAAGTTGCCCTCGCAAACATAGTTGAGCCTGGCGATAAAGTCTTGGCGATATCTGGTGGCTACTTCGGTGACAGACTGGCAGATACGGCTGCGACTTTAGGGGCTAAAGTAGATCGGATTAACGTGACTTGGGGAGCGGTGCCGAACCTGGATGAGGTTGAGCGTAAACTGTCTGATGGTGGAAATTACAAAGCATTGCTCGTGGTCCATGTAGACACCTCAACTGGTGCCGCGAACCAGATCAGACAACTTGGAGTTCTAACTAAGTCTCGCGACACCCTGTATGTTGTGGACACGGTCTGTTCCATGGGTGGGATGGAAGTTCAGGTTGATGGATGGGGAATCGATGCTTGTTTTACTGGTTCACAGAAGGCCCTTGCAGTACCTCCAGGCCTTACCATCGTATCATTTAGCGCTAAGGCGGAAGCGATTAGGGATCAGAGAAAAACTCCAATCCGAACCTATTACGGTGACCTCAAGCGCTGGAAACCGATAGTCCAAGACCCGACGATGTACTTTGCCACCCACCCGGTGAACATGATATACGCACTTCACGAAAGCTGCAGCCGAATTCTCAAAGAAGGATTAGAGACCAGATACGCTCGCCACGCGAAGATAGCCGCAACATTTCGAGCCGCGATGAGAGCAATAGGCCTCCAACTCTTATGCGAAGATGCAGACGCATCCAACACTTTGACAGTGACACGATACTCCGATACTATCAATGATGCCGAATTTCGGAAAACGCTAGCAGACAATTACGGGGTTACCACGGCAGGCGGCCTCGGACCACTAAAAGGAAAAACATTCAGGATCGGCCACATGGGGAACGTCAACAGAAATGACATACTTGCAACGATAGCCGCGATCGAAGGTTCTCTCGAACACCAAAAGTACAATTTCCAGCCGGGTACAGGGATTGCAGCGGCAAACCAGATCCTGTCTGCCTAAGTCAAATGTTTAGTCGACTTTCACACTTTTGCCAGTTAGTTTCCAATCTTGCTCAATTAGCAGATAATGGCAAGCAGCGAAATACTCGTTCCTCAACTCAACGGGCTTTGGCGCGTCGGTTGAACACATTTCTTAGCCGCAAGACAACGTGTGTGATGAAACGTTAAATCAGCTTCATCTGATCTTTTGATGGTCTACAGCAAATGTAATACATCGACCCTTATTGAAAGATCGATTATCGACACACGTTCGACTAGCAAAAGAACTCTTAGGGAACAGAACGCAACAATTTCTTACGGTAAGAGTTTCTCTCTCTACGCATGAATAAGATTTGGGTTAGAGATAGAACGAGTACTGTTATGAAAACGACTAGAATTGATTGGAATTCTGGTACGACCGTCATGGTGTTGGGTGCGCTTGTGGTTGTGGAACCTGCGTAGTTTGAGTCACCTGCGAAGTCGGCGCGGAAGTAATATGTGCCGGTCTGGGGAGGTAGCCAAGCGATTGTGTACTTGCCCGTCGGGTCCGTGTGGCCCACGCTGAGGGTTGTCCAATTGCCGGTCGAAATCGTGCTATAGTAAAGCGCGATTGGTTCTCCTGCTACCGCTGGGGTGAGGGTTACTGTGATCGTTCCGGTTCCTGAAGGCGCTGTGAGGTTTAGGGTTGTTGGAATGAAGCTTATGCTCAATGTTGTCGGGGTGATGCCGGGTGGACCATAGGTTTGGAACAGGTAGTCGGCGTTGGGATCGACGACGTCGCTGGTGATTGCACTCCCTGCCGGGTAGCTCCCTCCGGGGTCAACAATGAACCAGCGCATCGACTGCACAGTCTGATTGAGTTCAATAACGTAGTGGCCGCCGGGCGTGAGAGGAATTGTTCCGGGGAAGTCTACGTGAAACAATGCGTATGGAGTTAATGGGACGGTAGCAGTGGTTGAACCGATCATGGGGCCGCTAATTGAATTTGCCCTAATGCTTACAATCAGTACGTTGCCTGCCCCATAGGTGTCGAACAGATAGTCACCGTTTGGATCGGGTTTTCCGCCGGTGATGGCGGTGCCTCCGTGATAACTACCTCCAGGCGTTACGATATACCATCGCATGCTTTGCGGAGTTTGGAGGAGTTCGATTACGTACACGGCCCCGGGCGATACCGAAACTGGTGTGGTGAAGTTGAATCTCATCATGATTGGAGCATCCATCACGGGAATAGATTCTGTTTTCGACGCCAGGATTGAGCCGCTGACCGTGTTCCAATGAATGTTCATGGTGATCGTATTTCCGAACCCTGATGTTTTGAAAAGATAGCTAAGGCTGGAATCAGGAGACCCGTTCGTGATCGCGGTGCCACCAGAATACCCAGCTGGAATCTTGTCGTACCACCTTACAGTATTCGGCCCCGATCCAACTAGGTCGAGTACGTACTTTTGCCCCGGAGTCACCGTTAAGCCGGGATATGGATAGAATACGACTTCGACAAAAGCCGGTCCACCTATTGGCAGTGAAAAGTTCTGTTGAGCAATAACTGCTCCATTAATCATCCCTTGTCGCACCACCAAGGTAAGCGAAGCATCACCAGGACCGACGTTTTGAAGCCCCAGC
>Ga0335081_10006285_pt1 | contig 18901 bp, 14 predicted proteins | sample Lox_Sample_35_FD_206713 | JGI IMG/M metagenome (GOLD analysis project Ga0335081, IMG submission 206713) | Soil microbial communities from Loxahatchee National Wildlife Refuge, Florida, United States - Lox_Sample_3.5 | ecosystem: Environmental > Terrestrial > Soil > Wetlands | place: USA...
TCCACGAACATGCTGAAGGCTTCCTGCTTGTACTCGACCAGGGGGTCCTTCTGGCCCCACGCCCGGTAGGTGATCGCGTTGCGCAGCTGGTCGAGGTCGTAGAGGTGGTCCTTCCACTTCTCGTCGATGGTGCGGAGCATCACCTGGCTCAGCACCTGCTCGGCCAGCTCCGGGATCGTGAGCTGGTGGCCGTAGTCGTCGAGCGCCTTCACCTTCCGGTGGAACGCGTCCCGCGCCTGGCGCCGGCACACCTCGAGCAGCTCCTCGCGCGACGCCGGGCGCTTGTCGGTGAGCTCCTGCACCATGACGAGGTAGCGCATCAGGAGCAGCTCGCGCAGGGTGCCGAGGTCCCACATCTCGGGGTGCTTGCTCCCGGCCGTCGCCTCGTCCACCGGGCGCTCCATCGCCCCGTCGATCATCCGGATGGCCTCGGCCTTCAGCTCCTCCCCGCCCTCGAGCGCGAACAGCCGCAGCGAGTAGACGACCTCGCGCTGCTGGTTCATCACGTCGTCGTAGTCCAGGAGCCGCTTGCGCGACTGGAAGTTCTGGAGCTCGATCCGCTTCTGGGCGCCCTCGATGGAGCGCGTGACCAGCGGGTGGGTGATGACCTCGCCCTCTTCGGCCCCCATCCGGTCCATCAGGGCGCCGATGCGGTCCGACCCGAACAGCCGCATCAGGTCGTCCTCGAGGGAGAGGAAGAAGGTCGAGCCGCCGGGGTCGCCCTGGCGCCCGGAGCGGCCGCGGAGCTGGCGGTCGATGCGCCGCGACTCGTGGCGCTCGGTGCCGATGATCTGCAGGCCGCACGGCGGGTCGGTCATGCAGCCCAGCTTCTGGATCTCCGGCCAGGACAGGTCCGGCGGATCGATCGTCTGGCCGAACGGCGCCTGGCGGGCGCGGATCCCGCACACTTTGCACTTGGTGACGCCGGCGCCGAGCTTGATGTCGGTGCCGCGGCCGGCCATGTTGGTCGCGATCGTGACCGCCGCGCTCTGGCCGGCCATCGCCACGATCTCCGCCTCGCGCTGGTGGTACTTCGCGTTCAGCACCTCGTGCCGGATGCCGCGGCGCTTGAGCATCCGGGACAGCGTCTCCGACACCTCGACGCTCACCGTGCCGACCAGGACCGGCAGGCCGCGCCCGTGCTGGCGCTCCACCTCGTCGATGATCGCGTTGTACTTCTCGCGGCGCGTCTTGTAGATGCGGTCGTGCACGTCGATGCGGCGGACCGGGCGGTTGGTCGGGATGACCATCACCTCCAGCCCGTAGATCTTGAAGAACTCCTCCTCCTCGGTCTCGGCGGTGCCGGTCATGCCCGCCAGCTTCGCGTACATCCGGAAGTAGTTCTGGATGGTGATCGTGGCGAGCGTCTGGGTCTCGCCCTTGACCTGCACGCCCTCCTTGGCCTCGACCGCCTGGTGCAGGCCGTCCGACCAGCGCCGGCCGGGCAGGATGCGGCCCGTGAACTCGTCCACGATGAAGATCTGGCCGTCCTGCACCACGTACTCGACGTCCTTCTCGTAGAGCGCGTGGGCGCGGAGCAGCTGGTGGATGATGTTGAGCTTCTCGCTCTTCGCCGCGTAGTCGGATTCGAGCTGCGCGCGCTGCTCCAGCTTCTGGTGCGCCGTGAGGTCCGGGTCCTTCTCGATCTTGAGGACCTCTTCCGACAGGTCCGGCACGATGAACAGCGCCGGGTCCTTCGGCGAGAGGATCTCCACGCCCTGGTCCGTCAGGTGGACCGAGTGGTTCTTCTCGTCGAGGACGAAGAACAGCTGCTCCTCGAGGTCCTTCAGGCGCTGCTGCTTCGCCGGCAGCTTGCGGTCGGCGATGTAGTCCAGCTCGACCTTCTGCACCAGCTTCTTGGCGCCCTGCTCCTGGAGGAACTTCAGCAGGCGCTTGTGCTTGGGCATCCCGAGCTGGACCTGGTAGGCCTTCACCGCCGCCGCGTAGGCGTCCGCGGGCCAGAGCTTCTCGGCCTCCGCCATGAAGTTGTTGGTGATCTCCGACTGGCGGCGCACCAGCCCCACCACGGCCTGGTTGTGCTCGGCGTACTTGGTGTCGGACTCGTTGCCGACGGGGCCCGAGATGATGAGCGGCGTGCGGGCCTCGTCGATGAGGATCGAGTCCACCTCGTCCACGATGGCGTACGCGTGGGGCCGCTGGACGCGCTGCGCCAGCGAGAACACCATGTTGTCGCGCAGGTAGTCGAAGCCGAACTCGTTGTTGGTGCCGTAGGTGATGTCGCGGTTGTAGGCGTCGCGCCGCTCGACGGTCCCGGGCTCCGTGTCGTCGATGCACCCCACCGTCAGGCCCAGCCAGGTCAGCACGTGCCCCATCCACTGCGAGTCGCGGCGGGCGAGGTAGTTGTTGACCGTGACCAGGTGCGCGCCGTTGCCGGGCAGGGCGTTGAGGTACAGCGGCAGGACGGCGACCAGGGTCTTGCCCTCGCCGGTCGCCATCTCGGCGATCTTCCCCTGGTGCAGCGCGATGCCGCCGATGAGCTGCACGTCGTACGGCACCATGTCCCAGGTCAGCTCGTGCCCGGTCACCATGACCTTCGTGCCGACGAGGCGGCGGCAGGCCTCGCGCACGGTGGCGAAGGCCTCCGGGAGCAGCTCGTCGAGGATCTCGGCGGTGGCTGTGGCCAGCTCCTCCTCGCGGCCGAGCAGGCGGCGGTCGATGTCGTCGCGCTCGTCGGGGTCGGCGCAGTCGTGCTTCGCCTTCTTCAGCGCTTCGACCTCGTCGCGCAGCGCCCCGACCCGCTCGGCGATGCGCTCGCGGAACCGCGCGGTCTGCTGCCGGAGCGCGTCCTCCGGCAGGGCCTTCAGCTCCTCCTCGTGCCGGTGGACGGCGCCGATGATGGGCTTGAGGTGCTTCAGCTCCCGCGTGAAGCGGGACCCGAGGATCTTCGTGACGAGGGCGGGCAGCGGCATTACCGGTACAACCCTTCCTGCTCGATGTAGTCGGCCACGGCGTCGGGCACCAGGTACCTGATGCTCTTCCCCGCGAGGCAGCGGGCCCGGATGTCGCTCGCCGAGATCTCGATCGCGGGCGTGGCGACGGCGTGCCGGACCAGGGGGCTGCGGACCTCGGGCGTCCCGGGGCGCGTGAGGACCGCCACCTCCGCCAGCCGCGCGACCTCGTCGGCCTCGTGCCAGCGCGGCAGGTCCGCGGCGGCGTCGGCGCCGAGCAGCAGGACGAACCGCTCGCCCGGGCAGCGTCGCGCGAGCGCGCGCAGCGTGTCCACCGTGTACGACGGCGCCGGCCGCTCCAGCTCCAGGGGCTCGACCGCGAACCGCGCGTCGCCCGCGACCGCCAGCTCGAGCATCCGGCGCCGCTGCTCCGGCGGGGCCACGGGCCCCTGCCGCTTGAGCGGCTGGCGCGCGCACGGCACCAGCAGGACGCGCGCGAGCCCCAGCGCCTCGAGGGCGCGCCCGGCCGCGATCAGGTGGCCGTGGTGAACGGGGTCGAAGCTACCGCCCAGCAGTCCGGTTGCCACAGTAGCGATCGAGGCCGGCCAGCCGCGGGTAGAACTGCCGGATCGCGTTGCAGAACTGCGTCTCCTGGTCCGTGTAGCCGATGGCGTGGTACGCGCGGACGATGTAAAGGTACGCCGCCGGGACGAGCGAGGTGGACGGGTAGTTCGCGATCAGGTCCTTGAAGTACAGGATCGCCGAGTCGAACGCTTTGCGCTTGAAGTAGAAGACGCCGACGTCCATCTCCTTCTGCGCGAACCGCTCGTTCAGCGCGGCCAGCCGCGTGGTCGCGACGCGCGCGGCGTCCGAGGCCGGGAACCGGCCCGCGAGCTCCTGGTAGGTCGCCAGCGCCGTCTCGCCGTTGGTGGGGTCGAGCTCGGGCGTGTCCCACAGCGCCGCGTACGAATCCGCCGCGCGCAGCAGCGCCACCGGCGCGAGGCGGTGGTTCGGGCTCTCGTCGGCGACCCGGCGGAACTCCTGCGCCGCCGTCACGTAGTCGCCGAGGCTGAAGTACGACTCGGCGAGGTAGAACCGCGCCAGCGGGTACAGGCTGTCGCGCTGCCCGACGGCGAAGGAGAGCGTCTGGAACCCGGCCTTCGCCTGGTCGAAGTGGCCCGTGCGGAACTGGTGCAGCGAGGCCTGATAGAGGTCCTCGGGCACGGTGTAGCTCCGCGGGTCGAAGTGGTGGCACGCGGCCAGGAGGCAGAGCGCGAACGGCGACAGGGCCCGCACGGCGCCCGTGGTGACGCGGATCATGGCGTGGGCGTTCCCTTCCCCAGCAGCCGGTTGAGTTGGTCGTTCGCCCGCGCCGCGATCGAGTCGCCCTCCGGCGCGCCCGACATCGCCTTGCGGTAGGCGTCCTGGGCCACGGCGGTGTCGCCCCTGGCCCAGCGGGCGTCGCCGACGAGGAGCCACGCGAGGCGCACCACGCTGTCGGGCTGGCCGATCGAGATCGCCTTCCGGAAGCTCGTCTCCGCGTCCTGGAGGGCGCCGGCGCTGAGCGAGACCTTCCCGTCCTCGACCGCGCAACCGGCCAGCCCGCCGCGGGCCTCCTCCACCAGCGGCGGCACCTGGCGGTCGCGCCGCAGCACCGCCTGGTAGGTGAGGGTCGCGGCGTCGCAGCGGCCCATGTGGGCGTTGAGGTCCGCGTACGCCACCAGGAACGAGTCGGCCGCGGGAACGCTGGAGGACGCGGCCGCCGCCTCGAGCAGGATGTCCATGCCGTCCGGGCGGCGCGCGTACGCCGTGCCGGCGCCCAGCGCCACCGCCAGGAAGCCCACCGGACGCTGCGGGGCGATGTCGCGCAGGGCGACCAGGGCGTCGGAGAGCGCGGCCATGTCGCGCGCGCCGATCGCCAGCCGTGCCGTCCGGGTCAGCCCGTCCGCCGCCTCCTCCCCCGCGCCCGGCTCGGCCCGCGCCAGGTCGTGGTAGGCCGTGACCGCCTCGCCGAGGGCGCCGGCCTGGAGCGCGGCCGCCGCGAACTTCGCCCGCAGCTCCGCGGTGGGCGCGGTCTGGTGCATGGCCAGGCGGTACTCCGCCAGCGCGTCCGTGTACGCGTGCTCGGCGTAGCGCCGGTCGCCGAGGCGCTCGTGGTCCGCGACCGGCGTGCAGCCGGCCGCGCACAGCAGCAGCGCGAGCGCCGCGCGGTGCCCCGGCCTCAACACCCGGCTCCCCCCCCTCCGCCCGCTCCCGCCTTGATCGCCACCCGGTCGAGGAGCGCGAGGTAGGCCGTGATGCGCGGCTCGTCCGCTCGCTCGCCGCGGCACTGCTGCCACGCCGCCCGCGCCACCGCCGTGTCGCCCTGCAGGTAGCACGCCATCCCGAACGCCGCGCGCGCGTCGAAGAACGACGGCCGCTCCTCCAGGATCGCCTCCAGCTCCTGCCGGGCCAGGGCGACGTCGCCGACCTCGAGCCTCAGCCGCGCGAGCCGGTAGCGCAGGTCCAGGAACTCCGGGCGCAGCTGCGCCGCCTTCGCGTACTGCTCGATCGCCTCGCGGACGCCGCCCGCCTCCACGTACGCCTCGGCCAGCTCCGCGTGCAGGTTGGCCAGGCGCGACGCGGCCGCCGCCTCGAAGCCGGTGTGGTCCACGCCGCCGAGCCCCTGCGCCGCCGCGAACGCCGCGACGGCGTCGTCGTAGCGGCCCAGCTCGTTCAGGGTGACGGCGCGATTCAAGTGCGCATCCACGTAGCGGGGGTTCAGCCGCAGGGCGTGGTCGAACTCGGCCAGCGCCTCGGCCGGCTGCCCGATCATCGAGTACGCCAGGCCCAGCAGGTGGTGCGCGTCGGCGAAGGCGCGCCCGGCGTCGATCACCTCGCGCAGCAGGTGCACCGCGCCGTACGGGTCGCCGGCCGCGATCCGCTCCTTGGCACGCTCGACGTTCCGGTCAGGCTGTACGTCCATGGGCCTCCTCGAACCAGCGCACGAAGCGCGGGATGCCGTCTTCGACCGTCGTGGCCGGCCGGTAGCCGAGGATCCGGGCCGCCTTGCGCACGTCCGCGCAGGTGCGGCGCACGTCGCCCGGCTGCGCCGGCAGGCGCTCGAGCCGCGCCTCCCTGCCCACCTCCCGCGCGATCAGCGCGACGAGCGCGTCGAGGCGCGTGGTGCGGGATTCGCCCAGGTTCACGATCTCCAGCGCGCTCTCCGCCGCCCCCGTCCAATCCACCGCGGCCAGCACGCCCCCGACAATATCGTCGATGTAGGTGTAGTCCCGCTCGCTCGAGCCGTCGCCGTAGAACGGGACGGGCCGGCCCGCCGCGATCAGCCGCGTGAACTTGTGGATGGCCAAATCGGGGCGCTGGCGCGGCCCGTACACGGTGAAGAACCGGAGCGCCATGACGCGCAGGCCGTAGAGCTGGACGAACGTCGCGCACAGCAGCTCCCCCGCGCGCTTGGTCGCCGCGTAGGGCGAGATCGGCAGCAGCGCCGGCCAGTCCTCGCTGAACGGCACCGGGGCGGTGTCGCCGTACACCGACGAGGAGCTGCCGAAGACGAAGCGCCGCGCGCCCGCCCGCCGCGCCGCCTCGAGCAGCACCGCGGTGCCCTCGATGTTGACCGACGCGTACGCGGCGGGCTCCTCGAGCGAGGGCCGGACGCCGGCGCGCGCCGCCAGGTGCACCACGACCGTCTCGGGCGTCACCAGGCGCGCCACCGCCGCCGCGTCGCGGACGTCGCCCTCGACCAGGCGGAACCGCGGCCCGCGGCACAGCGCCGCGACGTTGGCCTCCTTGACCGCGCGCGGGTAGAACGGGTCGAAGTTGTCGAGCCCGACCACCTCGTCGCCCCGGGCGACGAGGCGCTCCGCCACGTGGGAGCCGATGAACCCGGCGGCGCCGGTCAGCAGCACGCGGGTGGCGGTCACGCGAGCTTGCGCCGGAAGTGGGCGATCGTCGTCTCCAGGCCCTGCTCGAGCTGCACCTTCGGCTCCCAGCCGAGGGCCTGGCGCGCCCGCGCGATGTCCGGCTGGCGCACCTTGGGATCGTCCTGCGGGAGCGGCTCCCGCACGACCCTGGAGCGCGAGCCGGTGAGCTTCAGGACCAGGTCGGCGAGCTGCCGCACGGTGAACTCGTTCGGGTTGCCGAGGTTGACCGGCTCGGAGGTCCCGCGCTCGAACAGCCGCACGATCCCGTCCACCAGGTCGTCCACGTAGGTGAAGGAGCGCGTCTGGCTCCCGTCGCCGTAGACGGTGAGCGGCTCGCCCTTCAGCGCCTGCACGACGAAGTTGCTCACCACGCGCCCGTCGCGGACCCGCATCCGGGGCCCGTAGGTGTTGAAGATGCGGACGATGCGGGTGTCGAGGCCGTGGAAGCGGTGGTAGGCCATCGTCATCGCCTCGGCGAACCGCTTCGCCTCGTCGTAGACGCCGCGGGGGCCGACCGGGTTCACGTTGCCCCAGTAGCCCTCGGGCTGCGGGTGCACGAGCGGGTCGCCGTACACCTCCGAGGTGGACGCGAGGAGGAACCGCGCGCCCTTGGCCTTCGCGATCCCCAGCGCCTTGTGCGTGCCGAGCGAGCCGACCTTGAGCGTCTGGATCGGCAGCTCGAGGTAGTCGCGCGGGCTGGCCGGCGAGGCGAAGTGCAGCACGCCGTCGAGCGCGCCCTCGACGTAGATGAAGTTGGTGACGTTGTGCTCGAAGAAGGCGAACCGCCCGTTCCCGGTCAGGTGCGCGATGTTGTCGGGGCTGCCGGTGACGAAGTTGTCCATCCCCACGACCTCGTGCCCCGCCCCGATGAACCGGTCGGCCAGGTGCGAGCCGAGGAAGCCGGCGACGCCGGTGATGAGGACGCGCATCAGGGCCGCCCGATGGAGGCGTACACGAACCCGTGCTCGCGCATGCGGGCGGGCTCGTAGAGGTTCCGGGCGTCCACCACGACCTTCCCCTTCATGAGCCGCTGCGCCTGCTCGAGGTCGAGGACGCGGTACTCCTGCCACTCGGTCAGCACCAGGAGCGCGTCCGCGCCCCTGAGCGCGTCGTAGCGGTGCTCGACCAGGGCCACGCGGTCCCCGAAGTGGCGGCGCGCCTCGCCCATCGCCTTGGGGTCGTGCGCCACGACCCGCGCGCCGGCCCGGAGCAGCTCCTCGACCACCACCAGCGCCGCGGCCTCGCGCATGTCGTCGGTCTGCGCCTTGAAGGCCAGGCCCCAGACCGCGACGGTCCGGCCCGCGAGCGCGCCGAGGGCGAGGCGGAGCTTCTCGACGGGCACCCGCTTCTGGCGCTCGTTCACCGCCTCGACGCACTCGAGCACCTCGAGCGGCGCGCCCTTCTCCCGGCCCGTGGCGCAGAGCGCCTTCACGTCCTTGGGGAAGCACGAGCCCCCGTAGCCGGGCCCCGGGAACAGGAAGGCCCGGCCGATGCGCGTGTCGCTGCCGATCCCGCGCCGCACCTGCTCCACGTCCGCGCCCACCCGCTCGCACAGGTTCGCGAACTGGTTCATCAGGGTGATGCGGGCGGCCAGCATGGCGTTCGCCGCGTACTTCGTGACCTCGGCGGACGCGATGTCCATGAACAGGAGCGGGTTCCCGCTGCGCACGAACGGCTCGTACAGCTCCCGGAGCTTCGCCTCCGCCTCCGGGCTGTCCACGCCGAGCACGATGCGGTCCGGCTTCATGAAGTCCTGGACCGCCGCGCCTTCCTTGAGGAACTCCGGGTTCGAGGCGACCCAGAACGGCTGGGTCGCGCGCGCGCCCACCGCCGCGCGGACCTTCTCCGCCGTCCCGACCGGGACCGTGCTCTTGGTGACCACCACCTTGGGCCGGTTCATGTGGCGGCCGATCGTGTCGGCGACGCTCAGGACGTGCGTGAGGTCGGCCGAGCCGTCCTCGTCCGGCGGCGTGCCGACCGCGATGAAGATCACGTCGCTCTGCTCCACCGCGGCGCCGACGTCGGTGGTGAAGGCGAGCCGCCCCTCCGCCCCGTTGCGCACGACCAGCGGCTCCAGGCCCGGCTCGAAGATCGGGACGTCGCTGCGCTTCAGGCGCTCGATCTTCCCGGCGTCCACGTCGGCGCACACGACGGTGTTCCCCATCTCCGCCAGGCCCGCGCCCATCACCAGGCCCACGTACCCCGTCCCCACCACCGCGACGTTCATGCGGTCCGCTCCTCGTACCAGGTGCGATAGAAGTCCCGGTAGGACCCGTCCTTCACGCGGCGCCACCAGTCCTCGTGCTCGACGTACCAGCGGACCGTGTCGGCCAGCCCCTGCTCGAACGTGCGCGCCGGCGTCCAGCCCAGCGCCCGCTCGGCCTTGGCGGGGTCCATCGCGTAGCGGCGGTCGTGCGCCGGGCGGTCCTTCACGTGCTCGACGAGGTCGGGCCGCACTTTCAGGAGCGCCACGATGCGCGAGACGATGTCGAGGTTGTGGCGCTCGGCGCGCGCGCCGAAGTTGTAGACCTCGCCCGCCGTGCCCCGCTCCAGCGCCGCCAGGACGCCGGCGCAGTGGTCCTCGACGTGGATCCAGTCCCGCACCTGCCGCCCGTCGCCGTAGACGGGCAGCTTCCTGCCCTCGATGGCGTTGGTGATCATCAGCGGGATCAGCTTCTCGGGGAACTGGTACGGGCCGTAGTTGTTGGAGCAGCGCGTGACGACGACGTCCTGGCCGTGGGTCCGCGCGAACGCCAGGGCGAGGTGGTCGGCGGCCGCCTTGCTGGCGGCGTAGGGGCTGGTCGGGCTCAGCGGCGTGCGCTCGGTGAACGGCGGCTCGTCGGGCGTGAGCGCCCCGTACACCTCGTCCGTGGAGACGTGCACGACCCGGCACGCGGGCAGCGCCCGCGCCGCCTCGAGCAGCCGGACGGTGCCCACGACGTTGGTGCGCACGAACGGCTCGGCCGAGAGGATCGAGCGGTCCACGTGGCTCTCGGCGGCGAAGTTCACGATCGCGTCCGCGCCGCCCTCCAGCGCGGCCGCGACGTCCTGCGGCTCGGCGATGTCCCCCTTCACGAACCGGTAGCCGCCGTGCCGCTCCAGGTCCGCGAGATTGGCGGGATTGCCGGCGTAGGTCACGAGGTCGAGGTTGACGACCGACCAGCCGGGGCGGCCCTGCAGGACCATCCGGATGAAGTTCGATCCGATGAAGCCGAGGCCGCCGGTCACGACGAGCTTCATCGCCCCTCCGCGCGCTCCCGGGCCACGAGGCAGGTCGCGCGGTACAGGCTCTCGATCGCGCCCGCGTCGGTCCACCAGCCGTCCACGAACCCGTGCTCCAGCTCGCCCCACTGGAGGTACTGGTTGTTGACGTCCGTGATCTCCAGCTCGCCGCGCCCCGAGGGCTTGAGCGTCCTGACGATGTCGAAGACCCGGGCGTCGTACAGGTAGACGCCGATGACGGCGTAGCGCGACCGGGGCGCCTTCGGCTTCTCCTCGATCCGGACGATCCGCTCGCCCTCCAGGACCGGCACGCCGAAGCGCTCGGGGTCCGGGACCTCCTTGAGCAGGATCATCCCGCCCGTGTTGCGCTTCTCGTACCGCTCGACCGCCGGCCGGATGGTCTTCTGGAGGATGTTGTCCCCCAGGATGACGCAGATGGGCTCGCCGTCCGCGAAGTGCTCGGCCAGCGCCAGCGCGGCCGCGATGCCGCCCTCGCCCTCCTGGTAGGTGTAGTTGAGGTGCTTGAGGCCGAAGTCCTTCCCGTTGCCGAGCAGGCGGAGGAAGTCGCCGGCGTGGTTGCCCCCGGTCACCAGGAGGATCTCCGTGATGCCCGCCTGGACCAGCGTCTGGATCGGGTAGAAGACCATCGGCCGGTCGTAGATCGGCAGCAGGTGCTTGTTGGTCACCCGGGTCATCGGGGCCAGCCTCGTCCCGAGCCCGCCCGCGAGCACGACGCCCTTCACGCCGCCTCCCCTTCCCCCTCGATGAGACCCAGGCCCGGCACGCGGCCGGCGCGCACATAAGCCATCACGTGCTTCTCCCACGGCGGCAGCGACACGCCGAGCGCGGTCCTGGTCGCGCCGCAGTCGAGGACCGAGTACGCCGGGCGCGGCGCCGCGCGGGCCGCCTCCGCGGTGCTGCACGGCGCGACGAGCCCGGGATCGGCGCCGGCGGCCGCGTACACCGCGCGCGCCACCTCGAACCACGACGCGGCGCCCGACGCGGTCAGGTGCCAGTGGCCGGCCGCCTCCCGGCGCGCCAGGGCCCACAGCCCCTCGGCCACCAGCCGCGTGGAGGTGGGCGCGCCGACCTGGTCGCTCACGACGCTCAGGGCGCGGCCCTCGGCGGCGGCCTTGCGGACCGTGTCCACGAAGTTGCCTCCGCCCGGACCGAACACCCACGCGGTCCGCAGGATCGTCCACGGGCCGGCCGACCGCTCGACGGCCGCCTCACCCTCGGCCTTGCCGCGCGCGTACGCGCCGAGCGGCGACCGGCGCGCGTCCGGAGGGATCGGCGCCGTGGCGCGGCCGTCGAACACGTAGTCGGTGCTCACGTACACGACCCGCGCCCCCGCATCGGCGCAGGCGCGGCACACGTTCGCGGTGCCGTCCCGGTTGACGGCCATCGCCAGCTCCGGCTCCGATTCCGCCCGGTCCACCGCGGTGTACGCCGCCGCGTGGATCACGACCTCGGGCCGCGCCGCCCCGATCACGCGGCGCACCAGAGCCGCGTCCCGCACGTCGAAGTCCTCGACGTCCCACCCCACCACGTCCGCGCCGGCCCGGCGCCAGAGCGGCACCAGCGTCGTGCCGAGGAGACCGCGCGATCCGGTGACCCCGACGCGCAACGTGCTACTTCGCCTTCTTCCGGCTCGCCACCGCGTGCCGCGTGTCCACCAGCGCGCCGGCCTCCCGGGCAAGCATCGCGTAGTCGAGCCTGGAGTGGTCGGTGACGATGACGACGCAGTCGGCGCCCCGGACCGCGTCCGCGGTGAGCGGGACCGACGTCAGCGTCGTGCCGTCGTCCTTCAGCTCCGGGATGAACGGGTCGTGGTAGCGCACCTTCGCGCCGAGCCGCTCCAGCAGACGGATGATGTCGAGCGCCGGGCTCTCACGCAGGTCGTCCACGTCCTTCTTGTACGCCACGCCCACGACCAGCACCGTGGAGCCCTTGGCCGGCTTGCCCCGCTCGTTCAGCGCGCCGACCACCTTCTCGACCCAGTACTCCGGCATCTCCGCGTTGATCTCGCCGGCCAGCTCGATGAACCGGGTGCGGTAGTTCAGCGACCGCATCTTCCAGGCGAGATAGTGCGGGTCGAGCGGGATGCAGTGCCCGCCGACGCCCGGGCCGGGGGTGAACTTGAGGAAGCCGAACGGCTTGGTGGCCGCGGCGTCGATCACCTCCCACACGTCCACGCCGAGCTTGTCGCACACGATCGCCATCTCGTTGACGAGGCCGATGTTGACCGAGCGGAACGTGTTCTCCAGCAGCTTGACGAGCTCGGCCGCCTCGGGGGAGGAGACGGGGACGAGCTTCTCGATCGCCGGCTGGTAGAGCGCCATCACCACGCGGGTGCACGCGTCGGTGACGCCGCCCACGACCTTGGGCGTGTTGTGCGTGTTGTACGTCGGGTTGCCCGGATCCACGCGCTCGGGGCTGAACGCGAGGAAGAAGTCGCGACCGACCTCGAGCCCGCTCCGCTCCAGCGCGGGGAGCATCAGCTCCCGCGTGGTGCCGGGATAGGTGGTGCTCTGGAGCACGATCGCCTGCCCCGCCCGGATCCGCTTCGCCACGCTGTCCGTGGCCGCGGAGACGAACGAGATGTCCGGGTCCCGGGTCTTGGAGAGGGGCGTGGGCACGCAGATGGCGACGCAGTCCGGCTCGCCGAGGCGCCCCAGGTCGGTCGTGGCGGACAGCTTCCTGCCCTTCACCAGGCTCGCCAGGCGCGCGCCCGGGATGTCCTGCACGTGGGAGCGGCCGGCGTTGATCCCGTCCACCACGCGCGGCGTGACGTCGAAGCCGAGGACGGTGTAGCCCGCCTCCGCGAACTCGACGGCCAGGGGCAGGCCCACGTATCCCAGCCCGACGATGCCGATCAGGGCGGTGCGGTCCTTCGCCTTCCTGAGCAGGTCCTCTTCGTGCTTCGCCATCAACCCTCCGCGACGCGCATCAGTCGCCGTAGAAGCTCCGGACGGCGTCCACCACGTGCTCCTGCTGCGCCTGCGACAGCTCGGGGAACACGGGCAGCGCGAGCACCCGCGCCGTCGCCGCCTCCGAGACGGGGAACGCGCCCTTCCCGTAGCCGAGGTACGCGAAGCAGGGCTGCAGGTGGAGCGCCAGCGGGTAGTAGACCGCCGTGCCGATGCCGTGCGCCTTGAGGTGGGCCTGCAGGTCGTCCCGCCGGTCCACCGAGAGGACGTACTGGTTGTAGATGTGCTCGTTGGCCGGGTCGGTGACCGGCGTGCGGACGGCCGGGACGCCGGCCAGGCCCTGCGTGTAGCGCTCGGCGTTGGCGCGCCGCGCCGCGCTCCAGGCCGCCAGGTGCGGGAGCTTGGCCAGCAGCACCGCCGCCTGGAGCGCGTCGAGGCGCGAGTTGGTCCCGACCTCGTCGTGGAAGTAGGTCTGCAGGCCCCCGTGCACGCGGAGGCGGCGCACCCGCGTCGCGATGCGCTCGTCGGTGGCGACCACCGCGCCGCTGTCGCCCCAGCCGCCGAGGTTCTTCGAGGGGAAGAAGGAGAACCCGGTCGCGGCGCCGAGCTCGCCGGCCATCCGCCACGCGCCGTCCACGCGGCGGCGCGCGCCGATGGCCTGCGCGGCGTCCTCGATCACCGGGATCCCGTGCCTGGCGGCCACCGCCAGGATCCGCTCCATCGCCGCCATCTGGCCGAAGAGGTGGACCGGCATGATGGCGCGGGTGCGCTTCGTGATCGCCGCCTCGAGCGCGTCCGGGTCCATGTTGTAGGTGTCCGCCTCGATGTCCACGAACACCGGCTTCGCGCCGGCGTTGTGGATGGCGCCGGCCGTCGCGAAGAACGTGAACGGGACGGTGACCACCTCGTCGCCGGGCCTCAGGTCGAGGGCCTTGAGCGGCAGCAGCAGGGCGTCCGTCCCGCTGGCGACGCCGACCGCGTGCTTCACCCGGCACAGCTCCGCCAGCTTCGCCTCGAGGTCCTGGACCGGCTGGCCGAGGATGAACAGCTGCGCATCCACGACTTCCATCACCTTCGCGACCACCTCGTCGCGGATGGTGCGGTGCTGCGCCTTGAGATCCAGCAGCGGCACGTTCATGCCTGGACGAGCTCCCCGCCCCGCTCGACGTAGGACGAGCCGCAGCGCTCGCAGCGGCCCCTGCCCGCGGTGAGCCGGAGCCGCTCGCCGCACTGGCACATCCACCCCACCTGCCGGGCGGGGTTGCCCACCACCAGGGCGTGGTCCTTCACGTCCTTGGTCACGACCGCGCCGGCGCCCACGAACGCGAACCGGCCCAGCGTCGTGCCGCACACGACCGTGGCGTTGGCACCGATCGTCGCGCCCCGCCTGCACAGGGTGCGCTCGTACTGCCCCTTCCGGATCACGTGGCTGCGCGGGAACGTCACGTTCGTGAACACCATCGAGGGGCCGCAGAAGACGTCGTCCTCGAGCTCGACGCCCTCGTAGATCGAGACGTTGTTCTGGATCTTCACGTTGCTGCCGATCCGGGTCCCCGGCATCACCACGACGTTCTGGCCGAGGACGCAGCGCTCCCCGATCACCGCGCCGGGCATCACGTGACAGAAGTGCCAGACCCGGGTCCCGCTCCCGATCACGGCGCCCGCGTCGATCACCGCGGTCGGGTGCGCGAAGTAGTCGCTCACTTGCCCTCTCCGAGCACCTTCACCTCGAGCTCCAGCTCCAGCCCGAACTCCTTGAACACGGCGGTGCGCGCGATGTCGATCAGCTTCAGCACGTCGTCCGCCGAGGCGTTCCCGAGGTTCACGATGTAGTTGGCGTGCACCTTGGAGATCTCGGCCCCGCCGACCCGGCGGCCCTTGAGGCCGCACCGGTCGATGAGCCGGCCCGCCGTCGTCTCCTCCGGGTTCCGGAACACGCTGCCGCAGCACGGCTGGTCGAAGGGCGTGCCCTCGCGCCGCCGGCGCAGCAGCATGCTCTGCTCCGACTTGAGCTTCTCCGGGTCCTCCGGCTGGAGCCGCAGCGCGCAGCCCAGCACGACGTGGCCCTCCAGGTCGGTGTGCCGGTAGTCGAAGGCGATGTCCTTCTTCGCCAGCTCGCCGAGCTTGCCCTTGGGATCGAGGACCGTCGCCGAGATCAGCACCGACGCGAAGTCCTGCCCGTGGGCCCCCGCGTTCATGTACACGCCGCCGCCGACCGAGCCCGGGACGCCGATGAGCCGGTGGATGCCCCCGAACCCCTCCTCGGCCGACTTGCGCGCGAGCAGCGGGATCGGCAGGCCGGCGCCGACCTTCCACGTGCCGGCGCGGTGCGACACCGCGTCCAGGCCCTTGCCGATCTTGATCACCAGCCCCGGGAAGCCCCCGTCGCGGATCAGCACGTTGGAGCCGAGCCCCAGGATCAGGCACGGCAGCTTGTGCTGCTTCGCCCAGGCGACCGCGCCGGCCACCGCCTCCGGCGAGGCGGGCTGGAAGTGGACGGCCGCGGGGCCCCCGATGCGGAACGTCGTGTGCCGCCCCAGCGGCTCGCTGTACTTCACGACGCCGCCGAGCTGCTCCCCCGGGAACGCGGGGATCCCCTTCGGCGGCCCCTTCGCCGCCTCGGTCTTGGCCGCCTTGTCGGTCTGCTTGCGCGGGGCCATCAGGCCACCCGCGCGCTGGAGACCTGCCGCTTCGCGTACCGCTCCTGCAAGGACATCACTTCGCCCCTCCCGTGCTTGAGCGCGATGACGGCGTCGCATGCGGCGGACGCCGCCGACATCGTCGTGGTGTACGGCACGCGGTGCACCAGCGCCGCGCGGCGCAGCTCGTAGTCGTCCCGCTGCGAGTACTTCCCGAGCGGGGTGTTGATCAGCAGCTGCACCCGGCCGGACATGATCAGGTCCACGCCGTTCGGGCGCCCCTCCCACACCTTGTTCACCCGCTCGCACGGGATCCCGCGCCGCTGCAGATAGCGGGCCGTGCCCTCCGTCGCCATCAGGCGGAACCCCATCTCGTGGAACCGGCGCACGATAGGCGTCACCGTCGGCTTGTCGCTGTCGTTCACGGTGACGAAGATCCCGCCCTCCAGGGGCAGCGCGCCGTCGGCGCCGATCTGCGCCTTGGCGAACGCCCAGCCGAACGACTCGGCGATGCCCATGACCTCGCCGGTCGAGCGCATCTCCGGGCCGAGCAGAGTGTCCACGTTCGGCAGCTTGATGAACGGGAACACCGCTTCCTTGACCGCGACGTACGGGAGCTCGACCTCTTCGCCGTAGCCGAGCTCCTCGAGCGTCTTCCCGACCATCACGCCGGCCGCGAGCTTGGCCAGCGAGACGCCGGTCGCCTTGGAGACGAACGGGACCGTGCGCGAGCCGCGCGGATTGACCTCGAGGCAGTACACCACGCCGTCCTTGATCGCGTACTGCACGTTGATGAGGCCGACGACGCCCAGGGCCGCCGCCAGCGCCCGGGTGTGGCCGCGCATCTCCTCGATCTCCCGCTCGCCGATCAGGTACGGCGGCAGGACGCAGGCGGAATCGCCCGAGTGGATGCCCGCGTCCTCGATGTGCTGCATCACGCCGCCGATCACGCAGGTCTTCCCGTCCGCGATCGCGTCCACGTCCGCCTCGAAGGCGTCCTCGAGGAACCGGTCGATCAGGACCGGGTGGTCGGGCGCGACCCGCGCGGCCTTGTGGAAGTACTCGCGCAGCGTGCCGGCGTCGTAGACGATCTCCATCGCGCGGCCGCCCAGCACGTAGGACGGCCGGACCAGCACCGGGTAGCCGATGCCCTCGGCCACCGCGACCGCCTCGTCGGTGCTCGTCGCCGTGCCGCTGGCCGGCTGCGTGACCTTGAGGCGGCGCGCGATGGCCTCGAAGCGGCGCCGGTCCTCCGCGATGTCGATCGCGTCGGCGGAGGTCCCGAGGATCCGGACGCCGGCCGCCTCGAGCCGCTTCGTCAGCTTGAGCGGCGTCTGCCCGCCCAGCTGCACCACGACGCCGAGCGGCCGCTCCAGCTCGACGATCTCCAGCACGTCCTCGAACGTCAGCGGCTCGAAGTAGAGCTTGTCCGAGATGTCGAAGTCGGTGGAGACGGTCTCGGGGTTGGAGTTGATCATGATGGTGCGGTAGCCGAGGTCGCGGAACGCGAGCGCGGCGCGCACGCAGCAGTAGTCGAACTCCACGCCCTGGCCGATGCGGTTGGGGCCCGAGCCCAGCACCACCACCGCGCGCTCGCCGAAGGGGACCGACTCGTTCTCCTCGTCGTACGAGGAGTAGAGGTAGGGCGTGGCCGACGGGAACTCGCCGGCGCACGTGTCCACGGTCTTGTAGGCGGGCTTGACGCCGAGCTCGTGGCGCTCGCGGCGGACCGCGTCCTCCGTCGTCCCCGCCAGCGCGGCGAGCTGCACGTCGCTGAAGCCCAGGCGCTTCATCCGGAGCAGCATCTCCCGTGCCTCCGTGCCCCCGTGCCCGCGCGCCCCCCGGCCGCCCGCCCACTGCGCCCACTCGCGCTCGGCCTCGAGCAGCTCGGCGAGCTGGCCGACGAACCAGGGGTCGATCCCCGTCAGGCGCGCGATCTCCTCCGCGCCCAGGCCCTGGAGGAACGCGCGCTTCATCTGGAAGACGCGCTCGGGCGTGGGCTGCCGCAGCGCGGCGCGGATGGACGCGGGGTCGTCGTGCTCGAGGCGGTCGTCGCCCACCTCTTCGCCGATCACCCAGCCCGGCCGGTCGATCTCGAGCGCGCGGAGGCCCTTCTGGAACGCTTCCTTGAAGGTGCGCCCGATCGCCATGGACTCGCCCACCGACTTCATCTGCGTGGTCAGGCCCCAGTCGGCCAGCGGGAACTTCTCGAACGGGAAGCGCGGGAACTTGACGACCACGTAGTCCAGGACCGGCTCGAAGGACGCCGGCGTCGTCTTCGTGATGTCGTTGGGCAGCTCGTCGAGCGTGTACCCGACCGCCAGCTTGGTCCCCATGCGGGCGATGGGGAACCCCGTCGCCTTCGAGGCGAGCGCCGAGGAGCGCGATACGCGCGGGTTCATCTCGATCACGAGCATCTCGCCGTCCACCGGGCTCACGGCGAACTGGATGTTGCAGCCGCCCGCCTCCACCCCGATCTCGCGGATGATCGCGATCGCGGCGTCGCGCATCACCTGGTACTCGCGGTCCGTCAGCGTCATCGCCGGCGCCACCGTGATGCTGTCCCCGGTGTGGACGCCCATCGGGTCCATGTTCTCGATCGAGCAGACGATGACGACGTTGTCGCGGCCGTCGCGCATCACCTCCAGCTCGAACTCCTTCCAGCCGACCACGCTCTGCTCGATCAGCACGCGGTGCGTCGGCGAGGCGTCGAGCCCGCGCTGGACCAGCTCCTGCAGCTCGGACGGGTTGTACGCGATCCCGCCGCCGGTGCCCCCCAGCGTGAAGCTGGGCCGGATGATGGCGGGGTAGCCGGTGCGCGCGACGATCCCCCCCGCCTGCTCGGCGGAGGTGGCGAAGCCGCCCAGCGGGACCTTGAGGCCGATCCGGCGCATCGCGTCGGCGAACGCCTCGCGGTCCTCCGCCATCTCGATCGCCCGGGCGTTGGCGCCGATCAGCTCGACCCCGTGCCGCGCCAGGACGCCGTTCTTGTGCAGCGCCATCGCCACGTTCAGCGCCGTCTGGCCGCCCATGGTCGGGAGCAGGGCGTCCGGGTGCTCGCGGGCGATCACCAGCTCGACCCACTCGGGCGTGACCGGCTCGATGTAGGTGCGGTCCGCCAGCTCGGGGTCCGTCATGATGGTGGCCGGGTTCGAGTTCACCAGCACGACCTCGTAGCCCTCCTCCTTGAGGGCCTTCACGGCCTGGGTGCCGGAGTAGTCGAACTCGGCCGCCTGCCCGATCACGATCGGGCCGGAGCCGATGAGCAGGATGCGGTG
>Ga0335081_10006286_pt1 | contig 18898 bp, 17 predicted proteins | sample Lox_Sample_35_FD_206713 | JGI IMG/M metagenome (GOLD analysis project Ga0335081, IMG submission 206713) | Soil microbial communities from Loxahatchee National Wildlife Refuge, Florida, United States - Lox_Sample_3.5 | ecosystem: Environmental > Terrestrial > Soil > Wetlands | place: USA...
ACTCGCCCGGCATCACGTGGCACAGCGTCCGGAGCCGGATCCCGGGGTCGATGAGCGGCTCGGCGAGCAGCACCGTGTTCTGCCAGAAGGTACCCGCGTCCGCGCTGACCTCGCCCACCACGGTGCCCGGGTCGGCTACCGGCGGCAGGACGGCAGCGGGCAGGCCGCACATGGCCGGGATGGACTGCGACCAGCCCCGGCTGGCGAGCGTGAACATGCCGGAGCTCGACCCGCAGGAGGGCTCGGTCACGTGCTCGCCGGACAGCCGGTACACGATCCAGTCGCTCAGCATGCCCAGGCTGCTGGTGGCGCCGAGGATGTCCGGCCGGTGCCGGGCCAGCCAGCGCAGCCGCGCCGGGGCGGCGATGGCCTGCCAGCCCGCGCGGACGTCGAAGTCCTGGCCGCCGGGCACGCCGGCCGGCACCCGCCCGGCCAGCAGCTCGGTCACCGCGCGCACCGCCCGCCGCGCGCCCCGGGCGAGGGTTTCCGCGGTGGCCCCGCCGATATGCGGGGTGATGAAGACGTTCGGCAGGCTCAGCAGCGGATGCCGGCCTCCGGCCGGCATCCGCTCGAGCACGTCGAGCGCGGCGCCGCCCAGGATGCCCTGTTCCAGCGCCTGGCGCAGGGCAGGCTCGTCCACCAGCGACTCGCGGGCGGTGTTGATGAAGTACGCTCCCCGCCGCATCCGCGCGAACCGGTCGCGGGAGAACATCTGCCGGTTCTCCGGGGTCAGCCGGGCGTGCAGCGAGACGATGTCCGAACGGGCCAGCAGTACCTCCAGTGGCACCAGGTCGACGCCGGGAGAGGCGGCCGGCGGCTGCGGGTCATAGCCGACCACGGCGAAGCCGAGCGCCCGGGCCCGCCAGGCCACCTCGCGGCCGACGTGACCGAGCCCGACCAGGCCCATGGTCAGGCTCGGCGCTTCCCGGCCGGAGAACTCCCGTCCTTCGAAGACCGACTCCGCGAAGCCGCCCCCTTCGAGCAGGTGGCGGGTGGCCCTCGGCACCGCGCGGATGAGCAGCAGCGCGAAGGCGATCGTCAGCTCGGCCACCGCCTCGGCGTTCTTGCCCGGCGTGTTCACCACCGGGATGCCCAGGTCGGTGGCCGCCGCCACGTCGACGTTGACCGGGCCGCCCCGGGCGCAGCACACCAGGCGCAGCGGGGCCGCCCCGAGGACCTCGGCGGTCACCGGCGCGCCGTGCACGATGAGCACGTCGTGCCCGGCGACGGCGCGGGCGACCTCGGCCGGGTCGCCCATGTATTCCCGTAGCCCGCGCTCTGACTCGGTACCGGGCGGGGGCGCCGCGACCTCGTCGATCTGCATGGTGGACAGCTCGATCTGGTCATCGGGCGTGGCCTGTTTCAGGCCGGCCAGGGCGTCGGCGTAGGCGGACACCGGCATGTAGGGATCGCCGATCACCAGGATGCGCAGCGGGCGCGGCTGGCTCACGGGTAGACGTAGGTCGGCTCGAGGTCGATCGCGTGGCCGCTGCCCGACTCCAGGACGAACTTGATCAGCGGCCCGGTGTCCACGTAGTAGAACTCGATGGTCTCCCCGATCCGGCCGCCCATCAGGATTTCCGCGCCGCGTTCGTGCCAGTGCTTCTTCAGCGCCTCGCTGTCCTGGATCGAGTGCTTCATGCACGCGATGTGCTGGACGCCCTCGCCGTGCGTGTCGAGGAACTCCTGGTAGATGCTCGGGCCGCTGACCGGCTGGATGAGCTCGAAGCCCAGCCCGCCGACCTTCGTCTCGGCTCCGATCATGCGGAACTCGCACGGCTGGCCGCGCACCATGGTGTCGTGCAGGAGCGGCGGCTTGTAGTCGAGCACGCTCCACGGCCCCCAGCCGAGGTTCTCCGTATAGGAGCGCAGCGCGGATTCCATGTCCGCGACGACGACTGCGATCTGCGTGATCGTCATGGGAACCGCCGGCGGCACGATACGCCGCCAGTATCCGCTCCTTCACCAGCCCATGGCAAGGCCAGTGCTCAGGCAGATCGCCGAAGCCGCCTGAGGCATGTACCGAACGGATGGGGTGGGTTGTGTTCCGGGGGAGGCGCGATAGCGGGGTCAGCCGGCCGCGGCGTGCTCGAGCTCGAGCAGGCGCATGGCGGCGAGCTCGTTCGTGACCAGCACGTCGAGGTACCCGCCGCGCAGTGCGCCGAGAATGGCCTCGACCTTGTGCGACCCGCCGGCCACGCCGACCACCTTGGGGATCTGGGCCAGGTCGGACAGCTCGATCCCGATCCTGCGATCGTGGATCGGCAGCCTGACCACCCGGCCCGAGGCGTCGAAGAAATGGCCGAGGATGTCGCCGACCGCGTGGTGATCGTGGAGCGTGCGGACGTCGTCGGCCTCCAGGTAGCCCATCTGCACGATCGTGGCGTCCCCGGTGGGCGTGCCGACTCCGACGATCGCCTGCTCGACGCCGCAGGCCTGCTTGAGCACCTGCTGGATCGACGGCTCGGCCTTCAGCGCCGCGGCCAGCTCCGGCGTGGAGGCGACGATCGGGGTCGGGATGACCGTCGCGCTCGTCATCTCCCCCTCGCCGGCCCCTTCGCCCTTGGAGGACAAGAAGGCCGGCAGGTACGCGTCCACCCCGCCGGTCAGCGACACCATGCGGATCGGGCCGACGGTGCCGAAGTTGGTGGCGGCGATGACCCGGGAGACCGTTTCCCCCCAGCCCACCCCGAGGGTTCCGCCGGGCCGCAGGTGGGTGCTCATGAACTGGGCGCCGCCCAGGCCCAGGCGGGCGTTCAGGCTGTGCCGGTCGCCGGTCTCGGTTTCGTGGTCGGGGACGACCAGCGCCTCGGCCAGGCCGAACGTGCGGCGCAGTTGCCTGCTCACCTCGAACGCATCGGGGTGGTCCGCGTTCAGGTTGATCGAGACCAGGCCGACCTTGCGGGCCCGGTCGAGCATCCGGCCGACGGACGCCCGTGACACCGAGAGCCGCTTCGCGATCTCGTCCTGGGTCAGCTCGTCCTTGTAGTAGAACCACGCCACCCGCAGCAGCAGTTCCTCGTTGCCCGACATGCCCTCACGGACCTCGTGTTCTGCCCTCACGGCATGCCCTCTCCGAGTGCGGACAACGTAGTCATGGCCCCCCATCAGCAAAGCCGCGGCAAAGCCGAAGCCAGCCTCACATGCCTCGCCGGCGGCGTCGGCCCGGGGCCTTCCTGCATCGGAACCCTCCCGTCTTTGTGCTCATAAGTTAAGCATATGAGCATTTGCTCATACGCCGGTCCACGGCGTGGCACGCGCGTTCCGGCTTCACGCCCGGCGGGGAGTAAAGTCGCGGGTAAGACCGTTTCGGTCGAACTTCGCGGGTAACCGCGGGTAACGACGGAGGGGTGAGGCCGGTTTCGCCGCTGGAGGTCCGGGTCCGCCGCGCTTACGACGAGCCGTCGGCGGCGGATGGCGCCCGCGTGCTCGTCGACCGGGTCTGGCCGCGCGGCCTGCGTAAGGACGCACTCCACCTGGACGACTGGGCCAAGGACGTCGCCCCATCCACCGAACTGCGCACCTGGTACGGGCACGACCCGGCCAGGTTCGGCGAGTTCCGGCAGCGTTACCTCGGCGAGCTCATCGGCCCGGCGCCGCGCGCGGCGCTGGGCCGGCTGCGCGCGCTCGCGGCGAAGGGCCCGCTGACGCTGCTCACCGCGACCAGGGACCTCGACCACAGCCAGGCGGCGGTGCTGGCCCGGCTGCTGCGGGAGTCAGGCGAGGAGGAGGAAGGCGGCGAAGCGGTCTGCTATGCCCACCTGGTCTGCCCCGAATGCGGGGCCGTGGTCACCGAGGGCCACCGCCCGGGCTGCGGGCAGCCAGCCGGGTGACCGCCGGACGGCCCGGACGGCCCTACAGTGCGGCCAGGAAACCGTCCACCACCGGTGCGAGCGCGGCCGCCTCGGTGACGAGGCCGAGATGGCCGCCGGGGTAGACGTGCAGCCGCGAATCCCGGACCAGCCGGTGCATCAGCCGGGCGTTGACGAGCGGGATGATCGGGTCGTCGTCCCCGGCCAGGATCAGGGTCGGCTGGCGCAGCAGCGGCAGGAACGGGACGCTGGTCCAGCCCGCCGCGGCGGCGAGCTGGTACAGGTAGCCGCGTGACGGGCCGGCCCGGTTGCCGTCGTGCATCGCCGCCACGATCTCCCCGGTGTCGATTCTGGCCAGCCCGCCGTAGAGGTCGCCGGCGACCTCGTGCAGGTAGCCGCGGTCCAGGTAACGCCGCGGGGTCACCATGTGACGGAGCACCGACGGCCGGGCCGGCGCCATCAGCATGCCCGTCGCCGTGGCCACCAGCACCAGCCGGCGGCACCGGGCCCGCTGGAACATGGCGAAGTGCTGCGCGACGCCGCCGCCCCAGGAGATGCCGAGCACGTCGACGCGGTCGTGGCCGAGTTCGGTCAGCAGGCCGGCGATCAGCCGGCACAGCCCGGAGAAGCGGTAGGGCCTGAGCGGCAGCGGCGAGCCGCCGACGCCGGGAGGGTCGAACCTGATCACCTCGACGGCCGGGTCCAGCTGGCCGACGAAGGGCTCGAGCAGCTCCAGGCTGGCGCCGATGCCGTTGATCAGCAGCAACGGGAAGCGGGGCGCCCCGCCCGCCTCGTTCGGCCCGTGTCTTATCGCGACCCGGACCGGCTGACCGCCGACGGTGACGCTGCGGACCTCACCGCTGGCGGACATAGGTACCTGGCGCGGCGGACTGGACCGGGTAGCCCGCGCGGCCCAGCCGGGGCGGGCTTGTCCGCTGCCCGCCGCTCCGCGCGCCCAGCCAGGACGAGTAGTCCAGCCACCAGCTGCCCGGCACCATCTCCGCCGCGGCCAGGAACGCCTCCGGGTCGGCGGGGTTGGCCGGCCTGGTGACCGGCAGCGCCCGGAACGCGGCCTTGCGGTTGTCCGGCGGGTTGACCATCGCGGCGATGTGCCCGCTGGTGGACAGCACGAACTTGACCGGCCCGCCGAGCAGCTGCGTCGTCCGGTAACACGACTGCCAGGGACACAGGTGATCGGTCACGCCGGCCACGACATAGGCGTCCACGTCGACCTTGGACAGGTCGACCGGCGAGCCCAGCATCGTCGCCCGGTCCGGCACCGTCAGCGCGTTGGCCAGGGCCAGCCTGATGAAGTCGCGGTGCAGGGCGGCGGGCAGCCGGGTGGTGTCGGCGTTCCAGTACAAGATGTCGAACGCCGGCGGCGGGCGGCCCTGCAGATAGTTGTTGACCCAGTAGTTCCAGATCAGGTCCTCGGGCCGGAGCCAGGCGAACACCTCGGCCAGCGTCCGCCCGTCCAGGTAGCCGCGCGCGGCCGAGGTCGCGATGGCCGCGGCGGCGGTCTTCTCGTCGATCAGCGCTCCGGCGGTGCCCGCCTGCTCCTGGTCGAGCACGGCCACGCCCAGGCACAGGCTGGCCAGTTCGCCGAGCCGGTCGGCGACGCTCAGGTGCGCGGCCACCATGGAGGCGGCGATGCCGCCCGAGCACAGCGCGCATACGTTCGCCTTGTCGGCCCCGGTGATGGCCCGCGCCACGTCGAGCGCCGCGACGATGGCGCCGCCGTAGGTGTCCAGGCTCCAGTCGCGGTGCCGGGCGTCGGGATTGCGCCAGGACATCACGAACACCTGGTGGCCCTGCGACACGAGGAACTCGACCATGCTGCGGCCGGGCGCCAGGTCCACGATGTAGAACTTGTTGATCATCGGCGGGACGATGAGCAGCGGGTATTCGTGGACGCTTTCGGTTGCCGGCTGGTACTGGATGAGCTCGAACTGCTCGGTGGACCACACCACGGCGCCGGGGGTGACGGCCAGGTCCTTGCCCACCTCGAAGGCGCCGGCGGCCACCATCGACGGCACCCGCGGCGGAGCGGCCATGTCGGTGGCGAAGGCCCGCAGGCCGCGGGCCGCGCTGCCGCCGCCGGAGTCGATGAAGGCCTTCCAGGCGGCCGGGCTGAGCACCGGGTTGTTGCTCGGCGCGGTCGCGGCGATCAGGTTGGTGAGCAGGAACTTCAGCCGGGTGTCGTCGCGCCAGCCGAGTTCGGCGCCGGCCACGAGCGCCTCGGCCGACCGCGACGCGGCCACGTAGGCCTGGACGCTGCGCCGCAGCAGCATATTGTCGGTCCAGGCGGGATCGGCGAACCGGCGGTCCCGCGGAGCCGCCGAGACCGACGACCGGCCGGCCGCGATCCGGGCGAGTTCGGTGCCGAGCCGCGCCGTCTCGCGGCCGACCAGGCGCGGGCGGCGGGCCAGCCCGCCGGCCAGCCGTAGCAGCGAGCTGTCCGGCCGGAGCCGGCGGGTGATGCCCAGCGCCGCGTCGGTCAGCAGCAGGTCCAGGCCGCCGGCCGCGTCGACCGCGTCCTCGGTCCAGGCCGGCTGCTGCCCGGCGGCGGTCACTCTGCTCCCCCAGACGTTCGCGCCGTCCAGATGGCCCTGCGGGCCACCGGCCGCTCGCACGGCCCGCAAGGGGCCATGCTCGCTAGCCGGTACTGGACGGCGCTCACTGGGCGTCCTCGGGCGCCTGCACCTCGCGGCGCAGGATCTTCCCGGTCGGGCCCTTGGGCAGCGAGTCCACCAGCCAGACGCGCCGCGGGTACTTGTACGCCGCCACCTTGTCCCGGGCGAACGCGCGCAGCTCATCGGGCGTGGCGCTGGCGCCCGGCTTGAGCGCCACCGCGGCGCCGACCTCCTCGCCGAGGCTCGGGTGCGGGATCCCGATCACGGCCACCTCGGCCACGGCCGGGTGCTCGTGCAGGACCTCCTCGATCTCCCGCGGGTACACGTTGTAGCCGCCCCTGATGATCAGGTCCTTCTTCCGGTCGACGATGTAGTAGTAGCCGTCTTCGTCCACCCGGGCCATGTCGCCGGTGCGGAACCAGCCGTCGGCGCTCATCACCTCGGCGGTGGCCTCGGGCTTGTTCCAGTAGCCCTTCATCACGTTGTGGCCGCGGATGGCGATCTCGCCGATCTCCCCGTCCGGCACGGTGTTTCCCTCGTTGTCGACGAGCCGCATCTCGACGCCCTCGATCGGGGTGCCGATCGAGCCGGGCTTGCGGACCTTGTCCGGGTGGTTGAACGACGCGACCGGGGAGGTCTCGGACAGCCCGTAACCCTCGAGGATGACGCAGCCGAACTTCTCCTCGAAACCGCGCAGGATCTCCACCGGCAGCGCGGCGCCGCCAGAGGCGCACAACCGCAGCGTCGCGGTCTTGGCCGGATCCGCGTCCGGGAGATGCAGCATCGCGGCGTACATGGTCGGCACGCCCTCGAAGATCGTCACCCGGTCGCGCTGGATGATGTCCAGCGCCTTCGCCGGGTCGAACCTGGGCAACAGGGTCAGGGTCGCCCCCGTAGTGACCGACACGTTCAGCCCGCAGGTCAGCCCGAACACGTGGAACAGCGGCAGGCAGCCCATGATCACGTCGTCCGGGCTGACGTCGAACAGCGTCCGCCCGGAAATCTCCGCGTTGCGGACCAGGCCGGCGTGGGTGAGCTGGGCGCCCTTCGGCCGGCCGGTGGTGCCCGAGGTGTAGAGGATCACCGCGTCGTCCTGATCCTGCCGCCCGTGTTCCGGCCAGGCCGGCTGGTAGTCGGCGAGCAGGCCCGCCATGTCGGGGGTCTCGACCGCGATCGCCTCGGCGCCGGCGTCGGCGGCCCCCTTGGCCGCCTCCCCGGCCGCCGCCTGCCAGGCCAGCACCACCCGGGCCCCGGAGTCGCCCAGGTAGTAGGCGACCTCGCGGCTCTTGAGCAGCGGGTTCATCGGCACCACCACGGCGCCCGCGGCCAGCGCGCCGTAGAACGCGACCGGGAACGCCGGGACGTTCGGCAGCATGATGCCGACCCGGTCGCCGGGCCGCACGCCGCGGGCGGCCAGCAGCGCGCTCGTCCGCCCGGCGGCTTCGGCCAGCTGGGCGTAGGTCAGGGTGAGATCGTCCATGCGGAGCGCGACGCGGTCCGGGTGGCCGGCGGCCGCTTGCCGGAGCAGGAAATCGAGATTCGTCATGGCATCCTCCAGGTTTACCTGCCAGCATGCCCCGCCCAGGGGCGAATCAGGTAGCCGGCCCGGCGAACTCGCGCAGCGGGCCGGGTCAGCCCCGGCCAACGTACGGCATCGTGGTGGCGGTGATCGTGAGGAACAGCACGTTCGCGTCGAGCGGCAGCGAGGCCATGTAGAGCACCGCGTCCGCGACGTACTGGGAATCGAAGACGGGCTCGGCCGCGATGGAGCCGCTGGCCTGCAGCACGCCCTGGCGGAACCGCTGCGTCAGTTCGGTCTCCGCGTTGCCGATGTCGATCTGCCCGCAGGCGATGCCGAACGCCCGGCCGTCCAGCGACAGGGACTTGGTCAGCCCGGTGACCGCGTGCTTGGTGGCGGTGTACGCGATGCTGTTCGGCCGCGGGGTGTGCGCGGAGATCGACCCGTTGTTGATGATCCGCCCGCCCCGCGGGTCCTGGGCCTTCATCATCCGCACCGCGTGCTGGGCGCACAGGAAAGCGCCGGTGAGGTTGGTGTCGACCACCCGCTGCCAGTCGGCCAGGTCGATCTCGTCCGCCTGCGCCGCGGGCCCGAACAGGCCGGCGTTGTTGACCAGCAGGTCCAGGCGTCCCCACCGGTCCCGGACGGCGTCGAACAGTGCGGCCACCGACGTGGCCGAGGTCACGTCGGCCGGCACGACCAGCGCGGACCCGCCCGCCTCGGTCCGGGCCGTTTCGGTCAGTAGTTCCTCCCGCCGGCCGGCCAGGGCGACCTGCCAGCCCGCGCCGAGGAGGGTCCGGGCGATGACCCGGCCGAGCCCGGAACCCGCCCCGGTGACGACGGCCACGCTCATCCGATATGCCTCTTTCTCTGCGGGTGTTCGGCCCTGGGCTCAGGGCACGACGGTAACCGGCCACCGGCCGGCCTTGACCAGGCGGACCGCCAGCGACCCCACCCACCGGTGGCCGGCCTTGGCCGACGCCCCGACGACGACGGCGTCGGCGCGGACCTCGTCGGCCACCCGGCGCAGTTCGGTGTACGGGTCGCCGTGCGCGACGATGAACGTGATCGGCATGTCCAGGACCTCGGCGTACTCCTCGGCCCGGCGTTCCAGGTCGGCGGCCGTTTCCTCGAGCGCCTGCTGCTGCGCGGCGATCGCGGACGCCCCGGCCCCGGCCCCGGCGCCGTACAGGGCGGAAAGCTGCGCGACGTAGACGATGACCAGGCGGGCGCCCTGGCGCCGGGCCAGTCCGGCCGCGTAGGCCCCGGCCCGCAGCGAGGTGACGGAGTCGTCGACTCCGGCCAGGATGACCTTGGGCCCGTCGGTGCCCAGCTCGAAGGCCGCGCCCTCCTCGTCCGCCACAGCGGAATTATAGAAGCCCTGATCCCAGACGCCAGGCGTCGGCCGCAATGCGCCACGTCCCGTCCGGCTGGGCCCGCACGACCGCGCAGCCGGTCCCGCCGTACTTGACCTCCTCGCCGTCCGGCCCGGTCCCCGCGGTGTGCCGCTCGCAGATCACCAGCGCGAGCCCGGGCGCCCGCAGCACCGTCCCGATCCGCACCGCGAGCGGCAGCCGCAGGGCCATGAAGCAGGCCAGGGCGCTGCGGACGCCGCCGTCGTGGCTGGACCGCCGCCAGCTGACCAGGTCGGCCCCGGGCTCGTACTGGGCCAGGGCGGCTTCGAGGTCGCCGTCACTGAGCGCCTGGGCCGCCAGCTCCAGGGCCTCCTCGGGCTGGCGCGCGGCGGGCGGCTTGATCGGATCGAACACGTGCGGGGATCTCCATTCGGGCTGGGCCTGGCCGGTCGTGGAGCGAGTGTCCCAGGGTGGCACCGGGGCCACCGGGGGAAACTCTGGGGGGCCGGTTACCTGGCGGCGGCCAGCAGCCGCCGGTACAGCGCCTCGGTCTCGGCCGCGGGGGCCACCCCCACCTGGTCGCGCAGCACCCCGACGAGCTCCTCGTAGTGCCGGACGGCGCGGGCGGTCTCGCCGAGCCGGGCCCAGCAGTTCATCAGCTCCCGGTGCGCCGACTCGTTCAGCGGCTCGTGCGCGACCGCCCGGCGGAAGGCCGCCGCCGCGGCCTGGTGGCGGCCGGCCGCCACCTGCAGCCGGCCGGCCGCCAGCAGTGCCGACTCGAAGGCGCGGCGGAACTCGTCGCGGCGCACCAGGGCCCATTCACCGGTGGCCATGCCGTCGAGGAAGTCCCCGCCGTACACCCCGATGGCCCGCTGCAGTTCGGGCAGGGCCGCCTCGGACGGGCGGGCCCGGCGCGCGGCCACCAGCGCGTCCTCGAATGTGGTCACGTCGCACTCGTGCGGCCGGGACCGGTCGAACCGGTAGTGGCCGTCCGAGTACTGCACCCAGCCGGGGTCGCCGAGCGCGCGGCGAAGCTCGCGCAGCGCCGTGTGCAGCGCGTTACCGAGCTGCTGGCGCGACAGGTCGGGCCAGAGCGCGGTGGCGATCTGGTCCTTGGTCATCGGCGGCGACGAGGCGAGCAGGAACATCAGCTCGCGCGGCTTGGCGTAGCCCCAGTCCGCGGCGGTCAGCGCCGTGTCGCCGATCTCCACCGCGGCCCCGCCGAGCGCCCTGATGCGCAGCGTCCCGCTCGCCGCGGCCTCGGCCGGACGGGGCCGCCTGGGCCGGGCGGGTGCCTGCCTGGCCGGGGGCGGCGCGGCCGCGGCGGCTGGCTCCGGCGCGGCCGCGGCCGGCTCCGGCGCCGCGGCGGCCGGCTCGGGCGGGCCTGCCTCAGGCAGGTCGGCGGTCAGCGCGTCCGTGCTGGCCTGCTGTCCCTCGCGCAGCGCGGCGTCGAACCCCTCGTCGCCGAGCGCGTCCCGCACCGCCTTGGTGGTCTGGTTGTGCTGGAGCCGCTCGCACGGGGCGATCACGGTGCCGATCGCCTCGCGCAGCGCCTCGGCCGCGCCGAGCAGCCGCGCCGCGCGCCGCGCGCCGCCCCGGTCCCCTTGACCTCCCTCGGCCAGCGTGATCGCCGCGAGGTCCTCGAGCACGCTGGACATCCGCCACTGGTCGCGCAGCTCGCCGTGCAGCTCGAGGCTACGGCGCAGCAGCGAGATGGCGGCCGGGTCGCCGTCGAGCGCCGCGAGCAGCCCGAGCTGCTCGACCGACCAGGCGATGCCTTCCCGGAAGCCGATGCTCTCCGACAGGGCCAGGCTCTCGGTCAGCAGCGCCGAGGACCGCTCGACGTCGCCCTGGTAGCGGGCCACCGTGCCCAGGCTGATCAGCGACCACGCGGTGCCCTCGACGTCGCCGAGGGCGCGGAACTCCGTCAGCGCGGTGCCGGCTTCCTCGGCGGCCCGGCCGAAGTCGCGCTGCAGCCAGGAGGCGAAGGCGAGATAGCCGTGCGCGCTCGCCACCGCCCAGCGGTCGCCGGCCGCCTCCGCGATGGCCAGGCTCTCCGCGTGCAGCTCGACCGCCCGGGCGTACCGGCCCTGCTCGCGGGCCACGCTGCCGAGCACCTGCAGGCTGCCGGCGATGCCCCGCGGGTCGCCGAGCTCGCGGTACAGCCGGAGCGCGGCCTCGAGCCTGCGCACCGCGGGCGCGTAGTCGCACTGCAGCAGGGCGAGCCTGCCGCCGCCGAGCAGCGCCTTGGCTCGCAGTGCGGCGGGCGCGTCCGGGCTGGACGTCACCGCCGCGTCCAGCCACTGCCTGACCTCGTGGTAGCGGCCGCGCAGGTAGGCGTAGCGGTCCAGCGGGGCCGCGAGCCGCAGCGGCGCGACCGGGTCGCCGGATTCCTGGGCGAACTCGAACGCCCGCCGCAGGTTCGGCAGCTCGGCGTCGAGCCGGTCGAGTTCGACCTCGATCCGCCCGGCGGCCGCCTCGACCTGCTCGATCCGCGCGGCGGTGGTCTCCGCCAGCAGGGTGAAATACTCCAGGTGGGCCCGCCGGATCGGGTCGGACTCGTCCGCCTCGGCGAGCCGCTCCCGCGCGTAGTCGCGGATGGTGGCCAGCAGGAAGTAGCGCGACCCGGCCCGGGTGTGCTCCACCCGCAGCAGCGACTTGTCGGCCAGGCGGGTCAGCAGCTCGAGCATCGCTTCCGGCCTGATGTCACCGCTCGCGGCGATCCGTTCGGCCGCGGGCAGGGTGAAGCCGCCGTAGAAGGCGGCCAGCCGCCGGAACGCGGCCCGCTCGGCGGAGTCCAGCAGGTCGTAGCTCCAGTCCAGGGTGGCGCGCAGCGCCTGATGGCGGGGCGGCGCGGAGCGGGCGCCGCCGACCAGGAGGGCGAAGATGTCGTCCATCCGCTCGGCCAGCTGGACCTCGGACAGGATCCGCATCCTCGCCGCGGCCAGCTCGATCGCCAGCGGCAGGCCGTCGAGGCGCTGGCAGATGCTCAGCACCGGCGCGGCGTTCTCGTTGGTGACCCGGAACGACGGCCGCACCAGCTGCGCCCGCTGCTCGAACAGCCGGACCGCGTCGGACCCGGCCAGGGCGGACGCGGTCGGCGCCCGCTCGCTACCGGGCAGTGACAGCGGCGGCACCAGCCAGCTGAGCTCGCCCTCCACGCCCAGCGCCTCCCGGCTGGTCGCCAGCAGGACCAGCGCCGGGCAGGCGGCCAGCAGGTATTCGGCCAGCTGGGCCGCGATCTCCGCGAGGTGCTCGCAGTTGTCGAGCACGACCAGCACGCGCTGGTCGGCGACGTGCTTGGCTATCGCCTCGACCGCGTCCTGCCCGGGGGTGTCGGGCACGCCGAGCTGGGTGGCGACGGCCTGGCCGGCGATGGCCGGGTCGTTTATCTGGGCCAGCGCGACCCAGCAGGCTCCACCGGGAAAGGAGGCCTCGGCCCGCTGCGCGGAAGCCAGCGCCAGCCTGGTCTTGCCCGCCCCGCCGGGGCCGGTCAGGGTGATCAGCCGCGTGCGCTGGAGCGCCTGGACGATGTCGTCGAGCTCGTGCTCCCGGCCCACCAGCGGGGTAAGCCGCACCGGGAGCTGCCCTCGGGCAAACGACATCGTGTTCCCGCCGTCCCGCTTCGTCAACCGGAAACGCCCTCCACTAACAAGTATCTAGCCCCGGTGGGCGTCTGTCACCACAGCGACGCGCGCCTGGTTAGGGGCGGTACCGTCCCGCCTGGGTAACCTGGCGGGCATGGACGAGAATCGCGCCCGGCGGATCACCGACGCGCTGCGGGACCGCGGCATCGAGGCGCATCTGAGGAGATCGGGGATCGACGCGTACTCGGTGCAGGTACCCGCGGGCGGCGGCCGGGAGGCCGTCTGGGGCGCCGAGGGCACCACCGGGCTGGAAGCCGAGGTCCTGCTCGACGGGGACCTGGTCGGCTTCGTGCCGCAGATCCCCGGGTCGGACACGTTCGACGAGGCCCAGATCGTGGACGCCATCGCGCGGGCCGACTACGACGAGCCGGTCGGCCAGGAGCGGCCCGAGGCGCCCGCGCCCGAGGCGCCGCTGCCGCACGAGGGCGGCGTCTTCCGCCGCTTCATCGACGGCTTCCGCTACGACTCCGACTAGCGCCCCGCTCGCCTCATCCGCCCCGCACGCTTCACCGCGCCCCCGCTCCGGCGGGGGTGGAACCGGCCCGGGTCCTTAGCACCAGCAGTCACGTGGGTCACTTACCGGGCCTCCAGGTGCGGGAGCCTGCGGGCGGTGGGAGGCTATACGGGTGCGCGTGGCGACATGGAACGTGAACTCGGTGAAGGCGCGGCTGCCCCGGCTGCTCGAGTGGCTGGACGAGGCCAAGCCCGACATCGTCTGCCTGCAGGAGATCAAGACCACGACGGCGCTGTTCCCCGAGGACGAGGTCGCCGAGCTCGGCTACGAGGTCGCGGCGCACGGCGACGGCCGGTGGAACGGCGTGGCCCTGCTGTCCAGCGTCGGCCTGGACGACGTCAGCCGGGGGTTCCCCGGCGAGCCCGGCTACGAAGGCGAGCCCGGCGAGCTGACCCTGATCGACGAGCCGGGCCTGCGCCGCCCCGAGACCCGCGCCGTCGGCGCGACCTGCGGCGGCATCCGGGTCTGGTCGCTGTACGCGCCGAACGGGCGCACGCCGGACTCGGCCCACTACGCGTACAAGCTCGACTGGTTCGCGGCGCTGCGGACCGCGCTGGCCGCCGAACTCGCCGGCCACCCCCAGCTGGCGGCGTGCGGTGATTTCAACGTGGCGCCGGCCGACGACGACGTGTGGGATCCGGCGGCGTTCGCCGGCTCCACCCACGTCACGCCGCCCGAGCGGCAGGCGCTGGCCGACCTGCGGGCGCTGGGCCTGCGGGACGTGGTGCCCACCCCGATGAAGGGACCGCACCCCTTTACCTACTGGGACTACCGGGCCGGCGCGTTCGCCAAGAACAACGGCATGCGCATCGACCTGGTGTACGCGACCGAGGCCGTGGCCAGCCGGGTGACGGGGGCGTACGTGGACCGGGAGGCCCGCAAGGGCAAGGGACCCTCGGACCACGCGCCGGTCGTGGTGGACCTCAGCTGAGGCCGAGGATGCGCGCCGCGTTGCCGCGCAGCACCGCGGCCACCGCCTCGGCCGGCAGGTCCAGCGCCTCCAGCTCGGACAGGCACCGCTCCGGGGTGATAAAGGGGTAGTCGCTGCCCCACACGAACTGCCCGGACAGCCGCCCGCGCAGCTCGCGGAGCACCTCGGCCGGGATCCGCCGCGGTGACCAGCCGGAGATGTCGATGTACACGTTGGTCTTGTGCAGCGCCATGGCGATCAGGTCCATCTGCCAGGGCCAGCCGAAGTGCGCCGCCACCACGGTCAGGCCCGGGTGCGCCGCGGCCACCGGGTCGAGCTTGATGGGGTGCGCCAGGTCGATCCTGATGCCCTGGCCACCGGGCTGGCGTGCGCCGATGCCGCTGGTGCCGGTGTGGAACAGGGCCAGCAGGCCGTGCTGCTCGCAGGCGGCGAAGACCGGCCAGAACCGCGGGTCATCGGGCGCGAAGGCCTGCAGCGAGGGGTGGAACTTCACCCCGCGCAGCCCGAGCGCGGCGATGTTCGCCACCTCGGCCACCGCCGCCTCTCCCTTGTGCGGGTCGACCGAGCCAAGCCCGGTGAACACGTCCGGGTAGTCGCGGCAGGCCGCGGCGACGGTCTCGTTCGGGACCCGCGGCCGCCCGGTGGCCGTCTCCGCGTCCCAGGCCAGCAGGACCGCCTTCAGCTCGAGTCCGCGGTACCTGGCCGCCAGTTCCCCGAGCGACTGGCGCTGCGCGGACGAGCGGAAATAGGCCTCGGCCGCCTCGACGTACCCGGCCATGCTGCCGTCGAGCCAGTCCGGGGTGGGCAGGTGCACATGGAAGTCGATCGCACGCAGGGGCATCGCCCCACCCTAACGCGGACCGATGCCCTGGCTTTCCAGGTAACGGGCCGCGATCGTCTTGGGCATCACCATGCACCAGGCGTCGATGAGCAACTCGCGCAGCTCGTCCGGGTCCAGCGCGGCCAGCCTGGCGCGGACCCAGTGGTACCGTTCGTCGCTGCGCAGCGGCATCATGAACACCTCCGGCCGGCTGGCGACCAGGGCGGCGCGCTCGTCCTTGGGGAAGCCGAACCCCAGCCGCTCCTCGTCGGGCGAGACCGAGGCGTAGACGAGACGGCCGACCCGGAACTTGACGTGGTCCCTGATCAGGTGCTCGCTGGTCCGCGGCAGCGACATCGCGATGCGCCGCACATCGTCCAATCCCGCCATGGGGCCACCCTAGAGCCCGGGTACGACAATCCCGGGGCTCCGCGGCCCTAGAGCCCGAGCACCCGTTCGGCGTTGGCGTGGAAGACCAGGTCCAGCACGGACTGGTCGTAGCCGAGCTCGTCCCACTCGCGCAGGACCCGCTCGTACGGCAGGCTCGGGTGGTCGCTGCCGAACATCATCTTCTCCCGCAGCCTGCCCCGGATGTCGGTGCGCAGCGAGGGCGGGAAGTACCTGGGCGCCCAGCCGGAGAGCTCCCAGTACACGTTGCCCTTGTGCAGCGCGACCGCGGTCATCTCGTCGGTCCAGGGCCAGCCCGGGTGGGCCGCGATGATGGTCAGCGACGGGAAGCGGGCGGCCAGGTTGTCGACGGAAAGCGGCCGGGCGTGCTCGAGCCGCGCCCCCATGCCGCCGGGCATCCCGGCGCCCATCCCGGTGGTGCCCACGTCGATCATCACCGGCACGCCGAGGCCGGCGATGGTCTCGAACAGCGGGTTCAGCGCGGCGTCGTCGACGGCGAAGTGCCCCATGATCGGGTGGAAGTGGAAGCCGAGCACGCGGTGCTCCCTGACCGCCGCCACCGCCTCGGCGATGGCCTGCCCGCCCTTGAGCGGGTCGACGGCGCCCCAGGCCTGGATGAAGGTGTCCGGGTGGCGGTCGCGCATCCCGGCCACGTAGGCGTTGCCGCAGGGCGGGGCGCCGGTCAGCGACTCGATGTCGAAGGCGACCAGGACCGCCTCGACTCCGGCCGCCTTGACGTCGGCCACCACGTCCTCCTCGGACTTGGCCACCCACTCCTTGCCCCAGTACTGGCCCAGCGCCTCCACGTAGGGTCCCTGCGAGGCGATCCACTCCTGGGTCCCCGGGTAGCAGTGCAGGTCGACCCGCCTCATGCGGCGTCTCCCGCCAGGGTGGCGGCAAGTTCTTTCTTCGACACCTTGCCGAACCCGGACAGCGGCAGGATGTCGAAAAACGCCACCCGTTCGGGCAGTTTGAACGTGGCTATCTCGAAGCCGAGCAGGAACCGGACGAGTTCGTCCAACGACAGGGACCGGCCTTCTCGCAGTACCACGCAGGCGCACATCCGCTCGCCGAGCACCGGGTCGGGGTAGGGCACGCAGGCCACGTTGAGCACGTCCGGATGGGCCAGGATCAGGTTCTCGACCTCTTCGGCGCTGATCTTCTCGCCACCCCGGTTGATGAGGTCCTTGACCCGGCCCTCCACCACGTAGTTGCCCGACGGCAGCTTCCGCAGCAGGTCACCGGAGCGGTAGAAGCCGTCGGGCGTGAACGCGCGCGCGTTGTGCTCCGGGGCGCGGAAGTAGCCGCGCAGCGTGTACGGGCCGCGGACGATCAGCTCACCCGGCTCGCCGTCCGGTACCACCTTCCCGTCCTCGTCGACCAGGAACACCTCGTCGTCGGGCGAGGCCGGCCGGCCGCACGTCTCCCGCCGTACTTCGGGCGGATCTGAGGACCGAACGAACATGATCAAGCCCTCTGCCATGCCGAAGTTCTCCTGGATGAAGCAGCCGGGCAGGGCGCGCTCGGCCCGCAGCCGGACCTCGGGCTGCAGCCGCTGGCCGCCGCTCTGGATCACGCGCAGCGAGGACAGGTCGTACCCGGCGATCGCCGGGTCGTCGATCCAGCGGATCAGCAGCGCGGGCACCAGGTGGATGTGCGTCACCCGGTGCCGCTGGATCAGCTCGAAGACGTCCCGCGGCCGGGTGGAGGGGCCCAGCACGACCGTCCCGCCGGACAGCAGGAAGCCCTGCAGGCCGGGGCAGCCGAGCGGCAGGTTGTGCCCGATGGGCAGGACGTCGAGGAGCACGTCGCCGGCGCCGATCTCGCAGACCGACGCGGCCACCCGGGAGTTGTACAGGTAGTCGTTGTGGCTGCGCGGGATGAGCTTCGGGATCCCGGTGGTGCCGCCGGACAGCAGGAACACCGCCGGGTCCGCCGGATCGATGCGGATCTGGCCCAGCGCGCCGGCGCCGGCCCGCGGCTCGGTGTCGAGCAGCTCCTCGATCCGGACGAACCGGTCGCCGGCCGGGCGGCCGGGTTCCCCCTGGACCAGGCACAGCTCGATCGCCGGCCGGGCGGCCATGATCTCGCGGGCCATGGCGGTGTAGTCGAAGCCGCGGGCGGCGGCGGGCACGGCCAGCGCCCTGGCCCCGGATATCTCCGCGAACTGGGTGATCTCGCGTTTGCGGTGCACCGGCAGGGCCAGCACCGGGACCGCCCCGATCCGCTGCAGCGCGAAGTGCAGGTAGGCGAAGGTGGCGGTGTTCGGCAACTGGACGACCACGCGGTCCAGCGGGCCGAAGCCGAGGTCGAGCAGCGTCCGGGCCAGCCGGGCCGACCGCTCGTCCAGCTGCCGGTAGGTGACGGGCCCGTCGGCGTCGATCAGCGCCACCTGGTCCGCGTGCTCGCGCAGGCAGTCACGGAAGCCGTCGAACAGCGGACGGTCCTGCCAGTACCCCCGCTCGCGGTACCGGGCCGCGAACTCAGCCGGGAACGGCGTTACCCCGTCAAGCATGGGTCCCCTTACCTGGTGTTTTATGCATAAGTTCGCGTTATGCGAAGACCCGCTGAAGTTGCTGCCCGCGGCCTGCACCGACCGCTCGCGCAGGCCCCGCCGCCACGGGGGGACGACCCCCCTGGCACCCCCCGCAGGAAGGCCCGCACTCGCAGCCGGTTTCGCATAACGCTCCTAGACCTTGGCCCTGGTGCCGCCGGCGGAACCGGCGCGGAGGGCGGACAGCGCCGCGGCGAGCGCCATGAAGCCCATCGAGGCGTAGAACGCGGCGTGCAGGCCGGAGGTGAAGGCGACGGCCAGCGCGCCGTGCAGGGAGGTGCTGCCGACGAAGATGGCGAAGGCCAGGCCGCGGGAGATCGAGCGCGAGGCGATCAGGATGGCCACCGCGAACGAGAACACCATGCCGATGTTCGCGAACGTCCGGAGCATGCCTGAGGAGATGCCGAACGCCTCGGGCGGGGCCGCCTTCATCACCGCGGAGCTGTTGGCCGGGAAGAAGAAGCTCGCCCCGATGCCGTTGATGACGCTCGCCACCACGACGACCCACAGCGGAGTGGTCATGGTGAGCTGACCGCGCCCATGGTCCAGCCCACCGAGGTGAACCCGTAGGCCCGGCCGCGCAGCTCGCGCGGGTACAGGTCGGCGATCACCGCGCCGCTGTTGGCCATGATGAACGCCCCGCCTACCCCCTGCAGGACGCGGAAGGCGATGATCGACGCCTCGTTCCAGGCCAGCCCGCAGGCC
>Ga0335081_10006287_pt1 | contig 18896 bp, 13 predicted proteins | sample Lox_Sample_35_FD_206713 | JGI IMG/M metagenome (GOLD analysis project Ga0335081, IMG submission 206713) | Soil microbial communities from Loxahatchee National Wildlife Refuge, Florida, United States - Lox_Sample_3.5 | ecosystem: Environmental > Terrestrial > Soil > Wetlands | place: USA...
CTTACGGGCGCCTTGTTTATCGGGATGTTTGCCATCTCGTCGGTAGGCCTGGTCGTGGGCGGCGTGGGAGTGATGAACATCATGCTGGTCAGTGTTACCGAGCGCACCCGGGAGATCGGGGTCAGGAAGGCGATCGGCGCGCGCAAGCGGGACATCCTGCTGCAGTTCACGCTGGAAGCGATCATGCTGACGATGGTTGGCGGATTCATCGGAATTATGACCGGAGCGGTGATCGTATGGGTGATTCCGGCGGTCTGGCCGTCGCTACCCGCTCATCTGTCGATGTTCTGGGTTTCGTTCGGGTTCAGTTCTGCAGCCGGAGTTGGATTGGTGTTCGGCATATATCCGGCGTGGAAAGCGGCGAATCTCGATCCGATCGAATCGTTGCGTTACGAGTAGATGAGCTTTGCCCGGTCGTGACTTCTGCGGGCGCAGGTTTCAGTTGAAGAGTTCTTATCCGGGATTGATTCTGGCGCGGCGTGTCAGGCCAGCCGGCGGAACATTTCCATGATGCGCAAGGGCGAGTTCGGCGAGATCGTTCAAATGGCCACCGATACGATCCGCGCGAACAAGCTGCGCTCCGGTCTCACCGTCCTCGGCATCGTCATCGGAGTCGCGGTTGTGATAGGGGTCTCGTCGATCGGGCGAGGGCTCGATGACAACATTCGCGACCGCTTCGCCACCGTCGGATCCAATGTCATTTTTGCCTTTCATGTAGATCCCATGACATTCGGCCGCATGTCGGAAGAGATGCGGGTACGCAAAGAGCTGACCATTGAAGATGCCGAAGCGATAGAAGACTTGCCTCACGTCAAGGCGGTATCGGCAGCACTTCGGTTGTTTCGGCCCGAGGTCGGAAGCGGCACCTATGCAGTCAAATATCAGAACCGGAAGGCCAAAAATACGATGCTGGAGGGGAACACTCCTTCGATGATTAAGGTCGAGGACCTGCCGTTAGCCAGCGGCCGATGGTTCAGTGAGTTCGACGAGGAGCATCGTTCTGCGGTCGTTGTTCTTTGCAGTGACACCGCCCAGGAGTTGTTTGCCAACGAGGACCCGCTGGGCAAAGAGGTCAACATCGAAGGGCAATTGTTTCGCGTCATCGGCACACTGGGTCCAATCCAGTCGTTGTTCAATGCGGGAAGAGATCCGATCAACAATCGTGTGTTCTTCCCGCTGAGGACATTCAAAAGAATGCATCCGGAGATGAAGCAGCATTGGATCGTGGTCAAGGCGACATCGCACGACGACATGCCCAAAGCGATGGACGAAATCCGGGAAGTGCTGCGCCGCCGCCGAAAGGTGGCTTTCGACCGACCGGACAATTTCTCGATGTTCACGATCGAGTCGATCACCGACGTTTGGAATCAGATTACGGGCGGCCTGTTCATTGGGATGTTCGCCATTTCGAGCGTCGGATTGGTCGTGGGTGGTGTGGGCGTGATGAACATCATGCTGGTCTCGGTGACCGAACGAACCCGCGAAATCGGGATTCGAAAGGCAATCGGCGCGCGCCAGCGCGACATTCTCCTCCAGTTCACACTGGAGGCGGTGATCCTAACTGCGGTGGGAGGAGTGATGGGCATTTTGGCAGGTGCCATTCTGGTCTGGATCATTCCTTTGGCGTGGCCCACCTTGCCGGCGCACGTGTCCGTGTTCTGGCTAACGTTCGGCTTCAGTTCCGCCGCCGCTGTGGGCTTGGTGTTTGGCATTTATCCCGCATGGAAAGCCTCGACCCTTGATCCGATTGAGTCGCTGAGGTACGAATAGACGGTTCCTCGCGCATGGTTCATAGCATAGTCAGGCTTCTTCAACTCCTCTCGATCTTGGGCTGCGTGTCGAGCGTGAGCTATTACGCGCTTTGTCTCTGGAGTGCGCGCGCGTTTGTCAGGACAAGCGAAACGGCAGGGCGGAAGCGCTCGGCCGAATTTCACTCTCCCGTTTCCATTCTCAAGCCGCTGAAGGGGATTGATCCTGAGATTTACGAGAGCTTCCGCAGTCACTGCCTGCAGGACTATCCCGAATATGAAATTGTTTTTGGAGTCAGCGATGTTGCAGACCCGGCAGTAGCCAGCGTCGAGCAATTGCAGCGTGAATTTCCGGAACGCTCGATTCGATTGGTGGTTTGTCCTGACATCCTCGGGCCGAACGTGAAGGTGAGCAACCTGGAGCACATGGCAAAGGCGGCCCGGTACGAATTCCTGATCGTCAATGACAGCGACATTCGCGTGGAAAAAGGATACCTTCGGGAGATGATGCCGCCGTTCGCCGAACCCGATGTCGGGATGGTGACGTGCCTGTATCGCGGCGTTGCGGAGTCGACGTTTGGATCGCGGCTGGAATCCCTTGGAATCAGCACTGACTTTTGCGCAGGCGTCCTTGTGGCGCGCTGGCTGGAAGGCGGCTTGCATTTTGGACTGGGCTCGACGATGGCGTTCCGGCAAAGGGATCTGGAGAGAATCGGCGGATTTAAGGCGATCGTCGATTTTCTGGCGGACGACTACGAACTTGGACGGCGCATTGCCGAACTGGGAAGGGAGGTCATACTTTCTGACGTGGTTGTTGAGACGCATCTGCCTGCGTATGACTTTCAGAGTTTTGTTGCCCATCAGATGCGCTGGGCGCGCGGTGTTCGCGATGCGCGACTTGGGGGATACATCGGGCTCGGATCAACGTTTGGAGTGTTGTGGGCGCTGCTCACCGTGATCTTTTCTCGGGCTGCAAGCTGGTCGTGGATTGTGCTTGGGGTTGTGCTGTTGCTGCGATTGTTGGTTGCGGCCATTGTGGGACGGGGGATCTTGCGAGATCGACAAGTGTTTCGAGATGTGTGGCTGTTGCCGGCCCGCGACTTGATTACCGCTGGCCTGTGGGTGATCAGCTTCTGGGGGCACACCGTGTCTTGGCGCGGAGAAAGATTTGAATTGAGAAAAGGCCGCCTGCATCGAATTTAGCCTTTAATCACGAAGGACACGAAGGGTCACGAAGGAAAATCAAGAACGTAACTTCGTGCTCTGATGGCTAAGCGGAGCTACCGCGGACGAGGGAAGAAACCAATTCAAAGCGTCCGTCGGCATACAGGCGATAGCGGCGGCCGCGCCAGGTAATTGTGTTGCCAACGAATCCAGCAATCCAGAAGAAAAACCCGATTACGTCCTCGATTGGAAGCAGGAGCCAGCGGAGCCTTGCCCTGAGTACCCGTGCTGAGACCGTATTCGCGGCAGCGCCACGGATGGCCGCAGCAAAAGGCACAATTGGCCACCATGCTGGCGAAAGCGCGAACACCACCAACGCCAGCGGAAAAGGCATGGTGAACAACTGGCCGACATATCCGGCGGGACGCGAGCGGCGAGTGCTGCGGTTCCAGCGCAATCGGTGAGCGACGTTCTCGCTTAGCGTCGCGCTTCCGATATGGTGCTCGATGACATACGAAGACAGAATCACTCCATGTCCCGCTTCGGCGGCGAACTTGCCGATGACGAAATCTTCGGCAAGGTAGTCTTTCAGGCGCTCGAACCCGCCGATGGATTGCAGGACCCTGCGCCTTCCAGCGATGGTCGGGCCGACTGCAAATCGCATCCCTTCCAGCATTCGCGCAACCAGAGCGCTGCCCCAAAAATCCGTATTCATTCCCGTGGCTTCAAGACGCGACCAGAAACTCGGTCCCGGAACGGCCCGGTAAGGACACGTGGCAATTCCGACATGGTCATCCTGGAACTCGGCGGCGACTGTGCGGAGCAGTTCGGGAGTGACATGGACGTCGCTGTCGCTCATCACCACCAGATCACTGGCCGCGGCTTCCAGCATGCGCTCGAGACTGAACACCTTCGCATTCGGATAAGGAGGCTCACCGGTAATCAGCAGTCGAGATGGAACGTTGGAATATTCCCGCTGAAGGCGCGAGACAACTTCGGCTGCCGGGTCTTTATCGTTTCGCAGGGCGAAGAGAATTTCGAAGGATGGATAATCCTGTTCGAAAAAGGTTCGCAGGTTTGGTTCGAGGTCGAGATCCAGGCCGGCGAGCGGCTTGAGAATGCTGATTGGAGGAGCCGTACGCAATGCCGGCGGGCGAATGCTCAGGTAACGGAAAGCGGCGATGATCTGCAAAATTGAGTAGGCGACGGAGCCGCAGAAGACGAGAAGAATGAGATACGCCAGGATCCGGCCTGGGTGAATGGAGAAGATAACGATGGAGAACGCGCATCTTGCGCTTAGCGGCATGAATCGGACCGGAAAGTATTATACCGAGCGAGCGGAATCAGGCTTCAGGCTTCGGGCTGAGCTTCGGTGCAGTTCAATGCGCCTCGAATTTTGGCGGAGAGTTGTTTTAGCGTGTAGGGCTTCTGCAGGAAGTTGGTTTCCAGATCGACGACTTTGTGATCGAGGATCGTTTTTCCGGCGTAACCGGAGACGAAGAGGAACCTGGTGCCGGGGCGCAGCCGGGCTAATTGCCGGGCAAGTTCGCCTCCGCTCATGCGAGGCATCACGACGTCGGTGACAACCATGTCGATCGCATTCCGATGCTGGGCAAGAGATAGGGCATCAAGGCCGTCCCGGGCTTCGATGATGTTGTAGCCCAGGAGGCGGAGGAATTCGGCCGTCGCCCGCCGGACCGCCGCTTCATCTTCCACAAGCAAGATGGTCTCATTTCCGCGCGAGTCTGCTTCGAGTCCCGGATGATCTGAAGTGCTGGTGCGGTAGCGGTCCTCCACGCAGGGCAGATAGATTTTGAAGACCGTACCGCCATTGGATTCGCTGTAGACCCAAATGAATCCGTTGTTCTGCTTCACGATTCCGTAGACAGTGGCGAGTCCCAAGCCGGTGCCCTTGCCGGACGGCTTCGTCGTGTAGAAGGGCTCAAAGATGTGAGGCAAATCTTCGGCGGGAATGCCACTGCCATCGTCACTCACGGTAATGAGAGCGTAGTGTCCTTTGGGGATGACGGCGGGCTTACCGTGGACATAGTCGTCATCCAAATGGACGTCATTGGTTTCAACCGTAAGGTGGCCGCCCTGCGGCATGGCATCGCGCGCGTTGGCGGCAAGATTCATCAGCACCTGTTCGACCTGCACGGGATCGATGCGGACGCGCCCAACATTTTCCCCGGCCGTGAAAGTGAAATCGATGTCCTCGCCGATCAAGCGGGGGAGCGTTTTCGCAATATTGCCGACCACCGAGTTCAGTTCCACGATGCGCAGCGCCTGCGGTTGCTTGCGGCTGAAGGCGAGGAGTTGGCGGGTAAGTTCCGCCGCCCGCCGGGCCGCCTGACGGATCTCTTGCAGCTTGGCTTCGAGCGGGCTGTTTTGCGGGACGGCATCCAAGGCGAGTTCGGAGTAGCTGGTGATGATGGTGAGCAGGTTGTTGAAATCGTGGGCGACTCCTCCTGCCAACCGTCCGATGGCATCCATTTTCTGAGCTTGCAGGAGCTGGGCCTCGAGACGTAAGCGCTCGGTCAGGTCCCGCCCATTCGAGATGAAATGGGTAATCTGTCCGTCGCTGTCGCGCACCGGGCAGATACTCTCTTCCACGTAATAGAGCGCGCCATTCTTTTTACGGTTGACTAGAATGCCGCGGTACACGTTTCCCGCAAGGATGGTTCTCCACATCTCCTGGTAGACTTCCGGACCTTGCTCTCCGGACTTGAGAAGGCGCGGTGTCTTTCCGCAGGCGTCGGAGCGGCTGTAGCCAGTTAATGCCTCGAAAGCGGGGTTCACATATTCCACGATGCCCTGCCGATTGGTGATGATGACGGTATCGGCGGACTGCTCCACGGCTCGCGAAAGCTTGCGCAGAGATTCTTCCGCGCTCTGCTGCTCCTGCTGCAGAGAATGCAGTTCGACGGTGTTGTGAATGGTGCGCACCAGAGTCGCGCCGTCGAGCCGCGATTTCGCCAGGCAATTCCATGTGCCGGATTGAATGACTTCCGCGACAGTTTTCTCGTCGGCATCCTCAGTTAACAGGAGGTAAGGAATGGAACGGCCGTTATGCAGGAACTCGGCCACGAGACGAACCGCCTCCATGTCGCCGGTATCGTACTGAAAGAGAACGAGACCATACGGACGGGCCTGAATCAGTTCGCGGGCTTCTTCGAGCGAGCGGGCGTGTTCGAGATCAGCGGCGAGCAGGCTGCGATTGCGTTCCAGAATCTCGCGGATCAGAAAAAAGTCTTCTTCATGATTCCCCACCAACAGAACTCGTAAGGGGGACGGAGCGGGTTGGGCTGCTGCGAACACATGGTTACCATCGGAATCTGCGGAGGGGAAGTTTAGTCGCTGGATAACGCCGGATCAGCCGAATGAGTAAGGAATTACTAGAACAGTTCTACGTAGAAACGTGCCAAATCGGAAATTAGAGACTCAGATTGAATTCCTTAGAAGACTAGAAAGGCGTCATCCCGACGGATCGCGTTTCTTCCAGCGGGCAAATGTGCTTGAAGGGAGATCCCTCACCCCACCTGAAAAACGGCTGCGTTCGGGCTGACGCCCTAAGAAGGAGAGGAATCCAAACCGGTCCACTATCTGGCCGCCGATCTTGCCAAAAGGGGGGATTATTAGACGATAATTATCTTGCCCACCAGGATGTGTATTATGTCCCGACTACGATTCTTTTCCGCTGCTGTATTTCTCCTCTCAGGATTCATGACGGCGCAGACGGCGCAGGGTCCCAGCGCACTTACGTTCCAGGTGTTGCCGGCTCAGTCCTGGACCGATACCGCACTCGATCTGCAACCGGGCCAGACCGTCAGTATCTCGGCGCTGCCGTCGACGGGCAGTTCCAATTGCGATCCTGCGGGAGTGAGCATGGATTCCGCGAAAGTGGAAAGCCTGCCGCTGCCCGACGCAAAGCCGGGCGCGCTGATCGCCAAACTGCATGCTCACGGTGCGGCTCCGGTTCTACTCGGAACGAAAACCGACCTACACATCGACAGCCCTTCACATTTGTTTCTGGGAATGAATAATTCGGGGACCGCACCATGCGAAGGCGGCTTCAAGGTCACGGTGAAAGTATCGAACTCGCAAGGAACACAGGCTGACTCTTCTCCTGAGTCGGAAACCCGAGGCGCTCAATTGAAGTCCCAATTGTCCAACGCCGCACAAGTGTTTATGTCGGGCCAATTCGGGATGGGCAAATCGGACTCGAACAGCGCGGCACCGTCCTCGAGTGCCAGCGGTGCAGAGTCGGTATCGCCGGCAGCGATTCATATTTCTGAAGCTCCGATCGATGCAGAGCTACGCAAATTAATAGACAACTTGCCGCGGCGCGTCAACGACCAGCTCAACAATCTGGGAGACATGGTGAACTTCGTGATCGTCGGCAACCAGAAAGATGTGCAGGCCGCGCTGGAAGCCGCCAGTTGGCATGTCGCGGATACGGACAACCGAAGAGCGGTATTGAATGCGGTGATGCAGACCTACGATAGTAAGGATTATCTTGCGATGCCCATGAGCACGCTCTTCTTGTTCGGCCGGAAACAAGACTTCGGGTACGAGATGGCCGAACCGATTGCGATGGTGGCGAGCCGGCATCACTTCCGCATCTGGAAAGCGCCATTTACCTGGAAGGGGAGCGAAGTATGGGTGGGGGCGGGCACTCATGACATCGGATTTGCAAAGGACAAACGCAACAATAACGTTACTCACAAAATAGATCCGGCGGTCGACGGGGAGCGCGATAACATCGGCAGCAGCCTGCAAAAGGCAAACAAAGGCAAGACGTTTAGTTATTACCTCCCTTCAAATCCCGTGCAGGAAGCCAAGAATGCGACGGGTGATGGTTACCATTCCGACGGTCGATTGTTGGTGATCTCTCTCCAGTGACTCAATGGAGACAAACTCCAGTAAAAATGGAGACAAACGAGATCACTTTCTGAAAAGTAACGAATCCTTGTTAACCGTTTCGCTATCTGTACGTCTAACCACGCTAAATGGGGACCTCGATGATGCGGAGATCGATGGAACGCCAAAGCGGCATTTTGCGTACAGAACTCCTAAGGGAATCTCTGTCCGTGGAAAAGACGACGGCTCCACTGATTCTTAGTCTGCGGATGAGAAGTCCACGCGGGACAGCGCTTGCCGAGGCGTCCAACGTTTTCTGGGGGAAGTATGGAGAATGTGGAACGGTCCAATGGCTCTTTGCGGCCGATTGATCGATATGACGTCGGCCACGTGCAGGAAGTGATCCGTCAGGCTCACGATGAACTGCGGCAACTAATGCAACAGCGCGCCGAGATCATGAAACGAATCGGCACGGTCAAGCAAACAATCTCCGGTTTGGCGAACCTGTTCGGGGACGGGGTCCTCAGCGAAGAATTGATGGAACTGGTGGACCGGAGGAGCAACGGCCGCCAGCCCGGTTTTACAAAAGCCTGTCGAATGATCCTGATGGAAGCCGGGCGTCCGATGAACTCGCGTGATATCTGCGACTATTTCCAAGAAAAGCTTCCCGACCTGCTGGCTCGTCACAAAGACCCGATGGCCTCGGTCACCACGGTGTTGAATCGACTGGTGGAATACGGCGAAGCAGAAGCAGTTGTATCGAATGGACGGCGCGCGTGGCGGTGGGTCGCCGATATTGCCGACTCATCCGCCGCAAGCGGCAACCGCGTCGGTCTGGTTACCTAAGCTCTTGAGTGACGGGACTGGGGAGTCGTTCCCTGCTATCGGTTTTTCCAAGTCCCGGATCCCTCGTCCCAATTCCCTGACTCCGTTCCTGTTCGCTGAGAAGCCGGTCGAGTGGAATTTTCATCCGGCGGCAGCAGCATTCCCTTCTCGAGATGTCTTGTCACGTGTGAGTAGGACGCAGCGTGCGGATCGTGCGTGACCATCACAATCGTTTTGTGGAAGTCTTCGTTCAGCCGCTTGAGAATCTCCAGCACATCCGTCGCCGAATGACTGTCGAGGTCGCCGGTCGGCTCGTCCGCGAGTAGTAGGGTCGGATCGCTCACGATGGCGCGCGCGATGGCGACGCGCTGCTCTTGACCGCCTGAGAGTTGCTTCGGCAGGTGATGGACGCGATCCTCCAGTCCAACCAGTTTCAGCGCCGTCATCACATGATCGCGCCTCTGCTGCGCGTTGAGCTTGGTGAGAAGCAGCGGCAGTTCGACGTTCTCAAACGCTGACAGCACCGGAATCAGGTTGAACGTCTGAAACACGTAGCCGATGTGTTCGTTGCGCCAGCGGGCAATCTTCGCGTCGTCGAAGCGGAAGATATCTTCGCCTTGCACGAGCAGTTCGCCGGACGTGGGCCGATCAATGGCCGCGATCATGTTGAGCAATGTAGTCTTGCCCGAGCCCGACGGGCCCATCAAGGCGAGAAACTCACCTTTGGCGATGTCAATAGAGACGTCGTCGAGAGCGGTGACCTGAAATGCATCCCGCTTGAAGACTTTGCTGACGCCGCGCACCTGGACGACTCTTGCGGTAGTGGCCACGTTAGGTTGTGCAACAGTGCTCATGATTGCCCCTTGATTTTGATATTGTCCCCGTCTTTTAAAGTAGCGGGCGCGGTGGTGATTACGTTTTCTCCTCCCACCAATCCGTCGACGACCGCTCCGTCGGCGCGTGGGCTTACTACATGAATCTCGCGGGCGACCGCCTTGCCGTTGTAAGCGATGTAGACGATCTTTTTGCCGTCACGGTCTCGCATGGCGGTGGATGGTACGAAGACACCTCCTGGATCTTTGGTGTCTTTCGGCTTGTCGCTGGCCAGGAAGCGGACGGTGGCGTTCATCTCCGGCCGTAACTGGACGTCGGGATATTTATTTGGATTCAGGACCTGGACCTTGACCTGCACAGTAGCTTTTTGACGATTGGCCTCGGGTGAAATTTGCGCAATCTGGCCGTCGTACTGTTTGTCGGGATAGGCGTCGGTGGTGACAAATGCTTTTTGATCTGGCGTGAGCCGCGCGAAATCCGCCTGCGCGATGTCGAGTTCGACCTGCAGGTCGTTGAGATCGGCCATCGAAACAACCGATCCCTGCGGACCTCCGGCGGCCGCGCTGGCAAACTGGGCAGTGATCAACTCACCTTTTTCGGCAGTGCGATCGAGAATGGTGCCCGTGACGGGAGCACGAATGACGGTCGCATCCAGCTGCGCTCTAGCGTATTCCAGTTGGCCCAGTGCCTGGTTGAGTTGGCCCTGGGCTCTGAGGAGTTCTTCGGAGCGCGGACCGATCTTCGTTAACTGGAACGCTTTTTCCAGAGAGTTCGCCCGCTGCTGATCGGCCTCGAACTTGGCGGTGGCATCGTCGAGTTGTTGTCGCGAGACGACTCCGTTGCTGGCGAGTTCCTTAGTGCGATCGAGCGTCAGCTTGTCATTGGCGAGGGTCGCGCGGGCTTCTTCCAGATTATGTTGCGCTTGCTGAATCTCTTCGGGCCGCGAGCCGTGTTGCAGTTCCTGCAGGTAGGCCTGAGCATTCTCGACGGCGCCCTTGGCCTGCAAGTAGGCAGCGCGAAATTCCTGGTCTTCCAGTCGAACGAGAACCTGGCCCTCTTTGACCTTGTCGCCCTTTTCGACGCCGATCCAGGCGAGGCGGCCGGTGACCTTCGAGTTCACGTTGATGGTATGATGCGCCACGATGTATCCGGTAGCGGAGAGGACAGTAGAGCCGGCGGCATCCTGGCCGGTGGTCTGGGCGGCGGCACGGACGACTTCAACTTCCGGGATCGACGCAGAGAAAGCCCGGTATCCCAGAGCTGTCAATCCAAGCAGAACCACGATGGCAATTCCAATGAGGATGTAGCGCCGGGCCCACGCGGGAGTTTCTCCGCCATTGTCGCCGCGCTGCGAACGGTCGATGCGCAAGCTCTGAAGGTCTTCGTGTTTGGTATCGATTCCCATAGATATGATTACGGTTCTGCCTGTGCGCTGGTTCGTCTAGCCTCTTAGTGCGTTCAGAATATTCTGCCGAGCCGCGTGCCAGGCGGGGGCCAATCCACCAAAGAAGCCCATCACGAGCGCGAATACGATCGCATACAATGCGACTCTCCACGTAATCTGCAAAGCGAACACAACTTCGCTGAACGTTACCTGGTTCGAGGTTCCGGTCTGCATGCCGTTAAAGGGAAGCATCAGAATGATTCCCACGAGCGCTCCGAGAAAAGCAATCAGCAAAGACTCGAGGACGAACGAAGTCAGGATCGCTGGCCGGGAAAAACCGATGACGCGCAGAGTGGCAATCTCGCGGCCGCGATAAGCGACCGCCGCATACATCGTATTCATGGCAGCGAATACGGATCCGACCGCCATGATGACGCCGACGATCCATCCGATCCATTTGATGGGTGTTCCGGAACTGGTTTGCTTCGCGTAATAGTCGCTCTCCAGCATGCCTTCGAGCTTCAGGCGTTGATCGTCGCTGACACGGTTCTTCAGAGCTTCGGCGGAAATCGGATCGGTAGCCCGCAAGTATGCTGAGGAGAAACCGCCCTGCCGGTCGAAATCGGAAGCCATCTGATTGACGTCGCCCCAGATTTCCGACTCATAGGCGGAGCCGCCGGCGTCGAAGACTCCGACAACTTTCCACGATCCTTTGCCGAACTCGAGGGTGTCGCCGATGTTGGCATGAGCAAAACGCTCGAGGATCGATTTGCTCACAACCACTTCGCGTTGTCCGGTTTGGGACCAGTTTCCGGCCACCAGTTTCACGCTCGGCTGGCCCTTGGCTCCGGGCATTTGGCGCATCTCCAGACCGTCGGGCATCATCCCGCGCACGGTGACGTTGACTTCGCCGGTGCCGTCTTTCCGGGGCAGAACGATCACCACGTTCCACTCACCGGATGCCATCGGCTCGCCGTGGCTGTCTTTGGCGATTCCGGGCAGAGTCTTGAGCGTGGGGAACAGCGAGGCATCAAATCCGCCCGTCAGTTCTGACTCCGATCCTTTGCGCAGAACGAGCACATCGAGAGGGCTGCCGCTGCTGACGAATGCGCGATCGAGTCCTGCCACCAGCGCCATCAGGAAAATGGCGGTGGTCACGGTAAGCGCGATGCCGAGGGCGGTCATCACCGTGAGTCCCTTGCGCAGTTTCAAATTGCGGATGTTGTAGCTGATCGGTATCGCCATAAATTGAACTCTTCTTCCTCAGCCGATGTGGCGCAGCCCCTCCACAATATTCATGCGCGATGCTTTGTATGCGGGCAGATATCCACTGACAATTCCAAGGATCCCGGCGACAACCAAGGCGAGAATTGCAGTGGGCACCTTGACTCTCATGTTGAGAGGAATGCCCAATCCGATAAAACCGTGCGTAATGATTGCGATCGTGGGGATCGCTACGAGAACTCCGAGCGCTCCACCCAGAAGCGCAAGGGCCACGGACTCGCTCACGAAAATCGAGAGCACTCTCTGACGCGTAAAGCCGAGAGTCTTGAGCACCGCGACCTCGCGAGTACGGCCGCGCACCGACATGGCCATCGTATTTGCCGATACCAGCATGATGGCGAACATGACCGCCCCACAAATCCCAAGGATGAAGGCCTTAATGTTCCCGAGAGACGCCACGAAACCCAGTTGGAAGGCTCTTTCGCTTTCGGTTTTGGTTTGCAGGGGCGAGTTGCGGAACATGTCATCGATCTGACGCGACGCGGACGCCACATGATCGGGCGAATCTACCTGGGCCGAGTACCAGCCGGCTTGCCCCTTAAACCAGGAAACTCCTTCTTCGAGATACTTGGCGTTGAAATAAAGCGCGTTCTGCGGAGGATCGCGGTGATAGATGCCGCGAATCGTCAGGTCGAGATCGATGGGGAAGATCGTGCCCTGGAGGCGAACCCGGTCGCCGAGTTTCCAGCCGTACCGATTGGCCAGCGTGACATCGACAATGCAACCGGTTCGATCCTGCTGCCATGCCTTCACCTGTTCGGGCGGCATGATCTTGTCGGAAGCCACCTTCAAATACTCGTCAGGGTCGGTGGCGAACCGCACGAAAAAGTGCTCCGGGCGTTCGTCAATGTAACGGCCACCAAAATAAGTAATCGGGACGACCGCGTTAATTCCAGGAACGGTACGTATCTTCTCGCGATAAAAGGCCGGCAGCAGGAAAGCCAAAGAGACGCGGTCACGGATGATCAGGCGGCGTGCGGCTTCCGGGGCCACCTGATCCACATAAAACGAGCGCCAGATGCAGATCATCAAGGTGAGCAGCAGCAGCGAAAAACTGATACTGATCATGGTCAGCAGGCTGCGCCGCTTATTCCGAAACGTATTGCGCACGACAAAGCTACCTAGCGTCATGACGTCACCCGATGTGACGGAGTCCGTCCACAATGTTGATGCGGGAAGCGTGATAGGAAGGCAGCGCTGCGCTTAACAATCCGACGAACGCGGAAGTGAGCAGGGCCACCAGCCATATCCCGGGAGTTACCTTCATCGGGAAAAAGCTAAAGAATTGCGGAGAATGAGTTAAAACATAGATAAACAGCCAGCACAGAGTTACGCCCAGGGCTCCCGCTGTGACTGAGACGGCGACGGCTTCGCTCACGAACAATGCCAGAACGCCACGCCGGGTGAAACCCAGAGTCTTCAGGACCGCAACTTCCCGCGTGCGCTCGCGAATGGACATTGCCATGGTGTTCGCGGAGACGAGGAGAGTGGCGAATACGACTGCGGAACAGATGCTCAGAATGAATGCCTTGACGTTACCCAGCATCGCGACGAAGGAAAGGCCAAATGCTTTTTCGGTTTCACTTTTGGTCGGCTGCGGCGCGTTATGGAATGTCTCGTCGATCGCCGCCGCAACTTTGCTCACATCCGCGGGAGAATCCGCGAGAATGCCGAACGTCCCGGCGTTCCCCTTAAAAAACGATACAGATTCTTCCAAGTACTTCGTGTTGAAGTACACCGACCTATTGTCGGGATTGGAATGGAAGATCCCGCGCACGTTCAGTTCTAGATTCACCGGGTAGATATCGCCTTGTATGTTAAGCCGGTCACCCAGTTTCCAGCCGTATTTCTGCGCGAGAGTATCATCCACAATCACGCCCTGCCGGTCGCGCTGCCATGCCTTGACCTGATCGTCGGGCATGCTCATATCGCGGTAGACCTTGAAGAATTCGTCTGGGTCGGTGGCAAAGCGCGCAAAGAAGTTTTCGGGCTTCTGATCTTTGTAGATCCCCTGGAACCACGTAAGAGGCACAACCGCGACCACGCCCGGAATGGCCCGGATCTTTTCCCGGTAATAGCCGGGGAGAAAAAAAGTCAGAGACACACGATGCCTGACGATAAGCCGATCTGCCGATTCGGCGCTGCCCTGGTCGAGATAAAAGGCGCGCCAGATGGTCATCATGAGCGTGAGCAATAACAGTGACACGGCGATGCTGGCGACCGTCAGGATGCTCCGTCTTTTGTTGCGGAATGCGTTCTTGGTGACGAAGCGGGTTAACGTCATGGATTCACTCCAAGGATGTCTGGGAGTTGAGCGCGGGAGGCAGGCAAGACCAACCCGCAACAGAATAGACGAAGAGGCTCCGGGTGGACAACCGCGCTAGAACTGGTTCCTGTTGAATCGAAAAGGCGATTTCCTGCGGAGTCCATGCTTCTATCCTCCCCGCATACGCGCTTCGTCACAAGTGGAGATCGTCATTGGAGGCGGGTGACAAATGTCATCCGAAAAGGCGCCTAGCAACAACAACTTCCGGCAGGCGCGAAAGTTACGGGTAGCGGTTCAGTTTGTAGATAGCACGAGTCGAGGAGTGGGAGATCCTTCGCTCCGCCTGAAGAACGGCTGCGCTCAGGATGACGCCCGATTTTGCCTTTGCCTCTAATTTCAAGCTGAGCGACTGCCAAGTTATGAGACTCATCTAGTTCGGAACCTTGCTTCGATTCCATCAGGCTGCGCGGCCCTCGTCCGCTGACGGGCCATACAAGGCAGGGACAGATGCCTCGTTTAGCCGCAGGTAAACGGTCAACTGTCCCCGGTGATGCGCCAGATGGCTGAAAACGGAATCCGTGATCATGATGTGGCGCGGGCTCTCGTTGACGACGTGCCCGCCAACCATGAATTTCCAGTTGGTCAGAAGATGTTTGTCGGTTGTGTTTTGGATGGCTTCCCGCGCTGCGTCTGTCGCGGCATCGAGTGCGGCGATCAGTTGTTCGCGCTTCTGCCATTCGAGCGGCTTGAATTTCGCAGCCTCGGGCGATTTCATGTCGAACGCGTCCTGCTTCACCATGCTGACGATCCAGGAGGGCATCGTCGCTACCAGTGATGCCAGGTACCCCAGCGGCATGGATCTCTCATGGGGCTTCCAGTCGTTGTGCCCCTCGGGCACGCGCTGCAAGGCGAGACGGCTGGTCGCGGCCTCCCGGTCTAGCTGTGCGAGAAGAAACTCGGTCAATTTCATTTGGTCCTCCACGACCCAACATAACAGCGGAGTCGAATTGCCGAGGACAATAACAGCGATTTAGGACAGGATCGGTCCTCGATTTGTGGCACAATGCGAGGCCATGCTGAATACTTCGGCACGTCTGCTTCGCCTGCTTTCGCTTTTTCAGGCGCAGCGCTACTGGTCGGGGGCCGAGTTGTCGCGGCGGCTGGAAGTGACGGGACGAACGCTCAGGCGCGATGTGGATCGTCTCCGCAGCCTCGGTTATCCCGTTCATTCCACGTCCGGGGTCGAGGGTGGATACCAGCTGGGTGCGGGCGCAACGCTTCCTCCTCTGTTGCTGGACGATGATGAAGCAGTAGCCGTCGCGCTCGGGCTCCGGACCTCGGCGCAAAGCGGAATCAGCGGCACAGAAGAGGCGTCGGTGCGCGCACTGCTCAAACTGGAGCAAGTGCTGCCGCCACGGCTGCGCCACCGCGTCCTGGCGCTGCACGGATTCGTGGTGCCGCTGGCAAGGCGTGGCCCGACGGTGGATGCGAGCATGCTCTCGACGATTGCGGGCGCATGCCGCGACTGCGAGTGCATTCGCTTCAAGTATCAGGATCGGGCAGGCTCGGGGAGCATACGGGCCGTGGAGCCACATCGACTGGTTCATACGGGATACCGCTGGTATCTGGTCGCGTGGGACCTTACGAGAGATGATTGGCGCACGTTTCGCATCGACCGCATCGACGGCAAGCCCAAGTCTTCCACGCGCTTCAAACCGCGCAAACCTCCTGAGGGCGATTTCGCGAAATTCGTTTCGAAGTCGTTATCGCAGGTGCCTTATCCGGTGCGAGCGCGAATTACCCTGCACGCTCCGCTGGAGTCTCTGACCAAGCGGATTCCGCCTTCGGCGGGAGTTCTGGAATCGATCGACGATCAGTCGTGCCTGCTGCAGACGGGATCATACTCGGTGGAAGGAATCGCGATGCACCTGTCATGGTTAGGCGTGGATTTCCGCGTCCACGAGCCGCCTGAGCTGATCGAGCATATCCGCAAAATGGCGGGGCGGTTCAGCGCATCAGTTGCCTAGCGGAAGGAGCCTGGTCTCGACAGCCGCGGCGGCTTTCGGCAACAAAATCAGTTGAAATCTTACAGCACCGGCGTTATCGCGAAGTCCCGCGGTTTCACCAGCGGGACGAGTGATCTCCCCCGACGCAGGGCTTCAGGTGCAAGGAGATCCTTCGCTCCGCCTGAAAGACGGCTGCGCTCAGGATGACGCCCAGAAAGTGAGTGGTGTCCAAGTTCAAACTAAGCCAACCACCGCGTTTTGACCTTACTTTGGTAACTCGAAGTGCTGTTCACGCAGAGATATCCTACGCTTACTCGCTTTCCAAGATTGTTCGCCGCCACAGGCTTGTCCGCGAGTGGGACGGGAGCATGTAAACGGCGCGGAGCACGGAGCAATGTCTACGAAAATCGGCCACTTCGAAATTCTCAGTGAACTGGCGAAATCGCCTACGAGCGCGGTTTATAAAGCCAACGACCCTGAAGGCAATCAGACCATCGCGCTGAAGGCGATCCAGTTGAGCGCATTTGGGGAAGGCGCAGAGGCGCTGGAACATGCGCTGTTGGCGGAGGCCGAAGGCACGAAGGTTCTGAGCAGCCCCAATGTCAGTAAGGTGTACGGCGCGGGAGAAATCGAAGGCCAATTCTGCGCGGCCATGGAGTATGTGCAGGGAAACAGCATTGCCACGATGCTGGCGCGTAAAGAAGGGTTCTCGATCTGGGACCTGCTCGACATCGGGCGGCAGCTGTGCAATGGTCTCGATCACGCGGCATCGTTAAAGCTGGTGCACTACAGTCTGGAACCCGCCAAGATCATGTGCGGATGGGACGGCACGGTCAAGATTCTGAGTTTTGGCGTATCGAGCGTTGGCAATTTCGCGCAGCATGTCACCGAGGGCCTTCCATCGTTTCTGCACTACATGTCGCCCGAGCAGGTGCGCGGCGAGGCGACGGATGGCCGCTCCAATCTCTACAGCCTGGGCGCCATGTTCTATGAAATGGTGACGGAGCGAAAAGCGTTCGATCGCGATGACAGCGAAAACCTGCGACAGAGCATTCTGGAGAGCACACCGGTTGCGCCGGTTCACGTCAGTCCAAAGGTTCATCCTCTGCTCAGCACTCTCATCATGAAAGCGCTGGCGAAAGATCCAGCACAGCGCTACCAGACCGGGCGGGAAATGCTTGACGATCTGGAGAAGTGCAAGGAATCGAAGCCAGCGGCTGCCGCGAAGAAACCGGAAGCGCCGAAGAGTAACAGCGTTCCAGCGCAGAACAAATCGGCGGCACAGGCGAGATTTGTGGGTACGTCGGCGCCCAAAGCAGCAGCGCCCAAGGCTGCGGCCCCCGCGGCTTCTGGCGTGGCGAGGCCATCCGCACCGGCGGCCCCGCAAGCGAAGCCGGCAGCTCCGGCGGCGCGAGCCAGTGGAAGTTCTTTTCCCGATATCAAGCCGTCGGCATCAGCGAAACCATCCCGGCTGGCCACGCCCAAGGCGCATGCCGCCGCGGCTGGCGCGGGATTTGGCGACCCCAGCGTATCGATTCCGGAACAGAGAAGCTCAGAGAGTGAGATCCAGGAAATAGATCTATCAGACCAGTTCGTGTCGCCACCGGCGATCGAGTCGGAACCCGAGCAGCCTACTGCGTACATGTCTGCCGCGGCGGAAGAGCCGCAAGTGGAGACGTTCGAGCCCCAAAGCGACGATGCGGGACCGAAAATCGCGGTCGATCCGATGATGGCCGAAGGTGGCTCAAGTGGGAGCAAAGGAGTCAGCTTCTCGGAAATGACGGAGCTGCCTCCGCTGAAGGAATCCTATGTCGCGGCGCCGCCATCGCCTCCGCCGCCAGTTGAAGAAGTTCGGGTGGAGACTCCTGCGATTCAGCCGTTCCGTGGAGGCCGCAAGGCGGACGAGAAGCCGAAAGTCCAGCCAAGCGAAGTCGCGCGCAAGGCGATCAAAGAGGTCAAAGGTGTTCCGCCCAAGCTTTATCTCTATGCTGTGGGCGGCGCAGCCGCTCTCATCCTGATCATCGGGCTCGTGGTGATGTACTACATCCACAGCCAGAGCGAGGATGATGCGGGAGCTCCGCGGCAGACCGCAGCCACTGAGGCTCAGCCTGAGGCGGTCGTGCCTGCTCCGAAGAAGGAGACTCCAGCGCCCGCTCCGGCGCAGCCCGCGGAAGTTCAGCAGCCGGAGACGCCAGAAGTGACACAAGAGCCAGCGGCGGCGCAAACACCTGCTGCCGCGAAGACGCGCGGCGGGAAAAAGAGAGTCAACTCCGCTCCGGTGATCATTCCGGGCCAGTTAGCGATAGATTCCACCCCGCAAGGTGCGCAAGTGCAAATCGATGGCTCGAGCGATCCCAGCTGGGTTACGCCATTCACCTTGACGAACCTGCAACCCGGCCAGCATTCCATCACCACCAGCAAGCCGGGATTCGCAACGGACACGCGGACCATCAGTGTGACGTCGGGAAATCGGGCGACGGCGCAGGTGCGGTTGACGCAATTGGTGGCTACGCTGATCGTGAAGA
>Ga0335081_10006288_pt1 | contig 18895 bp, 10 predicted proteins | sample Lox_Sample_35_FD_206713 | JGI IMG/M metagenome (GOLD analysis project Ga0335081, IMG submission 206713) | Soil microbial communities from Loxahatchee National Wildlife Refuge, Florida, United States - Lox_Sample_3.5 | ecosystem: Environmental > Terrestrial > Soil > Wetlands | place: USA...
TTCACTTATTCAACGATAAGAGAGATGTTTATACGCGCAGGTCTAGACGTTAAGATCAGCCGCCGAATTGCCGGCAAATCAGTTCTCGCGAATCGTTTGAGCCTGGGACTATTCCATAACTTCTTCGCGTATCAGTATTACGTAAAGGGCATGGCTCCCTTTGAGCTGTGAAGGCAGCCTGCTCGCTGGAATTGGATTCAGCGCGTGCGATCTGAGTTGAGGCTGACACAGCGAAACTGGAATCGTCAATCAACCTAGAAACCAGTCACACTGCAAATGGCCGATCATTGGGTCGCAGCATTCGTTCCGGCTTTGCTTTTAGCGTTGCTAGCGGCGCGGGCGCGAGTTCGAGGCGGGAGCTGGCTTGAGCCGAGCGCGCTTTTTGCACTGGCGTGGTCCCTATACGTCCTTTTGCCCTTGTTACTCGCACCCGACTTCGAGGTGTGGCCAGGAGGCGTCTGGTGGATACTTTTATCCGTTTATTCGGTGTGCTGTGGTAGCTGGTGGGCAGGCAGAGGAAAAGACCGCGTGCCTGGTCAGCAGCCCCGGGCTTCCAGAAGCACCTTTGCGCTGCGGGCTATAAAGTCCCAGATTTCGGGGCTTCGAATTGTCCTGGTCATTACCTTGCTCTGCGGCTTGTTGTACTCCCTCGTGGCGATCCTCAACTTTGGATTTGGACTCGGAACATTGTTCTCGACTGAAGGCATTGTCGAACTCGCGCGGGCTTTTTCTGTGGATCGGTATTCGGAGGCCTATGTCCCGCCTGGATTCCTGGTTCAGGTTTGGCTCATTGGAGTGTACGCAGCTCCCATCTTTGGCGGGCTTCTCTTTTCCGCGAGGCGGAACAAGGCGGACGTTTTCCTTTCAATTTCGTCGATTGTTCCAGCGTTTTCAGTCTTTCTGATTCAAACTGCCAGGGCTCCCGTCGTGCTCGCTCTAAGTCTTTGGGTTTCCGGATCCTTCGCGCAGAGCGTCTTCTCGCACCCGGAGGGTGTTCGCATCTTTTCGAAAAAAAGGACCTATGCACTGCTAGCTCTTGCACTATTTCTAGTGGTTATTTTTGGAGTGGGACAGGTGATGCGCGGAGGGCGGGCTCCGGAAGTCGAAGTAATGCAAGATATGCTGCTCTCTGATACTCCACGGGTGTTCATGTTGGGGCACATCTCAGTGTTCACCCGCTGGTTTCATGAGACGGCGTTCAGCCTCACCAGTCCGGCCTTAGGCGCTTACTCCGTTGCGGGTCTTTTTGACCAATTGGGTATTCACCCCCGCCCACTGGGTTTGTATTTGGATTTCTACGAAATCGTGCCGGGTATGGTCTCCAACATCTTCACCGTCTTTAGAGGATTCATTGAGGACTTTACGTTGCCAGGTTCGCTTCTATTCCTCTTCCTCGTCGGGATGTATGCGGGAAGGGCGTATGACAGAGTTAGGGAGGGCGACCTGCGGTACGCACCTGTCCTGATCGCCGCATATGCTTTTTCGGGCAGCTACGGAGTCAGCATTTTTAACTACAACAGCATTCTTTTCTCTTGGTTGATAGCTGCAATCTACTTGCGAACAGTCTCTGGTCATAAGAGCCAGAGTACGCGGCCGGTCTCTTCGGCTCCCGTCACTGGGATGGCTTAGTTCGCATGAACCGCATTTCGATCTACCAACGAACTTGAGCATGAACAATAAAGTTCCCTTGGAACAGAGTGTTCTCCTGATTTGCGTCAAATACGGCGGGGATGAGGAGACTGAGCGATATCTGGAGTCCCTCCGAGCCCAGGAAAGCTTCCATGCGTTGCACGTATTAGTGGTGGACAACTCGGCCGACAGCAAGTGGATGCCGAACGTCCCAGAATTAAACTGTCAAGCCGTTCGGCGCCCAGCAAATCTCGGCTATCTCGGCGGCGCGCGTTACGGCCTGTCCGCATACCTGGAGCAAAATGTCATGCCGGATTGGGTCATTATCTCCAACGTCGATCTGATCCTTTCGGGCACGCAGTTTCTGATGCATCTGAGCAAACTCGCTTCTCTCTCAGATCTGGGAGCAGTCGCACCAAGTATCTGTTCGGACCTGACAGGTATCGACCAGAATCCCTATATGAAAACACGCCCCTCAAAGCTTCGAATGCACGCGTACAAGTGGCTCTACAGGAATTGGCTGGTGCTGAATATGCACGAACTCGGGGCGGCGGTGTTCCATCGCTTGCAAACTGCACCGGTGGGCTCTCGTAAATCCCCTGACCAGTCCGTGCGTTGCTCGCAACAGACGATTTATGCGCCACACGGTTCGATGATCATCCTGTCCAGGCAATACTTCGAGCGCGGTGGAGACTTGAATTTTCCGGAGTTCCTTTTTGGAGAGGAGATCTATATCGCCGAAAAAGTGAGGAGCCTCGGATTGAAGGTTGTGTACGAACCTCGATTGAAGGTAATACACGAGGAGCATCACTCCACGAAGCTTTTGAAGTCTCGCAAGATCGCGGCATATGCAGCAGCTTCCGCGGCATATTGCGCAGACGCCTTTTTTCCTCTTCGTCCTCAGCGATCCCGTTAACATGAAATTAACCATTCTTACGCAGTATTATCCGCCGGAAATTGGCGCGCCGCAGACGCGTTTGTCTCATCTGGCTTCTGTCTTCGTGGCGGCGGGCCACGAAGTTACAGTCCTAACTGCGATGCCTAACTATCCGACCGGGAAAATCCAGCCGGGATACGGAGGCGTTCTTCGCCGCGAATGGCGAGACGGAATCCGGGTGGTGAGAACGTTTGTGTATCCCTCTCGAAGCGCGTCAATAGTCCCCAGATTGCTCAGTTATTTCTCCTTTGTCTTCTCGTCCGCGGTACTCGGAAGTTTCTTACTGTCGTCATCGGACTATCTCCTGGTCGAGAGTCCTCCATTATTTCTCGGATTGAGCGCGCTTTGGTTGAGCTGGTTGAAACGCGCGCGCCTCATCTTCAATGTTTCTGACCTTTGGCCGGCTAGCGCTTTGCGATTGGGAGTGATTCGGGAGCGTAGCCTGGCGCATCGGTTCGGCACGTGGCTTGAGAGTCTCTGTTACCGGCGCTCGTGGCTGGTCACCTGCCAGTCCTCTGGCATTCTTCGGGATATTAACGAACGTTTTCCCGCCCAATCCACATTTCTGCTCTCGAATGGCGCCGATACATCGCGTTTTGGCCTCCATCACCGGACGGAACAAGCCAGACTTCATTTAGGAACGCCTGATGAGTTCGTCATTCTATATGCCGGCTTACATGGCCTTGCTCAAGGGCTCGATCGGATCATCGATGCTGCAAGCAAGCTCGCCAGAGAAAAGGGTCTTCGATTCGTATTTATTGGAGACGGTCCTGAAAAAGAAAGGCTCATGCAGAAGTCTCGCGACCTCGGCCTTCGGAACATCACATTTCTCGATCCCGTAGCAAGCAAGGAGATACCGCCAATGCTCGCGTCGGCCGACTTGATTTTGGTTTCTCTCGGCATGGATATCCCGGGGGCGGTACCGTCCAAGCTCTACGAGGCAATGGCGACCGAGCGTCCTCTTGTGTTGATCGCCGAAGGAGAGCCCGCCGAAATTGTTCGCCGCTTCGAAGCCGGATTGGTCTTAGTGCCGGGCGACGTTTCCTCGCTGGTTTCGACAATCCGGTGGATACGGGAAAACCCGCAACATGCAGCACAGCTGGCAGCTCGTGCTAGAGACGCTTCTGTTCGACATTTCGACCGAACCGCCATCGCAGAGCCGTTCCTCCGGTACTTGCAAAGCAATGTTCCGCAGGAGCAACCACAGAAGGAATCGATTCAAGTAGGTGCACCGCTGTAGCCGAGATTCTTTCAAGCCATTTGTTTGGCGAAGTGACAGCAAAACTGAGCGGTTTGTTCCGAATTTATGACAACCAAAGCCGTCGGTTTCCAAATTCCGTTTCATCGAGCCGACCTCGGCGAAGAAGAAGTTCAGGCTGTCGCCGATGTCATTCGCTCGGGTTGGCTTACCATGGGAGCCAAAACATTTGAGTTTGAAAAACAGTTTGCTCGATATGTTGGAGCTTCCCACGCAGTGGCTGTCTCTTCCTGCACTGCGGCGTTACACCTGGCGCTCGAAGCCGTCGGCGTCCACCGCGGAGACGAAGTTCTCGTTCCCACGACCACTTTCACCGCAACGGCCGAAGTCGTGACTTATTTCGGAGCTCGTCCGGTTTTTGTGGATGTCGATCCTGTCACTTTGAACCTTGACCCGGCAGATGCCGAACGCAGAATCACTCCACGAACCAAGGCCATTATTCCGGTGCATCTGGCTGGTACTCCGTGCGATATGTGCGAGATCGCTGAGATCGCCCGTCGACATGGCATCCGCGTCATCGAAGATGCAGCACACGCGCTGCCTTCCTCATATCACACGCAGAAAATCGGCTCGATCAGCGACTTGACCACGTTTAGTTTCTACGCGACCAAGACCCTGACAACCGGCGAAGGCGGAATGATCACGACCGAAGATGCAGAATGCGCGAAAGGCTTGCAGGTGATGCGCCTGCACGGGATTGCCCGCGACGCGTGGAAACGCTACAGCGCGGAAGGCTCATGGTTCTACGAGGTTCTGGAAGCCGGATATAAATACAATCTCACCGACTTGCAGGCCGCTCTGGGACTGGCGCAGCTCGCGAAATGCGACGACATGTTCGCGGGGCGCCAACGAGTGGCGGAACGATATGCCGAGGCGTTCGAGGACATCCCAGCGCTGCAAGTTCCTTTCGTACCTTCGGACCGCACCACATCCTGGCATCTTTATATTCTACGGCTGAACTTGGATCGCCTCAGAATCGATCGCAACCAGTTCATTCGGGAATTGGCCGAGCGAGGCGTGAGTACCAGTGTTCACTTTATTCCTCTGAACTTGCAGCCTGTGTACCAGCGGGACTTCGGATATAAAACAGGAGACTATCCGGTCGCGGAACGGGAGTATCCGCGAAGCGTGTCATTGCCAATTTATTCGAGCATGCGCGACGAAGAAATCGGCTATGTGATTTCGTGCGTATCAGATGTAGTTTCAGAATGGTCTCGATAACCTTGCGGATGGCCATCTTCACTCCCCGGCTTTTCACGAAACGGATCGAGCGCTTGTGAAAACGTTCTATCGTAGGTTTGGCAAGAGGATCTTCGATACCGCGATCGCCTCTCTTGCGCTGCTGATGTTGACGCCTCTTCTCGCGGTTATTGCTCTGTTGGTCGTAGCTACTTCTCGCGGATCAATCTTTTACTGGCAAGCGAGAGTTGGCTGCAACGGCAGGATTTTCCGGCTAATTAAGTTTCGCTCCATGTTTGTCAATTCCGACCGCGAAGGATTGCTGATCACCAGTGCGGGAGATAGTCGCATCACGCCCTTCGGCCGCATTCTGAGGCGCTCCAAGTTGGATGAGCTTCCGCAACTCTGGAACGTGGTCCGCGGAGAGATGAGTTTGGTCGGCCCCCGGCCGGAAGTTCCACTCTACGTCGATTCCTATTCCGCAGAGCAGCGGGAAGTGCTGACAATCAACCCGGGAATCACTGATCCCGCATCCATTGCCTACCGCGACGAGGAGAACGTACTCGCGGGCAAAGCAGATGCTGACCTTTACTATCGCGAGGTCGTCCTGCCCCACAAAGTTGAGCTTAATCGCGAATACCTGAGACAGATGTCTTTTTCTTACGACCTGCGGCTGCTTTTCCACACCATCGCCGTCGTGGCGTTCCCGAGATCACTGAGCCGCCGGCTCACGCGCTGCGCTACAAAAAGCGCCGAGCGAGCCAATGAGAGTCCTTTTCTAAACCGGTAAGTCTTCCTGATTCTTTTCATATTCCGATTCGCCGCTTCGAATCTCTGAACTCCGGCAGCGCGCCGGTACGCGGATATCCGCTTGCGGCATAGACAGAAAGTGCAGTCAAAATGAAGCTTATTCATTTCGCAAGGGCCCTACTGAGTAAGACCTCCTGGTTTGTCGCCATCTTTCAAGCATGCCTGGTATTTGCGTCGATTTTGCTGGCGTGGTTTCTGCGGTTTGATTTCACTCTGCCGGATCGTCGGTTACTGCTCGCCGGTGCCTGCGCTCTGATTATCATTCGCATGGGCGCCATCGCACTGTTCGGCTTGTTGCATGGCTGGTGGCGATATACGGGACTGAGCGATACGCTCGACGTCCTGAAAGCAGTCGCATCCGGCACTGTCGTCTTTATTCTCGTATGGCGATACATGCTTGGTATCACCGGATTCCCGAGATCGATCTTCTTGCTCGAACCGGTTCTGACTGCCGGAATGCTGATCGGCGTGCGTCTTTTCTCTCGAGTACTGGCCGAGTCGGTGCGTCAGGATATCGCTTCTTCGAAGAAGGTTCTGCTGATCGGAGCCGGGTCGGGAGCCCAGACCGTCGTGCGCGAGTTGCGCCGCATTGGACACGAGTTTTCGCCCGTGGGTTATGTCGACGATGATCCAACAAAACTCGGCCTTCGAGTTGACGGCCTTCCTATTCTCGGGTCCGTCAGCGATCTCCCTGCGGTGGTCGAGTCTTATCCTGTCGACGAAGTTCTGATTGCGGTCCCGTCTGCCACATCTCAGCAGATGCAGCGCTTTGTGGAGATCTGCGAGCGCTCTGGAGTGAAGTTTCGCACCGTGCCGGCCTTGCGCGACATTCTCGCAGGTCGAGTCGGCATAAGCGATTTCCGCGAGGTCGATGTGGAAGATCTGCTGGGCCGGGATCCCGTGCAGATCGACCTCGATTCGGTCCGATGGACGATCGAAGGACGTTCCGTGCTTGTGACCGGCGCCGCAGGGTCGATCGGATCCGAACTCTGCCGCCAGATTCTGGAACACAGGCCAGCCACGCTGGTTTGCGTCGACCAGGATGAGACCGGAATGTTTTATCTCAACCGCGAATTGTCGAAGCGCACCGGAAAGACCACTGCCCTGCACTGCCATGTTGCCGACGCCGGAGACCGCCGCGAAATGCGGCACATTTTGCGAGCCACGCATCCCGAAGCGATTTTTCACGCCGCCGCCTACAAGCACGTTCCGCTCATGGAAGTGAACGTATATGGCGCGGTGCAAAACAACATCGTCGGCCTGCGACATCTCTTGGCTGTCGCCAGCGAGAGCGGCTGCAAAACGTTTCTCTTCATTTCGTCTGACAAGGCGGTAAACCCAAGCAGTGTAATGGGCGCCACGAAGAGAATCGGAGAGCTCATCATAGGGCACCAGCCAACGAATGGAATGCGATGCCTCGCCGTCCGCTTTGGAAATGTATTGGGATCGAAGGGCAGCATCATCCCGGTGTTGCAGCAACAGCTCCGACAACATCATCCTCTAACAATTACTCACCCGGAGATCAACCGCTTCTTCATGACCATCCGTGAAGCCGTTTCTCTTGTATTGCAGGCTTCCGTGATTGGCGAAAAAGGCGACACCCTGGTCCTGGATATGGGAGAACCGGTGCGCATCGTCGATCTTGCGCGAACATTGATTCGGCTATCCGGAAAAAACGAAGCTGAAGTAAAAATCCAATTCACCGGCTTGCGCGAGGGGGAAAAAATGAGCGAAGAACTCTTCTACAAGCACGAGCAGGTCGGTGACACTTCCTTTCCTAAAATCAAGCGCGCCCGTGGCCGCTTGCAGGAATGGACCGCTCTTGAGCGACGATTGAAAGAATTGGAGAACGCGCTCTTGACGAACAATCCCGATGTTTTGCGACTGAGAATCAAGAGCATTGTCCCCGAATACTGCACTCCGATTGAGCTTGACGCTCAATCTCTTGAAGTGAAGAAAGCGTGGCCGGCGTTCGCCACCAGCCCGCGGGCTACCGCCTAGCCGTTTCCGGCGTTTTCTTTCACCGCCTCAATCTCCCTTCTTTCATACACGCGTTCTGGCCGAGGCTGACCTTTTCCCCGGCAGAACGCGTTTTATTTGCCAGTTCTGATCTTGTTTCCTGGCGCGCTCCCAGGACTGTAGGCTTTCCTCGTGTTCTCGAGGTACTTCTATGCACTTCTTAATTGTTCCTGGACGGCCCGATACGCCTGATCGATTGCCACGTTCGTGTAAGCGCTGGCCCCCGCATCGGAGTTCGCAATCGAGATCCTCCCAAACTGCTTGCGCCCGATCACGCATGGACGTTCTTCCTCAGCCCAGTGGGGATCAAATAACGAATCGTATTCGTACGCATATCCGTGAGCCCACCGATTCACGGTGACCGCAGCAATGTCGCGTGCAGAATCGAATCCTGCGGAACCAAGCATGCGATTCAGCTGATCTCGAATGTTGCGTTCAAAATCTGAGAATGGCGTACCGATCAGTTCATATCGGCCCATTCGATATTGCTCGCGCCGTGGCAAGCCTGGCTGGCAGGGAGTCCTCAACATGAAAAGAACCATCGGCTCATCCGGTTTTCCGGGAAACCGATAAGCACCGAGGCTGACTGGAAAATCCAACATGGTAAAACTGTGATAACTTCCCGGCGAGACGATCTGTCGGATACCGAGCTTATCGAATGCGCGCCAGTTGCGAATGGCGACATGGGTGTAAATCAAAGGTTCCTTGACACTGTAGTGCAGTGCCTCCTTCTGCTTCGCCGGAAGTTCCGGACAAAGATAAGGAACCATGCTGTTGTAGCAGGCAAGAATGCAACTCTTTCCGGTTACTTTCTTGAGTTTCCCCGCCTGCACATACGAGACTTCGATCTGTTTCGCCGCGTCGGAATCTTCTGAAGTCTGCGCTCGAACAGCTGTTGAATTCAGCCGGATTCGGACCTGAGACGATGACTCGTCGAGCTTGTTGTAGTCGGCACGGGCAGTAACAACATCTTCCATCGTGTGCCCGGGAATCGCGCTAGGCACAAGGCTTCGCACCAGCAGGCGCGCGATCGACGCATTCCCATCCGGAAAGTGAAAGATATACGGTTCTTCTTTCTCTTCATCCCCGCCGAGGCCCAATCCGTCGAACCCCGCATAGCGGAACGACCCGTAGTCGTCCGGATTTCGATAACACGCAAGAGCAGAAACCGCATCGATTCCCACCGCAAACAGATCGTGCGTGTAGCTCTGGAAAAACGGCAGCACCGCGGGATCGGCCTTGCAGATTTCCGTCAGGAATCCCGCGTAACTGATTTTCGCCAAACGCTCCTGTTTCTCTTGCATGGAAAGTCCGGCGAGATAGTCTTTCTTCTGATCGTACAAACGGGCAATCTCGCGCCGAAGCTTCTCCTCCAGCGGACTTTTTGCGAGGAATTCCGGCCACGGTGTCGAACCCATTCCTGCGACCAAGCGATCGTCGCCAAATGTCTGTTTATCGAAGAAGCAAGCCGTGCCCAGATGCGAATACAGCTTTCGATCGTAGGCCTTGTAGAACTCCTTGGTGTGGATGCCCAGCTCTCGGAGAAGTTCCTTGGCGATCTCGCTGTACTCTGACGGACTTTCAATCGACTGAGTGCCGCCATTACTGAGCAGAAGGCGACCTGCCACGCGGAACTCGTTGCGCCGGGCGTGCCCGCCAAAATCGTCGTTATTGTCGAGAACTAGAATCCGCGCATTCTTCCCCGCTTGCTTCCGGTAGAAGTACGCGGCGGCGAGTCCGCTGATGCCTCCGCCAACCACAACGAGATCGTAGGATTCGTGCTTGTCGACTGGGATTCCCGCAGTCTCCCAGAAATTCCCATCGCGTAGTGAATGCGCGACATCGTAACAGCCCGGCGCGCTACCTCTCATGCCGGTCAGGCCCGGTGGATATGCCTCCTCCGAGCCTTCCCGCCTGTGAGGCTCGCTTTGCATACCCAAAGCCAGCTTGGGCATGCTCGCATAACCAAAAGCGCCGACGCCCACCGCAACGCCATTGAGGAAGTCGCGGCGCGTAATGCGGCGATGCATTCCTAACTTCCTATCACGGGTCTCATCGCTCATCGGATTGAGTCAAACATTCAGAATTCCCCGCACAAATGGAGTGGTATGACGCCTGACAGTCTGCCAGACATTACTATAATTTCGCAAGGTTAGAGAAGAAAGAGGTTAGAGAAGAAAGAGAAAGCCTGGTCATAAAGGCGCATGCACTTTTGGGACTGCGAAGGTATTCTCAAGCCATCAGCGAACTCAAGGCTTACCTTCAGTCTGAACCGTCGGGAGACGGATCTCAACATGCCCGCCATCTATTGCAACAGATTGAGAGCTGGGTCTCTCCCTAGACACGCGAACCACGACCGACCACAGATATTCTCTCTTCGCCATTCGTCACTGATTATTCGTATCGCAGCGCCACAATCGGATCGACCTTAGCTGCGCGCCGCGCCGGGATGTAACAAGCCAAGAGCGTAGCCAGCGCAAGAAACAGGATCACGGCAACAAAGGTAAGCGGATCTGTTGTGCTCACATCGAACAGCAGCGATTTCAAAATGCGTGTGAGCGCCAGCGAACCCGCAAGTCCGATCCCGATCCCAATCAGGATAGTGCGCATTCCCTGCCCCAGCACCATCGCGAGAACATCCGTGGAGCGGGCGCCAAGGGCCACGCGCACTCCAATCTCCCGTGTGCGGCGGCTGACCGAGTAAGCCATCACTCCAAATACTCCGACAGTGGCCAACACCAGCGCCAGAATTCCGAAACATCCCACGAGAACTACATTGAACCGCCGTGAACCGAGCGAGGCGGAGTAGACCTGAGAGAACGTTCGGAATCTCGGTGGAATCTGGGGATTGAGCTCATGCACGATTCCGCGAGCGGCAGACGTGACAAGTTTCGTGTCTTCGCCGGTCAGCATCGTGAATGTGACAGATGGAATCGGCCGCTGAAACAGGTTCACATACACAGTGGGACGGGCTGGAGCATCGAGACCATATCCGTGAACGTCGCCGACAATGCCCACGATCGTCAGCAGGCGCAGATCCCCATCCATATTTCCGAACTCAATAGTGTGCCCGATAGGATCTTGTCCTGGCCAGCGATTGCGCACGAGCGACTCACTGATGACGGCAACGTGCGGCGCATCCGGACCATCCCGTTCGTCGAAGAGACGTCCTCGAAGTAGAGGAATCCCGAGGCTCTGGAAATATCCCGGCGTGGCGGCGCAGAAATCCGCCTCGCCGTAACCAAAGCGATCCTTCTGGCCAAACAGGTTATCGAACAAGTGAGAAAGGCCTTGCAGGCTGTCGGGAATTTTAGGTGCCTCGTCCGGCCTCATGAGCAAGAACGAGCCATTCGGCAGCCCGCCATCCAGAGGGAGGCCACTGGTCGCCCCGACCGCTCGTATGCCCGGGATCTGCTTCAGTCGATCGATGACGCTGCTAAAGAAAATTCCCTGCGCAGCTCTTGCTTTGGAGTCTTTCCAATCCGGCCAGGGTAGAGAAACGTCCATCGTGACGATTTTGTCCACTCGAAATCCGGGATCGACTTCCAGCACCTTCATCAGGCTACGGCCAAGCAATCCCGCTCCAATCACCAACACCAGAGTGATTGCGATCTGCCCCGCAACAATGCTGCGGCCGACGTGCTGGCTGTGAGAACCTGCCTGGCTTCGTCCACCTTCCTCAAGTTCACTGCGCAGGTTGCCGGAGGTCGCACGCAGCGCGGTGAATATTCCCAGCCCGACTGCAACCCCGGAAGACAGCAGAAGCGCGAACATCAGAACCGGGAGGTTGATCGAAACACCGCCGGAAAGTGGAAGAGTCTCGGGCACCGCCAACATTAAGGCAGAAACGCCCCAGTAAGCTCCAAGCATTCCCAGTCCACCACCGATTAAAGCCAGCAGCGACGCCTCGGTAAGGAACTGGCGCAGTAGTCGAGTGCGCGCTGCCCCCAACGCGCTGCGGATCGCAAGCTCATGCTCTCTCGCGGACGCCTGCGCAAGCAGCAGGTTCGCCACATTCGCGCAAGCAACCAGCAGAAGAAATCCGACAGCACCGAGCAAGACCAGCAATGCCGGACGAACCTGACCGGTCATTGAATCCTGCAGAGGCTCGACCATGGCATCCGCCAGGAGATAATCACCCTGCTGATCAGAAGAATCATGGATGCGGCGCCCGATCGCGCTGATTTCGGCGTTCGCTTGCGCGACGGTAATGCCATCGCGGAGACGACCGAGTGCGGAGTAATTGTGTGAGCTCCGGCTCGGATTCTCGCCTTCCCTGTCAGCCGTCACCCAAAGATCCGTGTCTTGCGGAAACTGAAAGCTAGGTGGCAATACTCCGATCACGGAGAAGTCTTCATTGTTAATTTTCAAATGCAACTGCGATAGATCCGTCGTTGCTCCCAGATGCTCTTGCCAATATCCGTAGCCGACCAGGGCAACTGGAGCGGCCCCCTTTTCACCATCCCTGTTCGTGAAATCACGACCGATGATCGGCTGGATGCGAAACACCTTCAAGAAGTCAGGAGAGACGTGCCCCACCATCGAGCGGATCGGTTGCGAGGCCACCGATACCGGCGAGATATACGCACTATACTTTGCCATCGCCTGAAAACTGCGGCTTTGGTCGCGGAAATCGTCGAAGTTCGGATCGGCCACGCGATTCGGTATTCCCTTATTCGTGACCTCAAAAATCGCCATGATCCGGCTGGGATCACTGTAAGGCAGCGGCCGCAGGAGCACGCCGTAGACAACGCTGAAGATTGCCGCTGTGGCGCCGATCCCGAGGGCGAGCGTAATTATCGCGACCGACGCGAATCCCGGATTCTTGCGTAGCTGACGAAGCGCGTAGCGAAGATCTTGAGTTAATACTCCCATCGCAGTTTCACCCCCCTGTTTCCGCTCGCCCTGTCAGAAAGCTTGCATCAAAGAGAACTCGAAGCGACCGTAGATCGGTTCTTGACTGCAAGACTTTTTCCAATCTCCCCGCAAAGATAACCCCTTGGCGGCAAAGCACAAGGGAATACCTCGATCGAAATGTCGTGTTTGAGGACTGTCCGCCGTTGGCGTTCGATGTCCAGAAGCGAACAGCCAACCGTTGGTTTATGGAGTTTTGGGCTAAACGTCAACTAACGGGTGTTCAGATCGGCGTAGTGAGCGAAACCAGAGAGCGCGATTTGCTCATTGCTGGGTATGTAAAACCCAAATTTGCCCAAGCTGAGATTGACGCCGGACTGCGTCCATCGATCCAGCACGCTCCAACTATTCCCGTGCTTGATCTGATGGTCGATCTCCGTGGGTGTCACGCGGATTTGCAGCGTACGGAAGCTTTTTTTCTCGCCTCTGTCGGCAACTTTGATCTCGTCCGTTTTCGTTCCATTGCGAATGACCGTCCGGGTGAAGCCACTGTCGTCCATCTGGAAGAGGATGTAGTTGCGCGAGTCTATGTAATTGATCACCCATTGCAGCGTGCGACCCTTTGTCGGCATCGCAGAAAAAACGAAAGTGCCCGAGGTAGGAACAACTCCGTACAAAACGAAGCCCCCCCCTTTGCGGGTGAACGATTCTTTCTCCTGTTTCCAGGCGCCGGGATCTTCCCACTTCGACATGCCGTTTGGCGCGAGAGACAAAACCAAATTTCTCGGTTGCCCGGCAACTATTTCTACAGTGGACGAGCGCGTAAACCTTTCCGCTGTTCGCGCCGTCAGAGTGTAGCTGCCGGGCGGAAGATTCACCGGCACTCCACTGCTCACTACTTTCAGAAGATCGCCTTTCACCATTGCAACGTTAGCGTTTGCCGGAGTAAATGTAATCTTCAATTCCCCAGGGACGGCTTCCAGCGCAGCATCCGCGGCGTTAAGCGAAACAGTCGCACCCGCAACAAAGTGTTTCTTCAATTGCCGCGGCTTGAATCGGTCTTTGCGCAGTTCGACAATGTGGTCTCCTGGATTGACAGTCGAGACCAAGAGCGTGCCATCCGGCTGAATGGCACCCATGGGACTCTGATCGACAAGAACGGTACTTCCGGGCGTAGCACCATGAATGCTTAGCGTAGCAAGATGAGGCTGGAGCTGCAGCTTGAATAGAAGCATGCTTTGTTCGCGCTTGCGAATGCGAATTTTTTGCTCGGGAGGATCCTGAAAACCGGCCTTCGAGACTTGTACAACATAATCCTTGGGCTCCAGACTCGGCACCCGCAGCAGGCCGCCTCGAGTAAGTTGCCGTTGAACCTTTCCGTTCAAAGAAACCTTCGCGCCATCTTGTCCGGTCATCACAAGAAGCGTGCCGAAATCATGAGCGGAGTCGGCAGCCGGCTGACCAGGGATCGCGGCTTGTTCCACGCCCGTATCGGGAGAAGCAGATGGAGCAGTCTCGGCAGTTGTTTGTGAGGCAGACGAGTCGACCGGAGCAGATTCTGGTGGCGCGGACGCGGCTGGTTGTGATGCAACCGGAGCTGAAGTACTGGGAACAGAAACCGCGGCGGACGGTGCCTTGACAACTGCCGGAACGTAATGTCTTCGCGTGAAAAAGAATGTCGCTCCGACCAGGATTATTGCGGCTGCGGCGCCGGCCACGACCAGCGTCATCGAACTGGAACTCTTAGGCTGCGTCGGCAACAGCACTGGGGGGTTGACTTTAACCGCCGATGCCGAAAGCTCGGCCGCCGATAGCGGAGCGACTTGTGGCCGGAGCGGCTTGGTTTGCAACGGAGCAGATGCAATTTTCCCCGGCCTCACCGGACGGGGCGGAACCTTCGGCGGCGGCACGCTGCCGGCAGAAATGCTGGTCGGCGCGGCCGGCTCCAATGGAACTTCGATCGGACTAACCGGTGCCGCAGGAGCTTTCGTCATCGCAACCGCGGCCGGGGCAACCTCCGCCTTTTCCGCGAGTGCCGGTTTCGGAGCGCTGGGCCGCGGCACATGAAAAATCACGGGCGCGCCTTTTCCGTGTTTCGACGGACCTGCCCCCTCCTGCGGCGCCAACCCCAGCCGGTTCAAAAGTCCGTTAGCGATCGATAGGATCTCTCCATCCGTCCAGTACTTGGCCGCCAAACCTTGTATGCGCTCAGCCAACGCTTGTTTTGTGGCGTCATCCGAGGCCTCATCAATTTCGCGCTCCATGCGCCGCAAATCTTCTAAATCGCCTCGTCGCGCCTGCCGCCGCCGGGCGGCCTGATCGCGCTGGATGGAGTCTTGAATCTGAAGCAGCTTATGATCATCGGGATGAACCGCCAAACCTTCCGCGACCCAAGCCAGCGCCCCGAACAAATCTGCCGAAGCCTGTAGCTTTCGCGCTTGTTCAACCCAATCTTCGACTGAGCTGTTCTTTTTCTGTTCGACGATCAAGTTGTGGATCGTTTTGGCAGTCGGATGTGCTGGGTTGAGATCAAGCGCCTGCTTCGTCAGTTTCTCGGCTTCGAGCCAGTTCGTCTCGACTACGGCGTGCGCGTGCTCCACAAGAGCGTTGGCCAGAATGGAGCGGGCAAGTGTATTCCTCTTATCGACCTCATAGGCTTTGCGGAGCAACTGAAGGGCTTCCGCGGACTTCTGTTGCGCGAACAGATCTTGGCTCTCGGTGATCAGACGGTCAGCTTCGGACTTCCGCTTGACTCCATCGTGCGCGAGCCTTTCCAGTTCCGAGAGCTTGGCGTCGTTTGGGAATTCTATGGTGGCTCCGCGCAACAAATCGAGCGCGCGGGCGTACTCCCCCGATCGCAGGCACTTGTTTACCTGCTCAACTACTCCGGCTTTCGAATCTCTGCCGGTTTGTTGGACGATAGTTTTCTCCAAGCGGTCTAGCCTCGAAGTCGTAACAGCCTTTCAATTTCTCGGGGGGGAAGACGAGATTCTCCCGCTACAGCCGCAACGCGGGCCTGAGGAAAATGTTACTTAATTGGACAGAAAAGGATAGAGCCCTACCGGTTTCGTGACCGCCCAGACGTGCTACGACTTCTGGGGCAACGCCCCTCTACTCCCCGCGCACCATCCGCCCTCTGTGCTAAATCAGCTCGCGGACCTTATCCCCGAACGCCGTAAGCGCAATCTTCGACCGATTTGGCTCTCCCCGCGCCAGTGACTCAGCAAAGTGCATGGCCTGCTGCGCTTTGACCCTCGCCGGCAGAGGCGGCTCGAACGGATCGACAACGGCTTGCAGGATTGCCGGACCAGGAGCGTCAAGGAAGTCCGCCATCACTCGCCGGCAGTCGCCAGGATCTTCAACCGTGAATCCGATTCCGCCGCACGCGTGCGCAAACTCCGCAAAGTCGATCGGATGAAGCGAGACGCCGTACTCCGGATTCCCTAGAAACACCATCTGCTCCCACTTGATCTGCCCGAGAGTGTTGTTCTTGATGATTATGACCTTGATCGGCAGCTTGTATTTCACCGCCGTCACGAAGTCAGCCATCAACATCGAAAACCCGCCGTCACCCACAAACGCAACGCACTGCCGATTGGGATATGCGACCTGGGCCGCAATAATGTACGGAAGACCACAGGCCATCGTGGCGAGATTCCCGGAAAGCGAGTGCATCTGGCCGCGTTTCACCGGAACCTGCCTCGCCCACCATGAGGTGATGGTTCCACTGTCACAACTGACGATCGCGTCATTCCGCAGCAACTTCCCGAGTTCCCATGCAACCACCTGGGGCTTCATCGGCTTGTCCTTACGAGTGCCGCGCTCCTCCATCACGTTCCACCAATCTTTCATCCCGGCCTGCGCCGCCTTCAGAAAACTCCTGTCTTCGTTCCGTCGTAACAATGGAATGAGTTCTTGAAGCGTGTTGCGGCTGTCGCCCACAAGCCCAACATCGACCGGATACCGCAAACCAATCCTCTTGGGATCAAGCTCGATCTGCACACCCTTCGCCTGGTTCGGCTTCGGAAAAAATTCAATATATGGGAATGAGCTGCCAACGATGAGAAGCGTATCGCAATCTTCCATTGCCTCCTGCGATGGTTTTGTACCAAGCAGTCCGATCCCTCCCGTCGTATAAGGACTGTCATCCGGCACGGCCGCCTTGCCGAGCAGAGCTTTAATAATCGGCGCGCCGAGCAGTTCCGCGGTCTTCTCAAGCTCATCCGACGCATCCAAAGCCCCGCGGCCGGCGAGAATGGCAACTTTCTTCCCGCCATTAAGAATGTCTGCGGCTCGGTGCAACTCGCCCGAGTTCGGAAGATGCGCGCTACGAGCTTCCACATCGGAACTGTGATGGGGAATGTTTCGGCTCGACCGCTGGCGCGATTTCACTTCCTCTTCCTGGAAATCGACGGGAAACGTAATGTGCGCCACGCTTCGATAAGCCGTCGCCATCCGGCATGCCAGATCTGTGACATTTTCGACGTGCGTCGGCCCCATGATGCGCTCGTTGTAGACAGCGACGTCCATGTACAGCTTGTCGAGCGCAACATCCTGTTGCGTGAAGGTGCCGACCAGATCGTGGAACTGCAGTCCCGTAATAGCAAGGACAGGCTGGTTATCGAGCTTCGCGTCGTACAGTCCATTCAGCAGGTGAATACCGCCTGGCCCCGATGTGGCAAGACACACGCCCAGCTTGCCCGTGTATTTGGCATAGCTGCACGCCATAAACGCGGCCGATTCTTCATGACGGACCTGAATGAACCGAACCTTCTCCTGCCGCGTCCGCAGAGCCTCCATAATTCCGTTGATGCCGTCTCCAGGAAGGCCAAAAATTACGTCTACACCCCAGTCCATCAAAGATTCGATAAGAACATCCGCTGCAGTCATAGCACCTATTCCTCAATTTGAACCTGCACGCATTAAAGATGCGTGTGGCAGGGAGTACGTTCACTCTAAAAGCCAGCATTAGATCGAAGTAGCCCGATTGGAGCCCCCACGAATTAACAAGGCTACCTCTTGCCTGCAAAAACTCATCTCTACTTCGTAGCTTGGAACACTCTCCCGGTGCAATCAATACGGTCTTCACCGGGTGTTTTGCGGAAGATGAGTCCATCGGTATCAACGCGGGGAATGGGCGCGTCCCCTTCTGGGGCCTCTCGATCACACTGTATCGCGTCACGATATATTCTCTGCGTTCTGACCGCTAGTAACGAGAATAGGCGCCTCGAAGCAGCGCGTTTCGGTGTTTAAAAAGAAGGAGGAATGATGTCGGCAAATCGGATCTCGCTGGTTTCTTCGGACGAACTGAAACACTCCTGGCGGGCCCACAGCACGAGTGTAGATTCTGGCGCTCTGGAAGCCGAACTTCGAGGTTCGGTCGAAGGAGAAGTTCGCTTCGATGCCGGTAGCAAGGCCGTGTACGCGGCCGACGCGTCCAATTATCGTCAGGTGCCGATTGGAGTCGTGATTCCAAAATCCCGCGAGGACGTGATCGCCACAGTAGCCGCCTGCCGCAAGCACGGTGCCCCTCTGCTCTCCCGCGGAGGCGGTACCAGTCTCGCCGGACAATGCTGCAACGTCGCCGTTGTGCTCGACTGGACGAAGTACATGCACAACATTCTGGAATTGAATCATCAGGAGAAGTTCGCGCGAGTTGAACCCGGCACCATCAACGATTCCCTGCGCAACGCTGCCAAACCTTACACGCTCACTTGGGGCCCCGATCCTGCCACGCACAATCACTGCACCTTCGGCGGAATGTTGGGGAACAATTCCTGTGGCGCGCATGCCCAAATGGCGGGCAAAGCCGCCGATAACCTCATATCGATGGACATCCTGCTTTACGACGGCACACAGATGACCCTGGGCTGGATGGACGACAAAGAGATGGAATCGGAGATTTCCAAAGGCGGCCGCGTCGGCGAGATCTACTCCCGCCTTCGAACTCTTCGCAGCCGTTACTCTAAACTCATCGACGAGCGATTCCCGCACATTCCGCGTCGCGTATCAGGCTACAACCTCGATCAACTCATACCCCAGGAAGAAGGCGGACGCTTCAATGTTGCTCGAGCCCTGGTCGGCAGCGAAAGTACCTGCGTGACGATTCTGGAAGCTAAAGTGAAATTGATGTACAGCTATCCAAAGCGAGTGATGCTTGTGCTCGGATATCCGAGTGTTTACGAGGCTGGAGATCATGTTCCGGAGAT
>Ga0335081_10006289_pt1 | contig 18893 bp, 11 predicted proteins | sample Lox_Sample_35_FD_206713 | JGI IMG/M metagenome (GOLD analysis project Ga0335081, IMG submission 206713) | Soil microbial communities from Loxahatchee National Wildlife Refuge, Florida, United States - Lox_Sample_3.5 | ecosystem: Environmental > Terrestrial > Soil > Wetlands | place: USA...
CCAAATACGCTTTTGCCAACAGTTCGTAAATACGCGGATCGTCCGGGTGAGCTTGCTTGAGCGAAGCCAGCTGCTTTTGCGCGTCGGAAAATTTCTTTTGCGAAATCCAAACTTCGGACTGAGTAATCTGCGCTTCGGCATTGTCGGGGTCGGTGAGCAGAGCAGCCTCCAACTGATCCTCGGCGGCAGCGGAATCTTTCAAAGCCAGAAAGATTTTCGCCAGTAACAGCCGCGCCGGAACCTGATCAGGATTGAGCTTGAGACTGGCCTGCAGCGCGTCACGCGCTTCCGTCTGATTACCGGTTTCGTACAGCGCGCGACCGTAGTCGAACGCAGCGCTGGCGTCGCCGGGGCGAACCTCCGTGGCGCGCTTCAGATATTCGGATGCTTTCGCATAGTTCTTTGACTCCAGTTCCAGCCGTCCGAGCTGCAAGAGCGCCGTAGGCGACTTTGGGGCCAGCTTCAGAACGCTCTCAAAAGCCGCCCGCGCTTCTTCAGGGTGCTGATCCTCCTCAGCAAGAACCGCCGTGTGCAACAGATTCTGCTCCTCGATGTGATCTTTGGGATCTGGCAGATTGGCTGCATTTTCTAATGGCGGCAGTGATTTGAGCATTTCACGCAGCTTCTGCGCCGTGGCTTGGTTCGCATCAAATTGATTGTGTAGCTCACCCGGGTCGGCGTGCAGATCGTAAAGCTCGGGGCGGGGCGCTTCGATGAATTTAAAATCCGGCTGCCGCACCGAGCGCAGCGGCGCCCACCCGAACTGCAACGGGTAATTCGTCTCGCCGTAGGCAGTTCGGTCGGCGGTCTCATTGCCGAAATAAAGTTTCAGCGATGCTCCATCGAGCTTCTCTGGAGGAGCGATCCCAAGTACATCCAGAGCGGTAGGCAGGATGTCGATTGTCCGCACCTCGGCCGCGACTGTCTTTCCGGCCGGTTGGCCCTGGGGAAGCTTTACGATCAGCGGCACGTGGGTGGTCGAGTCGTACAGGAAAATGCCATGCGTGTTTTCGTGATGTTGCCCCAGTCCTTCACCGTGGTCCCCGACAACTATGATGAGCGCACCGTCATACCAGCCCTGACGCTGCAAGTAAGCGATGAAATGGGCCAAGGCAGAATCCGCGTAGGCGATCTCGCCGTCATAGGGCCGGTCTTTGTACGTGTCGGAGTATGGAGGCGGAGGTTCGTACGGATCGTGCGGGTCGAACAGGTGCACCCAGACGAAGTGCGGACCATCGTGATTGCTGTCGAGCCATTGCTCGGCGTGTTGAACCACGTCCATGCCGCGGCGCTCGACTCTTCCATAGCGCGACTTGGTTTCGGGATGCTCGGGAAAATTGTCGTAGAAGTCGAAACCGCGATCCAGCCCCGGCGCCATTGCTTTGGAGTCGAGAATGACGGCGCCGATGAAGGCGGCAGTGTGATAACCCTGCGGCTTCAGCAACTCAGCCCATGTTGGGTGCGAGTCGGAGAGCGGCATGGCGAAATCGGTAACGCCATGGGAACTGGGCAGCAATCCAGTCAGAATGCTGGTATGCGAGGTATTCGTGATCGGGCTGGGGGTAAATGCCTCGGAAAAACGGATTCCGTCTTTCGCCAAACTATCGAGCGCGGGAGTTTGAATGTCCTGATCGCCGAAGCAATGAACGTGATCGGCGCGAAGGGTATCGATGGTCACCAGAAATGCGTCAGGTTTCTTGAGCGAGGACTGTGCGGCAGCGGCTAGAGCAAGGGTCGGGACAAGAAAAATTCCAAGGACTTTCATTCCGCATCCAGCCTAGCATAGACGGCGGCGAGCAAAACTCCCTCGCGTCTCACTGGGAAGCGGTTGCCGCGCTAAGTGCCGTCGCGGATTCAGTGGTTCCCGACATCCCGATACGAGCCCTCTGCAGCAGCATGTTGTGAACGGCGGCGTGAAGGCATTGATAGGCCGGCACGCGGTAGCTCCATCGCGGATCGGGGTCCGGCCGGTTTACGACCATGGTGGCATTGGCCTCGAAGAGCAGAACTTCACCCTTCGCGTTCAAAGCAAAATCAATTCCACCGTAATCAAGACCGAGGGTGGCCTCGATCTGGTCCAGAGCGCTCATCGCAAGCGGCCCGAGCACGGCGGGCATGTTCTCAAGAAAGGCGGCGTCTTCGGCGCGATGCTCTGGATTGTCTGCCATGTCAGCTGTGAAGTAGTGGATCTTCCAGTTGCTCGAGATCGCAAGGTGCAACGGATAGAGTTCGCCATCGATCATCATGACGCGGTACTTGCGTGACTTTCCGTCGGGGCCCCGCGCGTCAAGATACTCCATGGCGATCAATTCATCGCCGGGCAAGTTGGGCAGGGCGACAGGCAGAGCGTCCGCAGTCTCCACTCGGACGAAATGCTGCCCGGTATGAAAACCGGGAGCTCGCAGGAGCAGAGGAAAGGCAAGCTGGTGACTGGCGAGAAGGCTTTCAGCCTCCGGACTGACGAGGTCTTTTCGAGACAATGTGACCGTTTTCGGAGTCACAACTCCCGGGATCCCCGAGAGGCGTGCAGCGTTGTTGCTTCGGCTGGTTGCAAGCACCGCAGAAGGCGGATTGATGATCGGGGCTTTCGTCAACGCCAGCACGCTGGCTGCGGCTTGCAGCGCCTTTTCGGAAATCTCTGTGTCGCCGATGCCATTGATCACAAGTTGATGAGTGGGCAGCGGAGTCTTGGGATCGTAAAACTCCGGCAGAATGACGAAGGTCTGGAAGATGCGGTCGTCGACGAACCGCTGTAGCCGAACATTGCCGCCCAGGGTCGAGGCCAGCTCAAGAATGGTGACCGGAGCGGCTTTTCCCTGATAACGCAGCGGAATAATGTAGCGGTTCCGAAATGCCTGCTGACGGTGCCAGTCCGCTTTTTCGTCCTCACCCAAATCGCCCAATATGTACGACAGTCCTTCGTGTGCCTTGCTGTGGTCGGGGTCTAGTTTTAGCGCATGTTCGAAGTGCTCACGCGCTTCCCGCATGGCCTGGAGAGCTTCCTCGTGTTTTCCGTGGACCGTCAGGCGTTCACTCTCGTCGCGTAGAAAGTTGCCGAGATTGACCCGGCTGACCGGATCGTTGGGATGGCGGGAAATTGCCTCTCTGTAAGCAATGACTGCCGCATCGCGATGGCCAGTGACCATGAGCACGCTGCCCAGATTGTTCCACGCGGCGAGATGTCGCGGCTCGCACTCCAAAACCTTGATGTACTCGTTGCGCGCATCGACCAAGCGGCCTAGCTCGGAGAGCAGAACTCCGCGACGAATTCGCAACTCGCTGGAACCGGGATTGGACGCCAGGGCGTGGTCCACCTGGCGGAGTTCCAGCTCCCATTTGGAGTTGGACGGAGCAGGGGCTGTGGTTTCAGGAGTGTTTAACATTTGACGACCTTTCACAATCTTGCGGCCTAGACGGAGTGTGTGTTCCAGAAGTCTGTCGATGTCGGATTGATTTGTCCGGTGATTTACTATCGCGGCGCGGATGGCGAGCTGGCCATTCAAAGTTGTGGTGGAGGGCGCAACCACGCCGGACTCTTGCAACTCGACGACGATATCGGCGTTCACCCGATTCGCGTCGGTTGTGCGGTAACGGAAGCACACGATGTTCAATTCCACCGGCGCGAGGAGTTCGAGCTCCGGCGTATTCGCGATTCGAGCTTCCAGATAACGAGCCAGCTCGCACGTGCGCGAAATTGCTGCTCCGATCGCCTGAATTCCATAAACCTTGAGCGTGAACCAGGTTTTGAGTGCGCGGAAGCCGCGCGAAAGATCGGGTCCGTAGTCGCAAGGCCAGTGCGTGCCAGCGGCGAGACCACGTGTCTCCCGCCGCAGGTAAGTGGAGGAACCAGCGAATGCCTGACGCTGTAGCGCGCCATCGCGTACAAGAATGAAACCAGCATCGTAGGGCACCTGTCCCCACTTATGAAAATCAAAAGCGAGAGAGTCGGCACGCTCAATCCCGGAAAGCTTTGGAGCCAGATCGGGAGCGAGCATGGCCAGCGCGCCATAGGCGCCGTCCACGTGGAACCAGAGTTTCTCGCGCTGCGCCAGTTCGGCCAGAGCTGCGAGATCGTCGATCGCACCCGTGTCCACGGTTCCCGCGGTACCAACAACCATAAAAGGTCTCAGACCAGCGGCGCGATCTTTCTGGATCGCGACAGTCAACGCGTTCAAGTCCATCCGATGGCGCGAGTCAGTGGCTACCAGCCTGAGCCCACTGCTTCCTAATCCGCACAGGTCCATCGCTTTGCTGATACAGCCGTGAACCGCGGTTGCGGCGTATGCCGTGAGACGTTCCGATCCGGCCAGACCTGAGTCGCGAATGTCGCAGCCCAGTGCTGCGTCGCGTGCAATGACCACGGCTACAAGGTTCGCCATCGACGTTCCGGTCACGAACAGGCCGCTTGCGCTCTCGGGGAAACCGAAGATCTGCTGCATCCATCTCGAAACCTGTTTTTCAACCTCGATCGGAATCTGATCGCGTCCACCCAGGTTGGCATTCAGCCCGGCTGCCAACATCTCCGCCAGCATGCCCACAGCGGTGCCGCCGCCGTGCACCCAGCCCATGAAGCCGGGATGAGCATTGCCCACGCTGAACGGCAGGATGTACCGCATGAATTCCTGATGAACTTCTTGCAGGGATGAAGGCACGGATGGAACCAGGCCGCCGTGAAAACGCCCGCGAACCTCACCCGGAATCGGTTGCCAAACCGGGCGCTGTCGAATGTTCTCGGTGTAGCCGAGAATGTCGTCGAGCATGGCGTGCGCTTGCTTGCGAAAACTCTTCCAATCGACCGGATCAAGACCGGTAAGAGGAGAAAATGTCGCGTTCGAGCATTCAGTTTCCTGAGCTCGCGCCATTTTCGTTCCTTGCGCCGACGAGGACACGCTTCGCGTATGAAGTGCAATTTGCAAGCCTTTCACTTCTTTGTGCGGCTCAAGAAAATGTTCCTTTCGATACCGAAATAGGCGCGAAGAAACCCTGCGAGGAATCAAGATTGCTCTTACCCACGCGCCGGTGACGACTGAAGCGGCTGTTTACGGCATTGCGATGACGTAAGCGCAGTGTTTCGTAGATCGCTGGCGGGTCAGGATTAGAAGATTTCTAGTGGGCGGTCATTGTGCGCCGCCATTGATTAGAAATCCTAATTTGGCGTGCATTCAAAGTCATGTCCGAGCCGAACTGAGCAGTGTTATCTGAAGCCAACCGAATGCACTACAAACTGAGCTGTCCAGTTTGTGAGTTGGACTTTGAAGACGATGGCGTGACGCTCGCTTGCCCTCGTCCGCACGCTCCTGCCCTGCTCACGACCCGTTATGCCGCTCGAACCTTCGAATGCGATGCCGCGGCGTCCGGCATTGATCGCTATCAGTCGTGGCTACCGGGATCGAAACGTTTGGCGCAGGCCCCTCGCTCCGTAACTTATCAGAGCGAGCAGCTGAATACGATACTCAATCTCCCGAATCTATGGATCGCTTTCAGCGGATATTGGCCGGAGCGCGGAGCGCATTTGGAGACCGCCACCTTCAAGGAGCTTGAAGTGTCCGGCGTGTTGTCACGGATTTCTGCCGACAATGTCCGCGCCTTGGTCGTCGCCTCCGCAGGCAATACCGCTGCCGCGTTCGCGCGCGCGTGTTCGGAAACTGATCTTCCGTGTTTGATCGTGGTGCCTGCTATTGGCATGGGTAGGATGCGTTTCGCCAAGCCTTTGCGGCCGTGCGTAAGAATTGTTTGTCTTACGGGAGCCGCTTATGCCGACGCCATCACATTCTCCGAAAGAATTGCGCAGCAAGATGGCTTTGTCTGCGAGGGTGGGGTGAAGAATATCGGCCGCCGCGACGGCATGGCTACGGCGATGCTGACCGCAGTCGAAGCCATCGGCAAATTGCCTGATTACTATTTCCAGGCGATTGGCAGCGGGGCCGGAGCCATCGCTGCGCATGAAGCCTCCAAACGGTTGGTGGAGGACTCCCGGTTTGGCGAAGTTCTGCCACGCTTGATGCTCAGTCAGAATCTGCCCTTCACTCCTATTTACGATTCATGGAAACGAGGGTCGCGGGAGTTTATGTCCGTTGACACCATCGCTGGCCGGAGTCTGAGCGAGCAAATTGTCGCCAGCGTTCTTTCCAACCAGCGGCCGCCCTACTCGATTGCGGGCGGAATGTTCGACGTCCTGAGCGAGAGCCGTGGGGGCATGTTCGCCGTACGCAACGACGAGGTCTTGCAGGCACTAAAATTTTTCGAAACCTGCGAACGTATCGATATCGATCCCGCGGCGGGAGTGGCACTGGCCTCTTTGATTCAGGCAGCGAATTCCGGCGAGATTGACCGAAAAGCTACCATCCTGCTTCACATCACTGGCGGTGGCGCACGCAAGAGGGCGATTGAGCAGACGCTGCTTCCCGCACGGCCAGATCTCGAGATTTCACTTAACCAACTGGAGAGCGAGCAAGCCCTCGTGAATGCCTGCGCTTTATTCGCGGGGCGGAATGCCTGTCAACTAACCTGATTTAGAGGATGTCCAGTGGGTGGCGGGACAGTGAATTCAGAACTGGAAGTGGGGCGACAACTACTGGGAGCCGACTGCGTGCCGACAGAACAGAGAAATCGCCCCGTCCCAGTGACTAGGCCAAGGATTCGATCCACGTCCAAGCTAGGCCATCAAGCTCTGCCCGGCAATACCGCGAATACCGTAGTCAGGAAGTTAGTCTTGTTCCTTATGCCCAAAGTCCGGGCCGAAATGAGGCGCCGCTTTGGTTCCCGTGATCTTGATGGGAATTTCAGTGCCAGCGCCGTTCTTGCTGAAGAAAGGATCCACCGGCTTCAACAGAATCGACTTCCATCCAGTGACCATATGTGACAGTTTGGCTTGCATGCGCGCTTTGCCGTGGAAATCAAACTGATTACCGTCCAGGCTGTACTTGCCTGTCAGTTTTATGTCCGCACCACGCACCTGGAACTCCAGCCTGGAAAAGTCCAGAATTCCGCTGCCAAGTCGGAAGGTTCCTTGCAGATCGGAATGCATATTGTCGGGAATTTTGTCCTGCGCTTTTTGGGGCTTTCCCTGGCTTCGCATACTCAATGAATCAACCTTCTCCTGGATCTTCGGGTTAGAGAAGTGAGCGTCCGAAATGTGGAAGTTGCCGTTCAGCTTCAGGCGATTGGCGACCTCTTGCTTCCCCGGTGGCAAGTCGAGCTTCGTTTTCAAACGAACCGCCCCTGTCATGATCGGCGGATCAGTGTTTACGGCGAGCCGCAGAAGATCATCGATCTTGCCGTGTTCCATCGTCACGTCCAACTGAACGCGATGGCCCTGCTGTGGGACGCGGACGATCGACCCCATGGCGACGAAGCGCGTCTCGAGAAGTTTTGCCCGGACTGGTTGGAGATAGGTATCGCCGCTCGTTCCATCCACGATGGCATGAAAATCCGTGTGCAAGGGCACGGGCCGGCGACCGGTCTTAATGCGAAAATCCGGAGTGTCGGTGGTTCCGACCACCGCAATGTGGTCCAGTGTTCCGGAGTATGTTCCGGTCGACGATAGCATTCCTCCGATGCCTTTGATCGTGCTCAGGTCCGCGTGACGGAACGAGTATTCACCGCCGACCGGCGTATCGCGCGGGCTGTCCGCTTGCCAGGGCCCAAAGTGGCCTACGGAATGAATGTTGCCCACCGGTTTGGGGTTGATCAACTCTGCTTCAAAGTGCATCGGCTGATTAGGGCCGACACGCGTCATCTTCAGATGTTCAATATCAAAATCCAGCGGAAGTTTGCCAGGTTTCTGTGTGTTGATGATCAGTTGCGCAGTGTCAGAGATCAGTTCGTCGATATCAATTGTGATCCGTCCGCCCTTCGGTTTCATGGCGCTCATCTGCGAGCGTTGTTCTTTAGGGGGCAGATTGATTTGCAGACCGTTGAGGTAGACAGTTCCTACGTGAATGGGAGATCGGAACAGATCGCGTATACCGATATAGAAGCGGAACTCGCCCACTCCGATCAGCGGCTGCACTCCTGGTTGATGTATGTTCGGGTCGGTCTTCCCAAAAATCCGGAGTCCTTTGCCGGAGACGCGGAGACCCTGGGCCAGCGAAACGTGAAATGCATCCAGTTCGACCCGACTCTTGAAGCGGGTGCTGAGGGTCTCGACCACGCGTGCCCGGAGAATCGGTTCGGCGCGGGCCACGATCGTACCGGCGATGACGCCGAAGACCGCAATCACAAGCAGCGCGACGATCAGCAGCCATGCCTTTCGAGAGTGCTTCTTGCGCAAGTCTGTTTTGGGATTGTGTTCAGACATAAGCCGTACAACGCGAAAACAGGCCCTGGGCCCCTTTGGTCCTGCCCAGTTTTCAGAATATTCTCTAGACTTGTTCCGGCCATCCGGTGAACGCTGTAACGGAGGGAGTAGTGCGACGTACTGCAAAGGTGGAAAAATCTGCAGCATGTTCGGTTCTTCCTGGAACTTCTAGCGGAATGTTTCGTATCTGAGAGTGGCGGGAAGTGACCCGGCCGGGTACACCTGACAACATGATCCATCGAACTGCGGTACACTTTGAAGCGCACAAAGTTGTCTTACCTTCGTCCAAATCGACATCTTCGTCTTCGTCGTTCTGACCGCACCCTATCCCTAATCTCAGCAAGGCAGGAGATCTATTCATGATTTCAAGAATCGCGATTGCAGCTCTCGTTCTGAATCCAGTATTGCTATTTGCCCAAAGCGCCGCGCCGGTGCCTTCAACGACAGCGCAATCCGCTGAGCAGGCTCCGAAACTGGAGCACTTCGATCCCAATCTGGCCGACCGCACGCTCGATCCGTGTCAGGATTTTTATCAATATGCTTGCAGCAAGTGGAACGCAGCCAACCCAATCCCGCCTGATCAGGTTGCGTGGGGCACTGGAAGCGGCCTTCGCTATTGGAACGAGAGCATATTGCGCAAAGCGCTGGAGAAAGCCGCAGCCCAAAGCAGCGGCCGCAGCGATTACGAGCAGAAGATCGGTGACTACTGGACGGCCTGCATGGACGAGCCCGGACTGGAAGAGGCGGGGGCCCGCGACTTGAAACCCGATCTGGACCGCATCAATGCCATGAAGAACAAGTCGGAGCTTGCGAATCAAGTAGCGCACCTGCACATGCTGGTTCCGGCGGCGTGGGAGTCAGATGACAACCAAGCGGATGCGGCGCTTTTTGGCTACGGGCAGCAGCAGGATTACGACGATGCCAGTAAAGTTGTGGCTGGCATTGACCAGGGTGGCTTGGCAATGCCCAACCGCGATTTTTATTTGAAGGGTGATGAAAAGTCCAAGGAGATTCTCGACAAGTACGCAACTCACATTCGCAAGATGCTCATGCTGGTTGGAGAAGATGAGCAACAAGCCACTGCCGATGCGAAAACCGTGATCGCCATGGAAACAGCGATGGCCAAGGCGCAGATGGACAATGTCGCGCGCCGTGATCCCAAGAACCTGAACAACAAGATGAGTTTCGAGCAGCTGCAGGCTTTGACGCCGTCATTTGACTGGAAGGCCTACGTCAACGACATCGCCGCGCCGCCGTCCGCACCGCATTACCTGGTTTCCTCTCCGGATTTCTTCAAAGCGCTGGAACCGCTAGTCAAGGAGCACTCGCTGAGTGACTGGAAGGTATACCTGCGATGGCAGTTGGTTCATGGAGCCGCACCTTACCTCAGCAAACCTTTTGTCGACGAAAATTGGGAATTCTTTAACAAGACGCTGTTCGGTTCCAAACAGCAGTTGCCACGCTGGCGGCGTTGCGTCCGCGCGGCTGATCGCGATCTCGGTATGGCGCTCGGGCAAGCTTACGTTGCTGCTGCATTTCCGCCTGAAAGCAAGGCCCGCACGCTAACATTGGTCCACGACGTGGAGCACGCTCTTGACCAGGACATCAGCGGGCTCGACTGGATGGAAGCCGCGACCAAAGAGCAGGCGAAGATCAAGCTGCACGCAATCCTCGATAAGATTGGATACCCCGACCACTGGCGCGACTACTCTTCGGTAAAGATCACGCCAGGCAGCTATCTCAACAATGTTCATGCCACAAGCGCGTTTGAATTTCATCGCCAGTTGGACAAGATTGGCAAGCCGGTAGACCGCCGCGAATGGACGATGACACCGCCCACCATTAATGCCTACTACAGCCCACAGTTAAACAGCATCAACTTTCCCGCCGGAATCCTTCAGCCTCCATTTTTCGATCCCAGCCAGGATGACGCGGTCAATTATGGCGCGATTGGGATGGTGATTGGGCACGAAATCACTCACGGATTCGACGATGAAGGCCGCAAGTTCGACGCCCAAGGCAATTTGCGGGACTGGTGGACTGCCAGCGACGCGAAAGAGTACGACAAGCGGGACCAGTGCATCGTCGACGAATATACCGAGCAGATTCCCGAGGCCGGTGTGAAGCAGGACGGCCGGCTCACCGCGGGCGAAGACACTGCGGACAACGGCGGCTTGCACCTTTCGCTCATGGCGCTATCGAATAAAATGCAAGCGGAAGGCAAATCTCTGGACGATAAGGACAGCAATGGCTGGACAGCGCGGCAGGAGTTCTTCTTGTCCTATGCGTATTCGTGGTGTAACCAGTATCGGCCGGAGCTGATGCGGACGGTCGTGTTGACCAATCCGCATTCGATTCCGAAATACCGGGTCAATAATGTGGTTTCGAATATGCCCGAGTTCCAGCAGGCATTTTCTTGCAAAGCGGGCGCACCCATGGTGCACGCTCAGCAGTGCCGGGTTTGGTGAGAGTGGTTGCTTGCGAACTCGCGCTTCACCCGACCCGTGCAAGGTGGAGCGCGAACCATTTGCGATCATCGAACCATGTCCGGTCGAGAGTGAAGCCGGCCTTTCCTAGCATGGCTGAAACCATCGACAGTGTGTACTTGTAACTGTTCTCGGTGTGGATTCGCTCTCCATTGGCGAATTTCACGACCAGGTTAAGCGCCCGCAGGTGTACGCTCTGTGGCCGCAGGCTTTCCAAATAAATTTCCATGCGCGAGGCCTCGGGGTTCCACAAGGCGAGATGGCGAAAGAAGTCGAGGTCGAAATTGGCGCCAAGTTCGCGGTTGATGCGCACCAGAATGTTCTTATTAAACCGCTCAGTTACGCCTTGCGAGTCGTCGTAAGCAGGCACCAGAATCGCCGGGTTCTTGGCCAAGTCCGTGCCGAGAAGTAATGAGTCTCCCGATTGCAGCTCGGATTGAATGTCACCGAGCAGACTTACCGCCTCGTGGGGATCAAAGTTTCCAATGCTGGATCCGAGATACAGGATCAGCTTGCGGCCGGGAATGTCCCGTAAGAAAGCGAATCCCTGGCTGAAATCCGCGACCACGGGACGGACCACTGCCCTCGGGCACTCAGCCTGTACACGGACTCGCGCCTCACCGAGGGCGGCGGGCGAGATGTCGACCGGGAAAAAAGAAATTCGGAGCTGTCGGCGCAAAAGTGCATGAAGCAAGGTTCGCGTTTTTGTTGCCGTCCCTGAGCCAAGCTCCACAACCGCCACTCCCGGCTCCAAAGCCTGGGCGATTTGATCAGCATGGCTCCGCAGAATCGAGAGCTCAGTGCGCGTCGGATAATATTCCGGCAGTTGCGTGATCTCTTCAAACAATTCCGAGCCTGCCTGGTCGTAGAAGAGTTTGCAGGGCAGCGATTTCGGACGGCTTAATAGCCCTGCTTCCACTTCCTCTGCATATTTTGGTAATCCAATCAGCTCACGTGCAATCATTTGGCTAACCTCAGGCCAGAGAACTGCCAACGGGCATGCGGAGGAAAAAAGTTTCGATAGCTGGCGCGGATGTGGCTCGCGGGAGTGGCACAAGATCCTCCGCGCAGCACAAACTGATTACACATGAACTTGCCGTTGTACTCGCCGACCAGCCCAGCCGCCGGTTTGAAACCGGGATAGGCGATGTAAGGACTTGCCGTCCACTCCCACACATCGCCAAACATTTGCGAATGCCCGTCAGACGCAGCCGCTCGAGGATGAAAAAGTTCATCCTCCAGAAAACTTCCTCGCGACGATGCCTGCCCCGCAGCGATTTCCCACTCTTCCTCTGTGGGCAGGCGCGACCCGGCCCAGCGGGCATATGCATCAGCCTCGTAAAAACTGATATGGCACACAGGTTCGGCGGAGTCGACTTCCTTCAACCCTGGACGCGCCATCCCATTCAAGGTGAACTGCCACCAACTGCCGTCGCGCTGCTCCCAGTACAGCGGCGCATTCCAGCCTTGTGCATTCACCGTATCCCATCCGTCCGAGAGCCATAATTCGGGACGGCGATAGCCGCCATCCCGCATAAATTCGAGATATTCAGCGTTGGTTACTGGTCGGGAGGCGATGCGGAATGTTTGCAGCAGAACCTCGTGGCGTGGACTTTCATTGTCGAAAGCGAATCCATCCCCGTTGTGACCCGCCTGATAAATGCCTTTCGGAATCTCCGTCCATGCGAGCGGCGACGATGTACCGCGAGCTTGCAGGCTGGAGACAGGTTCAGGCCGCAAGGGGCCGGACCAAAGCGCATGCTTGATGTCCGTGATAATTAGTTCCTGATGCTGCTGCTCATGGTGTAAGCCGAGTTCCATGAGATCGAGCACCTCATCGCTTGCCTGATCCATGAACTCGAGCACGGCCGTCTCAACATGCGTGCGATAGGCGTGCACGTGCTTGAGATCGGGCCGCGAAAGCAGGCCGCGAGATCCACGATAAGGGTGGCTGCCAAGCTGCTTGTAGTATGAGTTGAAGAGGTGCTTAAAGCGAGGGTCGAAAGATTTGTACCCGGGGGAGTGCGGCTCCAGAATGAAAGTCTCGAAAAACCAGGTGGTATGCGCCAGGTGCCATTTGCAAGGGCTGGCGTCGGGCATCGACTGCAGCATCTGATCTTCCGGCGTCAGCGGCGCCGTGATCCGCATGGTCGTCGCACGAACATCATTGAACCTGTCCCGAAGAACACGAGTCCTGGGCTCGAGGCTGGTGGTCAGACTGGCCGTCATCCGCACCTCCTGCAGGTGGCGGGGCATATCCAAAGCGCCCCAAAACAGGTAAACATCGTACTATTGATGCCGCCACCCACGAAGCCGTTCCTAGAAATTCATTGGGCGCCAAACCGGCTGATAGCACGTGCTCTTGACACGCACATGGCAGGGTGATCTCAATCACTGCCTATGGTGTCAGGGAAGCGTATGAGTGAACATAAGAGAATGTCTGAACACGCCAAAAGTTGGGAGGTGTGCGATGCAACCCACGCCAGCCACGGTCCGGATTCAGCTCAGTAATATTCTATTTACCACTGATTTTTCTGAGGTGTCCAAAACGGCCTTGCCTTATGCCACGCAACTGGCGCGGTGGTACGAGGGCACGATTTTCTTGACTCATGTGGTCCCTACTTACGAAACCTACATGAGCGTTCCGCTTGAGCCCGTGCCGGTTGATCTGGATCGCCTGTGGCGCCGTGATGAACAGTGCCTGACGGATCTAGCTGCCGACCACGTACTCGATGACATTCGCCATGAAGCCATCCTGAGGCGCGGCGAACTCTGGAGCGCCATCTCTGACGTCATTGCAAAGAAGAACATCGATCTGGTGGTGACCGGAACCCACGGCCGTCGTGGATTTGCCAAAGCCGTATTGGGTTCAGTCGCCGAGAAGATCTATCGCCACTGCGCATGCCCCGTGCTAACCGTGGGCCCAGAAATAGCGGCAACGCGCAGCACAGACTGGCAATTGAAACAAATCCTGTTTGCCACAGACTTTTCGGAAACGTCATTGAATGCGCTGCCCTATGCGCTCTCGCTGGCGGAAGAGAACCAGGCGACATTGATCTTCCTGCACGTGATTACGTCCACTCCGGCGGACCAATCCAGAGATTCGTTCCGGGAGACTGCGCAGGCCCGCCTGGAAAGCCTGATGCCTCCGGAACCGTGGTGCAGACCCGAGTTTGTTGCGGTCTTCAATCTACCTGGCCAAGGCATTTTGCGGGTCGCTCGGGAGAGAAGCGTCGATCTGATCGTTATGGGAGTCAAGAAACCTGCCGGGCTCACTTTTACTCTGCACCTGCCCTGGGCAACTGCCGCGGAAGTAGTGAGCGGCGCTCCCTGCCCTGTGTTAACCGTACGGGGATGACCGCTTACGAGGAGCTTGATCGTTCGAATTTGACCGCTTAGTCCGGGTTCCTGTCCCTCCGCTAGCACATCCCGCAGCTAGCCAGTAGAATAAGAGGATTCTCCGTACCGTATGAATCAGCGGAACTTTCTAACCAAAAGCGCTCTGAAGTCGTGTTTGGCTGCGTCTCTCCTGGCGGCAGCTTGTATTATTTGCACCAGCTGCGGCGACGTGTACCGGCCGGTGGCGAATCCCATCATCCCCAATCAGCCCAATCCGGGGTTTTCTCACGCCGCGATTGTGATCAGCGGCAATGGCCTTAGCAACCCTGGTGCGAGCACGACTATTGATGTGTCGGGCGACACGGCCATTTCGCAGTACTCGGTGGGTTTGGCGCCGGCGCATGCGGCCTTCGCGTTGGGGGCAGCCAGAGTATTCGTCGCCAATGGCACAAGTGACACGGTTTCCTCCTTTTCGCCAAATGCCGGTTCGTTGGTTAACACGACGACATTGGCGGCCGGCGCACATCCGGTTTTTGTCGCTACCGCGGAGACAACCAGCACCTACGTCGCGAATCGAGACAACAATACCGTCTCGGCAATCTCGAATACGCTTCTCGTCGTTACCAACACGATTCCAGTTGGAATTCAGCCTGTATCCATTGCGGAGACACCCGACGGGCAGAAGGTCTACGTGGCCAATCAGGGTAACAATGGCGCAGGCGGATCGGTGACTCTTATCAATAGTGTGGACAAGACCGTGAACAATACCGCGCCGCTGAACTCTTTTGCATGGGTATCGCCGGTGTGGATTGTGGCCCGGCCCGACAGCCAACGCGTGTATGTGCTGGACCAGGGCAGCGGCTTGCTATCGGCCATCGATACGACTCAGGAATCGGTTGTCGACAGCGTTTCGGTTAGCCCGGGCGCGAACTACATGATTTACGACTCGAAGCTGAACCGGATCTATGTGGTGAATCCGGTAGCCGACACGCTGACCGCGCTGGAAGCCTCTACCGATGCGTTGACTGCGACGACAATTTCCATTGCCAATCCCATTTCGGTTGCGGCATTGCCTGACGGTAGCCGGGTTTACGTCTCTACCGCGACGGCGAGCGGCCAGAACGTCATTTCAAGCGTGACCGTCCTCAATACACGTGATCTCTCAGTCAAAACGAAGATTGCTTTAACCACTGCGGCACGAGTCTGTACGACCGGGACGACCTGGTCGGAACTTCCGGTGGCTGCGGCCGCGGACAGCTCGCGCGTTTATGTCGGGAACTGTGATGCAGGGAACACGGCAATCATCAACACTCTGACGGACACTGTGGTGCTGCAACTGCCCGCACCCTTTAGCGCCCAGAATCCGTTACCCAACGGAAATCCTCCACCGCAAAATCCGGTATTCGTTATGGCCGGGCCGTAAAGATTCTTGACTGCTCATTTCTGATCAGCCGCAAACATTCAGCTTTCAAGAATCAGCGATCAAGAATCCGCTTACCTGCCGGCCGCCGTTTCCAGCTTGTGGGAATGGCTATATCGGAGGGCGATATTCATGAAAACGTCGCCGCTGCAGGTCTCAAAGCAGATGACAAGCGCTTCCGTATCTTCGCTGGTCTTTGGACCGTGATCGGACGTGTGCAGCACGGGGGGATGGACGCGGAAATGGAACCCTTGATCATTGAGGGTTGTGACCGCGTTCCCGATGACCTGGTTGGCCAGCTCGAACACCGTCTCGCGGACTAGGTCGTCGGATTCCGGCAGCTCAGTGCCGGCGAATTTCTGCGCCACGCGCACCGCGGTCTCCGGAGCAAGATCAACGATAATCCTGCCCTCGATGTCGCCAGTCACCCAGATTAAAGCGGCCACACCTTTTCGCCGGTAGGCTTCCTCTTCCATGCTGAGGTTGCCAATGGACAAGGAACACTCGAGACTTTGAGCCAGCACGGCGTCGGCCGCGTTGATGAACGGCTGGATCAATTCCATTTTCATCTTAGACTCCTGCTTTTGCGGCGCTCGCTACTGTGCCATCCTCACCCATCACGTACTTGATGACCTCATACAGAACTTCCGGCTTGACCGGTTTCTGCACGAAGTGACGCGCGCCCCGCTGCAAGGCGGCTACGATGTTTTCCTGATAGCCGACCGAGGAAACCATGACCACCCGGGCCTCGGGATGCTTCTGCACGATCTTTTCGGCAGCCTCAATGCCCTCCATCTGCGGCATGGTGATGTCCATGAGCACAATGTCGGGATTGGTGCGTTCATATTCGGTGATGGCGGACATGCCATCTCCGGCCTCGCCGGCAAGTTGGCCTCCGAAAGTTTCGATCATTCGGGCCAGGTTCTTGCGTGCGAAGACGGAGTCGTCCACCACGAGGTACCGGACTGGCTGACCGTCCCTACTGCGTTTCACTGGTGCGAATTGTTCCATGACGTAACAACCTCCTCCCAACGCTTACTTCTCCGGCTGCTTGCCGGAAGAATCTAACTCCTGCCTGCTCCTGCTGATTTGCCGCTGTCGGCAATCTCACTGTTCAAACCTGGCTTGCGATCCTGGCTGCATTGCGCCAGTAACGTATTTGCCAGCATGTCCAATCCAACTATGCGGATTGCAAAACCACGCTCGATGGCAGCCTTCGGCATTCCGTAAACCACGCACGATTGTTCGTTCTGGGCGATAGTCATGCCGCCGGCCTCTTTCACCATCCCCATGCCCTGCGCGCCGTCTTCTCCCATCCCGGTCATGATCACGGCGACGACCTGACTACCGAATTCCTCCGCCACGCTCTTGAACAGAACGTCTACTGATGGCCGGTGGCCGTTGACCCGCGGTTCGTCAGTGAGGACAACCACATCGCCCAGCGGCAAACGTTTGACTTTCAGGTGACGGCTACCGGGGCAAACCAACGCGCGTCCTGCCAACAACAGGTCACCAGACTGCGCTTCCTTAACTTGAATGGCGCAGATCTCGTCCAGACGCCGCGAGAACATCTCGGTAAAGCCCTCAGGCATATGCTGCACGATCAAAATCGTTCCCGGAAAATCCTTGGGCAGCTGCGGCAGCACGTGCTGTAGAGACTGAGGCCCGCCCGTCGAAATACCGATGGCAACCACGCGGCTAGGCCGATTCCTCACATCGGGAGTTGCCTTCTCAGCCGGACTCGCAGTGCTGGGCGCTGGAGTCATGCTGCGGAATCCCGGACTTTGCGCCGCTGCCTTGATCTTCGTGATTAGTTCGTGGGCGATCCCGGGCATGCGCGACGAAACATCTGACGGTTTCGCCACAAAGTCGAACGCGCCCATAGAGAGAGCTTTAAGCGTGACTGAGGCTCCTTCAGTGCTGTGTGAACTGACCACAATCACCGGCAGGCGATGCCGTCGCATGATTTCTTTCAGCATGTCCAGCCCGCCCATGCCAGGCATCTCGAGGTCGAGCGTGATCACTTGCGGCCGGAGTTCTTCAATCTTCTTAAGACCGAAGTTTCCGTCCATGGCCGTGCCGACGACCTGAATGGAGCTGTCAGCCGCAAGAATCTGCGGAATCAACTTCCGCATCAAAGCTGAGTCATCGACGACTAACACGCGCACGGGGCCGGTCATGCTTGTACCTCCGGTGCGTTGGATGAGGTAAGAGACTGAGAGGAGAACATGCCGACAACCGGGCCGAGGGTGTTTTCCGGCGCGAACTTAGTGAAGCGTTCAACGATTTCGCCTAGGTTCAGGATCAGCACCACCCGCCCATCGCCCAGGATCGAAGCCCCGCTCACCATGTCGGTGTCCACGGTATGGTCGTCGAGAGCCTTGATCACCAGCTCTTCTTCGCCTTCCAGAGCATTGACTAGAAGCCCAAACTTTCGGTCTCCGATGCGAACTACCAGGATGAAAATCTTCGGCGATTTCTGGCTGCCTGCGCTTGTCTGCTGATTGGCCAGCCGGATAATCGGTAAGACCTGATTGCGCAGCTGCAATACTTCCCGGTTATCGACCCGATGAAGATCGGACTCATAGGCGCGCGCAATTTCAGCCACCGCGTTCAGAGGAATGGCGTAAAGCCGACGTTCCACGCGGAAGAGCAGTGCCTTGATAATGGCCAGGGTCAGCGGCAAGCGCAGCCGGAAAATGGTCCCTTGCCCGGGGCGCGATTCAACTTGTACGGTGCCTTTTAGCCGCTGCAGCACGTTATGCACGACATCAAGCCCGACCCCGCGGCCGGAAATTTCGGTAATCTCATCGGCCGTGCTGAAGCCCGGGCGGAAGATGAAGTCCAGGATGCTCGACTCACTCGCCCGGCTGGCCTCCTCCGGCTTCAGAAAGCCTCTTTCGACTGCGCGGGCGCGGACCTTCTGCACATCGATGCCGCGCCCATCATCATTGATCTCAACAATGACCTGATTTCCCTGGTGGTAGGCATCCAGGCGAATCGTTCCTTTCGCCGGCTTGCCGGCTCGCGTCCGTTCTTCGGGAGTCTCGATTCCATGTCCGATAGCGTTACGGACTAAGTGAGTCATAGGTTCGGCAATGCCGTCGAGCAATCCCTTGTCGAGATCGGTGTTCTCACCGCTTAGAACCAGTTCGACTTCACGGCCGCACTGCCGCGCCACATCTCGCACCATCCGGGGAAATCGCCGGAATAGCTGTTCGACTGGGACCATGCGAACTTTCATGACCGAGCGTTGAAGATCATTCAAGATCCGGGCCTGGAAGGCCATGGCATCGGCGAAACGCCCGCGGCAAGCATCCTTGGGAAAGCGCCGCGCAAATTCGTTGAG
>Ga0335081_10006290_pt1 | contig 18892 bp, 16 predicted proteins | sample Lox_Sample_35_FD_206713 | JGI IMG/M metagenome (GOLD analysis project Ga0335081, IMG submission 206713) | Soil microbial communities from Loxahatchee National Wildlife Refuge, Florida, United States - Lox_Sample_3.5 | ecosystem: Environmental > Terrestrial > Soil > Wetlands | place: USA...
GCAACCGATCACGAGTGGCGAGCGACGATGGTGGCGAGCAGGAGAACCTGCCGCACTGCGAAGGGCGCCAGGTTTAGTTACCGCTCCTTCCCCAGAATCCCTCGCTGCGCTTATAATCCTCAATATGCCAATAGCAACCAAGCGGGCCTACGATCCCCCCTCGAGGGGGGACGGATACCGCGTGCTCGTGGACGGACTATGGCCACGGGGCGTGACCAAGGAAAAGCTGAAGGTGGCGGAGTGGATGCGGGGTATTGCACCCTCGGCCGAACTACGGAAGTGGTACGGGCACCAACCGGAACGATGGGAGGAGTTTCGGAAACGCTACCGCAAGGAACTGGAGCAACAGGACCGCCTGCCGCTGGTGCAGCAATTGATCGCCCGCGCCGAGCAGGAAAGAGTGACGCTGGTGTTCGGCGCCCGCGACGCCGAGCGGTCGAACGCCGCCGTGATCACCGAGGTGATTCTGGAGCACCTGTCTCGGAGCCGCCGTCCCTGAGGAGCCAGCGTCACACACGGCCAAATCGAATGAGGACGATCCGATCTGTCGGGAAACGCGGGTCAATACTATTACCGCCAACTTTTTCCTTGACATACAGTTGGGAATCGTGTAGCGTAGATATGTAAGATATCGCGGGCAATCATACGTGGGCGGGGGCTGATTTGAATCGGAAACTGGGAACTAGAGAATCGAGAATCGTGTCGGGGCATTCAGCGCGTGGCGTGGCGCGAATTTCCAAAGTCCCAATCTCCAGTTTTCAACTTAGCAGCTTCAAGACCCAAAGCCAGGCAAAACCCACGATCTTAAGGCTCCTGTTGTCAAGCCGTTAGCTTAAGAATGACAGAAACAAACCCAAATGATCTAACAGTCACGCTATCAATCATTTACGGTAGTTTTGCGAGGGTTTTCCAGAAGATTTGGCTGAGGAGAGCTTCCTATGTCGACCAATTCATAACATGGGAGGGCAAACCCAACCAAACCCAATCGTCTTAAGATCATAGGCATCAATAGGATGGCTCAAAAACGAGGGGAACAAACCCAATCCGTTTATCTATAATGTTGTCAAATACTTGCATCAGTTTTGGCCTCGATTGTCGAGGAATTTGGATGGGCTCTCTATCGGGAATTTGGGGGAAAACCGCATAGGATGATCGGAGCTTCTTGGCAAGTTGCCGCCCGCCGGCTCACTGAGCGTGTGCGTACGGAGCCCGGGTGGAAAGGCGGTGGAAGGGACAGGATCACACGGAAGCCGCAAACTCCTTTTCTTTCAATAGGCCAGGGGTTGTTGCGCCTGGGCCGATTGCTGAATTGAAGCAATGCCACGCTACCGCTACGCGAGTCACGCCGCGCGAGAAAAGTCCCAAGTTGGAGGAAATGACCGGTACGGCCTCTGCCCCATACGCGCCACTCCCAGCCTACCGGCCTCTTACCATCCCAACGAAAAGGTCAGGAGTGAGTTACAATACGGTGCGCGGTGCTGGCGATTCATGGCCAGTTGCGCCCGTGGCGGCTAATCCGCCGCGCCAGCAGGTGAACCAATGTCGCTGATGATGCAGGAAATCTTGGATCAGCCCCGAGCGCTGAAGCGGACTCTGGAAGCCGAGCGCGAGCACGCCGTGGACTTCAAGCGCTTTGCCGCCCAGCAGAACTTCCGCCTGATTGTCCTTGTCGCTCGCGGAACTTCCGACAACGCCGCCACCTTCGGCCGATACCTTTTCGAGCTCACCACGGGCATTCCGGTCTCGCTCGCGGCGCCGTCCATCCACACGATTTACCACGCGGCGGTCGATTTGCGGCAGGCGCTGGTGGTGGGGATCTCCCAGTCCGGCGAGGGTACGGACATCAACCTTGTGCTCGAATCTGCACGGCGCAAGGGCGCCTACACGGTGGGCATCACCAACGAGCGGAAATCCACCATGGCGAGTTTGGTGGACGATGTGTTTCTGGTTCGGGCGGGACGCCAGCGCTCGGTGGCCGCCACCAAGACCTACACCGGACAGTTGATGCTGCTCTACCTTCTGGCGTCAGCGCTGGGCCCGCACATCACTCTCGGCGAAGTCAGCGCCATTCCGGACCACGTGCAGGCAACGCTGGCGCTGGCGGGGCCGCTAGCGGAACTTGTCGAGCGTTATCGCTACATGCGGCAGTGTGTGGTGCTGGCGCGCGGGCTCAACCAAGCCAACGCCTTCGAGTTGGCGCTGAAGCTGATGGAAACCTGCTACGTGGTCGCGGAGCGTTTCTCCTCAGCGGATTTTCTCCACGGGCCCATCGCAATGGTGGAACGAGGCTTCCCGGCGCTGCTGCTGATGCCGCCGGGCAAGACGTTTCCGGACATGAAACGGCTGGTGGCGCGGCTAGGAAAACTGGGCGCGGAAACGATTGTGTTCTCGTCCGCCGAGGCCCGCTTGCCCGCCTCGACGCGAGTGGTTCGGGTGCCGGGATCAAGCCCGGAGCTTTACTCGCCTATCCCGTACATCGTCCCCGGCCAGATCTTCGCCGCGCGACTTGCGGAAGTGAAGGGGATTGATCCTGATAAGCCGCGGTCGTTGCAGATTGTCACTAGAACCGTCTGAGAGCTGCGCCGGTCGACACAAGAGCAGTCGACCACGTTCTCCAGCAGGATCCTAATAAATGGAACGCAGGTTGATGCCGCAAACCGATTTGTCGCCCAATAGTCAACGGAGCCTGGAAGTAGTCCGTCGCCACTTCGACCGGGTTCCAGTGCTGGTAGTCGGGGACCTCATCCTCGATCGCTACGCATGGGGAGAGGTCACGCGCATCTCGCCTGAAGCTCCGGTCCCCGTGGTCCGCTGGCAAAGTCAAACCGAGCAACCCGGCGGGGCTGCCAATGTGGTGGCCAATCTGGCGGGCTTGGGCGCACAGGTTGCCGTAGCCGGCTTCGCCGGCACCGACGCGGAGGGCCTTCAACTGTTGCATCTCCTGTCGGTCCTGTCTTCGGCGACGGAGTCAGTGCTGCGCCTGCCGAACCGCACCACCACCACCAAAACCCGTGTCATCGGCGGTCATCAGCAGATGCTGCGGCTCGACCGCGAGGATACTCACCCGGCTGCCGCCCAGGATCAGGCCCATTTGCTCGATGCGGTGGCGAAGGCGATGACGGCCAAACCCGCCGCCGTAATCCTCTCGGACTATGCCAAGGGCGTAGTCAGCGAACAGGTTGCCAAGGCGGTGATTGAGGGCGCACGCGCTCTTACGATTCCCGTCTTCGTGGACCCCAAAGGGCGGGACTACTCGAAGTACCGGGGCGCTACGGCCCTCACTCCGAATCGTGCCGAACTGGCACTGGCGTGCGGGGTTGCTCCCGAAGATCTGGAAGAGTTGCTGCGGTCGGGGGCCAAGCTGCGGCAGGATCTCGATCTCGGTTTTCTCGCCGTCACCCGCGGCGAAGAGGGCATCACGCTCATCGAGCCGGATGGGGTTTCCCACATCCCGGCGGTGGCGCAAAAGGTGTTCGACGTCTCCGGCGCCGGCGACACGGTGATCGCCACGCTCACGGCCGGCATCGCGGCCGGCTTGAGCCGCTGGGAGGCTATCCACCTCGCCAACCTGGCGGCCGGAATCGTTGTGGGGAAGGTGGGTACGGTGCCGGTGGATAACGCCAGTCTGCAGGAAGCTCTCTCGGCCGAGGCTATCTTGAAACATGCACCGTTGAGTACGGCCGCGATGTCCGATTGACGGTTCCAACCAAATGGTCGCGAAGAGCTCGCAAGGGATACTTCGAGTCAGTTGCCGATAGTCCGAGGGGAGGTGGGTATTTTGACATCCGGAAGCGTGCCCATGAAAGGTGTGGTTCTTGCCGGCGGGACAGGTTCTCGACTCTATCCGCTGACGCGCGTAACCAACAAGCATTTACTGCCGATTTACAATCGGCCCATGATCTATTACCCCATCCAGACGCTGGTAGACTGCGGCATCAAGGACATCCTGCTGGTGACGGGAGGTCAAAACGCCGGAGAGTTCCTGCGGCTGCTGGGCAATGGCAAAGATTTCGGTCTTCGGCACATCAACTACACCTACCAGGAAGGCGAAGGTGGCATTGCCGACGCTTTACGGCTGGCTGAACACTTCGCTGACGGCCATCCGGTCTGTGTGGTTCTGGGCGACAACATCATCGAAAAGAACATCCGTTCGGCCTGCGAGAATTTCGCGCAGAATCCTCGTGGCGGCCATATCATCCTGAAGGAAGTTCCTGATCCCGAGCGTTTCGGCGTTCCGGTCCTGGATGGCGATCGAATCGTGCGAATTGAAGAAAAGCCGAAGGTGCCACGATCCCGCTATGCGGTGACGGGGATCTACCTATACGATGAAACGCTGTTCCGACGCATTAGTAGACTCAAGCCGTCCGGCAGGGGCGAGCTTGAGATCACTGACGTTAATAATCAGTACATCGAAGACGGTTGCCTTGCTTATAGCGTCCTGGACGGGTGGTGGACGGACGCGGGAACGTTCGATTCTCTGCTTCGCGCCAACAACCTGGTCGCTCAAGGTGCGAATAAGATCGATGATCCGGCCCGACACAGGCAGCCGGAACAAACCTAAGTGGCAAACGGAATCGAGGAACGCCGGTTGGAGCTCATCGCTGCCGGAATACCGGAAGTTAAGATCATCAGGTCGCCAAAAACACGTGGGATGAGCGTGGTTCTTCTCCGAGACGTACCGCAATCGGGCGCTCGCAGAGGCTGGAATCCAGGCGGACTTCGTGCAGAAGTCGAACGAAAGGGGGTAGGTGACAGTGAAGCTTCTGGTAACTGGGGGCGCGGGGTTCATCGGCTCCAATTTCATCCGCTATTTCCTGGCGGCACATCCGGACTCCTGCATCGTCAATCTCGACAAGTTGACCTACGCGGGGAATCTCGACAACCTCGCTGAGGTCGATAATCAGCCGAACTATCGGTTTGTGCATGGTGACGTCTGTGATTCGTCCCTGGCGAGTGGGCTAGTGGCAGAATCGGTGGAAGCGGTGGTCCATTTCGCCGCCGAGACCCACGTCGACCGCAGCATCGCCGACGCCAGCGACTTCGTTCGCACCAACATTCGAGGCACTCACACCCTGCTGGAAGCGGCGCGCCGCAGTCGCATCTCGCGATTCGTTCACGTGAGTACCGACGAAGTTTACGGGAGTCTTGGGCCCGGGGAGAGCGCGTGCGAGCAGTCCCTCTTGCAGCCCAACAGCCCCTACGCTGCCAGCAAGGCAGGGTCCGATCTGCTGGTGAGAAGTTACTGGAAGACCTACGGCTTTCCTGCCATAACCACACGATGCTCGAATAACTATGGCCCTTATCAATTTCCCGAGAAACTGATTCCGTTGATTATCGCTAATGCTTTGGAAGGGAGACGACTTCCTATTTACGGCGACGGCTTGAATCAACGTGACTGGATCTTCGTTGAGGACCACTGCCGTGCGCTCGACTACGTGCTTCATAAAGGCCGACCCGGGGAGATCTATAACATCGGGGCGGGACGGCCGGTGACAAACCTTGACCTCGTACGAATTTTGCTGCGTCTTTTGAATAAGTCGGAGGACCTCATCGAGTTCGTCACAGATCGCCCCGGACACGACCGGCGGTACGCTCTGGATGCTACTAAGGTTCAAAGGGAACTCAGTTGGGAAGCATCGGTTAACCTCGAGGAGGGTCTGAGTCGGACGGTAAACTGGTACCAGACCCACGCGTCATGGGTGACTAAAGCCCAGAGCGGCGAATATCGGGCTTACTACGAGAAGTACTATACGAATCGTAGTACTTCTCTAGCCCAACTATGAATTGACATGCGAATCGCAGTTACGGGAAGCACAGGAATGCTTGGCCAGGATCTGATCGCGCAGCTCAGCGTGCGCCATCAGGTGGTTCCCCTCCCAATCGACGAGGTCGACATCACCGATTCAACAGCGGTGATGCGCGCGCTCGGCCAGCACCGGCCCGACTCCGTGATTCATGCTGCTGCGTTCACGGCCGTGGATGAGTGTGAGCGGCAGGCCGAGCTGGCGTTTCGCGTTAACGCGGAGGGAACCCGCCACGTGGCTCTTGCGTGTGGCCAGTTTCGGATTCCGCTGCTCTATATCAGTACGGATTACGTTTTCGACGGCGAGAAAGCTGGCCCCTATTTGGAAGGCGATGCACCGAATCCTCTGAGCGTCTACGGTAAGAGTAAGCTGGAAGGGGAGCGAAGCGTGGCAGAATTGGTAGCGCAGCATTGGATCGTGAGGACTTCATGGCTCTTCGGCCCCTTGGGACGCAATTTCGTAAGCGCGATTCTCGACCAAGCCAGGTCCGGGCGTCCTCTGCGAGTGGTCAGCGACCAGATCGGAGCCCCTACCTACACGGTGGATTTGGCGGAGAAACTGGAGGAAGTGGTGACTCGCGCCGATCCGGGCGTGTATCACATCACGAACCAAGGCTGGTGCTCATGGTTTGAGTTTGCCCAGGAGATTCTCGCACAGAAGGGGCTGGCGAAAGTCCCGATCGCAGCTATCCCCACATCGGCTCTAGATCGTCCGGCTCGACGCCCAAAGAATTCGCGCTTGGCGAATCTGCAACTGGAAACGTCCGGCCTTGGCCTTCTTCCGCCTTGGCAGGATGCTGTTCACAGATATTTCCTGCGGGAAGGGACGTTATAAAGAGATCCGATTGTGAAGCTCCACCCGAGCCGAGGGTCCTTCTTCGAGTTTTCTCGACGCCTGCGGCTGCGGGATTCCCAATTAAATTGACAGTTCCAACGAGCTATTTCATCATGGACGGGTCGAACTGATTCACGAAGTTGCATGAGCTGGTAAAGCTCTTGGCTGGTGCCGACCTCCACCTGCTCGAAGAGGAGCTAAAGGGCCGGCGTCGGACTCACTTGGCCGTCGGGGGATCGGAATAGCAAGAAGGCCGACGTTTGGTCGGCAGCCATCACCCATGGAGAATCTGCCGCAGAGAAAGAGGATCATCGTGACCGGGGGCGCGGGGTTTCTGGGCTCGCACGTCATGGAGAAGCTGCGCGAGCGAGGATGCAGCAATCTGCGCGTTGCGGACAGAACAGACTACGATTTGCGAAATCGATCAGAGATCGAGAGGCTCTTCCGGGAATTTCCTCCCGAGATCGTGATCCACTTGGCGGCGGCCGTGGGGGGAATAGGCGCAAACCAAGCCTGTCCGGGGTCTCTTTTCTACGACAACGCGATTATGGGGATCGAGTTGATCGAGCAGTGCCGAAAGGCGGCGGCCGAGAAGTTAGTTCTTCTCGGAACGGTCTGTGCCTACGCCAAGTTCACGCCGGTTCCCTTCAAGGAAGAGGATCTGTGGAACGGGTATCCTGAAGAAACCAACGCCCCATACGGACTGGCCAAGAAAATGCTCCTGGTCCAATCGCAGGCCTATCGACAACAATACGGTTTCAATTCGATCTATCTTTTACCTGTCAACCTCTATGGGCCGGGCGATAATTTTGATCCGCGGACTTCCCACGTGATCCCAGCCCTCATGCGCAAGTGTGTAGAAGCCTTGAAAAAGGGTGAGAAGGAAATAGTATGCTGGGGAGGGGGAGATGGTAGCGCTACCCGAGAGTTCCTCTACGTTGATGATTGCGCCGAAGCCATTTTGCTTGCGAGCGAACGGTACAACGGCAGTGAACCTGTGAACGTTGGAGCCGGCTTCGAGATCTCGATCCGTGATCTGGCTAACAAGATCGCGGAGTTGGTCGGCTTTCGCGGCCAAATTGTTTGGGACACTTCCCGGCCCAACGGCCAACCCCGCCGCTGTTTGGACACGACGCGGGCGGAGGAGAAGTTCGGCTTTAGAGCCACGGTGTCGCTTGAAGAAGGCTTGCGAAGGACTCTCGAGTGGTATGCAGCCTCTGGGGAAAGTTGAGACGCCGAAGAAGTGAGGACGTGCTGATTTTTGACGTAGAGGGTGTCGTCGTTCGGCCTGCGCTCGAATACATGCGCACGGCCCGCGGTGGTCAATCTGAAAAACCTAAGCCAATGGGTGCGGACGGCCTCTGCTTCCCGCTGCAAGGGATCTGAACTGGGTGATGCATTTTCTGAAGGAACCTGCAAAAGAAACCAACGGTATGGCTCCCAAGATGGGTTCCGCGTGCGCAGTTGCTAAGCCTGCAGGCACTTCGTTTCCCGCCGAGGGGACGACTCTTTCCACCTCGGGCTCATCAATTCAACGGGCACGAAAGATAGCAGCGGCGCTGATTAGACCTTTCGATACGTCCACTGGAGAGGGCAGGTCAAAGGAGAGGTACCGTCGTGCGGCGTTGACAACCATAACCTCGGTGACAGCCAGGGGCATCGCCATGCTGACGAGCCTGATTTCCGTGCCGCTCTCGGTGAGGTACCTCGGTAGCGAGCGGTTTGGCCTTTGGATGACGATTACTTCCCTCGGTCTCTTGTTGCAGTTCGCCGACTTCGGAATGGGTAACGGGTTGCTTAATGCGATCTCGGAGGCAAATGGTAAGCAAGATCCGGAGGGGGCGCGGAGATATGTTGCAAGCGGATTCTTCATGCTGCTCGGAATTGCCATCTTCCTTTCAGGAATGTTTGCGGTGGCATACCGGCTAGTCCCGTGGCCACGTGTGTTCAATGTATCGTCGGGACTGGCGGCCCGCGAAGCGGGGCCGGCGGCGGCGGTCTTCGCTGCCTGCATCCTACTGAACCTGCCCCTGGATGTCGTGCAGAGGGTGCAGACGGGCTATCAGGAAGGTTTTTTCACTAACCTGTGGCAGGTTGGGGGCAGCCTGATGGGCCTAGCGGGTTTGCTGCTTGTAATTCACTTTCGAGGCGGATTACCCTGGCTGGTGGCCGCTACCTCCGGGGGGCCGCTCCTCGCGGTTTCGCTGAATTGGATAACCCAGTTTTGCTGGTCAAGACCCTGGCTGTTTCCGAAGTGGGCTCACTTCGATATCTTGCCCGCTCGGAAGGTTTTGGGAACAGGAATCTTGTTTGTTGTCCTCCAGCTTGCTGCTGCTGTTGCCTATGCCTCCGATAACATTGTGGTGGCGCAGGTCCGCGGGTCGGAAGCCGTTACCCAATACGCGGTTCCGATGCGCATGTTCTCTGTTCTTGGAACCATAGCAGCTCTCTCGTTTGCGCCCCTCTGGCCGGCTTACGGCGAAGCGATGGCGAGGGGAGATATCGGTTGGGTCGTGCGCACGCTCGTTCGCTCTCTCAAGCTGACGCTTCTGATTTGTGGGATTCCGGCCGTCGGTCTGGTCATGTTGGGACGGAACATAGTCCACATTTGGGTGGGGCCACTGATCCAACCCTCTTTCTTCCTCCTCATCGGGATGGGGATCTGGGCCGTCCTTGCGGGACTGGGAAGTGCCTTGGCGATGTTTCTCAACGGGGCCAATATCTTGAAGTTTCAGGTAGTTTGCGCGGTCCTCATGGCGAGCGCAGCGCTCGTTTTGAAAATTTGGCTGGCCCGCCGATGGGGAGGGGCTGGAGTGATTTGGGCCACGGTGATCGCGTATCTCGTCTTTGCTGCGCTTCCCTATGCCGTTTATATCCCGAGGTTACTGTCGACCATAAAGCTACGTTGCTCGGAACTTTGAACGGGATCCATAGGGGAGAGGAGACAAAATAGCTCAAGAATGTGTCCCACAATTCCGGGTCAGCTTGATTCCTTTTTGCCGCAAAACGTGAGGGCGGCGCACGGCAAGGATGAGAAACGTTTTCATTGTAGGGCAAGCGGCCCGCTGGGATTGACTCAAGCGGGACCATGCGAATGGACTCGTCGAACGTTACAAGAACTAAAGGCAGACGAGAAAGAATCGTGAAGAGAAGAGGTTGTTAGACCTTATGGCTCCTCTGCGTGTCTGTCTTGATGCCCGTCTGGTTAGGGGATCAGGCGGAGTCGAACAGGCTGTCATTGGCTTGGCGAGCGGGCTATCCAGGCTGGATGACGGAGAGGAGGAGTATCTGTTCTTGACTTATGGTGACAGTAACGATTGGCTCAAACCGTACGTTGGCGGGCGATGCCGCATCCTGCCAGGGCCGGCTGCACCTGTACCGAAGCAAACCCTGAAGGCCCGGCTGGGTGCAGCCGTTCCCAAATTGAGGAGCATCTATCACAAGTTCAAGCCGCTTGGAGCTGTTAGGCTGGAGCGGTCGGACGGGACGATTGAAGAAGCGGGAGTTGAGGTCATGCATTTTACTATGCAGGGCGCGTTCTTGACCGACGTGCCCAGCATTTACCAGCCCTATGACCTCCAACACCTCCACCTACCGCAGTTTTTCACGCCCTGGGAGAGAACCGTTCGGGAGGCGTTGTATCCTGCATTCTGCCGGCAAGCGAAAGTGGTTGCCGTGATGTCAAGCTGGGGCAAGAGTGATATTATTCGACACTATGGATTGCCGCCCGAGAAGATACACGTAATTCCGTTGGCCCCAGTACTTTCGGCCTACCCGGTCCCGGTCGACGCAGATTCTGCCGCCACGCGCGAGAAGTTCAACCTGCCCGAATCATTTCTTCTTTTTCCGGCTCAGACCTGGGCACACAAGAACCATCTCAGGCTCCTTGATGGACTTGCTGTTCTGAGGGATGAATACGATCTGAGCGTTTCCGTCGTTTGTACCGGGACTACCAATGAGTTTTTCCGGCGGATTAACAAGCGGCGGCTAGACCTACGTATGGAGCAGCAAGTGAGGTTTCTTGGGTTCGTAAGTCCGCTGGAGTTGCAGTGCCTTTACAGACTTTGCAGAGGATTGGTTTTCCCCTCCAGATTTGAGGGTTGGGGGATGCCCGTGGCTGAGGCTTTCTCGGTTGGGACGCCAGTCGCGTGCTCAAATATTCCTCCACTAGCTGACTTTGCTGGCGAGGCAGCTGTTCTTTTCAATCCCGAGCAGCCTCGCGAGATTGCAGATGCCATCCGCAGACTATGGGTTGATGACGGGCTTCGCAGTGTCCTCATTGAGCGCGGCAGGAAGCGTGTGGAAGATCTAACATGGGTGGCCGTGGCTCGGGCCTACCGGGCTCGCTATCGACAATTGGCTGGCCGTTCTCTTTCGGAAGAAGACAACGCACTAATCGCGACGCGTCCGTTTTGCTAGGAGGCGGGAAGCCGGGTGTGGGTGACGGACCCTTGAGGTAGGCCGAACTACACGGGCCGGATCAGCAATTAAGCAGAGGACTTATCTGATGACCCCACCCAAGGTTGCTATCATCGTGCCAACCTACAACAGCGTGTCCGATTGCCTGAGCTGTTTAGAGAGCCTGATGAAGTTGGCGTATCCGGATTTTGCAGTCACGGTCGTTGACGACGGCTCCACCGATGGGACGTCGGAGGCTGTTTCTCGGCTCTATCCAAAAGTGCGAATCCTACAGGGCGACGGAAATCTGTGGTGGACTGGTTGCATGAACGTCGGTTCGCGAGATGCCCTTGAGCGGGGCGCTGACTACGTCATGGCGATGAACAGCGATGTGTGTGTGGCGCCGGATTGCCTGCTGGAGCTCGTACGCTGTGCCGAGGAGAACAAGCCCTGCATTGTCGGCTCGTTGATTTACTTTATGGGCGATCCGCAGCGCATCTGGTGCGCGGGTGGCATGATGGTGTGGCCACTGGTCGGGGCGACGCACATCGGTTATAATGAGCGTGACCAGGGTCAATTCGAGGGCGTCCGCGAGGTGGAATGGACTCCCGGAATGGGCACACTCTACCCTCGCAAGATCCTCCTTGAGCTCGACTGTTTTGACCGAAAGTTTCCGCAATACTACGCGGACGCCGACTTCTCGTTGCGGGCGCGACGGAAGGGATATCGTGTTCTGGTGACTTCGCGGAGTCGCCTCTTTAACGACACCGAAACGACCGGGTTTTTGCTTCGAGAGGAGGGCATCACTTGGGCGGAAATCAAGACAGTCTTCATAAGCCTCCGCTCAGCCTTCGATATCGGCACATACCCGCGGTTCGTTTGGCGCTACAGTCCGCCGCTCCTTTTCTGGTTTTGCCTAGGTTGGCACTACTTCAGATTAACGAGAGGCATCTGCAAGCGGCTGTGGCGAAGTATTTTCGGCTACCGTCGCCCCGATGCGCTCTCGGGCTCTTGCTAGTCACGCCTAGGCCCGGGTCTTTCCAGCCGGTTGGGGCCCCATGATTAGGAAAGATCGGCAGTGAAGAGCGAGAGAGGGTTCGTCGATCACAAGCGACCAACGTTCCATTCTTTCTGAACTTTACGCATCTTCCCAAGAATCGATGGATCATTTCTTGAGAATTACCTTTGTGCTCCCGGGTTTTGCTCGGACCCCAGTCGGCGGCTTCAAGGTTGTGTACGAGTATTCCAATCGATTGGTCGCTCGGGGTCATCAGGTGGCTATCGTCCACCCGTGGCGCCTCGCGAACATATTGCCTCCGCCGCTGCCGAACGTCTATCGCCGGTTACGACGAGAAGCGCGTCATCTCCAGCACACGTTCGCCAGGCCTCGCCTACCGTGGTTTGCTCTGGACAAACGGGTCAGAATGCTGTTTGTGATTGAGCCGACAACCTGCCAGACTCCTGATGCCGATGTGGTCTTCGCCACGGCGTGGCAGACAGCCGAATACGTCATTCAATATCCGCCGGGCAAAGGCGAGAAGTTCTACCTCGTTATGGATTTCGACCCGTGGCTTGGGCCTAAGGACCGGTTGGAGGCAACTTGGCGCCAGCCCTTCAAGATAGTGACCATCTCGCGGTGGCTGTACGACAAGGTTCGCGGCGCCGGTGCGGCCCCCAACGAGACAGTCAGCATCGCCGTGGGAATTGACCACGGAAGCTTCCGTTTGATGCACAATATCGCCGAGCGGCCTGAGGCGATTGCGATGATGGTTGCTTCCGCGAGTTACAAGGCTCCGCAAGACGGGTTGCGCGCCTTGGAGATTGTGAAGCGCCTTCATCCACAACTCGAATCGACTGTGTTTGGCCCGAGCAGGACCCGGCCGGAACGTTTTCCCGCATGGATAGCATACAGGGGCAACGTCGCTGAAGCGGAATTAGTTACCGTCTATAACCGGTCCCGCATTTTCGGTTCGAGCAGTGTCGCAGAGGGTTTTGCTTTGCCACCCGCAGAGGCGATGGCCTGCGGCTGCGCCGTGGCTTCGACAGACTCTGGAGGCATCCGCGAGTACGCCGAGCACGAAGTCAATGCTCTCTTGTCGCCACCTCGAGATCCTGAAGCCCTGGCCAGGAATATGTCTCGTTTGCTGGAGGATGACGGTTTGCGTCAGAAGATCGCAGTCGCGGGCCACCGCCGCATCCAAGATTTCACGTGGGAGCGAAGCACGGACCTCTTGGAGCGGTTCATAAAGAAGTATGCCAGGAGCAGCGTAGACGCTGGCACACCGCGAGAGACTCTTAAGTAGTCTTGGGTTGCTTCCGCTCTGGGACATACATTCGACATAACGGATAAGTTGACAGCTGAAAGTGTAGGGCTGGCGGATCCAGATGGGATCTACGATGCGCAGGCGTCTCACCGCAAGGGGTGAAGGAAGGCGCTGAGTGGGGGAAGGGAGAGTCAAACGTCAGCCTCCTTCCCCAACACCCCTACCCCCCGCTGGAGGGATAGCCAACACCGGACTTCGCCGGCTTGACTTATTTGCCGAAGAAGAACGGTCTTGACTTTGGGGGTCCACCTCCGACAGCCTGTACTAGCGGAATTGAATGCACTCAGGCAGCGGCGACGGATTCGACAACGAACGTTTGGGGGGGCTGCCACAACAGGGGGGGTGGCTCCAAGGTGCAAGGTGCTTTTTGGAACAGTTGACAGTCAAAAGACGAAGTTCGAACGGGGACAAAACGCGGTGTGCGAGCATGTGGGAAGCAAGGAGCGTCGTACCCGGCACGTGCTCTGGCTGAGTGTGTAAATCATCGCCTCATCAGGGTACTTGAGGGTGCTGCCGACAGCCAACCCATGCTGGAAGACCTGAGCGAGCGCGACAGGGACTGCATCTCCGTCGTTGATATCAACGGGAAGGTGCAGTAAGGTGTCAGCAATGGCGAGTCCGCCAGACATTTCGATATGCATTTTGACACGATCGCAGCCTGACTTGCTGCCCAGATGCGTCGCCTCCTGTTTTGCCGAGATGGAAAGGAGCGGCATTCGTGGCGAGGTTATCGTCATCGACAACGCCTCGACAGACGGCAGCCCTCAGAACGTTGCGCAGAAGTTTCCGAAGGTTCGCATCCTTAGGAACGAAGAAAACCTGGGATTCTCCGCAGCCAACAACAAGGGCATCCGCATCAGTCGGGGGCGCCATGTATTGATCCTGAACGACGACGCGATACTTCGGGAAGGCTCTCTGGGCATGATGCTTAGAACGATTGACTCCGATGCAGACATCGGGGCCGTGGGCCCCAAGTTATTGAACTCCGACGGCACCCTGCAAAGGAACTTCACGAATCGGAGATTCCCACGATTGCGTAGCCTGGTTTGCGGCTTTCTCGGGTTGGAGGCATGGCTTGACAAGCGGACCTGGACCCGAGACCTCTTCACGCACGGCCGTGACCTGGAGGTCTCGGGTGAGACGGATCACATTGCCGCCGCTTGCCTTCTAGCACGGCGCGAGGCTCTGGAGGCCGTGGGACTCTTCGACGAAGGGTTCGACTATCTGTTCGAGGATGCCGACTTATGCTACCGCCTTAAGCGTGCTGGATGGCGGATCATCTACATTGCGGACGCTCACGTTACTCACTACCGGTCAGCTTCGCTCAACCAACTGGCGAGGATGGATAAGGACGCCCTGATCTTTCGGTCTCTCACCTACTACTTTGAGAAGCATTCGCATCCTGCACAGGTTTGGCTTCTGAGCTGGACGTTAGCTGTAGTCGTCACCCTCCGCCTGCCGGTCTATTGTGTTTATCGGCTGTGGCGTTATGGTCTGACGCGTGAAGAATGGAAGTATTCGGTGCGAACGTCGCTTCAGGCGGTTCGTTGGCTGCTGCTCGAGCGGCCCTTAGCGGCGGGACCGCGCTCTGTCGATGTATTGTGAGAGGGCGCTCCGATCATCATCCCCATGCGAATAGGTATCGACGCGAGACTCTTGTCACAGTGGGGGGGAGGGTCTTCGGTGTTCTTAAGGAGCATTGTTCGCGAGCTAGAGCGGATCGATGACGAAAACACCTATTGCCTTTACTCGAATCGCGATTTTGCTCTCCCTGCCCCGAATCCGCGCTGGAATAAGCGGATAAGTTCGGGGTTTTTGTCTGTTCCGGGGACGTTGTGGCTTCAAACGAGGGCGAAGAGAGCAGCCATCGCAGATGGTTTGGATGTCTTCTGGGGTCCAGGTCAGGCGTTGCCACTCGGCCTTCCTCCAGGTCTACGAAAGGTGTTGACCGTGCATGATTTCGTATGGCGCCTTTACCCGGAAACCATGGGCTCATACACTTACGCTATTCACAACTTGTTTCACGAGCGTTCGATCAGAGAAGCTGATAAGCTGATTGCCGTCTCTCAGTCCACGGCGAGGGATCTCGAGACTCTGTTACAGGTTCCTAGCTCGCGAGTCCAGGTTGTCTACCATGGCGTATGCCGCCAGTATCATCCGCGGGATCAGAAGGCCGCCGCTCAATACGTCGCACGCCAGTTCGGCACGTCCGAGAACTTCATCTTCTCAGTCGGCACGATTCAGCCGCGCAAGAACCTCAGTACCTTAGTTGAGGCGATAGGGATCCTGCGAAGGAACGGCCATTTCCCCTACCAGTTGCTGATTGCGGGAGGCTCCGGGTGGAAGACTTCCCGAATCTACGCCAGCGTCAAACGCTGTGGGCTCACAGACCGGGAGGTTCAGTTTCTGGGGCATGTGCCGGAGGAAGATCTTCCCTTGCTCTATTCGGGGGCCCGCCTTTTCGTCTTTCCCAGCCTCTATGAGGGCTTTGGCCTTCCCTTGGTGGAGGCCATGTCGAGCGGGGTGCCGATATTGGCCTCCGATGCGCCGCCAGTTCCGGAAATCGTGCAGGATGCGGCGATCCTCGTCTCGCCGCAGAGTCCCCAAGACTTCGCGAACGCAATTGGCCGCCTCCTGAAGGACTCAGCATTGAGCGCCCATTTGGTTCGCAGAGGGTTGCACCGGGCCTCACAGTTCCGTTGGGATATCGCAGCGAAGGAAGTTCTTCGCGTATTTGAAGAGGTCTATCGGAATTCAGAGTTGCGTCGCGCCGCGCGCCCTTTGAGGACAGGCGACAGCCGCTCCGTGCCGCCTCCAACTCGGGGCGGTACGATGTGATGAGAAGGTACGGAGGTTAAGTGACTGCGCTAATTGCGATCGGGGTGGTGGTCTCCTCGATTTTGTTCTTGTGTGGCACCTACATAATTTGGCCGAGCCGATGGAATATTCCGGCGCACCTCAATCTGGGGCTCGGACTGGTCGGATATGTGATCCCCGTCTTTTTCGCAGGCGTTCTGGAAACGTTTCCTCAGGATATCGTTCGCTTTTATGCCAAGGTCCTGGTTGTGGGGGCCATCTTTTATCTGCTAGGGCTGCTGGTCGGCGGAAGGATCCCAGTTCGGAGGCTACTGAGGCTGCGGTTTAGCTTTTCCTCGCTGCCTTACCAGGTTTTCAAGACTCGGGTGGCGCGGCGCTCAACGGTGATTCTGATCCTTGGACTTGCCGGACTGCTTCTCAGCTTTTACGTCATGGGGTTCATTCCCATGTTTGCCGCGGATCCAATGGCGGCCAAATTCTTTCGCGGCGAATATGAAGCGTCTTTCAGAAGAGTATCCTATCTTTACCGGTTCTCGGATGAAGCGGTTGTAGCGCTCCTGCCCGTGGCTCTGGTGCTCTGGTACGTGACGCGGCGCGCTAAGTTCCTGGTTTTGAGCTTGATGGCCGTAATCGTTATCAGCCTGACCCTGCAGCGCGGGCATATGGGTTTCGGAATCATGCTATTCCTCGGCCTCGTCGCGGCGCGCCGTCGTAATTGGTTTTGGATCTACGTGGTGGTAGTGTTGCTTGTATTCCCTTTTGGTGCTGCCATTTATCACTTTGCGGGCAATCTTTTCGGAGTCGACAAGTTCATGCTGGTCGAGGCGGACACTCCCTGGGACCTCATCACTCGCGGCGCCCCGGATGTTCCTGACCAGCTCAATCTGATGGCGGCCTTCTTGGATTACGGTCATTTTACCTATGGGCGGACGTTTATCGGCGGAGCTTTCCCGGGAAGTGGTAACTATCTTTGGAATCCCGCGGTGTGGGCACTGACGCTGCTTTACGGCGGCGTGAATAGAGCCAATGTGAGCGAGATTGTGTCAGGCGGTTTACGCCTTCCCGTAGCGATGTGGGGCTATACAGCCTTCGGATGGACTGGTATCGTAACGGTGTCCTTCCTATCCGGGCTCATCGGAGGCTGGACTACTGCGTTCGTCAAGAGATTCGTCGGTGAAAAGTCAATGCTGACGTCGATGATGGCGCTCGCGGTCTATGGATCCGTCGGCAGTCAGTTGGCGCAGTTTTACGTGATGAGCATCAACTCGCTACCGGCGATACTCGTGTACCTGATTCTTGCACGACGAGGGCAAGCGGTTGCTTCGAGTGCCTCCACTGAGAATGCGGGCAAGCCGATTCTGCCTGAAAACCACCAACCTTTGAGGGGGAGAGCAGAGGGCCAAGGGTCGGCCGTCAATCCCCCGTTGCCCTACGTTTCGCATCGGTTTGTCCCTGATCGCGGTCGGAGCGGTTGAAGACGAACAGGAGCTTCTCAGCTCACGTGCAGGTCACAAAGGAGGCGGCCAGGACACATACAGGAATGGACGAGTTCAGTGTGATTATCGTGAATTGGAATGGTAGGCATCTTCTTGGCGATTGCCTGGGCTCCCTCCGGAAACAGACCTTTCGCGACTTCGAGGTGATACTGGTCGACAATGGTTCGCATGACGGGTCCGTAGAGTTTGTGAGGCAAGACTTTCCGGAGGTCGAGATCATCGCGCTCCCCCAGAATCTCGGCTTCTGTGGTGGAAACAATGAAGGCATACGGCGTTCACGCGGGGAGTGGGTGATCCTCCTCAACAACGACACGGAGATTGTTCCGGAATACGTGGAGGCAATTCACCGCGCCATCCTTACCTTTCCGCAGGCAGGCATGTTTGCGTCGAAGATTCTATTCGCAGATTCCGGATCCATCATCGATAACTGCGGGTTGACCGTGTCTCGGGCGGGAACGGCGCAGGAAATCGGGCGCAATGAGAGAGACGTAGGGCAGTACGATCTCAGTCTACAGCCCTTCGGGCCTTCCGGCGGTGCTGGGGTTTATCGGCGCGCCATGCTTGATCAGATTGGACTCCTCGACGAAGACTTCTTCTGCATTTATGAGGACTGCGATCTTGCGGTGCGGGCTCGCCTGCACGGCTTTCCATGCCATTTCGTTCCAGACGCAGTGGTCCATCACAAATATCGATCGACGCTGGCTCGCCGGCCGGACTGGCAGGTTTACTACGCACAGAGGAACATCGAGTTCGTTTATTTGACCACCATGCCGGCCGCTCTGATCTTACGTTACGGTGCCCTTCACCTTCTTTATAACTTTGGCAGTTGTCTCTATTTCGCTCGAAAGGGTCTCTTGCGGCCTTTCCTTTCGGCGAAGTGGCAGGTGATGCGGAGGCTGCCGCGACTCTGGCGGAAGCGAAGAACCGTTCAGCGCAATCGGGCTGTTTCCACCTCTGAGTTCAACAAGCTCCTGGCTGGAAATTGGTTTTTGAATCGTGTGCGCAAGGGGCTGGATGCCACAGGGCTTCCGGCGCGGCAACGATATGGTAACAGAACCTGAAGGCGAGAGTCAGAAACCAGGAATAGGCCATATGCTCGATGTTTGTTTGTCCGTCGTCGCCTGGAATGGCCGGGATCTTCTGCGGTCGTGCCTGGAATCTGTTTTCAACACCGCCCGCAAAGTGTCGTTCTCCGTCGTCGTCGTCGACAACGCATCTA
>Ga0335081_10006291_pt1 | contig 18891 bp, 16 predicted proteins | sample Lox_Sample_35_FD_206713 | JGI IMG/M metagenome (GOLD analysis project Ga0335081, IMG submission 206713) | Soil microbial communities from Loxahatchee National Wildlife Refuge, Florida, United States - Lox_Sample_3.5 | ecosystem: Environmental > Terrestrial > Soil > Wetlands | place: USA...
GGAACTGCATACCAACTGTTGACTCCACGAGTTTTTGGGAATTCGTGCGACCGGCCTCAGGACAATGACCGGAGCCAGCGCCGTACAGGTGAACTGTGGGTTGCCACGATTATATGGGGCTGGAGCGCCGCCAGAACGTGGCAACCGCGAAAACATTGGGGAAAATCGTCGTCCCCGGGAACCACCCTCCTGGTTCCTGCGAACCAGGTGATTGCCTGGGTTTCGGCCTTCCCGTATTGGCAGGGGTTTGCCTGAAATTTTCTTTGCCGTCGCTGCAGAAGGCTGTTGCCGCCCGCTGCGGCTGCCGATAGAAGCACCGGGAGCACGCATCAGCAGAAAGCTGGTGGGGCAGAGCAATCTGTCTTTGGGCTCTCAGGGAGGAAGGCTCAGCATGACATTACGAGCGCTTCGCGAGCTGCTGCGGGACGAATCCGGTCAGGACCTGATCGAATACGCCCTGGTGGCGGCAATTATCGGCCTGGGTGCGGTGACAGCCACGACCACATTGGCCGGGGACATCAGCGCTGTGTTCGGCAAAGTCGGTGACAAGCTGAACAGTTCGGTAACCTGAGGAGGGAGCGGAAACCCCGCAACCCTGCTGCCTGGCATCGGCTGTCGGCGCCCCCGCCGCTGTTGCCATCGCCGGATAGACCGACGCCTGGCGGCAATGCTCCAGCACCGGAAGCGGTTCTGACCGCGCGCCGCTTCCGGGCGCTCTACCTCCCTGCACAGAATTCCCCAGCATCCTCTCTACTTGTAAACCAACAGCTCCGGTGAGCGCAGGTTGCCGCGTTTCCACCACCAAAATGCCAGAACAGGGCCCCTTACCCAAGCGGCTGTTTGCTGGAGATTTGCCCTCTTCTGCCCTGAATTCTCCCCCGATTGGTGGCAAAAGATTCAGCTACAATGTGCAACGTCTTGCAGCACCCTTCCCAGAACAGGCCTGTTTTCGGGGAATTTTGCGGAAGTCGGATTGCACGGTAGGTCGTAGAGGCTGTGACCAGGCTCGGCTGCGATTCTGCGCCATCCTGGCCGCTGGAGCAGCTGATTTCCCCCGTCGCCTCTGCTATTAGCTGGCGGTGAGGGGATTTGTGTAGTTTTGGGGCGTCTGTGGGCCAGGCTGTGCAATGAAGAGGGCTGAGGCACCATTTGCAGTGCTTTGGCGGAATTCGGAGTTCTCTCGTTCTTCATTGGAGAAACTCTGCCGCGCCACGCGGAGCAATCCGGGCACGACTGCATCTCGGCGCCTCCAGAGTTCGCTTCCTTCAGACGAGGGCAGTTCTCTTCCACGCCAGCCGGTGAGAGGCTTTTTGCTCCGCGCGCCGGGGCACACAATCCCGGTTCCGGAGTTTGAGTACGGACTCGTAACGGAAGGCCGGTCACCCTGGAGGAAGGGGATATGCGCAGGCTATTGCTGGCGTCAGCTATCGTCATTTGTATTTGTGCGGCGGTTTCCGCATACGCCGACCCCATCGAATTCAAGTTGCTGGGCTTCGTCGGCGGCGATTGGCAAAACGGGTATCCCTATTACATCCAGCCTGTCAACGCCCCCGTCTTCAAGATCGACGCCGTCATGTGCGACGACTGGTTTCATGGTGGAACGATCGGCCAGGACTGGCAAGCCAACATCACGCAGCTGGGCACCGACAATATCTCGCTGACCCGCTTCAACCTGATCCCTACTTCCAGTGCTCTGGGACCGCTCACCCTGTACGACGAGGCAGGATGGATCCTGATGCAAACCCAGTCGCAGCCCTTCAGCGAGTGGAAATTCATGAACTATGCCGTGTGGCATATTCTCGATTCCGACGCGCCGCTGCTGGGCGACGCCGCCAGCTGGATAACGGCTGCGGAGCAGGAAGCGGCACAACATTTCCCCGGGGTTGACTTCAACAGGATCTACATCATCACCCCGGTCAATCAGTATGATCCAGATCCCCATGGCCCGCAGGAATTCCTCTATCTCGGGCAGGACAACATGGGTCCGGCAGGTCCGTGGGGACCGGGCCAGTCAACCCCGGAACCGGGCACGCTGCTGCTGCTGGGCACGGGCGTTGTGGGAATCGTCGGGCGAAAGCTCTGGCGCTGAATCGTCAGGCCGGCCGGCACCATGCTTCCCCTGACTCCGCGGGCTCCCCGGAACAGAATCCATCTTGCTCCCTGGGGCCTTTCCCGTCATAATTGGTCGTGCCCGCCTTTGTGCCCCACCCGGATTGCGCCAAAACGCCGGCGCACGGGGCTCCCCTCAAAATCCTGAGACTTTCCGGGACAGGCTGCTGGCGGCGCCAATCTCCACAACTGAGGAAGCGATGGCGGCAAAGTACATCTTTGTGACCGGCGGTGTCGTGTCTTCGCTTGGCAAAGGACTGGCGGCGGCTTCCATCGGCTGCCTGATGGAAAGCCGCGGGCTGAAGGTCACGTTGCAGAAATTCGATCCCTATCTCAACGTCGATCCCGGCACCATGTCGCCCTTCCAGCACGGCGAGGTCTTCGTTACCGACGACGGCGCCGAAACCGATCTCGACCTCGGCCATTACGAGCGCTTCACCCACAGCAGGCTGACCCGCGACAATAACTGGACCACCGGCCGCATTTACGAAACCATCATCGCCAAGGAGCGCCGCGGCGACTATCTGGGGAAAACCGTGCAGGTGATTCCTCACGTCACCAACGAGATCAAGGGCGCGATGAAGAAGGTGGCGCAGGATGTCGATCTGGTCATCGTCGAAATCGGTGGTACCGTGGGCGACATCGAATCGCTGCCCTTCATCGAGGCCATCCGCCAGATGCGCCAGGAGCTGGGCCGCGAGAACACGCTTTTCGTCCACGTTACGCTGGTGCCGTATATCGCCGCCGCCGGCGAACTGAAGACCAAGCCCACGCAGCACTCGGTCAAGGAACTGCTCAGCATCGGCATCCAGCCCGACATCCTGCTCTGCCGCACCGACCGCTTCCTGTCCAAGGACATCAAGGCGAAGATTGCGCTCTTCTGTAACGTCGCGAACGAAGCCGTGATCACCGCCAAGGACGTGGCTTCCATCTATGAGGTCCCGCTGGTTTTCGCGCGCGAGCAGGTGGACCGCCTGGCGCTGCACTACCTGCACATCGAGGCCCGCGAGCCTGACCTCAGCCGCTGGGAGGATCTGGTGCATCGCGTCTACAACCCCAGGGACGAGGTCACGATCGCCATCGTGGGCAAGTACGTCGAGTATGAGGACTCCTACAAGTCGCTGAAGGAGGCGCTGGTGCATGGTGCCATCGCCTATAACCTGAAGCTCAACGTTAACTGGATCGAAGCCGAGGGGCTGGAGCAGAGGGACCAGAGCGTGCAGGCGCAGCTGGAGCACGTGGATGGAATCCTCGTCCCCGGCGGATTCGGCAAGCGCGGCATCGAAGGCATGCTGCGGGGAATCCAGTATGCGCGCGAGAATCGGGTGCCGTTCTTCGGCATCTGCCTCGGCATGCAGACGGCGTGCATCGAGTTCGCCCGCAACGTCTGCGGCCTGGAGCAGGCCAACTCCAGCGAGTTCGATCCCGCCACGCCGCACCGGATTATCTACAAGCTGCGCGAGCTGCGCGGTGTGGAAGAGCTGGGCGGCACCATGCGGCTGGGCGCGTGGACGTGCCGGCTGGAGCCAGGCACCCTGGCGCACCAGGCCTATGGCCAGGCCGAGATCAGCGAGCGCCACCGCCACCGCTACGAGTTCAACCGCGAATATGAGGAGCCTTTAGTCGCGGGCGGACTGCGCATCAGCGGCGCCACTCCCGACGGGACCTATGTCGAGATTGTCGAAATCGCCGGCCATCCCTTCTTCCTCGGTTGCCAGTTCCATCCCGAGTTCAAGTCGAAGCCGCTGGAGCCGCATCCGCTGTTCTCGGCATTCGTCAAGGCCTCGTACGAGAACCGCCTGCGCCGCGAGCAAACCCGCCACGAAACTGATGTCGAGATGTTCCTGCGGCCGGAGAAAGTGAAACACTAGCTGCTAAGTGCTGATTGCTGATTGCTCCCTCCATTCCAAGTCGGCAATGTGACCATCGGCGGAGGACAACTCTTCCTCATCGCGGGCCCGTGCGTCATTGAGAGCGAGGAGCACGCGCTGAAGATGGCCGGGGCGATTGCCGCCATTGCGCGGCAGAAGAAATTGCCGTACATCTTCAAGGCCTCTTACGACAAAGCCAATCGAACTTCCATCCGCAGCTTCCGCGGGCCGGGCCTCGAGGAAGGACTACGCATTCTGCGCAAAGTGGGAGATACGACGAAGGTCCCCGTGCTGACCGACGTGCACGAAGCCGCCGACGTGCCGCGGGTCGCGGATGCGGTTGATGTAATCCAGATTCCCGCTTTTCTCTGCCGCCAGACGGACCTGCTGCTCGCGGCGGGCGGGAGCGGACAGGCCGTCAACATCAAGAAGGGCCAGTTCGTCTCGCCGTGGGACATGCGGCACGCGGTCGAGAAAGTTCGCGAGGCCGGCGGCGAGCGCGTCTTCCTCACCGAGCGCGGCGCCAGCTTCGGCTACAACAACCTTGTCGTGGACATGCGGTCGCTGGCCATCATGCGCAACTTCGCGCCCGTGGTCTTCGACGCCACGCACTCGGTGCAGCTTCCGTCGGCTGGCACCGGCAATGGTGACTCTGGTTTGTCTTCGGGGCCCTCGGAACGCGCCGATGTTGCGCGTGCTGGGGTGCAAAACGGCGTTGCCGCTAGCGGCGGCCAGCCCGAATTCATCCCTTTGCTGGCGCGCGCGGCCGTCGCCGCCGGTGTGGATGGCATCTTCCTGGAAGTCCACGACAATCCCGCGCAGGCCAAATCGGATGCGGCGAACGCCCTCGACCTGAAGCTGCTGCCCGAGGTGCTCGATCAACTACTTGCCATCCAGTCGGCGCTGCGGTGACCTATCTGGAATTGTCATCACGACGAGGGCTTCAGCCCGAGGAGGGATCTGCTTTTCGCCGCGAGTGCCACAGCAGAATCGCTGCTCGGAACGGACAAACTACACAAGTTGCGGCGGCCGCGAACTCAAGCTACGCCCTCAGCCGGTGCTCCTGTTTTGAAACACCTTCAATGCCGATTTTGCGCGTTTCGCTGGTCAAAGCTGCCGTTCGGCCTTAGAATGTTGAGAGTTTCCGGGTTGCTCGCTATCTTCATCCGATAGGCTTCAACCGGCCGCGGTATCACTGCGTCCAGCCAATCTGCTCCAGCCGCCCGCAGCGGCGGCCACCCGGCGGACAAATAAAAGGAGTCCATTGTGCCCAAGAATCGCTATCTGTTCACCTCCGAGTCGGTGACCGAAGGTCACCCGGACAAGATCGCCGATCAGATCTCCGATGCCATCCTCGATGCCTGCATCAAGGAAGATCCCTACAGCCGGGTTGCCTGCGAAACTCTGACCGCGACCGGCCTGGTCGTGATCGCCGGCGAGATCACCACCAAGGCTTACGTTGATTTCCAGACGCTGGTGCGCGGCGTCGTCGCCTCCATCGGTTACGACAACGCCCTCTACGGCTTCGATTCCAACACCTGCGCCGTCATCTCCAGCATCAACAAGCAGTCCAGCGACATCGCCATGGGTGTCGACACGGGCGGCGCGGGCGACCAGGGAATGATGTTCGGCTTCGCCACCAACGAAAATGAAAACTACATGCCCACGCCCATTTTCCTGGCCCACAAGCTGACCCACCGCCTGAGCGAAGTCCGCAGAGAAGGCGATCTCCCTTACCTCCGCCCCGATGGCAAGTCCCAGGTTACGGTTGAATACGACGCGAACCACAGGCCGGTCCGCATCGATGCGGTTGTCGTCTCCACCCAGCATTCGGAGACCGTCACCACGGAAGAACTGCGGGCCGACATCATGAAGCACGTGATCCAGGCCGCCCTCCCGCCGGAAATGCTCGACGAAGACACCAAGTATCACATCAATCCGACCGGGCGTTTCGTTATTGGCGGGCCCATGGGCGACACCGGCCTGACCGGCCGCAAGATCATCGTCGACACCTACGGCGGCATGGGACGCCACGGCGGCGGCGCCTTCAGCGGCAAGGACCCGACCAAGGTGGACCGTTCCGCCTGCTACATGGCGCGCCACATCGCGAAGAACATCGTGGCCGCGGGCCTGGCCGACCGCTGTGAAGTGCAGCTTGCCTACGCCATCGGCGTGGCCGAGCCCGTCAGTGTGCTGATCGACACCTTCGGCACCGCGAAGATCGACGAGGGCAGGATTGCCGAGCTGATTCGCGCCAATTTCAAACTGACGCCGCGAGGCATCATCGATGCGCTCAACCTGCGCCGGCCCATCTATCGCAAGACTGCCGCCTACGGTCACTTCGGGCGCAACGATCCCGACTTCACCTGGGAGGCGACCGACAAGGCCGCGGCTCTGCGCGAGCAGGCCGGGCTGGCCGGCGTGACCCAGAAGAGCGCGCAGGCGGCCAAGTAGAAAAGCGGTTGCCGGTTGTCCGTTGTTAGCGGAGTCGACGCCTTTGACAAGCTGATCCGTGTCGGAGGCGCGACTCTGGCTTACGTTCAGCAACGAAGAGCCGTGTATCAGGGCACGACTTCAGTCGTGCCGCCGATTGCAACAGCAATGCGCGGCTTTAGCCGCTGCAGGGGCTAACGTCTCTGGAGGAATCAAACCTTTTCGGCACGGCTGAAGCCGTGCCCTTTCAAACAGGAGCTTATGTCAACCACACCCACACGCGCCGCCGGCGATATCGCCGATTTCGCCCTTGCCGATATGGGCCGCAAACGCATTGACTGGGCCAACCAGTCGATGAAGGTGCTGCAGATCATCCGCAAGGAGTTCATCAAGAACCAGCCCCTGCGGGGCATCCGCGTCTCCGCCTGCCTGCATGTCACGGCGGAAACCGCCAATCTGGCCATTACCATGCGCGATGGCGGCGCCGAGGTCGTTTTGTGCGCCTCCAATCCGCTCTCCACCCAGGATGATGTCGCCGCCTGCCTGGTGCGCGACTACAACATCCCGGTGTACGCCATCAAGGGCGAGGACAACGACACCTACTACTCGCACATCATGTCCGCGCTCGACCACCGGCCGCACATCACCATGGACGATGGCGCCGACCTGGTTACCACCGCGCTCACCAAACGCACCGACGTGGTCGATGGCGTGATTGCCGGCACCGAAGAGACCACCACCGGCATCATCCGCCTGCGCGCCATGGCGAAGCAGGGCGTGCTGCGCTACCCGATCATCGCGGTGAACGATGCCGACACCAAGCACCTGTTCGACAACCGCTATGGCACCGGACAGTCCACCATCGACGGCATCATCCGCGCCACCAATTTCCTGCTGGCCGGCTCCAAGTTCGTCGTCGCCGGTTATGGCTGGTGCGGCCGTGGACTGGCCAGCCGCGCTCGCGGGCTCGGCGCTGAAGTCATCGTCACCGAGATCGATCCCACCAAAGCCATCGAGGCCGTCATGGACGGCTTCCGCGTGATGAGCATGGATGAAGCCGCCAGAATCGGCGATGTCTTCTGCACCGTCACCGGCAACAAGAGCGTTCTGCGCAAGGAGCACTTCGAGGTGATGAAGGACGGAGCCATCATCTCCAACTCCGGCCACTTCAATGTCGAGATCGACATCCCGACGCTGGAGAAAATGTCGTCCTCGAAGCGCGCCACCCGCAACTTTGTCGAGGAGTTTTCGCTGAAGGACGGCCGCAAGATCAACCTGCTGGGCGACGGCCGCCTCATCAACCTGGCCTCCGCCGAAGGGCACCCGCCGTCGGTGATGGACATGAGCTTCGCCGATCAGGCGCTCTCGGTCGAATATCTGGTGAAGAACCACTCCTCGCTGGAGAAAAAGGTGTACGTGGTTCCGGAGGAACTCGACAAGCGCGTGGCGCGCCTGAAGCTGGAGTCCATGGGCATCCGCATCGATCGCCTCACGCCGGAGCAGGAAGAGTACCTGGCGAGCTGGAACGAAGGAACGTAAAGGCAGTAGCCAGTGACCGGGGGCGCATTCGTTCGGGTAGAGCGGACCTTCAGGTCCGCGTCCCGCGATCCCTCTGGTCTCCCCGAGCCGGCTTCAGCACGAAGGAGTGCTTGAAAGGGCACGGCTTTAGCCGTGCCGAGCAGGGTGAAAATTCCACCCGGGCTTTAGCCTGGGGATTTGAAGGGCGGCAGCGATGCCGCCCCTTTTGCTGCTCGCGTGGCGCGGCACTTCAGCGGCGCAAGTCAGGCCCTGCGCCGTCAGCCGTGGTGCAGAGCGCCCGTCAGCTCCCACGCACTACCATATCCACCAGAATCAGCACCGCACCGATGGTCTGCACGACAAAGCTGAACACGAGCACATACACGCCCGCCACGGTGCGGTAGCGGTTTTCGCGGTTGACGGTGGAGAAATCATTAGCTTCGCGAATGGCCTCGCGCGCGGCCTGGATATCGCCGGTCAGCACCTTGCCGCCAATCCACAACAGGTGCTGAAACACGCCCCAGGTGCCGAAGGGATGATAGGGACGGCACATCAGCAGCGTGCCGTATGCTCCCAGCACAACTCCAGTCAGCGAGATGATTGGGCCTGAGAAGCGCAGAAACATAGGTCAATAGACGCCGATAAACTCCACCTGCACCTGCTGTTCCGTCAGGCGAAAATGAATGCGGAGGCGGCCGACGTCAATGCGCCAGGTTGGAGGATATACGAACAGGATACGGTAGGCACGGGAGACGTCTGTGGCCAGTTCGCGCAAGACGTGGAGAAGCGCCTCCCGCTCAGCATCGCTGGGATGGGCGGCCTCCATCATCTCCAGGGCCCTGGGAGCAATGATGATTTCTCTGCGCGTTGCCGCCATCGTCCTGGCCGAAGCCTAGTCGCCGGCCTGCTGCTCGGGTTGCGGCCCGGCTCGCCTGGATCGGCCATGCGCGGAACGCTTGCGATGTGGGACACGCGCGGGAGGATTGGTCGTGGCAGAAGGTTTCGGATTCGGCGGGAACACCTCGTCCAGACGAATGCCCTCGCCGCGTCGAATCTGCTCAGATCCTTCCTCCGTTGCCTTCAGGATGTCCGGTCGCATGGCCAGCTCGGCCGCTGCCCTCAGCGAGTTGTATTCACCTACACTCATCAGAATGGCCGTTGCTTCCCCTTTATTGGTCAGCACCACGCGGTCCATCCGCCGCCTTACATCTTTTGCGAGCTTGAGAAGCTGCTGCCGCGCTGAGGTGACGGAAAGCGTTTTGTCCACGACTTGACTCCAGTGTACGCAAGAGCGTACATGTACATTAAACTGTACATAGGATACCCGCAAACCGGAGGGGCCGTCAACGCTGACAAGCCGGCTCCTGGCGGGCCGGCGTTCGCGCTCGCTTCAGTTCACCGGCCCGGCTTAGGCAGCTACGCTCCTTCGCAATCTGCACCGCGGCGTCCGCCTGGTTCACTGAGCGCCCCATCATTTCCTCTTCCACCTCACTCCATCGCGGGTGTTCTCGAGGATGATGCCGTTCTCCGCCAACTGCGCGCGGATGGCGTCCGAGCGCGCGAAATCTCGGGCTTTGCGTGCCTGCACGTGTTCGCCTACAAGGCGCTCGACCTGTTCGTCGGAAAGCGCGGCGCCTTTGGCCAGTTCGGCCGTCGCCGGACTGATCTTTTCGGCCAGGCCTTCTTTTTTCGCCCACTCGACTGTCGCGCGTACCTTGGCCGCGTCGCCATCCTTCAGCACCGCGAATATCTCCTCGAACCGCTCCAGCACCTTGAGCAGCGCCGGCACATCGCCCCTGCGCACCTCACCCGCATCGGCCGCGGCATTCACGTCCCGCACCATGTCGAAGACGGCGCCGAGCGCGCGCGCGGTGTTCAGGTCGTCGTTCAGGCCGGCGGTCATCTCTTCCGACGTCTTCTTCGCGATCGCGGCTACTGCTTCGTTGTCGTCCTCGGGAAACTGCGATGTCTCCAGCCGCAGCCTGAAGTTCCGCAGGCGCTCCACCGAGTTTGCCGCCTGCGTCAGGCCGTCGAAGGTGAAGTTGAGCTGCTTGCGGTAAGGCACCGACATCAGCAGGAAGCGGATCGACGACGGCTTGTGTCCCATCAGCACGAGGTCGCGGACGGTGAAGAAATTCCCCGCGCTCTTGGCCATCTTCTCGCCTTCCACCAGCAGGAATCGCGAGTGCACCCAGACCCGCACGAACGGCTTGCCGCTCAGCGCCTCCGATTGCGCAATCTCGTTCTCGTGGTGCGGGAAGATGAGGTCCTCGCCGCCACAGTGGATGTCGAAGCTCTCGCCCAGATACTTCATCGCCATGGTGGAGCACTCGATGTGCCAGCCCGGCCGCCCCGGCCCGATCTCCGTCTCCCAGAACGCCTCGCCCGGTTTCGGCGCCTTCCACAGCGCGAAGTCGCGCGCGTTGTCTTTGTCATAATTGTCCACGTCCACGCGCGCGCCGTCGGTCATGCCGGCGAAGTCTTTCTTCGACAGCTTGCCGTACTCCGGAAACTTCGCGATGCGGAAGTAATAGGAGCCATCCTCGGTGCGGTAAGCAAAACCTTTTTCCGCCAGCACGGCGATGAAGCGCGCCATCTCCGCAATATGATCGGTCGCGTTCACCAGCATTTCCGGATGCTGGATATTCAGCGCATCGGCATCTTCCACAAACGCCTGGCGGTACTTCCTGGTGTACTCCTGCACGCTGACGCCGTCGCGCGCGGCATTGAGGATGATCCTATCGTCCACGTCGGTGATGTTCATGACGTGCTTGAGCTGGTAGCCGCTCTGCTTCAGGAATCGCCGCAGCGTGTCCACCACGATGAAGGTGCGGAAGTTGCCGATGTGGCCGTAGTCGTACACCGTCGGACCGCAGGCGTACATGCGGACCAGATTGTCCTCCAGGGGGTGAAATTCTTCGACCTTCGCCGACAGTGTGTTGAACAGTTCGAGCGCCATGCCTTGTTTCCGTCTGGGTGCGGAATCCTCGATTGTAGGGAAGGCCGGGAAAACGGGTCAAACGCAGGGCAGCCCGCAATCGGTCTTCCCAGGCCCGCTCGCCCGGCGCTCCGCGGAATAGTTGCTCCCAGGGGTTGCCCGTCCGCTCGTCTGTTATGCTTGCCCCATTTGACTTTGTTTCCAGGGAGGCAGTGATGAAGCGACGCGGCAAGTTCAGTGTCTTCACGATGGTCGTCGTTCTGGCGTTTGCATCCGCGCAGGCAATCGACCGCGCCGGCAGCTCCGGCGAGTATCTTGCGCTTGGCGACAGCGTGGTATTCGGCTTTATCGATCAGGCGGGCTACGAATATTTCTATCCCACAAACTTCGTCGGCTATCCCGATTGGACCAGCCTGACGCTGGGCCTGAATACCAGCAACGCAAGCTGTCCCGGTGAGACGACCGGCAGTTTTCTTTCGTCTACCGCGCCCGATAACGGATGCCACGCCTACCGCAGGCAGTTTCCCCTGCACGTGGTTTACAGCTCGTTCCTGTCGCCGCAGATTTCCTTTGCCACAGGCTTCCTGCGACGTCACAGCGACACCGCGCTGGTAACCATCATGCTCGGCGCCAACGACCTGTTTCTTCTGGAGCAACAGTGCAATGACGACCCGACCTGCATCGAGCAGGGTCTTCCCCAGGTACTTGCCATGGCTGAGGCGAACATGCAGGCGAGCCTCGCCGCCCTGCGCGCCACCGGATATACCGGCGCCATTGTCGTCGTCAATTACTACTCGCTCGATTACTCCAACCAGTTTGTGACCCAGGTGACGATGGCACTGAATCAGGCCATCACCGCGCCGGCGCCCGCTTTCGGTGCAGTCGTGGCGGACGTGTTTTCCGCCTTTCAGGCCGCGGCTTCCAATCCGTTTGCGGGCGGCAACACCTGTGCCGCCGGCCTGCTGAACGCCAGCAATCCGCCGACCAGCCCGCCTTCCTGCGATGTCCATCCCAGCCAGTCGGGTCACAAACTGATCGCGCAGGTTGTAGCGGCCGCGGGTCAGTCTCCTCACAGCCGGCAGGGAAACTGAAGTGCCGTGATTTCTGGGACGCCGCGCCTGCCTGGCCGATTTAGAATGTTTATATGGACTCATTCGTTATCGCAGGCAGGCAGTTTCGTTCCCGCCTCATTGTAGGCACGGGCAAGTACAAATCCGGGCAGGAGACGGCGCGCGCCATCGCGGCCAGCGGCGCGGAGATGGTTACCGTTGCTGTGCGCCGCGTGAACCTGGACCGCAGCAAGGAGTCGCTGCTCGACTTCATCGATCCGGAGAAGTGTTTTCTGCTGCCCAACACCGCGGGATGTTACACGGCTGAGGAGGCAATCCGCACCGCCAGGCTGGGTCGTGAAGTCGGACTCTCCGACTGGGTAAAGGTCGAGGTCATCGGCGACCAGCAGACGCTGTTTCCTGACGTGCAGGCCACCATCGAAGCCACCCGCGTGCTGGTGAAGGAAGGCTTCACCGTCCTGCCCTACACCTCCGACGACCTGGTAGTCGCCAGGCGGCTCATCGACGCCGGCGCGGCCGCCATCATGCCCCTGGGAGCGCCCATCGGCAGCGGTATGGGCGTCCAGAACCAGGCCAACATCCGCATCCTGCGCGAGATCATTACCGATCTTCCGCTCATCGTCGATGCCGGTGTCGGCACGGCTTCCGATGCCACCATCGCCATGGAGCTCGGCGTCGATGGCGTGCTGATGAACACGGGCATCGCGGCTGCCCACGATCCCGTGCTGATGGCTGAGGCGATGAAGAACGCTGTGCTCGCCGGCCGCCAGGCATATCTTGCCGGCCGCATGATGAAGAAGCTGTACGCCACCGCCAGCTCGCCTCTGGAAGGCGTGGTGCGGTAAGCTGAGACCCGCATCGGCAGCGCCGGAAGATCTCAGCCTGACGTGCGGCACCACCGGCCAGCCGATCCACGCCAGCTAGGGCACATGCACCGTCACCTGTGCCGTCGTGCGCCCAAACTGATTGGTGGCATACAGCGTATACATCGTGCTCACCGTCGGATAGACGACGACGCTGTTGCCCCGGATCGCTCCCACCGAAGGCGAAATCACATAATACCCGGCATTGCTGACATTCCAGCTCAACGTCACCGGCTGCCCTGAGCCGCCCGAAGACGTTGCCATGAAGCTGTTGATCGTGGGGTTCGGGCCCGTCGGAACATTCTGCGGCGTGTACAGCGGCGAAATCAGCAGCACTTCGAAGTTCGAGGCCGTCACCTGCCGCAGCAGGCTCAGATTGTCATTGTTCCAGCGGTTGTCGGGCGTGCCGGTGATGAACAGCGAGCTGCCGTTGTCGGCCATGATCATGCCGTACTGCTTCAGCGCCGTCAGGATCACCTGATCGTCGGGCGGGTAACCGGAAATGTCGAAGCTGGCCTTCAGACGCAGCCGCATGCCCATCGGTGCCGCGTACTGGTTGCTGGAGTTCGCCGCCCAGTGCGATGCCGGCGGCGTAAACGCCTGCTTGCTGTAATGCAGCGTCATTCGTATGGCGTGGTTGATGTGCCCGCTGGCAACCTCGTCGTAGCGCACCAGCCCCGGAAAAATCGGCAACCCCGCCGCATCCGCGGAAGTCCAGGTGTACGGCCGCTGTTCGTTGGCGGTCAGGTCCCACACCGCGCCCGAACCTGCATTCCACAGCCCTGGATTCAGCAGATACGCGCCGTAGAGCTCATACAGCCAGCAATTTCCTTTATCGATCACCAGCACGTGCCGGTCGCCGTTACCCGGATTGGGATAGCCTTCAATTGGTGCGTTGAAGGGGATCGGCATCGGCCCAGGATCGCTCTCATCGCCGTAGGCCGTGTAATTGATGTTCACCGGCGGCTGGTTGCCGGGCACCACGTAATACGGGATGCCCATGCTCTGACCGTCGTAGAGTCCGGCGCCGAAATCGGCATGCAGCGGCGTGCTGCTGCCGATGAAGCTGATGATTGCCGCCGAGTTCGGATCGACCGGCGCGCTCGCGATGTTCGTGTTCCACAGGCTGCTCGCCGGGAACGGGACGAATCCGTTCAGGCTCCCTGGCCCATTCTGCTGCACAGAATGGATTGCGCGGACGAGAGGGTACTGATCAGGATCACGACGAGGCTGACTATAAGCGGAAGCCAGGCTAGCAGTCTTCGATGCACGATGCTTCTCCTTGTTCGGATTTCACGGCCGCCTTTACCGCGCGGCATAGTCTCCGGCGAACACAGCTGCAATCCTTCAGGGCGCCGATTTTCCAACCTGGAACTTTGTGATTGGGGAGCTCGCGCCCGCTATCCGGTACCCCCTCCCCGCCTGCTCGCAAGGTCTTGACGAAAATGGTTTTATCCGCAACGTACCCGGCAAATTCTTGAGCCCCAAAGACTTAAGCATAAAAACATTGAGCGGCAATGACTTGCCGGCTCCAGAGGCCGCACCAAAAGTCGGTTTTGGACCTGTTTCGAAGGGCACAGCTCGAGCTGTGCCGTTTGAAGTCCTTTATTTTTTGTCATCCCGAGCCGACCTCAGTCGGCGAGGGATCTGCTTTTCGGACTTTTTCAGCAGCCTCTCCAGACGGCGGCTCAAAGCTCGCCTTGGGCGGCCATCCAGCCTTCCGCAGGAATTCAAAGACCGCATCCGCAACCTCCGACAAAGAGGTCCCGCGGCACCGGAGCCTTGGCTCAGGCCTTTTACAGTTTATTTTTCAGGAGAGACGGGTTTCGAGAAGAAAGCGACCTCGGCAAAACGGAGGTAACCGCCCCTGCCAAAACGGAAGTGAGCGATGCGAACGGTGAGAGCTGGCCTCGGGCCAGCGCCTCATAGTGATTTGCCTGGAGCTGGCTTCGGCAGCACCGAGGTGGGAAGCAGGTGGGGCTTGCAGGTGGTCAGCAGGCGTTGCCGCTGATTGGCGTTCAGGCTGTTGTGACCTTCGTCCACGGTTCCAGGCCCCGCGTTTTGCGCGCCACGACGAAATATTGTTGGACTGGTTCTGGGAAACTCGCCGGGGACATGACTCCGCGACAAGTTTTCCTCGTCAGGAGTCATCATCTGTCCCGGTATTCAGGCAGGACAGCAGTTCGAGGTGAACTCCTTCACCCTGATTACCAGTTTTACATACCTCAGGGCAGCCTGGGAAGTCAACTCAGAACGCGGTAGTGGCTCAATTTGAATTTCGGGAGTAAGTGGCACGGAAAGCCAGAAAGAACCCAGCGGAGAAAATCAAAACGACGACGACCAAGGGAGCAAGCCACTTTGGGGTGAAGAGAGCGACGGCGAAATCAACGCCTCTCCATATCAGTATCACGACTATGGCCGCCACCCATCCGAAGGCAGCTAGAACTGCTAGAAATCCGCCGAGAACAGCTTTCACGTAACGTTTCATGCCGCCGAGTGCCCCAGACATTCGCGACTTTCGAATGTCTGGGAGAGAAGAAATTTGATGTCAGTTAACAGGCGTGTCGGCAAGTCGCTCCTCCTCATTCCAGACCCAGGAATGAGCGGACCACCAGTGCACCACCAAAACCGGCCACTGACCACTGACCGCTACTTCATCACCAGCTTGGCAATCGTCTGCAGCTGCATGTTGCTGGTTCCCTCGTAAATCTTGCCGATCTTCGAGTCGCGGAAAAACTTCTCCACCGGATAATCCTTCGTAAATCCGTAGCCGCCGTAAATCTCCACGCACAGCGACGCCACCCGCTCGGCCACCTGCGACGTGTAGAGCTTGGTCATGGCCGCTTCCTTCACGAAGTTCATGCCGGCATCTTTCATGCGCGCGGAATTGTAAACCATCATGCGGGCAGCCTCGATCTCGGTGGCCATCTGCGCGATCTGGAACTGGATGCCCTGGAACTCCGAGATCGTCCTGCCAAACTGCTTGCGCTCCTGCGCGTACTTCACCGCAAACTCCCAGGCGCCGCGCGCCAGCCCCAGCATCTGCGCGCCAATGCCGATGCGGCCCTCGTTCAGTGTCTCGATGGCGATCTTGTATCCCTTGCCGACCTCGCCCAGAACGTTCTCCTTCGGCACCCGGCAGTCGTCCAAAATCAGCTCGCAGGTGCTGGAGGCGCGGATACCGAGCTTGTCCTCCTTCTTGCCTGCGGTAAACCCGGGAAAACTCTTCTCGACGATGAAGCACGTGATCCCCTTGTATCCCGCCGCGGGATCGACGGTGGCCAGCAGGATGAATATCCCGGCCTCCTTGCCGTTGGTAATCCACAGCTTCTGGCCGTTCAGCACATACTCGCTGCCCTTCAGCTCCGCCCGCGTCTGCAGCGCGAAGGCGTCGGAGCCCGATCCGGCCTCGCTCAGCGCGTATGCGCCGACGGTGTCCTTGCACATCCGCGGCAAATAACGCTTCTTCTGCTCTTCCGTCGCCCAGCGTAGCAGCGCGTTGTTCACCAGCGTGTTCTGCACATCCACGATGACTCCCGCCGAGGGGTCCACCCGCGACAGCTCTTCCACCGCCAGAATCGCCTCGAAAAACGTGCCTGCTCCGCCGCCGTACTGCTCGGGCACCTCGATGCCCATCAGCCCAAGCTCGAAGAACTGGTCAATCAGTGAGTGCTCGAAGACGCCCTTCTCGTCCATGTCCTTTACATGCGGGCGGACGCTCTCGTCCGCAAACTGGCGGACGGTGTCGCGGAACAGTACTTCGTCTTCGCTAAGGGCGACCAGAGGAGCGGGAGTATTGGCGGCAGCGGTTTGTGCTGTGGCTTCAGGCATGAGGACATTCCTTCTATGTGAGATTCAGATAGTCGATTTTATCGCACCAACCTCCTGCAACCACCGCAATCCTGCCGCGGGGCGCCCTGCGCGATTTTGAGTGCCCAACCTGCCTATGCGCGCCTAAACTCTGGAGTGGCCCGGAGGAGACGTATGGCGAAATTCGTCATCAGGACGTTGCTTGCGCTTGTGGTACTTGCAGGCTGGCCGTCGAACTTGCCTGCGCAGGCTCAAAATCAGACTCCCGAAAGCCTCGCTACCGCCGCGGTCAACGAGCTGGCCGCCCGCCAGTTCAGCAAAGTAGTGGCCCGTTTCGACGACAGAATGCAATCCGCCATGCCGCAGGAGAAGCTTTCCGCCGTGTGGGATACCGTGCTCGACAACGCCGGCTCCTTTCAGCGCATCACCGGCACGCGGGTAGTCGAGCAGCAGGGCTACCAGGTGGTGTTCGTCGCCTGCCAGTTCAAATACGCTGCGCTCGACGTCAAAATGGCCTTCGACTCGCGGAACCGTATCGCCGGTCTCTTCTTCGTCCCCCACACCGATGCGCCTGAACCCGCGCACTCCTGGTCCGCGCCGGATTACGCCGACGTGAAAGCTTTTCACGAGACTGAGCTCACCGTCGCCAATGGCTCATGGAAGCTGCCGGCAACCCTGACGCTTCCCAACGCCAAAGGGCCGTTTCCCGCCGTTGTCCTGGTGCACGGCTCCGGCCCCGAAGACCAGGACGAGAGCATCGGCCCCAACAAGCCGTTCCGCGACCTGGCATGGGGACTGGCCGGCCAAGGCGTGGCCGTGCTGCGTTACGTGAAGCGCACCCGCCAGTACGGGCCGCAATCGGTACAGCCCGGTGCCGCCTTCACCACAAAGGACGAAACCACCGACGACGCGCAGGCTGCCGTCGCCTTACTCGGCACTCGGCCCGACATCGATCATAGCCACATTTTTCTTCTCGGACACAGCGAGGGCGGCACGCTGGCCCCCCGCATTGCCGCCGCGGACAGCCACGTTGCCGGCATCATTATTGCCGCCGGAGCGGTGAGGCCGCTGGAGGATCTGGTCATCGCGCAGTTGAAGTACATTGCCGGACTGCCGGGCGCCAGCCGCGAGGAACTGAAGAAGCAGATTGCACAGGCTGAGGCCGCCAAGGCGCAGATCGAGAGTCCCTCGCTCAAGTCCGATGCGACCGTCAACCTGCTGGGCTCCTCAATTCCAGGCTCCTACTTCCTCGATCTGCGGAACTATCGTCCCGCGGAGGCGGCAGCCCAGCTCCACATCCCCATTCTTGTCCTCCAGGGCGGGCGCGATTATCAGGTGACCAGGGAAGACTACGACCTCTGGAAAGCCGCGCTGGTCCAGGATCCCCGCGCGAGCTTCAGGTTCTATCCCGACCTCACCCACCTCTTCATGAAAGTGCAGGGTTCAGGGCCGCCCTCTCCGGCCGACTACTCGGTCGCAGGACACGTCTCCCGCACGGTCATCGACGACATCGCGCAGTGGGTGAAGAGCAATAGCGCAGGCCGGTAAAGTGTGGCCGCCCTATGCCTTGATCGGCGCCCGTAGCCTCGGCGTGGCTGAGACCGCCGCCTTCAGCTGCGCGTCGCCGTTGATTATCTCCATCACCTTGCGTGTTACCTGATCGTCAATTTGCGAGGCACGCTGAATTTCCACCGGGTAGCGGATGACGAGCTCCGGGCCGGCTTCGGAAAACTGCAGCTTGGCCGCGGGCTCCGGCGCCGCAATCGAGGTATCGAGTATCCGCTCCACCAGCGAATGCTGGTGATCGATGTTATGGCGATACTGCGAGTAAACGGAATTGACCGCGGCCAGCAATTTGCGCTCCAGCAGGGAAAGGTCGGCGTCAGGCCCTGTGGTTATCGCGATTTCATGCCAGGCATACGCCGTGCCGGGAAGCTGCTTGAAAAACGGCGCCGCCTGGAACATCACCGAATTCGAAAACACCACCACCCGGCCCGTCGGATGCAGGTCGATCCCCGTCCCCGCCAGTTCCATCAGGTACAAACGCACCATTCCGACCTCGATCACATCGCCGGTAACTCCCGCTATGGTGACGCGGTCGCCGACGCGCACCCCATAGCGTCCGATCAGGAAGAAATACGCCGCAATGGAGAGGATCACTGTCTGCAGCGCGACCGCGATGCCCGCGGTCAGAAATCCGGCGAAGGTTGCCAGCGAGCTGAACTCGCTGATGAACCCGGCAAGAATCACTGCCCCCATCAGAAAGCCGATCACGAAGC
>Ga0335081_10006294_pt1 | contig 18881 bp, 18 predicted proteins | sample Lox_Sample_35_FD_206713 | JGI IMG/M metagenome (GOLD analysis project Ga0335081, IMG submission 206713) | Soil microbial communities from Loxahatchee National Wildlife Refuge, Florida, United States - Lox_Sample_3.5 | ecosystem: Environmental > Terrestrial > Soil > Wetlands | place: USA...
TGAGTCGGGTCAGGCAACTCGCCGTGTTTACTCGAATGCGCTCATCTGAAAGACGAGCCCATCAACCCAGCCGACCATCTCAGACATCCCTCGCCAGCGGATAGTTCACGGCCGAACGCCATACCTGGCGCTGTGGTTTAGGGTTGTCCGTGGACCCCAAGGAAGCCGGTTTTGCATCGTCAGGGTGGGAATCCGTCTTTGGCTCGCTGGGGTGATGGGCTGCGAGTGCGGCTGAGAGCAGCGGCGCTAGTGCGTGAGTATCGGCGAGGAATCCGTCGTGCCCGTGGTCGGAGACCAGCTCGAGATACCGGCTGTCGGCTCCGGCTGCGCGCAGCCGGGCCGCAAGCGCCTTAACATCCGCGGCGGGGAACAGCCAGTCGGAGGAGATGCCGACCAGCAACAGCTTGGCGCGTATGCGCCGCAGCGCCTCGGCTTCCGAAGCATACCCGTGCCCCAGTTCGAAAGTGTCCATGGCCTTCGAAATCACGAGATAGGTGTTGGCGTCGAAGCGCTCCACCAGCTTGCCGCCCTGGTAATCGAGGTAGCCGGCAATGTCGTAGCGGTTGTGCAGCGCGGCCAGGGGATCTTCACCGTTACGATTGGGTTTGCGCGCAAAACGCTGGTGGAACAGCGCCGCCGATTTGTAGGTGCACATGGCGATGGAACGCGCGATCCCCAGCCCGCGGGCCGGTTGCTGTTCATAGAGTCCGCCGCGGAAATCAGGATCCAGCCGGATCACCTGCCGCTGCAGGTGATTCAGCGCCAGACCCATCGCCGAGAGCGGGGTAGCGCCGATGGCGACCGCGGTCCCCACCAGTTCAGGGAAGTCCACTGCCCACTGCAAAGCCTGCATGCCGCCGATGGAGCCGCCGATCACCACCTTCAGCCTCTCCACGCCGAGATACCGCAGCAACCGCGCCTGCGTCTGCACCATGTCGCGGATAGTGATCAGCGGGAAGTCCGGTCCGTAGGGTTTTCCAGTGCGCGGGTTGGTGGAGGTGGGGCCAGTCGAGCCGTAACACGATCCCAGCACGTTGATCCCGATAACGCAGTCGCGGTCAGTATCGAACGGCCGCCCCTTCCCGAACATTCCCTCCCACCAATCCGCCACACGCGCCGAGCCGGATAGCGCATGGCAGACCAGCGTGGCTTCTTCCCGCAGCTTTCCGTAGACGGCGTAGTGCAGAGTCACCGGCTGCAGCGTGCTGCCGGATTCGAGCCGGAAGGCCGTGTCCGTTGCGAAGGTAAAGTCGCCCTGCAGTGTCGGTTCTAGGCTCATAGTTACCTCCTAGCAGCAGCGGCTGGCGTCGCTTCGACGCCAGGCGTGGCCGGCTTGCGTCCCCCGCGTTGCGATTTGGACAACGCCTGGTCGAGGTCGGCAATGATGTCATTCACGTCCTCGATGCCCACCGAGAGCCGCACCAGTTCCGGCGTGGTGCCGGTGGCGCGCTGCTCCTCCTCGCTCAATTGTTGATGCGTGGTCGACGCCGGATGGATGACCAGCGACTTGGCATCGCCGATGTTGGCCAGCAGGCTGAATAGCTTTAGTGAATTGATGAACGCGCGGCCGGCCTCCAGGCCGCCGCGAATGCCAAACGTGATCAGTGCGCTCGCGCCCTGCGGCAAATACTTGCGGGTCAGCTCAGACCACGGGCTCTTGGGCAGTCCGGGATAATTTACCCACTCCACATCCGGGTGCTTGGTAAGGAATGTGGCGACAGCCAGCGCATTCTCCGAGTGGCGCTGCATGCGCAGGTGCAGCGTCTCCGCGCCCTGCAGCAAGAGGAAGGCATTGAACGGGGAGAGGCACGCTCCGGTATCGCGCAGTCCCTGCACCCTTGCTTTGAGGATGAAGGCCAGCGGCCCGAACGCTTCAGTGAACGAGACGCCATGATAAGAGGGATCAGGCTCCACAAACTGCGGGAAGCGCCCTGACTTCTTCCAGTCGAAGCGGCCAGCGTCCACGATGACGCCACCGATCGAATTCCCATGCCCGCCGATGAACTTGGTGGCCGAGTGCACCACGATATCGGCGCCCCAATCGATGGGACGGCACAGCGCCGGCGAAGGCGTAGTGTTGTCGATCACCAGCGGCAGGCCGTGCTCGTGCGCGATGGCGGCCAGGCGCTCGATATCCACGATATCGAGCTTAGGATTGCCGATGGTCTCGGTGAACAACGCCTTGGTCTTGCCGTCGATGGCCCGGTGCAGGCCGTCGTAGTCCACTGCGTCAACAAAACGCACCGTGATCCCGTAGCGCGGCAGCGTGTAGTGGAACAGGTTGTAGGTGCCACCGTAGAGCGACGTGGTGGAGACGATCTCGTCGCCCGCGGCCGCCAGCGTGGTGAGCGCCAGCGTCTCCGCAGCCTGTCCCGAGGCCAGCGCCAGCCCGGCGGCTCCGCCCTCGAGCGCCGCAATGCGCTTTTCGAAGACGTCGGTGGTCGGGTTCATGATGCGCGTATAGATGTTCCCGAACTGTTGCAGGGCGAAAAGGCGGGCGGCATGCTCGGCGTCTTCAAAGACGTAAGAGGTCGTCTGATAGATGGGAACGGCGCGCGCGCCGGTGGTGGGATCAGGCTGCTGGCCTCCGTGCACGGCCAGGGTGGCAAGCCGGTACTGGTTGTTACTGCTAGCGTCGTCGGCCATGATCTTCTCCTCGCAAAAGATGCCGGCAAAAATAAAAACGACCCACGAATCATCGTGGGTCGTTGAGAGCTTCCTGATTATTGCTTGTCGCTGGCTCCGATCACGACCCACAATTTGCGGGCATGCACATGGCCATGGCCATAATAGAAATGCTGCCGCAAATTGAGGCCGAGCGCGACATATTCAACCTTTCAATTTCTACCCGGGATCGGCGGCTTTGTCAAGAAACATGCGCGAGCTGTGGGTGTCAAACTGCCCGCTACCGGGCGCCCAAACGATGCCTCGGGCCGAGCAGGAGCGCCTTCAGGCGCCGCGGCCCACAGCGGCTAAAGCCGCATCTCAGACTAACGCCGGTGTCCCACGCCTGAAAGGCGTGGGCTTCCACGCGGCTGATGCTATGTGCGAAGGCTGCCCATCGCGTTTGCTCTGGCAGCTTCAGCCGCCATTCTGAACAGCGAGGGATCGAGCTCGAAGCCGGTATGCGCCGAACTGTACGGGAACTCACTTGCAATCTTCACCAACCGCTTGCAGACGGGATTTTGATAGATGTACTCGCGATGTTGCTCATAATCCCGCTCATCGCGTATGCGATGATTCGTAAAGCTCTTCTCCCACAGCATGAGATTCGGCCTGGTCTTGCCCAGGCGATATGAAAAGCCACCCTTGATGAGCTGCATAGCTCGTTCCAGCGTTAACGTCGCGGCGGGAGTGAGCAACAAGTGCACGTGATCGGGCATGATCACGAACTCGTGCAGGGGCCGTAGAGACTAGAGGCGTTCTTCTCTTGTCGAGCGGGTCACCGTGGGAAGCGTGGAAGCCGGTACGCCGACCTCGGCCCGGGCTATCTCCCCATCTTGATCTTCAAGTACATGATCACATTGCTGCGGCTGTCGAAGGAGCTGAGGGTCTTGGTATCGCTCTTGTGGCCCTTGAATTCGGCGCGGACCTGGTAGTCAACATTGGGCGAGAGAGAACTGAAGCGGTAATTCCCGCCCGCGTCGGTAATGTAGGTCTTCACCGCCTGGGTGCGGGTGTTTTGCAGATAAACGATCGCCCCCGGGATCGGCGCATCCGCCTTGTTGGTGACCTGCCCAGTGAGGGTGCGCGTGTGCGGCGGCTCGTTCTTGGGGGATGGCTCGCCGCTCGCCAGCACGGCCAGCACGATGATTGCGGTCACGACACCTGCGGACTTTCGCATGCAACACTCTTTCTGAGATTTCAGCAGGCGCTATTTGCTTAGATGCAGGCTGACATCCACGCGCTCATCATTCTCAATGTGAACTTTGGCTTCCGCCTTGGGCGGGTGCTTATCTTCAGGCTCAGCCCACACGATGTAATCGGCGGCGCCTGCCGGCACGCGCTGCGCAAACTCCCCCTGATGGTCGGAATAAAGTTCCCAGTGCGCTTTTTTCTGATCGGCGCGGCGGATCTTCACCCGCACTCCATAGGCGGGACGATAGTCGCCAGAATAGACCGTGCCGAAGATGAGCGCATAGGGTTTCTCGGCGCGCTTCTCCGAAGCCATGGCCGCCGCGGCAGCGGCCAGCAACGCCAGGGTCAGCAGCACGAGTTGCTGGCCACGGCGCTCAGGAGTAGTCACCGTCCTCGCCCTCCTCTTCCTTCTCTTCGTCCTCCTCGCCCTCTTCGTCCGCCACCCGGTTCAGCTCCAGGGGATTGGTGGTGATCACCTCAAAATCGGTGCCACATTCGGGACAGGAGACAATCTCTCCCTCGTCCACTTCCTCGACATCGATGTCGAGGTCGCTTTCGCATTCCGGACATTGAACCATTCCGTCCTCCAACTGCTCGACGGGCCGCTCGGCGCCGTCTGTTACTATTTAGAATTCCTTGGCCCTCAGCGTCAATACCAGGGTCGGGATTTTTACGTTACCTGCACCGGCACGCATTCTAGCGGGGTGGGAGGGCGGAGAATTTTTCGTTCCGCGAGAGGAGCCATGGCTCATTTCGGGAGATGGGTGGCATCGGTCGCGCTGGGGATGGTAGTTGCCCCCCTGACGGTTGCTCAGCATCCAAGCCGCACACCCAAGGCCGCCCCGGACCTGGATCCGGAGATTGTAGCCGCGGTGAAGGAAGTATCGCCGGCCCGGGTACGAGCCACCATCGAGAAGCTGGTCGGCTTCTACAATCGCAGCACGCTCTCCCCCGCCGACCCGGCGTCGATCGCCAAGGGACGGGGCATCGGGGCGGCGCGGCAGTGGATCTTCTCCCAATTCGAGCGCTACTCCAAGGAGTGCGGCGGCTGTCTCAAGCTGGAGACACAGAGCTTCATCGTGAGTCCTCCCGCGCGGCGTATCCCGCGCCCCACGGAGATCGTCAATGTGGTGGCCACGCTGGAAGGGACCGATCCCGCCAACGCCGGCCGGATTTACCTGGTGAGCGGCCACTATGATTCGCGCAACAGCGATGCCGACAATGTCACCGATCCCGCTCCCGGCGCCAACGACGACGCCAGCGGCACCGCCGTCTCCCTGGAATGCGCCCGCGTTCTGAGCAAGCACAGGTTCCCCGCCACCATCGTTTTCCTGGCGGTGGCCGGCGAGGAACAGGGGCTCTACGGCAGCGCCCACTACGCTGAGGCTGCCAAAGCCGCGAAGCTCGATATCGAAGGCGTGCTCAACAACGACATTGTCGGGGGCAACCGCACGCCCGGCGACCACATGCAGCAGCCGCAGTGGGTGCGGGTCTTTTCCGAAGGGATTCCGGCCGCCGCCACGCCCGAGCAGATCAAGCTGATCCGCGCCACCGGCATGGAGGACGACTCGTCTTCACGCCAGCTGGCGCGCTACATCCGCGAGATTGCGCCCCTCTACGTCCCCGAATTCGAGCCCAAGCTGGTATTACGGCCCGACCGCTATCTGCGCGGCGGCGATCACCTGTCTTTCAATGAGCAGGGCTTCGCGGCCGTGCGCCTCACCGAGTATCGCGAAGACTACAACCATCAGCACCAGACGCCGCGCATCGCGAACGGGGTCGAATACGGCGACCTGCCGAAGTTCGTGGATTTTGCCTACGCTGCCAACGTTGCCAGGCTCAACGCCGCCACGCTGGCATCGCTGGCTTCGGCGCCGGCCCCGCCCGGCAACGTCCGCCTCCTCACGAAAAACCTGGAGAATGATTCCACGCTGACATGGAGCGCCTCCCCAGGGGGCCTGGCCACGAAGTACGAAGTCCTATGGCGGCCCACTACCGACTCCGATTGGCCACAGCAGAATATGGAGGCCGTAGGCAATGTGACCCAGGCCACGCTCAAACGCTCCAAAGACAACGTGGTCTTTGCGGTGCGCGCCGTGGATGCCAAGGGCCATCGCAGCCTGGCGGTGGTACCGTTGCCGGAACGATAGGTCCGCGAGCCTGGGAAGCGTTACAATCGCTCGATGCGGCGTACCTCCGGCTACAATGCGGTCTCCCTGGCTTTTCCTCCATTCCCGCCCATCATCAAGTGGCTGGTTGGAATTAATGTTGCCATCTATCTGCTCTCGCGGGCCGGCCAGCTCGGCATTGCCGACTTCATGGCGATCCGCAACTACTGGTTTGGTCTCATCCCTGTGTTGGTGGTCCATGGCCGGATATGGCAGCTTGTCACTTATTCCTTTCTCCATACCGGGCTGTGGCACGTGCTTTTCAACATGCTCATGCTCTGGATGTTTGGAGCCGAACTCGAGACGGGCTGGGGAGGCCGGCGTTTCCTCGAGTTCTATTTTTTCTGCGTCGTGGGCGCAGCGCTGGTCACCATCGCTTTTGCCTACATCGGATTCCTGCTCGCGCCGCAGACGATCACCGTGGGCGCCTCGGGAGGCGTGTTCGGCATCCTGCTGGCGTTTGGCATGATCTATGGGGACCGGGAAGTCTTCCTGTTTCCCTTGCCCTTCCGTATCCGCGCCAAGTACATGGTGGGGATATTGATCTTCATCACGCTCGCCTTGGCCCTGCAGGGACCTTCGGGCACCGCCAACATCGCCCATCTGGGGGGCGCGTTCTTCGGCTTCCTCTATGTGAAGTTCATGCCTCGCTACGGCGTGGTAGATGGAGCTTCAGAGCGCTACTTCGGGCTGCGCAACGCCTACTATCGCTGGAAGCGCCGCCGCGCCTCCCGCAAGTTCGAGGTCTACATGCGGAAGCATGACCGCAAGAAATACTTCGATGAGTACGGCAATTTCCGCGATCCCGGCGAGCAGCCGCCGGAAAAGGGCAACGGCGAGCACCGTGGGCCGTGGGTGAATTAGAGCGAATTCAGAAAGATTGTCAGCCGGTGGCCTGCCTTCCGGCCCGCGAACCCGTGCCAAGATCGTCAGCTAGTGTGTGCTCAGCGCCTTCCCGGTCTCCAGTTGTGCGCGGCGGATGCTGTTGGTTTCCGGCACTTCGGTAATCACATCGGCGTGCACGATGTAATCGCCGCGCGGCAGGGCTGCGCCGAAGGGGATCTCCGGGGCCGTGCTGTCGGCGGTGAAAGTAAAGCGCTGATACCCGAGCACAAAGGCCTTGCCGATCTCGTTCACCGCCACCACGATCATCGTCAGGTCAAGGTCGTCGGCGGTGTGGTTTTCGAGTTTGAGCGAACCGGCGATGCCGTCCGCCGTGACCGCGGGCACGGTCTTCCACTCCACCACCAGCGCCGGGATCACGCTCAGCGTGAACTCACGGGTGCGGGTGTCGGCCGGGTCGTCGGAATCGCTCACCTCCACGGCAAAGTGGAATTGCCCCAGGGCCGTGGGCGTGCCGGAGATGGCGCCGGACGCCGGGTCCAGGTTAAGCCCCGGGGGGAGCCTGCCGTCGATCACCTCCCAGGTTCGCGGCGGCACGCCGCCGGTGGCCACCAGCTTCGCCTGGTAATTATCGGTGAGAACGGCTTTGGGCAGCGTCCTCTCGGTGGTGATCACCAGCGGCGCGCCCACTTCTTGCCCACTGGAAGCACCGGCCAGGATGCCGAACAGCAGCGCGGCCAGGATAGTAAATCTCATCGGACTTGTCCCAATTGTACCGTGGGCGGCGGCGTTGACTTGCGCTGGGTCTGCACACTAACATTCGCGGACCCCAGAACCAGGAGGCGCAATGCCCCACTGTACGCAGTGCGGAACAGCCGTGGCCCCCGATGCTCGTTTCTGTCCCAGTTGCGGCCAGCCTCAAGCTGCGGCTGCAACGCCGGGCGCGCCGCCCGCGCCACCGGCCACCACGCATGCGGGACTCTCCCAAAACGCAGCCGCGCTGTTGAGCTATGTGCTCGGCTGGATCACGGGTCTGATCTTCCTGCTCATTGATAAGCGTCCCTATGTGCGCTTCCACGCTGCCCAGTCTCTGGTCACCTTCGGAGGCTTGCATATCATCCGCATCGTGCTCGGCGCCATCTTCGGTTTCGGATGGTGGTACTACGGCGGGTGGGGCAACCTGGGGCTCGGCGCCTTGCTGCTCGGGGCTCTGGGACTGCTTACCCTGGTGCTGTGGATCGTATGCATGGTAAAAGCCTACCAGGGTGAGCGCTTCAAGGTGCCCATCGCCGGCGATATCGCCGAGGGCATAGCCGGCAACTAGAGCGATTCCGGAGTGGGCGCAGTCGGTGGACGCGCAGGGCGGCCTACATCCCGGGATACTTCCCCAGGAAGATCAGCACAAAATCAATGGTGTCGCAAACTCCGTGCGCAATGATCGGCACGGACAGGTTACGCCCGGTACGCAGATAAATCACTCCCAGCAGGAATCCCATCAGGCCCTCGTCGATCATGCCCGTCACACCCTGGTAGGCGTGAGCAAGGCCAAATCCGACGTGAACTACAATCAGGCTGATGATCCACGCACGCGGCGTGCGCTTCAGCAGGTCGGCCACCCGGTTCATCAGGTATCCGCGATAGACCATTTCTTCTCCGAAGGCCGCAAGCGTCCAGGTCAACGCCAGAAAGACAAGGGTCGGCTTCAGATTTCCATGCAGCGAGCGAAACACCTCCAGGTCCGGCTGCTTCCCCAGCCACTTCACCAGCAGCGGTTGAGTGACGAAGAGCTCTAACGCCTCGAGCAGGACTCCGGCAGCGATGCCCAGAGTGATCGAAGTCTTCCAGCTCCGGTAGAGGGTTAGCCCAACGTTTCGCCAGCCGAGCTTACGCACCCACAGCGAGATCCATCCGAATGCCAGCAGGAACGGCGTTTTGCTGAAGGGGATCAGGTGGCGGGCGTCGGCCACAAAGATGAGGACCACAACCATCAGCTCTCCCACCGCCAGCCACGGGCTCTGCCGCCAGTTGGAAGCGCGACTTTCCGGTTTCGCGGCGGCCCGTTCCTGCGCAGCCATTTCCGCGCCATCGGTCTTCGCGAATCGACTCATGACCGTCTTTTCCACCTAGTTGTGTTCTGCTTGGTAAGCATCGATCTTCCGCTGTGCTTCGCCTGCCATGCCCACCTACTTCCCCTTTGCGAGCGGAGCCAGCAGTTTGCTCATGCTCGACGAAAACCGCTCCCAGATGCCGGTCATTTCCAGGGCGCGCTGCTTGCCGGCGGAAGTGAGCCCATAGTATTTGCGCGGATGCCCGGCAGCGGACTCTACCCACTCGCTGCGCACCAGCCCCAGCGCCTTCAACCGGCTAAGCAGCGGATACACGGTTCCTTCCGATACGATCAAGTCGGAGTCGCTCTCCAGCCGCCGCAGAATCTCGAGCCCGTAGAGCTTTCCGCCCCACAACGCTGCCAGGATCGCCAGCTCAAGACATCCCTTGCGGAGCTGCACTTTCCACCTGTCGCCGGTCGCTTGATCGGGATCAACTCGTGGCACGTGTAATACTATGTTATACAATGTATAATGTTGTCAATATGATCCCAGAGAGCGGACAGAAAAGGGGCGACCCTGGGGCTCGCCCCTGGTGGAAGTCAGGCTGCCACGGTCTTCACCGACGGCTCGATCTCGCGGAGCCTGCCCGTCTTCACGTCGTAGATGAATCCTCGCACGGGAATTTGCTTGGGGATCCAGGGATGCGAGCGCACCCGTTCGATCTGGCGGCGGACGTTGCTCTCCAGATCGCCAAAAGCGTGGAAGTGGACGGGCGCGACCACGGCGGTGCCGGCTTGCTTTTCGAGGCGATCACGGAGATCTTCATCTTTGAAGGTCAGCATGCCGCAGTCGGTGTGGTTGATGAGGAGGAATTCCTGCGTCCCCAGCAGGTGATGCGAGATGAGCAGGGAACGCAGGGCGTCCTCGGTGGCGACGCCGCCGGCATTGCGGATGATGTGCGCCTCGCCGGTCTCGAGCCCGAGAATCTGCTCGATGGTGAGACGTGCGTCCATGCACGCCAGCACCGCTACCTTGCGTGCGGGCGGCATGGGCAGGTGTCCCAGTTTGAAGCTCTGGGCGTAGCGTTCGTTGGCTTTGAGAAGGTCGTCGGTGGTGCTCATGGTTTCTCCTTTCGCGAGAATGAAAAAGCCGCTCGCTGGGAGCGGCTTAGGGCTGAAGGTCAAGCTTACTCAGGAAACAGAGACCCCTCCCAGGCCGCTTGGAGTCGGGAGACAACAGGGACAGGCAAAGCCGGGGGCGAGATAAGCGGCGCTGGGTCGATAGGCAGACATGATCAGCGGCCCAATTAGATGGCGGAGCGCGCCTGTGGTCACAAATAAAGATCTGGCGCGCCCGAAGGGACTCGAACCCCCAACCTACGGCTCCGGAGGCCGTCGCTCTATCCATTGAGCTACGGGCGCGCAGCACGGTAATTATAACGTTTCAGCCGGGGTTGCCGCAGGCTGACTGACTCCGATGGGGCAAAAAGCGGCGGCGTGCATGGTGCGTTGGCTGAACGGTGGAAGCCGTTCAATCAGCAGGTGCCCGCAGCGGGACTTGACTTTACCCCGAGGAGGTTTACCATATAAGTACCTCCGATCCGAATCAGGATCAAATGGGCTGGAGGCCAAGGAAAAGTCACCGCTTCTTGGCAGCCGGCCCATTTGCTTTAGCGCACCGCCTGCCACCTGGTACTGAGTGCTTGCTACTCCCGCACGAAGCTCCGTACCTTTCTCAGCACCGACTCGGGGATTTGCGCCTCCAACTCAACGAATCCGTCGCGGTACTCCCGTGAGAACACGCGGGTACTGCCCTCCAGCAACGACAACGCCTTTCCCTCACGCTGCGGTACTCGCAATCTCACGAAGCTCAGGGGATCTTCCTGCAACGCCTCGTCGAGGCGCTCCAGCAGAGCGGAGATACCTGTCCCCTTCACCGCCGACACGTGTACCGCCTTGGCGTCGTCCTGCAGCGCATCGCGGCGCGCCGCCGGCAGCAGGTCGATCTTGTTCACGACCCGCAGCCGCGGCTTGTCCTGCGCCTCCAGTTCGCGCAGCACCTTCTCTACCTGCGCCTTCTGCTCGGATGCGACCGGGCTGGTGACGTCCGAGACCTCCAGCAGCAGGGCCGCGCGCTGCACTTCTTCGAGCGTCGCGCGGAAGGAGGTCACCAGCGTGTGCGGCAGGTTGCGGATGAATCCCACCGTGTCCGACAGCAGCACCTTGCGGCGGGAGGGCAACTGCACGGCGCGGATGGTGGGGTCGAGCGTGGCAAACAGGCGCGGCGATTCGAGCACGCTCGCCCGCGTCAGTGCGTTGAACAGCGTCGATTTGCCGGCGTTGGTGTAGCCCACCAGGGCGACGGTGGCCACGGGCACGGATTCCCGCCGTTGCCGCTGCTGCGCGCGGGTGCGGCGCACGTTCTCCACCTGCTGCTGGATGTGGCGGATGCGCCGGGCGATCTTGCGGCGGTCGGTTTCGAGCTGGGTCTCACCCGGACCGCGAGTGCCGATCGGTCCGCGCCCGCCGGCCGCGGTGCCGGCGATCTGCGACATCTCGATGCCGCGCCCGGTCAGCCGCGGCAGCAGGTACTCCAGTTGCGCCAGCTCCACCTGCAACTGTCCTTCCCGGGTGCGGGCGTGGCGCGCGAAGATGTCGAGGATGAGCTGGGTGCGGTCGATCACCCGCACGTTGACTGCGTCCTCGATGTTGCGCTGCTGGGAAGGGGAGAGATCGTGGTCGAAGATGATCAGGTCGGCGCGCGCCGCCGCCGCCGCCCCGGCGATCTCCTCCAGTTTGCCGCGCCCGACGAGGGTTGCCGGATCGGGCTTCTCCCGCGACTGAATGAATTCTCCCGACACCTGGGCGCCGGCGCTGGTGGCCAGCTCGCGCAGTTCGGCCATCGATTCCTCGGCGCTGAATCCTGAACTCGCGTCATCGCCCGCGCGAGCTGCGCTACTCTCCCGGGCCGCGCGGGGGACAGACCCCGGCTTCACCTGCTTCCAGGGCTTGCGCTTAGGCCGATAGTCCAAGCCGATGAGAAAAGCCCGCTCCGGTGAGCGACTGGAGTCCCCGGTCCTGGCACGCTGGGGTGGCACGGGCATCCCCCTAGCCCCGGGGCCAGACCGGTTTTCGCGGGAACTGCCGATCGTCTATCCCTCTGTACCGGAAGGAGTGACCGTCGCTCCGGACACCACCTGCGGCGCGGAGGCCGCTGGTTTAGCTTCGATCGGCGCCGGACGTTCCACCGGGTGCGCCGGCCGCGGCGTGACTACGGTGGAGATGGCGTGCTTGAAGATCAGTTGCTCCTGATTGTTGGTCTCCAGCACTACCGAATACTTGTCGAAGGAGCGGATGCGACCCGTGAGCTTCACCCCGCTCAGCAGATAGATAATGATGATGTGCTTGTCCTTGCGGGCATTATTGAGGAAGGAATCTTGAATGTTCTGTGCCGGCTTGTCCATCGCCGATCTCCCGAGTACCAAGATGTGGATGCCGCTGCCCTCGCGCAGGATAGAAAGGTTGATCACCCCAGCAAAACCGATGCACCGCTGAGAATCCGGGCTGCGAGGGGAAGGCCTTAGGTCGCCGCCAAAAAGACGCACATGCGGGCGCGCAACGGTCCACTGCTACGATACGGCTGGAGGCCGCGTTTTGCAACCCGCATGTGCATTTGACAGGCCTTGTGCCCCGTGAAAGGATGCCGTTCCGCAAGGAGGAAGCATGCTGGCAAGCCTGGTGAACATCCCTTTCCACCCGCCCACCGACTTCGGCAGCAACTACGAGATCCTCCTGCGCTGGATCCATTTCGCCGCCGCCATCACCTGGATCGGTCTGCTTTACTTCTTCAACCTGGTCAATCTGCCCTTGCAGAAGCAGATAGATGCTCCCACCAAGGCCAAAGTGAACCCCACGCTGCTGTCGCTGGCGATGTGGTGGTTCCGCTGGGGCGCAGTGGTGACGGTGCTAGCCGGGCTGGCCTTCTGGTCGCGGATTACGCTCCTGGACGCGCGCAACCACGGCTATAGTCCCGGCGGCGTCTTCGGCAGCTTCTTCCTGGTGTGGACGCTGGCCTTCGTCATCGAGCAAGGCGTGCTCATGGCCGGCAAGGGCGTGCTGAATCAAGGTGCGGTACTGGCGGTAATCTTCGTCGTTGTTCTCTCCGCTGCCGCCGTGATCTTCCTTGCGTGGAATTCGCAGGTGGAGAACAACCGCGTGCTCTCCATCGGCGTGGGCGGCGGGCTGGGATGGTTCATGCTGCTGAACGTCTGGGGCATCGTGTGGCGCGCCAACAAGCGTTTCATCGCCTGGACCCGCGAGACCGCGGCGGCCGGCCCCATGCCCGATAAGCTGGCGCGCATGATGCGGCAGTCCTTCATTGCCTCACGTGCCAACTTCTTTGTATCGTTCCCCCTGCTGTTCTTCATGGGCGCCGCCAGCCACTATCCGTTGTTCGGACGTTAGGGAAGTATTCAGTACTTGGTACTCAGTACTCAGAATGGGTGAGATGAATGCCGCCGTACCGAGTACCGAGTACCATTTGTGCTAGTGGACTCCGCCAAACTCCAGCACGGCATTGAGCTCTTCAACGCCGGCAGCTTCTTCGACGCGCACGAAGCGCTGGAAGACGTGTGGCGCGAGTTGCAGGGCGAGGAGAAGGAGTTCCTGCAGGCGGTGATCCAGGCGGCCGTCGGCCTGCACCACTATTCGACCGGAAACATCACCGGAGCGCGCTCGTTGCTGGGCCGCGCCAGCCGCAAGCTGGCGGGCTACCCCGGCGCCTGCTGCGGGATCGAGCTGGACGGCTTGCGAGTGTCACTCGAGCAATGGAACGCCTCGCTGGCTAGCGGCGAAGCGGCACCGCCGCTGCCACGCCTGACATCCAGTGCTACAATTTTGACCTCCGTGAAGGAAGCCGCCCTCAAAGCCTCCGCCGTTGGTGAAGTGCCGCTGCTCGATCTGCGGCGGCAATACGCGCAGATTCGCGGCGAGATCGAAGAGGCGCTCCGGCGCGTTGCCGAGTCGCAGCAGTTCATCTTGAGCAATGAGGTGTCGGCCTTCGAACGCGAAACCGCCGCCTACCTGGGCGCATCCTTCGTGGTGGGATGCGGTTCCGGCACCGACGCTTTGTGGCTGGCGCTGGTGGCCTCGGGAGTTGGCCCCGGAGACGAAGTCATTACCACCGCCTTCAGCTTCTTCTCCTCGACCTCTGCCATCGTGCGCGCGGGCGCGCGCCCAGTCCTGATGGACGTTGACCCGCGCACCCTCAATCTTGATCCGATGCTGGTCGAGCAGCGCGTCAGCCGTTCGCGCCCCGCGGGCCTGCGCGCGCTGCTTCCCGTGCACCTCTACGGCCAGTGCGCCGATATGGACGGCTTCCAGCGCATCGCCGCTGAGCACGAGCTGGCAGTGATCGAAGACGCTGCGCAAGCCTTGGGCGCATTGTGGCGCGGCCGGCGGGCCGGAACCCTGGGCACGGCCGCTGCGTTCAGTTTTTATCCCACCAAAAACCTGGGAGCTTTCGGGGACGCTGGTTGTGTCGCCACGGGCGATCCGCAGCGTGCCGACCGCGTGCGGCGCCTGCGCAATCTGGGTTCGCGCGAGCGCTACCTGCACGACGAGATGGGCGCCAACAGCCGTCTCGACGCTCTGCAAGCTGCGGTGCTGCGGGTAAAGCTACGGTACCTGGAGCGCTGGAATGCCAAGCGCCGCGAGCGCGCCGCCGAATACGACCGACTGTTCATGCATGCCGGACTGGTGGCGGGACGCTCCGCGTCGCTCGCTGCCGTGCGCCTGCTCGAGACCGCGCCCCAGGCCCACCATATCTTCCACCAGTACGTCATCCGCGCCGCTCGCCGCGACGAGTTGCGCCAGTTCCTCAAAACCCGCCGCATCGGCACCCAGGTGTACTATCCCCTGCCGCTGCATCTGCAGAAATGCTTTTCCTACCTGGGATACCGCGAGGGCGACTTGCCCGAATCGGAGCGTGCCGCCCGCGAGGTTCTGGCGCTGCCTATGTTCCCTGAGTTGACGGCTGACGAGCAGCGGTACGTGGTAGAGAGCATTGCGGAGTTCTATTCGTAGTACTCGGTACTCAGTACTCAGACCCTGACAGCCCGCACTCATTCCGCGGTGTCCTTTACCTCTCGGCAGATAAGGGAATAGTCAGCGACGACGGCGGCGTACCGGATGTGGCGCTGCCGGTTTTTCCGCACCGGGCGGGAGCACGCGGCGCACCATCACGCCGTTCAGCTTGTAAGTCCGGACTTCGACGTTGCCGGCATCATCCTTCACTCGCAGCACGAAAATCGGCAGCTTGCCTTCCTTGTCGAACTCCTGCTCTCCCACCCGGATGGGCAGTACGCCCTGCAGTTTGCGCTCGCGGTAGGCAGTTTCGTAGCGATGCTTTTTCACGTTCCAGGTGAAAACCCGGATCTGGTTGTAGTCGAAGGGCGCACCATCGCGCGGCTCATTAGCCGCCACCACGTACTGCGGAACTTGCTTGTTGAGATCGTCCACATGATTGAGCACGAAGAAGGCGACGATACGCTGCCCTTCCGCGTACTGCCCGATCTCGATGGGCACATCCACGTCCACCATCCGCGCCAGCACCCATCCCACCCGCGCCGGCTCGGTGCTGCCCGGAGGCCGGGCTACGCGCACCAGCCACCAGTCTTCCATCGGCTTGGCAGATGCTTCCTCTTTCTGCTTGGCCTTCCTGGCCACCACCGGCCGGGGCTGCGCCCCGCCCAGGGGCCCCGGCTTCTCCGAGGTAGCGCGCGCCAGCAGTTCGAGTTTTGTCCCCTCTTTCAACTGGTAGAGGTGTTCGCCTTCGCGATCAGGAGTAACGTGCAGATTGGTGGCGAAGCGCGTGATACCGGGAGCCTGCACCAGATCGGCGGCGTGCTCGGCAGCCAGCTTCTGGAACTGCTCGTAGACCTCCGGACCGGCGAGATAGCGTTGTTCGATCCAGCCGATCTCGTTGGCCTGGTTGCGCACGCGAACGAAGCGCCGGTATTTTTCCAGCACCTCCACGCGATCGCCGTTCTGCACCTTCCCCACCTTCTTGTAGACGGTGGCGACTTGGTCGCGCAGGAAGGCCTCCTGCACCGAGACGTAGGCATACTCTTTGGGCGTGCCGATCTTCTGGCCGCAGCCCGCTGCCAGCAACCCCAGCAGGAGGCATGTCGTTATCCAATGCTTGCGTGGTGGTCGGAAACGGATCACCGGGTACAAAACAATATAACCCAGCCGAGACGCTGCTGGCTCTGGGCTGGGTCAGGCCTCGAAAAAGAAGGCGGCGCCAAGGGCGCCGCCTTTTGCTCAGCCACTAGAAGTGGAACCCGATCTGTGCGGTGACGGCACGCGGCGTGACGTAGTGCGTGCCGCTGAAGGTGGAAAGGAAGTTGTAGAGCGCGGTCTTGTTGGTCAGGTTGATGATGGTTACCTGGGCGCTCCACTTGTACTTGTCGCCATGGAAGATGTTGTCCTCTCCTATAGCGACGTCGAAGAGGCTGCGTGGTGCGACGCGCGGCGGATTGTGGTCGTCATCCTCCGTCCCGGGCGCGGGTATTTGCAAGAGAGTGGACCCATACTGCGACGCCGGACACAGGTTCAATCCCAGGCCGGAACTTATGGGTGTCGTAGGCGTGGCGTGAACTGGGCCGCAAAACAGCCCGGCCTGGAATTGCTGGTCGGGGCTGATGATGGAGGCGTCCACCACGGTGTCGCTGCCCAGCGGCCCATTGGCGCAGTTGCCTCCCGCACAGGGGACCGAACCGGCCACAAGCCCGCTATCGTATCGCCAATTGAATCCGACCCAGGGCCCCTTCCCCCATGGCTGATACTGCAAGTGCGTCGTTTGATTGAATTTTTCGTCGTGGTCGATACGGAACGGCCCCACGGCGGAGGGAACGGCGCCCACGCCGCCAATCTGAGGAGTGAAGAAGCGCGCGGCGACGCTCGACATCACCACCAGCGCGGTGAAGCCGTGGAAGTTCGGCACACTGGCGCGGAGAGCCCACCCCGGAATCTTGGAGTTGTTCCACTCGATGGGAAAGGTGACAGGGGTCGCGCCCAACACGCTGAAATCGTAGGCATTGTGCGTGTACTTCCAGATGTATTCGGCGGAGACGACAAGGTATTTCCCCGCCGCCTGCTCAACTCCAGCGTGGAATTCATTGCGGAAGCCGGGAGCCAGAGGCGTAGGGGAACTGGACTGCACAGGCGGTATGGCGCCGGACCCGCAGCCTTCACCGGCAACGAAGAAGAGCGTGCCCACTACCGGATTCCCGCACCCCACGCTGGAGAGCACCAAGTTTTCATTGAAGGGGGTCTCGAGGGTCCGCGCATAGGACACACGAAGCACGGTGTTGCTGGGCTTGATGTTGTAGGCGATGCCCAGACGAGGCTCCGCCTGACGCGCTGTGGTTAACCCGTTATACAAATCTCCGCGAATTCCCAGGTTCAAGGACCACGGCCCCTTGGTGATGGCATCCTGAACGTAAAGCGCGAGTTCCTTCACGTCCGTGCGGCCATGAAAGGTGTACAGCCCTCCGCCCTGCGTCAGATCGTAGGGAAGCAAGACCGCGCACTGCGGCAGAGCGGCATCGGGACAGCCGAACGACGGAAGGAACGTTGGATCGACGATCCCAAAGCTGTCATTTTCCCTGAGGAACGTCTGCTCATATACCGCGCCCGCCTTGATGTTGTGGATACCCTTCACGTAAGACAGGCTGGTGCGAAGGCCAGCGTTGGTGAGGGTTCGATCCTGGGCAAGCGTCTCCTGCTGAAGGTTCGAAGGGCCCAGGTCGGCGAAGGGGTTGGCGCTGGGGTAGTAATTGTAGCCGTCATGGCGAACGTAAGCGCCGAGCGTGAACACGGTGTTGGCGTTGATGAGCCGCGTCCATGAGGGTGCGATGTTGAAGGTCTTGATTTGTGAACGCTGGTCGGTGGGGCCGACGACATTGCCGTTGGGATCCAGTCCTCCATTGTCAACTACGACCCCGTTCCAGGGGCTCGCGGTTTGCGCATCGAACGAATTCGGAGTCTGGAACCAGGAGCGGGTGAATCCCAGGTTGACGTGCAGGGAATCCGCGCCGGAGAACTGATAGTCCACCCGGTCGAACACATTTTCTTCGTTGCCTTTGTCGTGCATCACGATGAACTCCGGCGGATCAAGGAAACGTCCGCTATTCAGTCCGTTCACCGCGATGAAGTTGCCCCACTTCTGGCCCCCGTAACCGAGGTTGAAATCGACGTTGGAGGTACCAAAGCTCCCATAGGAAGCCGTGACCCCTCCCTTGGGCGTGGTCAGGCCCTGGCCGGAGCGGGTGGTGACGTTGATCACCACGCTGGTCTTGTCGCCGTACTCGGCGGGTGGCGCGCCGGCGAGAACCTCCATCGATTCGACCGAATCGAGCGGGATCTGGTTGGAAAAGACCTTGCTCTGCTGGTCGGTGATGGGCTGGCCATCCACCGAAAAGGAGTTCTCGGCGTGGTCCCCTAGTCCGTGGAACAAGCCATTAGAATCGGCGGCGATTCCCGGTGTCGCCAGCGTGACCAGCGAACTCACGGACGAAGACGGGCTCTCCAGAGGCAGCTTGTCGAACAAGCCGCGATCCACGTCGGTGTGAAACGTCGGAGTGTTCTCCAACAAGTCCTCGGCGTTGGCCTCCACGGTAACCGAGGTGCTGGCGCCGGCCACCGCCAGTGTGGCTTTGAAGCTTAGAGGCACAATGGAGCGGACTTCAACGTCCTGGACGTAGGCAGCAAATCCCTTCGCCACGACGGTGAGGTGATAGGGATTGTACGGGACATTGGTAAAGCTGAAAGCGCCCGAAGCATTTGTGAGAGTAGATCGGGCAAAGCCACTGACAGGGTTTTGGATCTCGACCGTTGCTTTGGGGACTGCCGCCCCCGAAGGATCCAGCACTGTACCGTCGATCTCCCCCGAGGTCCCGCTG
>Ga0335081_10006295_pt1 | contig 18880 bp, 19 predicted proteins | sample Lox_Sample_35_FD_206713 | JGI IMG/M metagenome (GOLD analysis project Ga0335081, IMG submission 206713) | Soil microbial communities from Loxahatchee National Wildlife Refuge, Florida, United States - Lox_Sample_3.5 | ecosystem: Environmental > Terrestrial > Soil > Wetlands | place: USA...
GTTCCCTCGCGCTGATCTGCGCGGCACCGGTCATGTTGCTGGTCGCGCTCGCCATCAAGCTCGACAGCAAAGGTCCGGTCCTGTTCAAGCAGCGCCGTTACGGGTTCAACAACGAGCTCATCGAGGTCTACAAATTCCGCTCGATGTATGCCGAGCAGACCGACGCAACGGCGCAAAAACTCGTCACCAAGGACGATCCTCGCGTCACCCGGGTCGGCCGCTTCATCCGCAAGACCAGCCTCGACGAACTGCCGCAGCTCCTCAATGTCGTTTTCGCCGGCAACCTGTCGCTGGTCGGTCCACGCCCACACGCTGTGCACGCCAAGGCCGCCGACCGCATCTATGACGAGGCGGTGGACGGCTATTTCGCACGTCACCGCGTAAAGCCCGGCATCACCGGCTGGGCGCAGATCAACGGCTGGCGCGGCGAGACCGACAGCCAGGAAAAGATCCAGCGCCGTGTCGAGCACGATCTCTATTACATTGAGAATTGGTCGATCCTGTTCGACATGTACATTCTGGCGTGCACGCCATTCGCGCTCCTGCGCACGGAGAGTGCGTATTGAGCGCCGCGCACTACACGGCGGAAGCCGCGTTTGACCGCAGCGGCTCATCGGTGCTGGCGCAGCGGCTGCTCAACGTCACGCTGTTCGTCACCATTGCGTTCAGCTCGATCGCCTTTATCGAGCCATCGCCGCACGACGCGCTCATGTTCGTGCTGCTGGCGATGTGCGTTGCCGCGCGCGTGCCGTTCGACCGCAAGCTCCTGCCATTGCTGATCCTGACCATTGTCTGGCTGCTGGGCGGGCTCATGTCCCTAGTGCAGGTCGGCGACCAGCAGAACACCATCCAATACGCCGGTACCTCGGTCTATCTGGGCACGGCCGGCATCATGTTCGCTTGCCTGTTCTGCGAAGGCGATCTGACGCGGCTTGGCATCTTGCGCCGCTCCTACCTTTTTGCCGCGCTGCTGGCGACGTTCGCCGGTTACCTGGGATTTTTCCATTTAGTACCCGGCTACCAACACTTTCTCGACAACGAGCGCGTCAGCGCAACCTTCAAGGATCCCAACGTCTACGGGCCGTTTCTGATCTTTCCGCTGCTGCTGCTGATCGTTGGCTTCATGACGCGCGGCATCCGCATCGGCGGCCTCATTATCGTCGCGCTGCTGCTCGGCGGCCTGTTTCTGAGCTTCTCGCGCGGCGCCTGGCTGCACTTTGCCCTGTCGCTCATCGTAGCGGTGGCGCTGCTGTTTGCAGTGAGCCCCGATCGACGCATGCGCAACCGGATCGTGCTGCTCACCGTCGGCGCCGGCATCGTCGTCGTGCTGCTGGTGATCGCGCTCACCTCGATTGAGTCCGTGCGGGGCGTGTTCCTGGTCCGCGCCCAGGCGATCCAGCCCTACGACATCGGACCGGGCGGCCGGTTCTGGTTTCAACAACTCGCACTGACGCAGATTCTGGAGCACCCAAACGGCCTTGGACCGTTCGAATTCGCCCGCATCTTCGGCGGCCAGCAGCACGACGTCTACATGCAGGGCTTTCTGGTCTATGGCTGGCTCGGCGGCGCCGCCTATATGACGCTCGTCCTGGTGACGCTGGTGATCGGTGTTCGGGCGGTGCTGATCTCCACGCCCTGGCAATATTATCTGGTCGCGGCCTATGCGGCCTTTGTCGGCGAAGTGGCCGAGGGATTCGTGGTCGACACCGACCACTGGCGGCATTTCTTTTTGCTGCTCGGCCTCGTCTGGGGACTGACCGTCGCCACCATCAATTCGCACCGCCGCCGCGATTATGCCGTTGGCGTCGAAACGAACAGGGTCCCTCTGGCCGTTGCGCCGTGACTTCACTGCGGCAGCGAGCGGTTGCGTGAGGTAACGCATGCACATTCTGATCAATGATTTCATCGGCGGCGCGCTCGATCGCGGCATTCCACTCTATGTGCGCAATCTCATCGAGGGCCTGCGCGGAGAGGGACTGCGCGTCAGTGTCGTGCGCGCACCACCCTTCTGCCGGAAGCTCCCCCGCAGCATGCTCTATATGATCGCGGTTCTGGTCGAACAGACGCTGCTGCCGCTGATCGGCGCTGTGCTGCGGGCGGACCTTACGATTTATCCGTACAATTCCGTCGCCGTCATTGATCTTTTGACCAGGCGCGGCCGCATCGTCGTGCACGATCTCGAGCAGCTCAACCGGCCGCAGTCCTTTTCCAAGCTCTATTATCTGTTCTGCTATCGGGCGGTGAAATGGCTCAACGCACCGATATTCACGATCTCTGAGATCACGCGGCAGCGTCTCACGCAAAGCGGCCTGTTCGGCAGCGGACCGGTCACGCTCTTGCCCAATACGTTTTACGCGTTCGAACGCCTCGCCGCCGTGGAGACGCCCCAGCGCAGCGCCTCGATCCTGCTGTGCACGGGCTCAACGGCGAACAAGGACATCGAAACGGTCGTAGCCGAATACCTGCCGAACGTTCTGGCGCAGGGCCATCGCGTTTCCATCCTCGGGCTGCACAAGGCGAGCGACATGGCGAATCTTCAGCCTGTTGCCGCATTCATGGCATCGGGCCAATTGCACGTATGCGGGCGTCTGTCCGACGAGGAGGTCGCGCGTGCTTATCGTTTGCACACCGTCGTGTGGGTGCATTCGCTGCGTGAGGGCTTTGGCCGCTGCGTGGTCGAGGGCCGCCTCGCCGGCGCCCGCGTGCTCGCGACGGACATCGCTGAGTTCGCTGAACTGCGCGACGGCGACGTCTATCTTTACAACAATCCGGCCAGATTTTTCGCAGAGCTCGATCGCCTCGTCCACATGACGGGAGCCGCAGCGCCCTATACCGGCTATCCGTATCGTGAGCTGTTGCGCCGCGCGATCGAGGGCGCGATGCGCGCTAAACCAGCCCAAGGCGCAGCGCAATCGCCGCAAGCCATATGAGCCCGGTGAAGCACAGCGCGCAGAACACCGCCGCAGAGCCGAAATCCTTGACGCGGCGAATTTCGACGTGCCAATCGCGCGTTATGTGATCGGCCAGTTTTTCGACCGACGTATTCAAAAGCTCGACGGCGAGCACGGCGAGCAGCGAGCCGATCATCGCCACATACCAGCCGACGCCCGGCGCAAGGAAGAGGCCGAGCGGCACAGCGATCACGAGAAGGATGGCCTCCTCACGGACGGCCGCCTCGTGCATCAGGCAATAGCCGAAGCCACGCAGCGTATTGAGGAAGGCGCTGTAAAGCCGCTTCACGTTAGATTCCGGGTCGGGAGGGCCGGGAGGAAACGAATCACCTTACGTTGTCATGCGCCCACCGGCGAGCGCCTTTGCGCCTCATGATTAGCGCTATTGTGACAATCGAGAGCTCAACGGGGCCCTCGGATCGGCCCCGGCCTCGTCGGCCCTCTGACCCGATTCGGCCTCAGGATTTGCCTGGACGTGCCGCCCGGTACGCATTAGCTATCGGGCCTGTTACCGGTTTCGGAGCGTAGCGCAGCCCGGTTAGCGCACCAGTCTGGGGGACTGGGGGTCCCGAGTTCAAATCTCGGCGCTCCGACCACCTCCACTCCGGGGCGACGAATTAACCCCGATCGGCGTCGGCCAATTCCTTGTCTTGGTCCTGGCTGCGTTGCATCGCTTCGCGCTTGTCTGCGGCCTTGTCCCAGCCTTCGGCCATCAGCTCCAGAGCACGCTTGTCGGCTGGTTCGCTCAGTGCCGCCGCAAGTCGTCTGCTTTGTCGCGCAAAACGCCTGTAGTCTGTCGCTGATCGCATAGCTTTTCCCCCGCCGCGTAACGCGTCGTGCAGCAAATCGAACTAAGCTTTGCGAATAACCCCGTCCCGGAACGAAGAGTCACCGGACACTGTGGCAACTCAATGTCCGCTCGGTGTCATGGGGACTTTGTCAAAACTTTTTCAACGACGGCGCTTCGCGCAACGTCGGATCGCCATTGCGTGCATTTCAAGCTCACGCAATATCTTCGCCGGACCCGCGTGCCACCTCCCTTCCGGAGGTTGCGTTACACGCGGCCCTTTGAGCTGGGCGCGAGCTTCAGATCGCGGCGGCTACTGACGGCGATCGCAACAGGGACGAACCGCGTGTCGCTGCTTGGGCTCACTGGCCCATCTGCATTGCGCAGCGCTGCTTCCAACCGCAGCATGAAGATCTCCGCCAGCATTGACCCGCTCCGTGTCCGGCACGCTTTGCGAGTGTGACGCAAAGGATGCGCAAGGTTCATGATTGAACCAGCATAAGTGTGGCGTGGTCATGCCGTCAGTGATTGGCGTCACAGTCGATTTGTCCGCACTGCCCATTGCCAACCTCACTCCCCGATGTAACGTGCACCACTGCCTCCACATCGCGCAATTACCACAATGACTGATATCGACCCGCTATCGCCCGCCGGCGCCTACGATCCGGCGGCCCATCGCATGTTAAGCTTTCACGACGCCATCACGCGGTTTGCCGCGGGCGCAGACACGCCGCGCGCTTACCTCGAGCGCTGCATCGATCGCATCGAGGCGCTCGAACCGGCGGTCATGGCATTCGCCTTCCTCAATTTGCAGCGGGCGCGTGAGGCCGCCGATCAAGCAGGCGCGCGTTACAGAGCTGGCCGGCCGCTCGGGCCGGTTGACGGCATGCCGGTCGGCATCAAGGACCTGATCGAGACCTATGATATGCCGACCGAGTTTGGCAGCGACCTGTTCCGCGGCTATCAACCGATGACGGATGCCGCCACGGTGCAGGCCTTGCGTCAGGGCGGCGCAGTTCTGGTCGGCAAAACCGTCACTGTCTGCTTCGGCGGCGGCGACCCGGCACGCACGCGCAACCCTTTCGATACGCGCCGCACGCCGGGCGGGTCGTCAAGCGGCACCGCCGCTGCAGTCGCTTCGCGCATGCTGCCGGGTGCGCTCGGCACCCACGCGCGCGGCTCAACCATCCGCCCGGCGAGTTTTTGCGGCGCCTATGCGCTCAAGCCCACCTTCGGCGCCATCAACCGGCAGGGCTCCTTCTCCATGGCCTACAGCATGGACCATGTCGGCGTATTTGCCGGGACGCTGTCCGACATGTGGCGAACGGCGCGTTACATCGCCGGGCAGGCTGGCGGCGATCCGTCATATCCCGGCCTGTATGGCGGCGAGGCACCCCCTGCCCCGCGCAAGCCGGCGCGTCTCATCCGCCTCGATACCGCGGGTTGGCCCGTCGCCGAACCGGCGGCGAAAGACCAATTCGAACGCTTCCTCGCGCGGGTGAGCGAGGCCGGCGTCGAGATCGTAACCCGCCGCGACGATCCGGCCATCGAGGCTTACGAGATCGCGCACACACGCACACCGGCGCTGTGGGCCAGCCTCTACCGCTACGAAATGCACTGGCCGATGCTGCAATACCGCGACCGGTTTGCTGACAAGATGCCGCCGCGCCTGCTCAAAGGCATCGAGGACGGCGCGCACATGACGCTGGAGACGTATCGCGCCGCTCTCATCGAACGCGAAAGCTTCCGCGCCATGCATGAAGAATTGGCGCGGCGCGCCGACGGCTTCATCACGCTGTCGTCGCCTGGCCCCGCTCCGATCGGCATGGACCAGGGTAGCGCGATCTTCAACGAGGCCTCCTCGATCCTGGGCGCGCCGGCGATCAACTTGCCGCTGCTTGCGGTCGATCGGGCGCCGCTCGGCGTTCAGCTGCTTGGCGGCTGGCACGGCGACGAGCGGCTCACCGCCGTGGCACGTTGGGTCGCTGAGACGCATTTCGGCAACCCCGCGTAGCAACTGCTGCGGCCGTCCGACGCTAGCGCGTCCGGCCGATTGGCGCTAACATTTTTGTTTCCGGGCACGCGGGGGAAATGTCATGCGTCTGCTGATCGGTCTATTGGCGGTTCTGTTGATAAGCGTGTCGATGGGCGGTACGGCAAGCGCCGCGCCACAAGGCAAGCGCGTCGTCGTACTGGCGACCTCCAACACCAATCCGTATATCGGCGCGTGGACTTCGACCTTCACCAAGTTCGCCGCGCAGGCGGGCATGAAAGTCACCAATCTGTCGGCCAACTATGATGCCGCGGTGCAGTCGCAGCAGATCGATGATGCGATCGCGCAGAAATTCGACTTGATCGTCATCTGTTACGTCAACGACCAGGCGATCGTACCGGCGCTCACGCGCGCCAAGGCCGCCGGCATTTCCGTCGTGCTCTACGCTACGCCGATGAAGAAGGAGCAGGAGGCGCTCTGGACGTCCTATATCGGCACCGAAAACGCCGACCTTGGCCGTCTTGCCGGAGAGGAAATGGTCAAGGGTCTGGCTGCCGAAGGCAAGACCAAGGCGAAGGTGGTCGCGGTGACCGGCCTCGCGCAGCAGACCAACGTCATGGCGCGCATGGCGGCGTTCAAGGCCGCGCTGGCCCAGCATCCAGGCTACGACCTCGTCGACAGCCAGGACGGCAAATGGAACACCGCGGTATCGGAAAAAGTCACCGGCGAACTGCTTGTGCGCTTCGCCGGCCAGGGCGGTGTCGACGGCATCTTCGCTATGGCGGACAATCAGGCGACCGGCGCCATTAACGCCGTCGAGTCGGCGGGCCTTACCCTTGGCGTGGCCAAGAAGGGCATCGTGGTCGTCGCCAGCAACTGCATGAAGGACGGCATCGTCCATATCAGGTCAGGCCAACAATACGGCACGGCCACGCAAATTCCGACCGAGGAAGCCGAGTACGCTGCGAAGAAAGTCGCTGCCTATTTCAACGGCGGACAGCTGAAGAAATACGACATCATTCCGGTCTACGGGATCACCAAAGACAACGTCGACAAGTTCGCCGCAGGCTGCTCGTACTAAGAACCTGATGTCTGTCCTCGCCGTTGCCGGTGTCACCAAGCGATTTGGACCGAACGCGGTTCTCAAAAACGTGAGCCTCGCGCTTGGCGCGGGGGAAGTCCGCGCCATCTGCGGCGAAAATGGCGCCGGCAAAAGCACCCTGGTCAAGATCATGACCGGGCTTTACGCGCCCGACGAAGGCGCCGTCAGCGTTGACGGCAAGGCGCTCACGATCGAAAGCCCGCAGCACGCGCAGCAGCTCGGTATCGCGCTTGTGGCGCAGGAGTTGAGCCTGCCCCCTGCTCTCTCGGTGCTGGACAATATCTGGCTCGGCAATCGCGAAGTGCCGCTGTTTCATCGCCGCGCAGCGCTACGCCGGCGGGCACGCGCGACGCTCGACAAGCTCGGTCTCGCCGACCTCGCCCTCGACACGCCGGTCTCGGCGCTCAGCATCGGGCGGCGTCAACTTGTCGAGATTGCCCGCATGCTCACGCGCGAGGCGCGCGTCTTCATTCTCGACGAGCCTACCGCGACGCTATCGGACGTGGAGATCGAGCGCATCTTCGCGGCGCTGCGCACGCTCAAGGCCGAAGGCAAATCGGTGATCTACATTACCCACCGGCTCGGCGAGGTTTTCGACATCTGCGACACGGTGTCGGTGCTGCGCAACGGCGAATTGATCGGCACGCGCCCGACGTCCGAGATCGACCGCGGTACGCTGATGCAGATGATGCTGGGACGCAGCATGAGCGAGATGTATCCGCGCTGGGAGGACAAGTCGGACGGTGCCATGCTCCGCGTCAAGCGATTGCGCGTGCCGCCGCTGGTGCATGATTTCGATCTCGTTGCCGCGCGCGGCACGGTGACCTGTCTGGCCGGTCAGATCGGCTCCGGCGCCATCACTGTGCTGCGGGCGCTCGCAGGCCTTATTGCGGGCGCGACCGGCGAGGTCAGCGTCCAGGGCACCCCGATGCGTCTGCGCTCAGTGACAAAGGCGCAAGCCGTCAATGTGCAGTTCATTTCCGAAGACCGTGCCGGCGAGGGTCTGTTTCTGCGCCTGAACGCCGGTCAAAATCTCATCGCGACCAAGCTGCGTGAACATTGCCGCTTCGGTATTTTGCTGCGGGGCAAGCTGCGTAGCGTGGCCGCAGGGCTTGCCGCAGCGGTGGGCGTCGATCGGACCCGCCTGCGCTCACCGGCCGACGAGTTAAGCGGCGGCAATCAGCAGAAACTTGCCTTCGGGCGCTGGATCGGCAGCGACCGGCCGGGCGTGCTCCTGATGAACGAGCCGACACGCGGCGTCGATGTCGGCGCGCGTGCCGAAATCTATCGCCTGATCCGCCAGTTCTGCGATCAGGGCTATTGCATCGTCATGGCATCGTCCGACATCGAGGAAGTCCTGGGCATGGCCGACGTTGTCGTCAGCATGTATCGCGGCCGGCAGGTGGCAAGGTACCGGCGCGGCGAGGTCGATATGCAGCGCCTGCTCGCGGACATCACTCATCCGGTGGCGGCGGCATGAGCGAACTCGCGGCACCCCGCCGCCGGGTGCGCCGCTTGTTCGGCGCGCGCCAGCTTGGGCTCATCATCCGCATCGTGGCTGGCGCGGCCATCGCGGTTTTCGCGCTGTCTACGCCCGGGTTCCTGACGCCACTGAGCGTCAACGCGCTGCTCACGGCAATTTCGTTCGTCGGCTGCGTCGCCGTCGGCATGACGTTCATTACGCTGACCGGCAACATCATGTCGCTTGCGCTCGGCGCTACGGTTTCCGCGTCAGCATTGATTTTTCTCGCGAGCCTGTCACTCGGCGTGGCGCCAGCTTTCCTGATTGCAGCACTGTTCGGCACCGTCATTACGGCCGCGCAAGGCTTCCTTGTGGGCTATTTCCGCGCGAACCCGATTCTGGTGAGCATCGCAGCACTGTCGCTGCTGCTTGGCGCCGCCGCGTTCGCTACCGGCGGACATCGTATCTATCCAGGCGGCGCCGGCATCGAGTTCTTCAAGGGACGGATGGGCGCCGTTCCGGTCAACGCGATGTTCTTCTTCGCCACGGTCATCGTCGGCCAATTTGTCATATCGTGGACCCGGATGGGCCGCCTGATGACGATGGTCGGCAGCAATGCCCGCGCCGCGATCGCCGCTGGGATCGATATCACCGCGACGGTTACAGTCGCCTACGCCATGGCCGGCGCCTGTGCGGCGATCGGCGGCGTGCTGCTGGCGGCGCGATACGGCTCGGGCGACATGGAGTTGGGCGCCGGCTACGACTACTCGGCGATCGCCGCCGTTCTGGTCGGCGGCACAGGAATTTCCGGCGGTTCCGGCTCGGCCTGGAGGACGCTCATTGGCGTCATCGTTATCGCCGTCATCGAAGTCGTGCTGCTGCTGCGCGGTTTCAGCGAACAGCTCCAATATTTGATCACGGGATTGATCGTGCTCAGCGTCATCATGCTACACACGCTCGGCGAGAGGCGGCAGGGATGAAGCAAAGCGCGCTCCTGCTGCTGGCGCCCGCCGTGCGGCCATTTACTATCATGATCGGCACCATCGTCGCGCTCGGGCTGATCGACCGCGGCAGCGGCTATTTCTTCAGCGTCGGCACGATTTTCAGCGTGATGCAGTTGTTCGCCACGCTTGGCCTCGTGGCGCTCGGCTTGGGGCTGTCGATGCTGGTGCGCGAATTCGACCTTTCGGTCGCCGGCATGATGAGTTTGGGAGGGTGTATCGCGGTGTTGACCGGCGGCACCAGCCCATGGCTCGGCGCCTGCCTCGGCGTCGGAGCGGGTGTGATCAGCGGCCTCCTTCAGGGCCTGATTATGACACGGCTGGGATTGAGTTCGGTCGGCGTCACCTTGGGTGGCCTGTTGACCTTGCAGGGACTCACCTACGTGCTGACCGGCAATCAGACCATAAGCTATCCCAACATGGCGGTCGCGCTCGGGCTCAATGCGCCGATTGCGCATCTGTTGTCGGTGCGCAGCGCCGCAGCGCTCGCAGTGTTCGCAGTCGCCACACTCGTTATGACGTTCACGCATGTCGGGCGCGACATCATCGCCACAGGCAGCGACCGGCGCGCGAGCCGTATTGCCGGGCTCAATACCGATCGCATTATGATCGGCGTGTTCGCCGCATCGGGCGCGGCTTCAGCGCTCGCGGGCGTTCTGCTGAGCTACAGCCTCGGCGCCGCATCGCCTGCCGGACTCTCGGACGTGCTCGCGCCTGCGGCCGCGGCCGCCATCGTCGGCGGCGTATCGGTTGTCGGCGGGCGCGGCAACGCACCGGGCATCGCCGCTGGGGTCCTTACTCTCTGCATCCTGCGCTCGGGCCTGAGCGCGATTGGCGTGCCTCCCTTTGTCCACGATCTCGTGACCGGCGGCATCCTCCTTGTCATCGCCGTGCTCGACGCACCGGACCTCGCGCGCCACATCACCGCATGGCGTTTCGCCCGCGCTGAACGACGCGCTCACACATATTCTAGGGAATCTCGGGATGCCGCAGCCACCTGACGCGCCGCCTTCATCCTATCCTTTCGTACCGCTGCCGGATCGGCCGCCACTGAAATTTCCAGGTGGCGCGCGCGTCGCGCTGATTTTTACGATCAATATCGAATACTGGGAGCCGTTTCGGCCAGGCCAGAAGGAGCCGCTGTTTCCCGGCGGCCCGGCGACGATTCCGCACTCTCTGCCGGGCGATGTGCTCGACACCGCGAACTGGTCCTGGCGCGAATATGGTCAGCGCGTCGGCATCTGGCGCCTCATGGACGCGTTCGACGCAGCACACGTCGCGCCGTCCTGCACCTGCAACGGCGCGATCCTCGTGGAGCGGCGGCGCATTGTCGACGCGGTGAAGGAGCGCGGTTGGGAGCTGGTGCCGCACAATTGGGCGCAGACCGATCTGCTCGCCTTCTACGCTCACGAACCGGAAAAAGAACGCGCGCTGATCCGGCGCACGCTTGACACCTACGCCGACGTGGTCGGCAAGCCGGCCAAGGCGTGGCTGTCGTCGGCCATCCGCGGCACGCTGCATACGCCGGCCTTTCTGAAGGAATTCGGCCTCATCGCCTACTGCGACTATCTCAACGACGATCAGCCCTACTTGATCGATACCATCCACGGACCGATCGTCTGTGTTCCCTATTCAAACGACATCAACGACTTCAACATGTTCGCGCGCGGCGGCCTGTCGACGCGCGACGGCATCGACATGCTGCGGCAGTGTTTCGATCAGCTCTACGCCGAAGGCGCGGCCACAGGCCGCATCATGAATGTCGGGCTGCACCCGCATGTTGCTGGCCAGCCGCATCGCGTCGCGGCGTTGCGCGAATTCATCGCTTACGTACAGAGCAAGCCGCGCGTCTGGTATCCGACCCGCGAAGAGATAGCCACCTGGTACTTGGCGCAAACTCAGCGGGACGCCGGGCGGTAGGCCGGCCTACGCCGACGCGTCCGGATTTGAGCCGATTCGCTCGGCGGCATCCGACCCCGCCAACGCAGCCTCCAGCAGCCGGTTGCATGCGACGAGCTCGTCGAGGGCAACACGCAGCTTACGTCGCTCGTCGCTGCTGATCCCCGCCGGTCTTACCGGAGCCGCGGCAGGCCCCGCAGTCAATACGGGCTCGCGCCGATCTGCGGAGCGATCCTGTGCCGCGGATTCGACCGACCGCTGCGCAGCTACGGCAAAGACCGACAGGTCCGGCTCTGATCGTGCAGGCGCGGCGGCCTCCGCTACATCGTCCTCGTCGTCTTCAACGTCGACGGGCGGCAACTCGGCCCCGGTGCGCCAGATCGACTGCACAAAGGCTGCGCCCTGCTCACGCAGGATGCGCTGTACGCCGCGGATGGTGTAGCCCTCACCGTACAGCAAGTGGCGTACGCCGCGCAGCAGATCGACGTCTTCGGGGCGGTAAAATCGTCGGCCGCCGCCCCGTTTCATTGGCCGAATCTGTGTGAACCGGCTTTCCCAAAACCGCAGCACATGCTGCGGCACGTCGATTTCGTCGGCAACCTCGCTAATGGTGCGGAATGCCCCTGGCGCCTTGTCCATTTGCGTATCCTCGCAAAAATGCGCGCGCTACCGCCGTTACGGCGATCCTTGCGCGTCCGCATCGGAATTAATCCGCTGCTTGAGAATCGCAGACGGCTTGAACACCATCACGCGCCGCGGTGAAATCGGTACTTCCTTACCGGTCTTCGGATTCCGCCCGATACGCTGACCCTTCTTGCGGACCACAAACGAACCGAATGACGATAGCTTGACCGTCTCCCCGCGCTCCAGGCAGTCGGTAATTTCCTTGAGTACCAGCTCTACGAGTGCAGCGGACTCGCTGCGCGAGAGGCCAACCTTTTGATAGACCGCCTCACACAGATCCGCACGCGTGATCGTCTTACCCGCCATGGCCAGCCCCGCCTAGCACGGCCCCGAGTCACCCCAGCGACCCATATCGTGCTGAATTATCTACGATATTAACTTGTCGGGACAGGGTCAACGGGCTTTGCGGCCCTACCAGCGAACCAGTGCCGCACCCCAGGTGAAGCCGCCCCCCATTGCTTCCAGCAGCAACAGGTCACCGCGCTTAATACGCCGCTCGGCCAGCGCATCCGCCATCGCCAGAGGAATGGAGGCGGCCGAAGTGTTGCCGTGCCGGTCAACCGTGGTCACGATCTTTGCGGGGTCGATACCGAGCTTGTGCGCTGAGCCGTCGATGATGCGCTTATTGGCCTGGTGCGGGATGAACCAATCGATATCGTCGGCGGTATAGCCCGTTGCCTTGAACGCGTCCTCGACCACGTCGGTGATCATCGCCACAGCGTGGCGGAACACTTCGCGCCCTTCCATGCGCAGATGCCCGACAGTGCCGGTCGATGACGGCCCACCGTCGACATAGAGCTTCGACTTGTGCCGGCCGTCCGAACGCAGATGGACTGTGAGAATCCCACGGGCTTCACGCGTGTCCGGCTGGTCTTGCGCATCGAGCACTACGGCGCCGGCGCCGTCGCCAAACAGCACGCAGGTCGAGCGATCGGTCCAATCGAGAATGCGCGAAAACGTCTCGGCGCCGATTACCAGCGCCCGCGAAAACCCGCCGGCTTTGAGCAGCGCATCCGCGGTCGCGAGGGCATAGACGAAGCCCGAGCAAACCGCCTGCAGATCGAAGGCGGCCCCGCGGGTGATGCCGAGTTCTGCCTGCACCGAGACTGCGCTCGCGGGGAATGTATTGTCAGGCGTCGAGGTGGCCAGCACGATCAGGTCGATGGATTGCGCGTCAACGTGGGCGTGCGCGAGTGCGGAACGCGCCGCTTGCGCGGCCATCTGTGAGGTTAATTCGCCCGGCGCGGCAATGCGGCGCTCGTGGATGCCGGTGCGCTGCACGATCCATTCGTCCGAAGTATCCACCGTGCGCGCCAAGTCGTCGTTAGTCAGGACCTGACTCGGCAGGTAGGAACCACAGCCGAGAATTACCGAACGGCGAACGCTCACGAGGCCGCTCCGCCAATAACGCGCCGCTGGGCGCTGTGATGACGCCCGATCGCCGTGGTAATCTTGCCCAACAGACCTTCCCGGACCACGCCGTATCCCACCTCAACCGCCGCCGAGAAGCCTTGGGCGTCGGTGCGTCCATGGCTTTTAATGACGATGCCGTTGAGGCCGAGAAAAACACCGCCATTGGAACGGCGCGGATCGATGCGCTCCTTCAACTCCGCAAACGCAGAGCGTGCGAACAGGTAGCCGATCCGCGAACGAAGCGAGCGGCCCATCGCGTCCTTAATGTACTCGGCCATCTGCCGCGCCGTGCCTTCCGCGGATTTGAGTGCGATGTTGCCGGCAAAGCCCTCCGTGACCACGACATCGACTTTGCCGCGACCGATATCGTCGCCCTCGACAAAGCCTAGATACTCGAGGTCCGGCAGCTTCTCCTCGCGCAGGATGCGGCCGGCCTCGCGCACCGGCTCGAGCCCCTTCACTTCCTCTACGCCAATATTGAGCAGTCCTACGGTCGGGTGCGGAATTCCAAACAAGATGCGCGCGGTGGCGGCGCCCATCACCGCCAAGTCGACGAGATGGTCGGCGTCGGCTCCGATCGAGGCGCCGAGATCGAGCACGATCGATCGGCCGCGTATTGTGGGCCACACCGCCGCAATCGCTGGCCGCTCGATGCCGGCAAGCATCTTGAGTTCGAATTTCGCCATGGCCATCAGCGCACCGGTATTACCGCACGACACCGCGACGTCGGCGTCGTGCTTTTTCACCGCCTCGATCGCCAGCCACATTGACGACTTCCAGCGGCCATAGCGGAGCGCCTGGCTCGGTTTTGCATCCATGCGCACTGCAACATCAGTGTGCATAAGCCGCGAGGCAGCTTTGAGCAGCGGACGGGAGTCAATCAGCGGCGCGAGCTGCGCGGTATCGCCGAAGAAGATGAATTCGCAGTCCGGATGCTGCCGTAGAGCGATCTCGGCACCCTCCACGACGACGGCCGGCCCGTTGTCTCCCCCCATCGCATCAAGGGCAATGCGCACCTTCTCTGGCATCGGATGATTGACCCTGCGGTTACGCGTGTCCGGATCGCAAATTCGGCGCGCGGCCCCCCGTCACGCCGACATCGCAATCAAACACGAGCAAACCATGATTCCAGCGCAGCTTTTGGCTTTGCAATCGAGGTCCCGGCTTTGCAGCAGAAGCTTCAAACTCACTACGCCAGAGACCGGAAGACAGGTCGCCGGAGGCGAACGCGACAATAGCGCCTCGGCGCTCCGATACAAGGCGATCAACGGCCGTTTTGGTCCTTCGACCAGCCGGCAAGTGCGGCGAACGGCCCGCCCCCCGCGGCGCGCTCCTGTGGCGGCTCGAACACCGCCCCAGGTTTGCGCGGATAAGGGTCGAGACCAAGGATGAGGAACTCAGTAGCCAGCGCCCCGAGGTCAACCATGCCATTCATCAGCGGTTCCGGATCGTTCCACTTGGCGTCCGCCCGCGGCCCCACCGGCTCCTTCTCGGCCAAAGGCCCCACAGGAGCGATCTGCGGCATGAACAGCAGATCGACATCCTCCTCGATCGGGTTAAGCAACGGCTCAAGCGTGACAACACAAGTCTGTCCAGCCATTGCCGAAACGTGGCCGGCGATGCGGAGGCCGCCGGCGCCTTGCCGCGTCACCTCGAATGTCGCCCCAAATTGTGGCAAATCACGCAAGCCAGCCACCTTGGCAATAGCAGCACGCGTTTCGGCATCGGCCTCCAAGGTGAATGTCTGGCCATCTTCGGGAACTTCCTCAACCGCGATCGGAACACGCCACGGCGGAGCCAATGCTTTCTCGGTTTTATGATCGTCCATTGGCAAAGGCCTCAGGGCTCGGAAAGGCGAGTTCACCTCGCATCAGGGCGCCCTCCTCCAGGGCATCGAGCTCGCGGACTGCCGCGCGCGCGTAACGGGCAAGGTGGGCGGCCCGAGCAGGCGCCCCGGCCTCGAAGATATTGCGCGCCAGCGCGTTCTCAAAGCCCCAGGGATCGGGCGCGTCGAGTGCGCCAAGGTAGGCGGCCTGCCGGCCGTAGAAGGCTTCGCCGAAGCGCTGCATGTGCTTTGGAACCGCGAGGTCGCCAATGCCCATCTCGCGCAGGTTTCCATCGAGATCGCGGCAAAACGCGTCAAACAGCCGCTGCCCGAACTGGCGGCCGTGGTCGCCAGCCCGGTCAAGTCGCCGCAACAGGAGCACAAGGTGCAGGACGATCAGATCGAATCGGCCTTGCACCGTATCGGGCACCTCATAATCGGCGTAAAACGCCGGTTGTCGGGCCTGCGCCACGATCATGCCATAGAGAGAAGCGATGGTGCGCGCTTCGGCGCTGCGCCGAAACGGTCGTAGGATCATGGGGATAGCCCGCTTCGGTAAGGCAGCCGGAAGGGGGTGCATTGCCAATTGCAAGCGTCCGGGGTACGGCAGGCGGCGGCTCGGCGCAAGGTGGAGCGGGGATGCGGGGCACGGCTAACCTGAGCGGCAAGGGCATTTTCGGTCAGCTTGGAACGCGCCGGAGCACTGTCGCGTGCCTGTTCGTTCTTGCCCTGGGTTTGATGCCAGGCGGCTGCTTCGGCGAGACATTTCAACGCGGCTACGTGCTGCCGGAGGGGGCGCTGCAGCAGCTTCCGCTCGGCGCCTCCCAAGAGCAGGTGCTGATCGTGCTCGGCACGCCCTCGACGGTAGCGACCGTCAGCGGCGAGGCCTTCTACTATATCTCGCAGCGCGCTGAACGGCCGGTGTCGTTCATGAACATGAAAGTGGTCGACCAGCGCGTGATCGCGGTCTATTTCGACAAAAACCGCAAGGTTCGGCGGCTAGCCGAATACGGCCTCAAGGATGGCAAACTGTTCGACTTCGTCAGCCGCACAACTCCGACCAGCGGCGCCGATCTCAGCCTGTTGAACGGGTTGTTCCGCATCATCGCGGACAAGACGACGTAAAACCCCGCAGTCAGAAATCGGAAGCCCGAAATCAGCGTCCACAGCGATGTGGAGTTCCCGGATTTTGGGCTTCGCGCGTTTGTTCGCCTTCGATCAGTGGGCCAGCACCGCGAGCAACAGCAGCGCCACGATGTTGGTGATCTTGATCATCGGATTGACCGCCGGCCCCGCTGTGTCTTTGTAGGGGTCGCCGACCGTGTCACCGGTCACCGCCGCCTTATGAGCGTCGGAGCCTTTGCCGCCGTAATGACCGTCCTCGATGTATTTTTTGGCATTGTCCCACGCGCCGCCGCCTGACGTCATCGAGATGGCTACGAACAGTCCGGTTACGATGACGCCGAGCAGCATGGCGCCGAGCGCCGAGAACGCCGCCGACTTGCCGGGCGCGCCGCCGCCGGCGACGAAATAGATGATGAAATAGCCGACGATCGGCGACAGCACCGGCAGCAGCGACGGCACGATCATTTCCTTGATCGCTGCGCGAGTCAGCATGTCGACCGCTCGGCCGTAATCGGGCTTTTCGGTGCCCTTCATGATGCCCGGGTGCTCGCGGAACTGACGCCGCACCTCCTCAACGATCGCGGACGCGGCACGGCCGACCGCGGTCATCCCCATTGCGCCAAACAGATACGGCAGCAGGCCGCCAAACAAGAGACCGGCCACCACGTAGGGATTGGCCAGAGAGAAATTCAGCGACACGCCCTGGAAATACGGATGCGTCGCCGCATTAGAGATGAAGAAAGTGAGATCCTGATTATAGGCGGCGAACAGCACCAGCGCACCCAGGCCCGCCGAACCGATGGCATAGCCCTTGGTCACCGCCTTGGTGGTGTTGCCGACGGCGTCGAGCGCATCGGTCGATTTACGGACTTCCTTCGGCAGGCCGGCCATTTCGGCGATGCCGCCGGCATTGTCGGTTACCGGCCCGAACGCATCGAGCGCCACCACGATACCTGCCAGCGCCAGCATCGTCGTCACCGCAATGGCGATGCCGAACAAGTTGGCGAGATTGTAGCTCACAAGGATCCCGGCGATGATAACGATGGCCGGAAGTGCAGTCGCCTCAAGGGACACCGCAAGACCTTGAATCACGTTGGTGCCGTGACCCGTTACCGAGGCAAGCGCGATCGAGCGCACGGGGCGATAGTCGGTGCCGGTATAGTACTCCGTGATCCAGATAATCAGTCCGGTGACGACGAGACCCGTTACGCCGCAATAGAACAGGTCGGCGCCCGAGTAATCGACGCCAGGAAGCTTGCCGAAGCCGATCAGGTAGTAAACCACCCCGGCGATGCCGATAAGCGACAGGATCGCCGTTGCGATCATGCCTTTATAAAGCGCGCCCATAATCGACTGATTGGCGCCCAGCTTGACGAAGAACGTGCCGATGATGGAAGCGATGATGCACACGCCGCCGATGGCGAGTGGGAATGTCATCATCCGCGTCACCGTATCGGTGGACACGGCGCCGAAGAAGATGGCAGCCAGCACCATCGTCGCAACCGTCGTCACGGCGTAGGTTTCGAACAAGTCGGCGGCCATACCGGCGCAGTCACCGACGTTATCGCCAACGTTATCCGCGATGGTGGCGGGATTGCGTGGATCGTCCTCCGGAATCCCGGCTTCGACCTTGCCGACGAGGTCGCCGCCGACGTCGGCACCTTTGGTGAATATACCGCCGCCGAGACGAGCGAAGATCGAAATCAGCGACGCGCCAAAACCGAGCGCCACCATTGAGTCCACGACCGTGCGATCATTGGGCGCCAAGTGAAGCGTTCCGGTGAGGAAGCCGAAATAGAGCGTGACGCCAAGGAGCGCGAGGCCTGCAACCAACAGGCCCGTGATGGCGCCTGCCCGGAAGGCAAGCTCAAGCCCGGCGGCGAGTGAACTAATTGCTGCCTGTGCTGTGCGGACGTTGGCGCGCACCGAAATGTTCATGCCGATGAATCCCGCAGATCCGGAAAGGATTGCACCGACCGCAAAGCCAATGCCGACGTACCAGCCAAGGAAGTAGCCGACGATGAGGAAGATCACGACGCCGGCGACAGCGATCGTGGAGTATTGCCGGCGCAGGTAGGCTTGCGCGCCTTCGCGCACCGCCGCGGCAATTTCCTGCATGCGATCGCTGCCGGCATCGGCCTGCAGCACCGAATATGTGGCCCAGATGGCGAAAACGATGGCGAGCACGCCGCACAACACGATGAGCCACAAATTTAGCATGGCAACGACCCCGGTTTGTCTTTAAGGGCCGAAACTCAACGAGTTGGCCCGGGAGGGAAGGCGCACGGCGGGTCAGCAGCGACATACCGGGCGCAAATTTGGCGCGGAGATTGCACAAAACCCCCTCCCCGCGCAACGCCTTGACGCCATTCGCGGTTGCGGCGCCCCAGTTTCGCGGTCACGCCGTAATGGCGCCGATTTTCCCGCGACCACAGCGATCATTTCGTCGGATTTCAACTCCATGGGCGTGCAAGCCGGGGGCTCGGTCGCAGCGCTACCCGAGCCGGCGGAACGTGTCTTCGCCCCACACTTGACGATCATCAAACCGGACGACCCAGCACCCACCCCGAAAATCAATTCCATGGTTGGGGCGAATCAATCGGCAGATCGCCCCGCTGCTCGGATGCCGAACCTTGTC
>Ga0335081_10006296_pt1 | contig 18880 bp, 16 predicted proteins | sample Lox_Sample_35_FD_206713 | JGI IMG/M metagenome (GOLD analysis project Ga0335081, IMG submission 206713) | Soil microbial communities from Loxahatchee National Wildlife Refuge, Florida, United States - Lox_Sample_3.5 | ecosystem: Environmental > Terrestrial > Soil > Wetlands | place: USA...
ACTCCTCGACCAACGCGTACAGCCGATCGGTCCGGTTCACGACGGGCAAGTTACCACCGGCCACCGACATTCCACGCCATCCACGTCCTTGCCGTCCTCGCCCGTTCACCTAACCAGCAAGCCTGTAGCCGTGATTACCTGCGCAAATCCGGCTACCCACACACCGGTCTAGCGGAGCTGGACCGTAGCCCACGGTCCAAGTCAACGGGCCACCCAAGCCACAGAACCACTCGATCTGCATGCCTCCCGACATGGTCGGAGCCGAACCGACCTAAATACAGGCGGGACTGTGCGCGGTTATCACGCGATCTTCGTGCTGTCGACCGCCCTCTCCAGTCCCGGGCATGGTCGAGAAACTCGTCAGCGAATACGTCGTACTGAGGCTCGCGGCCTACCCCTGCGTCCATGCTCTCTATTCTTCGTCCCACCGCAGAAGACGGCCACAACCTTGCCGCCGCGAATCACGGACTCGCACTCACATGGCCGCAAGTCGAACGTCCGCTGTCCTGCCTAGAGGATCGCGCCTACTGTGGCAACGTGCATGGTGACGAGGAAAGAGCTGTGACGGTCTTCGCTGACTGGCTCCGGCATGGTGGCTGGAAGGTGACCACGGAAGTCGACTTCGTTGATGTCAGCGCAAGTCGCGGCGGCGAACGTCTATTTGCCGGGAGTAGTCCACCCGAGAGGCTGATGACAAAGACGTCCGCCGGGACCGGCGAGCCCGCGGAGAGTCCGCCGGAGCCGCCAGGCCAGCGGAGCTGACAGCTCCCTCGGTTCCCGCCACTCATGGTATTTCACGGTGAGATTCCGCTCGTTGGGAACTGCTCGTGGTCTGGCTGAAAGACGGCAGTGTCGATGTCCCGTATGCCCGGGAGCCTGCCGGGAGCCGGCAGCGGCCTGACGCTTCCGGTCCCGGCTCCGTCGTAGCTCGTGTGGCCGCTGCAGGCTGCGGCACGGGTGAAGATCACGGGCTGATGGGCGGAATCTCGCGCATCCTCCGTCCAGACATTGACACTTCTATTTGGATGCATAGTCACATTAAGATAGGCTAACCAATGTGAGTGACTCAGGGGGAGCGCGACGGCGGCGCCTGAGCCGCGCGGAGGCGAAGGCGCGAACGCGCGAACGGTTGCTGGACTCGGCAGCGCGGATCTTCGCCGAGAAGGGCTTCGGCGGCGCGACGCTGGAGGAGATCGCCGAGTCGGCCGGCTACTCGACTGGCGCCATGTACGCGAACTTCGGCAACAAGGAGCAGCTGTTCCTGGAGGTTGTCGCCGCGCACCGCTCGCGAGCGGCGGCGCGGCGCATCGAGCAGGTCACTGAGATCTTCGACGAAGCCCTGGCCAGCGATGCCGATCCGTTCGACGCGCTGACCGGAATGTTCGCCAAAGCCGCTGACCGCGACCGGGAGCTCGCGTCGCTGCAGGCCGAGTTCTGGCTCTACGCGGTGCGGAACCCGGCCGCCAAACAGGTAATCGCTGACAGCCTCAGCGGTCAGGTAGACGAGCTCGAGCCCGTTGTGGCACGCGCGCTGCAGCGTTTCGGCGCCTCCCCCGATACCGCGCCGCGCGAGGTGACCGTGGTCTTGCTGGCCCTGTTCCAGGGACTGGCCCGCCGCCGCCGACTCGACCCGGCTGCGGTCCCCGACGACCTGCTGGCGCAAGCGCTGCGCTGGCTGTTCGGCGGCCTGCGCGCCGAGCCTCACGCAGGAGAACACCCAGGCCGCCGTGGCGGCGCTGGGGTTGAGCAGGTGACTGACCAGGAAGGCGATGACATGCGATGAAGCGCGGGTCCGCGGCGCCGGCTCTCCTGCTCGCGCTGGCCGTGGGTTTGACGGCCTGCACTAGTGCCAGCACGAGCACTCACCCGCCGGGCCGTAACGCATCGGGCAGCACGGTATACCGGTTCGGCGTCGTCGGGAACCAGGGCAAGATCGCGCAACTCGAACTCAGCACGCCAGCCGCAGTGAGCGGCATCACCGGGGACGTGGTACAGATCGCGACGTCAAACTCTGACAGTTACGCGCTGACCTCAACCGGGCAGGTCTGGGCCTGGGGCGTGGCCAGCTACGGTGAGCTCGGCGACGGCCAGACCGCGCCCTACAGCACGCGAGCGGTCAAGGTGGACTTCCCGCCTGGCGTCAAGGTCGTCGCCCTGGCCAATCCGGCGCCGTTCGATGGCGCCCTGGCGATCGACTCGCACGGCCATGCCTGGGGCTGGGGACTGAACGCTTCGGGTGATCTGTGCCTGCCGGGGCTGCTGGAGCTGCGGCCGGCCCGGCTGCCGCTGAATGACGTGGCGCTGGCCACTGGTGCGCGGACGCATTCACTGTTCTACTCGGCAGGCACGGTATACGCCTGCGGCAGCGGTGACGCAGGCGAGCTGGGCAACGGCTCGACGGCCAGCAGCCCGACGCCGACCCCGGTCACCGGCCTGCCTCGTACGGCGCGGGTGACCGCGCTGACGTCCTCCTGGGAGGGCTCGGGAGCGCTGCTGGCAACCGGCGCTTACTACGACTGGGGCTACAACGCCGCTGGCCAGCTCGGCGACGGCAGCACGGCCAGCAGCGCCGTGCCGGTCCGGGTCAAACTGCCCGCTCCGGTACGGCAGGTATCGCAGGGCGGCAGCGGGCCGGCCAACGGCCAGACGATCGTCATCTTGAGTGACGGGTCGGTGCGGACGTGGGGGAACAACCAGCACGGCCAGCTGGGCGATGGCAGCACGGCGGACTCCCGTGTCCCGGTGCCGGTCAACGTCCCCGCCGCAGTGACCTTCGTAACCGTGAACTCCGGCGGCTACGCGTCGTACGCCATCGACAGCTCGGGCACGCTGTGGGCCTGGGGCGGCAACCAGAACGGGCAGCTGGGAACCGGCGGCGGCATGCGCATTCAGACCCGGCCGGTCAACGTCGGCATCCGCCTGACCCAGGTCTCATCGACCGCCAGCAACGTCGCCGGACTCGAACAGCACGCCAGCGCAGGAGGCCCTTGACCTAGGCGGCCCGCCCGGGTCGCACACCGCCGGGCACTGCGAGCATCCATGGCGCGTACGACGAGACGGCGCCGATCAGGCACAGCCGCCCGTACGTCGCCGCTGCGGCGAATGCGGGCGAGCAGCGCGCACTGCACGAGCTCACCGACACCAGGCACTACGCGTTTCCCGGCCCGCGCCGGCACGCAATCGAGGTGCCGCCAGCGCCAGGCGAAGAAGACACCGCCCACGACGAAGCCGATGAATAGCAGATGGACGACCATCACAAGGTCAGCAGCAGCCCGGTACCACATCTGTCACCTGCCGGGGACAACATGCCCAGCCCACCATAGGAGCCTGCCGACAAGATCAACCGGTCGTCCCTCGCGATATCGGCTCATGCCGCAGGAGCATCGCGTAGCGTGCGGCGCTTTCCGCTCGCGGTCCTTCAGGCGTTTGCGTAGGACAAGGTGACCACGCCGTTGCGGCGCTCGGTGGCGGCGATCAGGCGCAGGTTCGTGCGCTTGCCGGGGCGGAACAGCGTGGTCCCGCTGCCCGCCATGACCGGGTTGACGACGAAGTTCAGCTTGTCGACCAGACCGTGCTCGAGCAGCGTCTGGGCGAGCTGGCCGTAGCCGTAGATCACCAGGTGCCTATCCCCCTGCTGCTTGAGCTCGCGTACGGCGGCGACGGGCTCGCCGGGGATGATCGTCGTGTTGTTCCAGTCCGCCGCCGTCAGGGTGGAGGAGAAGACGTATTTGCGCATCTGGTAGATCCGCTCCAGGTACGGCCCTGACGGCGATGACCACCTGGGGGCGAAGTAATCGTAGGTGTTCCTGCCCATCAGCATCGCGTCGCTGTCGAGCAGCACCGCGAGCGACTCCTCCGCGGCCTGCTGGTCGAAGTAATCCCCGACCCACGACTGCGGATCACCGTGGATACCGTCGAGTGAGACCAGGCTGCTCACGATCAGGTTGCGCATATCGCCTCCCATGGCTGCTGGCGGGCTGGTTCCCGCGTCTGCCGTCGATATACAGACCTGCCCGGCCGTCCGAAGTCGTCGCGGCCGCGGCCGGATTACCGCCAGCAGGACAGCCCAGGCGCAGGAACTCCCGCGCCCGCCAGCCGGGGGCGAATGGGCATTCGCCGTAGTGGCGCTGACCGTCCAGAGGCCACGCCGCCCTGCCCGGGCCGTACGCGACCGGCGAGGCTGTCTGCCGCGATCGGGTCACGCCGAAGGCTTGCATACGCTGGAGCCCGTGGAGTTCGGCTCACCGGCCGGCTCGGAAGGGGGGTAGGTTATGCGATGGCGTGGATGGCTAGTGCCGATCATGACCGCTGCGGCCCTGTTCATCAGCCCCGCTGCCGCGGTAGCGGCACCAGCGTTCTCGGATTCGGTCAGCGGGCTGGAGTACGCGGCGACATCGGCACAGGGTCGCTTCGTCGGCATCGCATCGGGCGCGTTGCCCGGAGCCTGGTCGGTAACCGTGAACCACACGCCGCTCGGCACCTCGGCCGCTATCACGGGCGGTGACTTTCACCTCGCCACCCGCCTGGACAGAACGCTCACCGCGGTCACCGGTAAGTTCACCGCAGGTACGGTCAGGCAGTTGTCCGGTTTCACCGGGTGCGCCAGCCAGCGCTATGCCGTGCACGGCGTCCTGGGCCACGTGGGTTCTGGTGCAGCCCGCCGCGGCACCGGCACCCTTGATGCCATGCTGACGCACTACCGCACGACGATCTTCGGACAGTGCGTGACGTACTCCGCGAGCGTCCGCGGATCGCTGTCGCTGACCCCATCCTGACGACCTGCTGATCCTTGCGATATCGCCTCAGCAGCCACACCGGAGGTGACAGTGCCGTCCGCTTCGGGCTGGAGAGCACTGAGCAGGAGATCGCCTTGACCGCCGGGCATGCCCGGGCGTTGCGAGATGTGCCGGCGCGGTAGGTACGCGCGGCACGGTGGGCCAGGGCGATGCCCGGCAGCCAGCCCGGGCGGATGCAGGACGCCGGCGAGCGGGCACACGGCACTGAAGTCCGCGACCGGCACAGACGCAGGGCATCGAGGCGAAGTATCGCGGACGGTGCCGCTGAACTGGTAGCCGAGTCACGGCCGCGACTGGACAGCAAATCCAGGACATCCCAGCCGACCCGGCTATGCCGTCTCACGCTCATGCGTGTTGAGTAAGTTATTCGCGCGCATATCTCAGCCTGTCGCACAAACGGTACGAGGACCTTATCGACCCTCTATCTGGGATACCCGCCCAAAGGCGACGCTATATTTTGTGGTGCTGAGGCGCTCGTCAGGGTTTATGCAACAGACTGATCTATACGCGTTCCAGAATACTTGCCCAAGCTCTCTCGAACTTTTGCCCATCACAGTGCGGTCTTTTCCATCGTTGCGGTAGGGAATCATCCCTGCCGATTACGCGCTTCACGGATCTCCTGCGCAGCAAGCACAAGCGGTGCCCATATCAACCAGTTCTGTGCACCGCCGCCGACCTGCCCGAAGCCATTATCACCGTACAAAACGGCAGTCCGGGCACGTTTCAGTTTCGACGCCCATTGCTTGCCGTTTAGCTTATTTGGTTCGTCTTTTCCCCCGGAGTTCAGCCGCGGAAGCGGCCCATGCGCCGCGCCATCACCTGACGGTGGTAGGCCATCATGGCACGGGGCGCCGGGCCATCCTGCAGTACGCCGCCGGCTGGCAGGTCAGCCGGGTCGACGCCCACGCCCAGCAGGGTGCGGGTCACCGCCTGCGCGGCGTCGAGCAGGTCATCGAGCGCTCGGGTCAGGTGCGTTCCGGTGACCGCGGTCAGCGCCGGGTCCTCATGCAGTGACTCCAGGACGCTGCGCCGGATCAGCTCCTTGAGAAAGGACGCCGTGGTACCGTCCGTGCGCTCGATGGCGACGTTCACGTCCTCCGGGGTCAGGGCCAATGGCACGTCCTGGCCGTAGAGCGACATCAGCCGTTCCCGAGCGGGGGCATCGGGCAGGGCGATCTCGACCGCGACGTCCACCCGGCCCGGCCGTGCGGCCAGAGCGGGTTCCAGCAGGTCAGCGCGGTTGGTGGTCAGCAAGAACAGCAGATCGGCGTCAGGCGCCGCGCCGTCCATCGCGTCGAGCAGGTCGAACAGGACCGGGCTGGACGCCGGGCCGAGCGAGCGTTCCTCCGCGACCAGGTCGACGTCCTCGAGCACCACGACGGCGGGCAGCAGGGCACGCGCCAGATCGGTCACCGCCCCGATGGCGACCAGTGACCGGCCGGTAAGCACCAGCCGCGTGTAGCCGCTCATCTGGCCGAGCAGATAACGGGTGGTGTGCGTTTTGCCGGTGCCGGGCGGGCCGTACAGCAGCAGACCGCGCTTCAGGTGCTGGCCGACGGCAAGCAGCGCGTCCCGGTGACTGGCTACTCCGAGGGCATGCCGCTCGATCCGCGCCAGCACCGTGCCGGGCAAGACGACGTCCTCCCGGCTGATTCCGGGCGGGGCGGCGAAGTCCAGCACAACGCCGCCAAACGGATTCAGCGACACGTCGAGCAGGTGACCGCGGTAGACATTGAGCTCGGCGCGCAGCTGGTCCAGTTCGGCGAGCAGCCCCTGGGCCAGGCTCACCGGCAGGCCCGCGACCTCAACCTCGAGTCCCGGCTGATGCTCGCTCGGGGCCTGGATCATCACGACATAGCGGCCGTGTGAGTCGGTGACCAGCAGCAGGGCCAGCCGCAGGCACCCCAGGGTCGACCCCGGGCCATTCGGCAGGTCGGCAAGTGCGGGCGCGGTCAGCCGCAGCGGCGGCAGCGCCTCGCCCGCTACCAGCTGCTGCAGTGACAGGCCACCGTAGTGCGGCGGCAGGGCGATGCCGCGGACCTCCACCGACCGTCCCGCGCACGCTGACCAGGCGTCGACGGCGGTCTGCAGGTTGACGTGCTCGAACGGGGGCAGCTCACGTGTCACCACGGAATGGTGCATGCCGGGTCCGAGAAAATCGCGGACAAGCACCGACACCTCATTGCCCTCTTCGGTGCCGGACGAATGGATCCAGTCAAGAAATCCGCGGAAGGCCGCCGCGAACTCGCGAGCCTGATGGTCGGGCGCGTGTTCCGGCATAGGGCCAGGCTAACCCCAACCGCGATCAGGGGCCGCGGGATTCCCTGGCGGCGAGAGACGCCAACGTCCGTTCGGGATCATGCTTTTCTTATTCTTTCCAGTGCGCGCGATACCAGAGCTCACGCTGAACGACGGGATCGCGCTGCCCGCGGCCTCCCGGGCCGCGCGGGAGATGCTGGTCGCTGAGCCTGGTGTCGACCCGGCGGCGGCCGATCACGGCCGCCAGCTGCGCGTTTCAGCCGGATATCAGTTCCGTTCCAGGCCTTGTTGCCATGCTGACCTACCGATGGCACAACACAGCGCAGTGCCCGTTTGGGAGGGACATACGCATGCCCAGCTTCGCAACGCTGAGGCCGACATCCGTACGCCGGTGGTTCTGGCTTCCGGTGGCCTTCGCCTTGGTCCTGGCCGCCGCGCTCGTCGGGGCGGCTGGCCCGGCGCGCGCCGACATCCTGCCCACCCTCACGTCGTTCCACGTGTCGGCGACGTCCGTGGACGTCACCACCGGGGACGCGCACATCAGCGTGACGATGTCGGTGAGCGATCCCGACGCCACGGGCGTCGGCACCGGGGACATCATCGCGCACGGGCCGACCCGCGGTTACTGGCCGTCCGCGAACCTGGTCCAGGTGGGCGGCACCGCCACGAACACGCAGTACCGCGCGGACATCACGCTGCCGGCCGGCCAGGCCGTCGACTACCACATGGACATCACCTTCGAGGAGGCCGGCCAGTTCTCCCTGGTGGACCTGCAGTCGCAGCTGGCCGCCTCGAGCTGGCCCTACCACGTCCAGTCCGTGGTGACCGCGCCGCCGAAGGCGGCGACCAGCCTGGCCTTCCACCGGGAGGTGTGGGGCGGCAAGAGCATGATCATCGTGACCTGGGCCCCGCCCGCAGCCGGCCAGCCGGTGCCCACCGGCTCGACGGTGACCGGCACCGGCTGCGGCACGCTGCAGAGCTCCAGCTACGCCGACGCGGTGTTCACCGCCCCGTCGTCGGCCAAGACCGCGTGCACCGCCACCGTGAGCCTGCTCAACAGCGCCGGCAGCTCGCCGCCGGCCACCGCAACCGCCCGGATCTGAGCCGGGTGCCGCATCAGCGCCGCGTGTGATCAGCGCACGCGCCGGCCAGGGCGCCGGGGGACGGCGCCCCAAGGAAAGGATTTCCGCAAGTGAAGACCATGACCCGACTACCCGGCCGAGATCGCGCCGGGCGCCGTGGCCGCCGGGTGGCCGGCCGGGCCGCCGTGGGCCTGGCCGCCGCCGGCGCGGCCATCGCCTTCGCTGCTCCGGCCTTCGCGGCGCCGGCGTGGGTGATCACCCCGACCGTGAACGTGAACCCGTCACCGTCCTTCAACGTGTTCTCTGCCGTGGACGGGCGGACCAGCACCGACGCCTGGGTGGTCGGCACCTACAAGAATCCGGTCGACGACGCCGGCGGGACCATCCTGGCCGAGCACTGGAACGGCACCGCATGGTCCGCGGCGGCTACGCCCGACATCTTCCGGTCCGACGAGAAGCTGGACGCGGTCTCGTCGGCCGCGGCGAACGACGTCTGGGCGGTCGGCACCAAACAAGCACCCGGGGCCGCACACACTGACCCGCTGACCGCGCACTGGGACGGCACCAGCTGGAGCATCGTCCCGACCCCGGACGTCCGTGGCGGATCGAAGTCGGGCCTGTTCGGGGTCGCCAACCTGGGCAGCGGGAACGCCTGGGCGGTCGGCCGCAGCGAGACCGCCCGCACGCTGATCGAGCACTGGGACGGCTCGGCCTGGCACATCATCCCGGCCCCCGACCCGGTGGTACCGGCCGGCATGACGCTCGCCAGCAGCATGCTGAGCGCCATCTCAGCCCGGTCCGCGACCGACATCTGGGCGGCCGGCAGCTTCTCGGCCGCGAAGGGCACCCAGAGCAATAGCTTCACGCTGACCTTGCACTGGAACGGCTCGGCCTGGAAGATCGTCCCGAGCCCCAACCCGGGCGCGCCCAGCGTCATCAACGGGGTCCGCCAGACCCTGAGCGGCGTCGTGGAGATCTCGCCGACCGACGCGTGGGCGGTCGGGAACACCTTCGACACCGTCTCCGGCAGCTTCGCGCCGGACAAGCCCATCGCGATGCACTGGAACGGCACCGCATGGTCTCTCACCACGGTCCCGAACCAGGGCGGCGGCGGCCAGCTGGCCGCGGTCACCGCCAGCTCCCCGACCAGTGTCTGGGCCACCGGCGCGGCCGACGGCACATCGGTCCTGCACTGGAACGGCACGTCGTGGACGCCGGAGACCATCCCGTCCGGCCCGGACGGCCCGCGGATCATGACGAGCATCAGCGCGGTACGCGGATCAGCAACCGAAGTCTGGGGGGCGGCGGGCACCTTCGTGGTGCACCATCCCTGACCGGGCACCGGCCTGACCGCCGGCGCCGGGCACGTGACCACCACGTGCCCGGCGCGCCAGAGCGGACCGTCGCCGGGGGCGTCTTCGCTCCCGGTCATCCGGGTGAGTTAACCCAGTACCTGCCGTTCGAGCTGGGCCGGTGATGTGCTGGCGCAGACCCTGCCGGTGCAGCGCCGTCTGCGGCTGGTGCCTTCGCGCGCGGGGGGTGTGCTTCGTGCTGGCGCTGGCGATGTTCCCGCGCCTTGGCTATCTGCGGGTGTGGGGCAAGCTGACGGCCGGGCTGGCCGGGCTGGACCTGCTGTGCCCATCGGAAAAGGCCCTGCGCGAGCTGCGCCGCCGTCTGGGGCCCGCGCCGCTGAAGGCGCTGCTCGAGGTGCCCTGGCCCTTAACTACGCGGCCTTGCTGCGCGGCTGCGGGCGCTCCAGCTAGACCCCGGCCGCGCGGCAGGAAGGACGGGGCAGCTGCGAGGAAGGATCCAGAAGAATAGTCTGCCCAACCCCAGGGCACCACGCCAAGCCACCGGGTCAGGTCCGCACGCCCTGATACGTGAATGGTCCTCATGGGTGCCGCTGGGTGAGTGTCTGTGCTTTGTGTGGGAGGTGCGGCACCTGCGGCGGTGCGGATGTCAGGATCAGGTATGGCCCGTGATCGTGATGTCGCGGCGTTCGGCGAGCGCGCGCAAGGCTACGACCAGGGCTGGCGCGGCCGGATGCACCACCAGATCGCCGACCGCACGGCGGATCTGGCCCTGACTTGCGTGCCAGCCCCCAAGCGGATACTCGACGTCGGATGCGGGACCGGTCACCTGCTTGGCCAGCTCGCCGCCCGCACCCCGCAAGCGCAGGTCCTGGCCGGGATCGACGCGGCACCCGCCATGATCGAGGTCGCCAGGGCCGCCGCTGCTGATGACCGGCTGCGATTCGTGGCGGGCACGGCCGAGCGGCTGCCCTGGCCCGCGACGACCTTCGACCTGGTGGTCAGCACGACCTCGTTCGATCACTGGGCGGACCAGCCGGCCGGGCTGGCCGAGTGTTCCCGGGTGCTGGCGCCTGGCGGCGGCCTGGTCCTGGCCGACCTGTTCTCGGCGCTGCTGCTGCCGACCCTGCTGGCCGGACGGCGGGGCAAGGCACGAACCAGACGGCGGGCAGCCCATCTGCTGACGGCGGCGGGCTTGCACTCACTGCAGTGGCACCGCGTGTACGCCGTCATCATCCAGGCGGTGACGGCAACGAAATAGCAGCCGCCAGCCCGGGGAAGGTGGAACCCGGTCAAAGGAGAACAGTGGAGCATTCGGGATTGACAAAGCCACTCCGCCCCGGTGAATCACGCGCCCGCGGAGCTGCGCGGCGTACACGGGTACACTCGCGGAATTGAAGTCCACCAGGCGGCAGTAGAGCGGTATCGTCGTATTGAGTAATGAATGCTTTCGCCAGCAGTAGGTCGACGAATTCTGTTCACGCGGTGGATCTAGCCTCCGGGACGGGAGTCAAAACTGGCTGACTGACCCAGGACCGGCCTAAGCTCATCAGTGGCCATTCATCGCACTCGCGGGCCGATTCACAATGTGCGTTAAGTTAAGCGGCTTCTAAGCGGTGATTCCTGGTCCCGCCAACCACGCTCTTGCGCTCCTGCCAGGCGCACTCATCCGCCGACCTGGCGAGGTCGTCACCCGCGCGTAAACAATTCGTTGGTGCGGCCACGCGCGGATGTTCCAGATAGAGCACAAGGAGTCCGCCGGGGCTGGGGCCGTTACACTGCCCGTGTGGCTGGTCTGAATGATCCGGGGCAGGACCCTGAGGCCTACCCGCACATTCACTCAGTGCTCGCGCGGCGGATCAGGGGCGGCGAATACCCGGCGGGGGCCAAGCTGCCTACGGAAGCGGAATTGGCGGACGAATTCGGCTGCGGGCCCGGCGCCGCCGCCAGGGCGCTCCGGGCACTCCAGCGCGACGGGCTGGCCAGGAGAGTCCTCAGAAGAGGGTACGTATCGTCCGGACCGGATACTCATCCAGGCTAGCCACGATGCACCATCCCGCCTCCGCCTGCAGGCCACATCCGCCCGCCGCCGTTTTTATCTCCGGCCTGCCTCCGTAGTGTCGCGGCTCGACCGGGACCATCATCAGGAGGCAGGTTTGCGGACGTCCGTTCATGCCGCATTTCGAATTGTCTGGGAAACGCTCAGCCTGCCTGGTGGCATGGTGCTGTGGTAGCGGGCGTTCGCCGGAGCGCTTGCGCGGACAGGGCGGTGAGCCAGGCAAAGCCGGTGATGATGCTGGCGCGCTGGAACAGGCCGCCGAGGTTGACGAGCCTGGGCGACTGGCCGAAGCCCGCGCCCGCCAGGGCCATGGCTGACAGCATGGTCACGGCGGTGGCGGCGCTGTACAGGCCGAAGCGGCGCTGGCCGGCCCGCCAGGACCGCCAGCCGCTGGCGAGCGCGGCGGCGGGCAGGCCGGCGAATACCGGGACTGCCGCCAGATTGTGCGCGATGCCGGTACGGGTGGGGCGGGTGAGTGCATCGGGCGTTCCTGGCGGGTAGCCGCTGACCGGGTCGGTGGCGAAGACCGCCGCGCCGATCAGGCCCGCCCCCGCGGCGCCGATCAGGGCCGGCGCGGCCCGGCCGGCCGCGGGATCACCGGCGCGCGCCAGGCCTGCGGCCCCGGCCAGGAACAACGTCCCTGCCACCGCGAAGTTCCCGGCCTGGATCCAGCCGCGCGGTCCGAGCGCGAGAGAACTGACCGGGTGACGCAGCGGCCGGTAGCCGTCCCGGACCGCGCCCTCGAGCAGGAACACCGCGACAAAGACGGGGCCTGCGGCCACGCCGCAGCGCAGCAGCCTGCGGGTCCGGGCCTGCGGTGTGCCGGCGACGCTGGCAGGGTGCACAACCCAAGCGTAGCGGCCAGGCACTGCCCCGCCGGCAGGCTGCAGTCCCTCGCATCTGTCCCTGGACACCGCCCAGATGCACGCACATGCCGCGAGTCGCGCTCGGGTCAGCTGGCGAGATGCCCGGGGCTGGCTGGCCCGGCGGGCCTGGGATTGACCGCGGCGGGTGGTGGTGCTTGCGCAAACGCGGGGCACCGGGTAGCCGGGAGGGCCGGCATCTGGGCGGACTCGGCGCACGGAGGGCTGGATGTCTGGTGCGGCGGGATTGGTGATGCCGTGGCCCTGAGGCCGCCGGCTGTCAGCGTGTCAGAAGACGATGCTCCATCCCTCGGCGGCGGCCTGGGCCCGGGTGTAGGCGACACCGTCGGCCTTCAGGCCGTCGGGGTTGAGCAGCGTGATCAGCCCGCCTTGGTTGCCGAGCTGCACCGGCGCCGCGACCTGGACACGGAGGCTGTCGCCCGGGGCCAGCAGCCCGCCGCCGAGCATCATCTGGTGCTTGGCGCGGTCCAGGATTGACCAGCCGGTCAGGTCGACCTGGTGCGGGCTGGTGTTGAGCAGCGTGACCGTCTCGGCCTCGGGCGCGGGCCCGGGGGGGTTGACCAGTGCCGCGACGATCCGCACGATGTGATCCGTCTCCGGCGGCCCGGCGGCGGCGTGCCCGGTCTGGTCGTCGGTGTGCCAGGCCTGGGACTGAAACGCCAGGAAGATCCCGACCCATTGGTCCTGGGCCGGGTAGTGCAGCAGCAGCCCGCCGTCCTGCCAGACGCCGTCGTCCTGGCGGAAGCGCTGGCTGTTGCCCTGATTCATGTGGATGTCATGAATCCCGTTGCCGGGCTGGAAGCCGAAGATCTTGTCCGGGATCGTTTCGGGCCCCCAGCGCTGTCCGAAGGCATACAGGCGGGCAGCGGGGTCGGCGGCGGCGCGGCGCACGTAGTGGTCCAGCTTGTCGGCCAGGTCGTTGTCGGGTCCCGGCGCGCTGGCCGGCTCGGGCCGCATCTGCTGCCGGTCGAACAGGTTCGCGCGGATGAAGTCCAGCGCCATCCCGCCGGGCTGGCTGGCCAGCGGGGTAAAGCCGTCCGGCAGGCCGGGCAGGTTCTGCGTCACCGGGTGGCGGAAGTTCTCCTCGGCCACGTAGAGCAGCTCCGCGGGCTTCTCTTGCGACAGCACATTGACCGCAACCCGGAAGCCCGCCTCGCCGCTGATACGGATCTGGTAGTGCGGCGAATCCGTGCCGCCCTCGGCGCGCTGATCGACCACGGCCCCGGCCAGGACCCCATAGCTTGCCAGTGGCATCTCATCCCCCTCGCGGCGGCTATCCGCCGGCCGGCCCGGCCGCGATTCCCAGTCGAGTCTGCATCGTCATGACAGCCTGTCCGCTGCTGTGAGTCCGGAGATGCGAGCCGCGGCCCGAAATACACCGCGACCAGAACCGATCTATCCTCCGTGGCGGCGAACCACGCACCGCCGTACCCGTGATCAGGACGCGCACAGGCAGCGTCCGGATCGGGCCGGCTCGCTACCAGGCGTGGCACGCCAGCCCGCAGCAGCCGCCGCGGACTGGCCGGGGGTTCCGGACACCACCGAGGCCCGCGAGCGGGGCAGGGCACAGGGCACCGAGGTAAAGACCGCGGCCGGGGACCCGCCGACCTGATGGCCAGATCCAAGGCCGCTACCGGCTAACTAGGCGCCGGGCTATTAGCCATGCGCCATCGGAACTGTTGGAGATCACGGTATAGGTGACGGCCGACCCTGGATCGTGCATGGTCCGGAATGAAACACCGGCATCGTATCCCTCCAGCATGACGGTATCGCAGTGCTGCCCGAGCCAGAAGCCAAGACCGTAGCGCTTGGATTCTTGCGGGACGTCGCTGCGGGGGCGCATCATTTCGGCCACCCACCGGGCGGGCACGATCCGTCCGGTGAATAGCGACTGCCACAGCGCGGCGATGTCGGCGGCCGTTGAGTAGATCCCGCCGTCCCGCTGCCCGTGACCGGCAGGTGGAACACGGTCGTCCGTGACCTGCCCGGGATGGGCAGGTAACCCAGCGCGGTGCCGGCCGGGAGTTCGTCAGAACGCAGGAACCCGGTGCCGGCCATCCCGGCCGGCCCGCACACCCGCGCGGCCACGAGCTGGTCGAAAGCAACGCCGCTGACCCGCTCGGCGATCAGCGCGAGCACGACATACCCGCTGTTGCAATAGGAGAACCGCTGGCCGCGGCCGAACTTGGCGGGGTGCCCGCCGAGCACGGCCAGGTACCCTTCGGTGGTCGCCAGGTCTTGCGGCGGCACGGTCAGCAGGTAGCCGGTGACGTCGTACCCGGCCTCCTCGTCGAGATAGTCACCGATCCCCGACCGGTGGGCCAGCAGGTCCTCGATGGTCACGTCATCGCCGATGAGCGGGAGATCCGCGCCGAGCACCGAGCGCGCCGTCGTCGACATGGCCACGATGTTGTCGTTGATCAAGCTGACGACCGCCAGCGCGGTGAGCCCTTTGGTCCCGCTGGCGATCGCGAACCGGGTACCGGCCGTATTCGGTATCTGGCGGGCCCGGTCAGCCAGGCCATACGCCTGGGCGAATTCGGTCTCACCGCCGCGGTGCACTGACACGACACCGGCGAACCGATTGTGGACAGCAACCGGGCCGATCACCGCTGACCAGGGCAGCATCCCGGGAGAATACATCCATGCCGCTCGTGCAGCCAGGCCATTCGCGACAGGCAGCACGGTAACGCCACCAGCCCGGCTCCTCTTACCAATTTCCAAGATCCTCAACCCGCGACGAAACGTCCTGTCATGCCGCGAGTCGCGCGCGGTCGTCGGGGTGGTCTGGCTGCGTCGGTGAAATCCCGGGGACTGACCTGGCTTCTGCCGGTAGAAGCGGATGTGCCAGCTGGAGGTGACGCTGCCTGGTGGTACCGTCGGCCATGTTACGGGCCAGGACAAGGAGGGCGACGATGACCGCACCGCTCCAGGTGATCGCCTTGAGCTTCAGCCGCGATGCCGGTTCGGAGGACAGGATCCTGGCTGAGGTCGACCGTCTGCGCGGCCGGGGAGTTCTCCGCCTGCTCGACATGGTCTTCGTGGCCAAAAGCCAGGACGGCATGATCGAACGTCTGACCGTCGGTGATGACGAGGACTTCGGCTCGCTCCTGGCGGCAGTGGTTCCCGTCGCGAACGGAGGCCGTCCGGCCGGGCCGACGTCAGCTGACAGTTCGGCGGCCTTTGACCGGGCCGATGCGCTGGCCCTGGCCGATTCTCTCGAGCCAGGGACCGCTCTGGCCTTCCTGCTCGTCGAGCACCACTGGGCCGCCCCGCTGTTCGGCGCCATCGCCGAGACCGGCGGCACGCTGATCGGCGAGGGCTTCTTGACCGCCGAGACCAGGCTGGTGGTGGGAGCCGAGGTGGCCGCCATGGAGGAGGCGGCTGGGGTGATCGCCCAGACCCAGGCTGAGGAGGCCGCCGCCGTGCTCGCCGCGGCCGCGGCCCGGGCCGAGGCGGCCCGGGCCGTGGCCGATTCGCAGCGGATCCAGGCTGCCGCTGCCGCCGACGCCGTCCGGGCGCTGATCACGGCCGGGCTGGTGGAAGAGGCAGCCGTCCACGAGGCGGTGATGGCGCTGACCGCCGCCGGCCTCATCGTGAGCACAGCCGACCAGGCCGCCGCTGACGCCGTAGCCGACGACACCGCCACTATAGAAGCCGCCGACGAGGTGGCCGCCGAGTCCGTGGCGGAGTCCCTCCTCACCGTTGCTGCCGCCGACGAGATAGCCGCCGAAGCGACCAACCAAGCCGGGGCACGAGTCAGAGCGGCGTCGATCACCATGGCCGAGGCCCAGGTCCTGCGGTACCTGCCCACATCGCTCCCCTACTCCGTCATCGCCGGCAAACTAGGCATCTCCCGGTCCGCCGCCAAGGAGCGGGCGGCACGCCTGTACCACAGGCTCGGCGTCCACAGCCGGGACGAGGCGGTCAGCCGGGCCCGCTCCCTGGGCCTCATCAGCGCCGGGTAATCCGGACGCGGACACCCCGTTGCCACCGTCGTGATCACTGACCGCGATCAACCAGCCCGGCCTCCTCAGCTTGCCGTCAGCGCCCATAGCTGACCCGCCGGATTCTGATGCCGCACGAAGCGAATATCTCTTAATGCTGAGCACGGTCGCATACACAACGCGGAAAGCAGACGGCAACTACCGAATTGATGCACCGTGCGTACTCCTCTGCCGCTGTGAAAAGCAGCTGTAGTCATGGTGTCCTGTCGATTCCAAGGTCACGCCGCCAGGCGCAGCGGTACATCCAGCTCGACTCCGCTTCTCAGCTCAGACGACGGTCGGTCAAGGCGGCCAGGGCGGCCTCGATCTCGGTGCGGTGGTCGTCGGCATGCCGGATCGCGATCTGAGCCAGGCGCTCGACCCGGCCATCACCGGCCTTCAGGTCCTCGGTAGAGCAGTCGGCCACAAGCGCGCTCATGGCCGCGCCGCTGCGGTGCAGATGCTCCACAGCCTCGATCCTGGTCACCGCCATAGCCGCAGCAGCGTGCTCGGCATTGAGCGCGTCTACGACATCGGAGTTCACCGTCACCGACTCGCCACGCAGAATCTCGCGCATCCAGCCGGCTAGGTATTCATACGCATGGGCAACGTGGTCCGCCACCACCCCCACCGGCCGCGGGTCGCCGTCCAGCGGCGCGGCTTGCCATTGCTCAGCGGTGCATGACTCCACGAACGCGATCAACCGATTTCGCGCGTTGTCAATGGCAGCTGCGTACTGCGCCGGGCTTCGCCTCTCCTCCGCCATGGTGCCCAGCCTAGAAGCCCGGCATTACCGCGCGGCGGCCGCAACGGAATCTTCAGCGGAGCCCCGCTGGACCTGCAGGGAAGTTGCCGTCGCTGACCGGAAGATGTCGATGAACTCCAGCTCGACGCGATTCCCGGTCGGCGGCAGGTCCCAGAGTTCACCCAGATGCGTCCCCCGGAACGTCTTGCGAGTGGCGACCAGATCCCGCTCGGCGAGCTGCTCGCTTATCTCCACGGCCGCATCCGGGAACCCGCGCAGCAGCGCGCCGTAGAACGCCTGGAACCCGCTCGCCGGCCGGGCCGTCTCCGGGATGGGGCGGCCCTCCGGCCGGTAGTGGCTGACGAACTCCGGGTGGAATATCTCATCGGCGAAATCCAGGTCGTGCTGATTCTGGCACCGCTCCACGAACCCAGCCACGGCACGCTTGTTGTCCTCGCTGGACATCCCCACCTCCTGCTAGGCGGCACAATCATGCATCACCGCACGTCGCGTCGGCTACGACGACGCCGAGGGCGGCCAGCTCGGCGCGTTCGGGCGGACGGGCGAGCTGCGGGCGGGCGCTGCCAACGCGCACATGCCGATGAGCGGACGACCGTTCCTGCGGACACGGCAGAAGGCGGGCAGGTTGTCCGGCTGGCGCATCTGCTCCGGCTCAACCCGCCTGATGGACGCTCATCCCGTATTGAATGGCAGCCTGAAGGACATCGACGTTTATGACTGCCAGATGTCTGAACTTGATGCAATAGCCCGTAACACGGGCCTTGCCGATCGAGCCGCCATAGGTGCGCGCCAGGTAGGTCTTGTCGTCGAGGCCAAGCACATAGACCGAAATGCCAGTCGTGCTGGCGCTCAGGCCATACGGTAAAACTCTCGCGATGACCCATCGGCGTAGGTGATGGTGCAGGCGCCGTAGCCGATGTTCGGGTTGGCCACAACCTTGCCGTCCGCGTTCGTGCCATCGGTGAACCACAGCCTGCATCCGGGAAATTCCGCAAGGATGTGTGCGTGCAGCCGCCGGAGGTCGGCCTGCTTGGGCTCGGGCTGACTGGCAAGGTACGCCTCGACTTGCTCAGGTACATCCATCTCACGCCGCATGCTAGCAACGAACTGTCCCATGCCGGGTCGGATGGACGCCGCCCAAGCATTCGCCGGTATCCACATGGATGGCCGTCAGCCGCGAGAGGACGAACGTCCGCTAGTGCCGCGTAGTGGGCGGCTGGCTCGGGATCCGACCCCATGCGGTACGGACGTTACCGGCACCGGACATCGGGCACGCTGCTGGTATGCAGGACCATAGCGGTCGCCAGACGCCGAAGCCGCCGCCATCAGCACACCCGGCTGCCGGGCCCGGGTGATGTCAGGCGTGTCTCCGGGCGGGACGCTCCCGGCCAGCCTGGCCAGGTCCGCAATTGCGCTGCGGCCGGCCACCCCCGCTGACGCAGGGTTCTGCTGCCGGCTGCACAAGGCGGCCACGGGCGACTGCATCACGGCGGCCTGGGGATGGGACGAGCAGGTTCAGCGCGCGTTTTCAAGACCGCGCCTTCAACCCGCACCGGTGGCAGGTCATCACCGCCGGGCAGGCCAGCATCGGCATGCTGGATATCGGCTGCCGTCCCGGCGAGATCTACTTGCCGCGCACCGGGATCGACGCCTGGCCGGGCCTGATCAGTGTCAGCTCTGCCATTGGGCTCGGCTTGAGCCTCTGGGGACAAGTAGCGGTGTCGGCCAGGCGGGTGCG
>Ga0335081_10006297_pt1 | contig 18880 bp, 17 predicted proteins | sample Lox_Sample_35_FD_206713 | JGI IMG/M metagenome (GOLD analysis project Ga0335081, IMG submission 206713) | Soil microbial communities from Loxahatchee National Wildlife Refuge, Florida, United States - Lox_Sample_3.5 | ecosystem: Environmental > Terrestrial > Soil > Wetlands | place: USA...
GTGCTCGGGGCGAGCAGGCGGTCGTGGCTGGGGGCGATCCTCAGCGGGCCTGGAATCGGCGCACGCACGATCCACGGGTCCGGCGACATCGACGTGCACATCGTTACCCACGCGCACATGGGCCGCAGGCGCGGGGTGCCACACCTGCACGGCAACCTGAGCCGACGGCGGAAAATCTACGGCTTCGCGATCGCCGCCGTGACGCTGCCCTTGCTCACCTTGCTCCTGACCAGCGTGCGCGCCAGCCTCAACCTGCTCAGCGACGCCCTGTGCTTCCTCGTCGCCGTGGTCATCGTGGCCCTCACCGGCGGGTTGTTTCCTGCCCTGTTCGCTGCCATCGCGGCGTCGCTACTGATCAACTATTTCTTCGTTCCGCCGCTGCACACATTCACCATCGACGACCCGAACAACGCCCTGGCCCTTGGCGTCTTCATCCTGGTCGGCGCGGCGGTCAGTTCGGTGGTCGACCTCGCCGCACGACGTACCAGGCAGGCCGCACGGGCGAGCGCGGAATCGCAGACCCTCGCGACCCTGGCCGGCACATTCGTGCGTGGCGAGGCCAGTGTGGACGCGATGCTCGAGCGGGTCCGCGAGGCGTTCGCGATGAAGTCGGCCAGCCTGCTCGAGCGGTCGGACGCCGCCGCCGGCACCGCCCCCCGCGGTCCTGCCTGCACATGGACAGTCGCCGCCTCGGCAGGCACCGGACCGGCGTCGCGTCCCGAGGACGCCGACGTGAACATGCCCGTCGGCGACGAGTTCTGCCTCGCACTGCGTGGGCGCTCGCTGCCCGCCGACGACCGGCGCGTACTCGGCGCGTTCGCGGCGCACGCCGCGGCCGCCGTCGAGCAGTACAGGCTCGCCGAGGCTGCGGAAGCTGCCAGGCCCATCGCCGAGGCAGACAGGCTGCGCGCGGCGCTGCTCGCGGCCGTCAGCCACGACCTGCGGACACCGCTCGCCGCCGCCAAGGCCGCCGTCAGCAGCCTGCGCAGCAGCGACGTCAGGTGGACCCCGGAGGAGTCAGGCGAGCTTCTCGCCAGCGCCGATGAGTCGATCGATCAGCTCTCGAGGCTCGTTGACAACCTGCTCGACATGAGCAGGCTGCAGGCGGGCGCGCTGTCGATGCAGACCATGCCGACCAGCCTGCCGGAGATCGTGGCGCACGCCCTGGCCGACCTCGGACCGCAGGCGCGGGGCATCAAGCTGGTCGCGTCGTTCGGTCTTCCGCTCGCACTCGCCGACCCGGCCCTGCTCGAACGCGTGGTGGTAAACCTCCTCACCAACGCCATCCGCTACTCCCCCGACGGCGCGCCGCCGACGGTCACCGCGAGCGCCCTTGGCGACAGGGTGGAGCTACGCGTGATCGACCGCGGCGCCGGCATCCCCGAAGCCGACCGGGACCGGATGTTCGCCCCGTTCGTGCGCCTGGACGGCCACGCCAATCCCGCCGGCGCGGGTCTCGGGCTTGCGCTATCTCGCGGCCTCACCGAGGCCATGCAGGGCACGCTTACGCCGGAAGACACACCTGGCGGCGGCCTGACCATGACGATCTCACTGCCCGTGGCATTTACTGCGGGCACAGACGGCACGCCAGCCACGCCAGCCACGTCGGCCAGGGATGGCACGCGGGCCGCCGGGACCGGGCAGGAGCGGGCATGAAACGCGTGCTCGTAGTGGACGACGAGCCGCAGATCGTCCGGGCACTGCGGATCAACCTACGGGCACGTCAATTCGAGGTGCACACCGCGGCGACCGGCACAGAGGCGCTGCGGGCCGCGGCCCGGTATCCGCCGGACGTCGTGCTGCTCGATCTCGGTCTGCCCGACCTGGACGGCGTCGAGGTGATTGAGGGGCTGCGCGGCTGGACCGATGCGCCGATCATCGTGCTTTCCGGCCGGTCCGACGCCACGGAAAAGGTGGAGGCGCTCGACGCGGGTGCGGACGACTACGTGACCAAACCGTTCGGCATGGACGAGCTGCTCGCCCGGATGCGGGCCGTCACCCGCCGCGTCCAAGCGCCCGGGGCCGAACCCCGGGTGACGCTCGGTGCCGCCACCGTTGACCTGGCCGCCCGGAGGGTGACTCGCTCGGAGAACGGCACGACCGCCGACGTCCGGCTTACCCCGACCGAATGGCACCTGATCGAGGTGCTGCTCCGGCACCCGGGAAAGCTGCTCAGCCAGCGCCAGCTACTCACAGAGGTGTGGGGCCCCGGCTACGCCGACGCCGGCGGCAATCTCCGGCTGTACATGGCGCAGCTCAGACGCAAGCTCGAACCAGATCCGTCCCGGCCGCGCTACCTGCTCACCGAACCGGGCATGGGCTACCGGTACCAGCCAGGAACCTGAGCGGATCGTAGCCCACGGTGACTAGGGCGTGTCCCGTGGATCTTTGGCAGCGCGGATCGGCGCCCAGAACGACGACCGGCGGCGTTGTCGTCGTCGCCGATAGCTCCACTATCGGCTCCTCCTCCGCCTTGCCGGTCGCCGTCTGGATCACTGCCCGCATCCACCAAGATCCACGGGACACGCCCTAGCGCAGCACGGGACATCTGGCCAGCGCCGGCACTCGCCGGAGACAACGCAGAGCCCGTGCACCGTGGGCCAGTGGTGCACGGGCTCCTGTGTTAGGTACTGATCAGGTCAGTAACCGCCCCCATACCTGCGGCACACCCGCACCGATCGCCAGTGATGGCCCCAACCATGGACCCATCGCCAGTGATGGTCCCAACTATGGACGCGTCTCCAGTGATGGTCCCAAGTATGGACGCGGACCCACCGGCAGTGAACGCGGTATGACGGCACGGACGGATGCTGCGTCACGGTGGTGCTCGCCATTGCACTGGGCATGATCCCGGCGCCGGTTGCTACGACTAGGGCGCCGACACTTGCCCACTTGGCTGCCTTGCCCTTGAGACTCATGCTTGCTCCTGTCATGTCAGGACCCGCGTGCCGGGTCCGCCAGCATGTTAGACGCCGCATTGCAACTGAACGTTTACGTATTGTACAGCATCGTCCGCCGCGAGTACGTCGCGCACGCGAGGCAGGCGTTGCACTTGGCGTGCGTGCGGCCTGGCAGACCTTGCTCGCGCCGTGCTGTGACGCTCCAGGTCATCGAGTCTGCGGAAGCAAGCTGCGGTCCGGTCCGTATGCCGTTTCGGTCCCTGGCACAGGAGCAGGAACCGTGACCCAATCCGGACCGCTACCAACAAGGCAGGCACGCCGACGGTCGGCAGCGAGATGCACACGCTGGAAGCCATCTGCGCAGCCACCAGGCACATCTTCTCCGTCGGCCAGGTCGCTGGTAGTGATCAGCTAACCTAGATCAAAAGCTAAGGAATCAGGTGACAGTCGTGACAGAGACCCAACCGGACACCTCGCAACCGGACACCTCGCCTGCATGGCTCGCGGTCATCCTCATGAGCGTCGTCACCATCGGAGCGCTCTACGTCTTTTACCTGTTGATCTGATCATGTAAATGCGCGGTCATGACCACGTCCCAGGGTTCCGGCCTGTCCAGGGTTCCGGCCTGTACACACATGCACCGGCGCTCAGCGCATGACAGTGATGGGGCCAGCGCCGACCGTGCCTGGATCGTCCGTGGTACTTTCGTAGCTGCGCTCCGGCGGGCACGTCCCGCATGACGATCTTGTGACCAGCGGGCACGGCGGTCCGCACCGGCAGACCGGGCGACTGCCCTGGGATGGCTTCATCGCATGCCGCTACCGGCTGGCCGCTCAGGTCGTCGGGCCAATGCGTGTTTACTCGCCATTCGGGCATATTCGCGGGCATGGTGGCTTTCATCATCGTTTTGCTGGTTGTCGGCCTGATCGCCGGCGCTATCGCCCGCCTGCTCGTACCCGGCCGCGACCCGATCGGGCTCATCGGGACCATCGGGCTTGGCGTCCTTGGTTCGTTCGTCGGCGGCTTCCTGGAGAACCTGATCCAGTACCACACGTTCTCCGTGCACAACTTCCACACCACGGGCATCGTTGGCTCGATGATCGGCGCCGTTGTTCTGCTGCTGTTGCTGCGGCTGAGCGGCCACGAGCGCGGCCGCTCCCGGCGCAGCCGGATCTGAGCCCATGGCGCGCGGAGAGCGCTCCGGCCGCATGCGGCGACGCCGGCTGTCGGCTATCGGCTATCGGCTATCGGCTATCGGCTATCGGCTATCGGCTATCGGCTATCGGCTATCGGTCAACGAACGGCGCTTATCACCCAGTTCAAGCCAGTTACCGGCCTCCTGAGCGCGGCCGCGCCGCCGGTGGCTTGCTAAGGTTCGTGCGTCGGTTGTGACCGGGTGTGAAAGGGGAAGCCATGCTCGGGCCGCCTTTCGTGGTCGTGGCCCTGTCGGCCAGGCTGGCGTGACCTGGCGCCCCGGGTGCCGCGGCCCCGGGCCCCGGCGCCACCCGCCCCCGCATGTGGGTCACGTCGTGGTCGCACCGGACAAGTTCAAGGGCACCCTTGCGGCCCCGCGGGTTGCCTTCCACGTCGCCGCCGGTCTGCGGCGAGCCTGCCCGGACGTGGTGGTTGTCACGCTCCCGGTGGCGGACGGCGGTGACGGGACTGTTGACAGCGCTGTCGCGGCCGGCTACCGCCGTGTCCGGGCCACGGTGCAAGGGCCGACCGGCGAACCCATCCGCGCGTCCTTCGCGATCCGCGGCAGCGCCGTCACGACGGATGGCAACGCCACGACCGATAGCGACGCCACGACCGGCAGCGCCGGAACGACCCACGGCACCGGCGCGACCGCCGATGCCATTATCGAAGCGGCCGAGGCGTGCGGACTGCGCCGCCTGCCTGACGGTGTAGCCGTGCCCCTGACCGCTACGAGCCATGGCGTCGGAGAGCTCATCGTCGCGGCCATCCGGGCAGGTGCCCGCCGGATCGTGCTCGGCCTCGGCGGCGTCGCTTGCACCGACGGAGGCGCGGGCCTTGTCGAGGCGCTTGGCGGACGCCTGCTCGACCGCGCAGGCACGCCGCTGCCGCCCGGGGGGAGCGCGCTGCGCGAGCTACACCGGCTTGAGCTCGCTCGCTTTTGGACGGTATCGGGCCCGGCGTCGCCCGTCGACGTCACCGTGGCCTGCGACGTGGACAGCCCCCTGCTCGGCCCGGACGGCGCAGCGGCCGTATACGGCCCGCAGAAGGGAGCCGCGCCGCATGATGTGGCCATTCTTGAGGAAGGGCTCGGCCGCTGGGCGGAGATAACCGAGGGGATAATCGGTCAGCGGTACCGCGACCTGCCGGGCGCGGGCGCGGCAGGCGGGCTGGGTTTCGCCGCGCTCGCGTTCCTCGGCGCCAGCATGCGCCCAGGTATTGACGTCTTGCTTGAGCGCCTCGATTTCGCCAGGCGTATCGAAGGCGCCCGTCTGGTCATCACCGGCGAGGGGTCGCTGGACGCCCAGACCTTGCGCGGCAAGGCTCCGGCGGGCGTGGCTCGCGCGGCCGCCGCGGCTGGGGTCCCGGTCGTCGCCGTCGCGGGTGTCGCTACGCTGTCCAAACACGACCTACGCCGCAGCGGCATCTCCGCTGCGTATTCGCTGACCGGCATTCAGCCAGACCTGAGGCGCTGCATGACCGATCCGGGCCCGCTCCTCGAAGATCTAGCCGGACGGCTCGCGCGTGACTGGCTCTGCGGGCAAGCGAAGCCAGCGAACGCGGGAAGGGCAGGGTCCTCGTGAGCAAGGACATGACGTATGACCTAGTGCTCCGCTCCCGCCGGACGGTGCTTCCCGACGGAGAGGCGCCCGCCGCAGTGGCCGTCCGTGATGGCCGCATCGCCGCGGTGACACCGATGCATGCCCGGCTGGACGCGGCGCGCGAGGAGGATCTCGAAGGCGTCGCGCTGCTGCCCGGGCTGGTTGACGTGCACGTCCACGCCGTTGAGCCGGGACGAGCCGCCGACAGGGCAGGCTTCGCGGCCGCGACTGCGGCAGCCGCGGCGGGCGGCGTGACCACGATCCTCAACATGCCGGGCGCGTCGCTGCCATCCACCGTGTCGGTTGAGGACTTGCGGGCTATCCAAGCGGCCGCGGAAGGAAGCTGCGGGGTCGACGTCGGGTTCTGGGGTGGTGTTGTACCGGGCAACCTGGAGGAGCTCGGCCCCCTGCACGACGCCGGGGTTGTCGGGTTCAAGTGCTTCCTGGGCGGCCGGGACGCCGCGGCCACCGCCGACGCCGCGGTCGGGGCAGGCGGCACCGGTACAGCGGAGGATTTAGTTCCGCTCGACAATTCGGGACTTCGCGCCGCGTTCACCCGGCTCGCCGAGCTTGGCCCGGACACGCTGATGGCGGTGCACGCTGAGGACTGCAACGAGATCCGGCAGGCATGCAGCCGTGACTACGGCACGTTCCTCGCCTCCCGTCCACCGCGTGCCGAGCGGCGCGCCATCGAGAAGGTCGTCGCCGCCGCGGTCGCCACCGGAGTCAGAGGGCACATCGCGCCCCTGTCAGCGGCCGAGTGCGTCGCGCTGATCGCCGGGGCGAAAGCGGCCGGCATCGCACTGACCGCCGAGACCTGCCCGCACTACCTGTTCTTCGCCGCGGAGGAGGTGCCTGACGGCGCCACCCAGTTCGAGTGCTACCCGCCGATCAGGGACCAGATCAACCGCGAGGCGCTTTGGCGCGGCCTCGAAGACGGCACGATCGACTGCGTGGCGTCCGGTCACTCACCACGCCCAACCGGGCAGCAAGATCGAGGCCGACCGGTCGGCGGTAAGCCCGCCGCCGGCGCGCGCGGGGCCGCCGGGTACTTCGGTGCGGCCCGCGGCGGCATTGCTAGCCTGCAGCTCAGCCTCCCGGCCATCTGGACGGTCGCGCGACGGCGCCGGCACGGCCTCACGGATGTGATCCGCTGGATGGCGGAGCGGCCCGCAGCGCTCGCCGGGCTGTCGTGGAAGGGGCGGCTCGCAGTCGGCTGCGACGCCGACTTAGTGGCCTTCGATCCGAATGCCCAGTTCAGGGTGCGGGCCGCGGATTTGCTTAACCCGAGTCAGGCAACGCCTTATGAGGGCAGGGTGCTCGCGGGAGCCGTCCGGGCTGTCTGGCTTCGAGGTGAACCCATTGCAGCCGGGGCGGCGTTACGCGGGCACTTGATCACGAGGACCAAGGACTGACGGCTCGTATGCTGAGCCCGTGAATGGCGGTGGCTAACCAGCAGCGCGGTAACCAGCAGCGCGGTAACCAGCAGCGCGGTAACCAGCAGAGCCATGACCGAAAGAGCCCTGGCCAGAAGAGCCCTGGCGCGGGCGGCGGCAGTGTCAGCCCGGGCGACGACCCCCAAGACCCCCACGCTGGCAGTGTCAGCCCGGGGAACGACCTCCAAGGCCCCCACGCCAGCAGGTGGCTGCTCCTCATCTACCGGATTCCCGCCGAGCCGACCAGGCTGCGCGCGGCGGTGTGGCGGCGCATCAAGGGGCTCGGGGCGATCTATCTGCAGAACTCGGCCGCGGCCCTGCCGCGCGCGGTCGGCGCGGAGCGGGCACTGCGCGCGCTGCGCAAGGAGATCACCGAGATGGGGGGCGCCGCTTACCTGCTGAGCACCGATGTGCTCGCCGGCGAGGCGGATATCGAACGGGCGTTCAACACGGCCAGGGATGCCGAGTATGAGGAGATCGTCGACCGCTGTGCGGACTTCCTGGCACAGGTCGAGAAGGAGTACGTGGCGGAGCACTTCACTTACGCCGAGCTCGAAGAGAACGACGAAGACCTGGTGAAGCTGAGGCGCTGGTTCGAGAAAGTGCGCGCCCGCGATGTCCTTGGCGCCTCAGGGCAAGCCGCGGCCGTCACGTCCCTGCTGCGGTGCGAGCAGGTGCTCGAGGAGTATGCGTCGCGCGTGTACGCGGAGGAGGGCGAAAGCCGCTGAGCGAGTCGGGATCGCTCAGGCCGACTCGGCCCGGCAGGGCACGCCCTAGGCCGGCCGGGCTCCGTCAGGCCTGCTCGGCCGGCAGGGCCCGGTCAGCCGGATCGGCAGCGCTCGCTCAGGCCGGCTGAAGGCCGTCCGCGGCGCGGCGGATGGATTCCCATGCCTGTTCGACGTGTCTTCGCTCCGTGAAAGTGCCGCCGATGGCGAGCCTGAGCGTGGCCCTGCCGCGGATCCGGGTGTGCGTGAGGAAAAGCTCACCGGATTCGTTCAGCTGCTCCATGAGCGCCATGTTGGCGGCATCCTGCTCCGGCGCGGCAAGATCGGCCAGTCGCATCCGGAAGCAGACCAATGCGAGTGGGTGCGGCGCGGGGATCTCGAAGCGCTCGTCGCCGCGAACCCAGCCGGCGAACTCGGCGGCGCACTGGACGTGCGCGCGGATGTGTGCACGGAGCCCCTCGGCTCCGTAACAGCGGATTACCGACCACAGCTTCAGCGCACGGAACCTGCGGCCGAGCGGGACCTGCCAGTCCCGGTAGTCGATGACCTGACCGGCCTCGGTAGCGGTGTTGTGCAGGTAGTCGGGCAGGATGGACAGCGCGGCGAGCAGCGGCCGGCGGTCGGCGACCCAGAAGGCGTCGCAGTCGAAGTTCGTGAGCAGCCACTTGTGCGGATTGGTGCCGTAGGAATCCGCGCAGTCGGCAACGCCCTCGTTCACCCAGCGAAACTCGGGGCAGACCGCCGCGACGCCCGCGTAGGCGGCGTCCACGTGCAGCCAGATCCCATTCGCGCGGCACACCTCGCCGATGCCGCTTACCGGGTCGATCGCGGTCGTGGCCGTGGTGCCGACCGTGGCCACCACCATCACGGGAACAACGCCCGCGGCGAGATCGGCCATCACCAGCTCGCGCAGATGCCCAAGATCCATCGCGAGCGTGCAAGGATCGACCCGGACCTTCCGCAGCGCCCGCTCACCGAGCCCGGCGATCATCACTGCCTTATCTGTGCTCGAGTGCGCCTGCTCCGACACGTAGACCGCGTACTGCTCCGAAGTACCGACCGCCCCAGCCCCGCGAGCCGCCCCGCCATCGCGAGCCGCCCCAGCCCCGCGAGCCGCCCCACCGCCGGCCACGCCGCTTGTCCGCCACGCGCCGCCGGTCGCCCTATGCAGCGCAGCGTTGAGCGCTACGAGCATCGCGCTCGAAGCACTGTCCTGGATAACACCGCCGCCCGGGCCGCCGCTGCGGAATCGCTCGGGGAGACCGAGCAGTTCGGCCAGCCAGTCAAGCACGTGCTCTTCAAGCTCGGTACACGCCGGGCTTGTCGCCCAGAGCATTCCCTGCACGCCAAGACCCGACGAGAGCAGATCACCAAGCACCGAAGGCCCTGACGCGTTGGCGGGGAAGTAGCCGAAGAACCGCGGATGCTGCCAGTGCGTGATGCCAGGGAGCACAACCCGGTCCAGATCGCGCAGGAGCGCCTCGAACGGCTCGGGGTGCTCAGGGGGGTGCGCGGGCAGCAGCTTCCGTAGCTCACCGGCGGCCGCACGCGATTGCACCGGCAGCGACTCGATCCGCTCCCAGTAGTCCGCGATCCAGTCGACCACCTGGCGCCCGTGCCGGCGGAACTCGTCGGGCGTCATGCTCGTCATGCCCCCACGGTAGGTCAGCGTGGCTGGCACCGGATGATGGAGCAATGGGAGTGCTGATTCTGCTCCGGCACGGTGAGACCGAATGGAGTGCGGGCGGCCGGCATACCGGCAGGACGGACATACCACTCACGGCTCGCGGTGAGGCACAGGCGGCCGCGTTCGCTCCCGCACTCGCGGCGTGGAACATCCGCGCGGTGGTCACAAGCCCCGCCGAGCGCGCCATTCGTACCGCGAAACTGGCCGGCCTCGGCGACGCCGAGCAGGACTCCGACCTGTGGGAATGGGATTACGGCAGCTGCGAGGGCAAGACCACGGAGCAGATCAGGGCGAAGTGGCCTGGCTGGTATCTGTGGCGCGACGGCGTACTCCGAGGCGACGCGGAGCACCCGGGCGAAACCGTGCAGGAGGTCGGCGCGCGCGCCGATGCCGTCCTGGGCCGCGTGCGTCCGCTGCTCGGCCAAAATGCGGCCCGCGGCGCCGACCACGGCGGCGGTGACGTGGTGCTCGTGGCGCACGGCCACGTGCTGCGGGTGCTCACCGCGCGCTGGCTCGGCCTGGAGCCGTCGGCTGGGCGCATGTTCCGGCTCGACACTGGGACGCTATCGACGCTCGCTTACGAGCACGGCTACCCGGTCATCACCGGGTGGAACATTTTTCCAAGCGGCAACAGGGCACCCTGCAGGCAGGGCAATTCAAAACCGTGATCCCGAACGGCTACGCGGATGCGGAGCCCAGGTCCGCGGCCAGCGGCCCAGCGCGGCATGCCACGATGCACCTGCGGGAACGCTGCCCGCGAGGACCGTCCGGCGCGAGCAGCCGCTGATCCGGTGAGGATTTTGACCGGTCCCGCGTCGCAGCCCCGGTACTGGCGCGATGGGACAGCTTCCTGCCGCGCCACCGGCTGAATGACTCTGTCGCGGAACCGAACAACCTCAACCAGGAGTACATCTCGGCACGTGTCTCCTCATACGGGCTGATGTGCCCCGCTATCGACCCCGGCGTCCTCAACGCGGACTGCCGGAGATCATGTCCCGATGAGTCGGCAACCTGGGGACCCGCGAGCGCGGCCGCCCGGCGGATCGATCTGTGACTCCGCTCAGCGAACGGACTGCCTGTTCGTTAGTGTTGACTCTGGTCGCTTTCATCGGGCACGCTGCCCGTGACGGCGGAACGGGAAACGGGAGGGACGAGCGCAGCCGCTGGCATCCGAAGCCCGGTGGCTGAACCGGCTTGTCTTGAGAGAGGATGTTCATCATGCTCGCCGCCATGCGGCAGGCAAAGATTCTGGAGCAGGTCAAGCAAGCCGGTGGCGCGCGGGTCAGCGACCTCAGCCAGATGCTCGGCGTCTCGGACATGACGATCAGACGGGATCTGGAGGCACTCGCGCAGCAGGGACTCGTGTCCAAGGTCCACGGCGGCGCGACGACCATCGAGTACGGCAGCACCGACGAGCCTGGCTTCGCGGCGAAGTCGATCCGCGAACCGCTCGAGAAAGAGGCCATCGCCGCACAGGCTGCGGCCTTAATCCAGCCTGGGTCGGCCGTGGCACTCACCGCAGGAACGACCACGTGGACCCTCGCCAGGCATCTCAGGAATGTCGCAAATCTCACCGTCGTCACGAACTCGATCAAAGTCGCTGAGGTCCTGTACCAGAATGAGCGCGCCGATCGCACTGTCGTGCTGACCGGAGGGGTGCGAACACCGTCCGAGGCGCTAGTCGGGGCGGTGGCGGTATCTACCATCCGGTCGCTGCATTTCGACGTCGTCATCATGGGCGTGCACGGGATCGACGCGCGCGCCGGGCTGACCACTCCCAACCTGACCGAGGCCGAGACCAACCGCGCGTTCGTGGACGCGGCCAGGCGGCTGATCGTGGTAGCGGATCACACGAAATGGGGGGTGATCGGGTTGAGTCAGATAGCGCCGCTCGAGGCGGTGAGCACGCTGGTCACGGACGGCCTGATCAGCAGCGAAGCGCGTAGCGTTCTCGCGGAGCACGTGGGTGATCTGCAGGTGGTGCGGGTTCCGGTGGATCGGGGCCAGAACGGCTCATGAAAAAGACGCGCATGCGCCTCTGCGGCAGCAGCAAGATCGTCCATAGCGGCGATGCGGAAGCGACGCAAGGCACGTCACGATTCCCGGCAGCTTAAGCCCGCGCCCATCACCAGCGGATTGCGGTAACGGCGCTAGGCTCATCTGCCTGGCATTCTCCGAGGCACCCGGTCACCACGGCAGTTTCCCGGTCAGGCACCCGGTCACCACGGCAGTTTCCCGGTCAGGCACCCGGTCACCACGGCAGTTTCCCGGTCAGGCACCCGGTCACCACGGCAGTTTCCCGGTCAGGCACCCGGTCACCACGGCAGTTTCCCGGTCAGGAAACAGCACGCAGCCGCTGCGACTGTAGTCGCTCGTATTCACGCATCCGCCGCCGGGCCTGCCGTACGGGCGGCGGATAGCGGATCTGCTCCGGCAGGCGGCGGGACGCATGATACATGGCGGTGAGGGTCGCCGTAGCGGCGAAGTCGGTGAGCGGGATTCCAGGCGCGCCGTACATCCTGCGCCCCCATCGGGGCAATGACGCGAACGCGAGCGTATTGAGTGGTGGCGCGACGAGCTTGAGCGCAAGCAGCCACCGCGGCACCGCCGGGTTGAACGACATCCGGAGCGCCTGCTTGGCCTCGGCACACGCATGCAGTTTCGGCCGCATGTTGTCGAAATAGGCGTCGAGTTCGGCGACCGAGGCGGGCACGTCCGCCGGGTCAAGGCCCGCCACCGCCGCCGATCTGCGCTGCTCGTCCACGAACCTGTCCAGGTCATGCCGGCAAAGCGGCATACCGCTGCGCCGCGCGATGTCCACGTACGACCCGATCTCGCCGCAGTGAACCCAGAGCAATTGCTCGGGGTCGTCGAGACGGAACCTCGTGCCGTCCGGGTCCACACCGATGAGCGTCGCGTGGATCTTGCGGATGCGGCCCGCTGCCCGGTCCACCTCGGCGCGGCTACCGAACGTGCGCACCCGCACGTAGCCGGTCGTCCGCGCGAGTCGGCCCCACGCTTCCTTCGGATCCACCAGGGTCGTGTTCTGCCAGGTACCGCGCATCGTACGGGGATGCAGCGCCTGCAGGTAGAGGGCACGAAAGCCAGCTACCCACATGATTGGCTCGCCCATGACGCGCCACGTCACCGAGCCCGGGCCGAACAGCCCCTCGTCGGCGGGAATTTTGTGGCCGGGGCATCCCGGCCCATCCGGCATGGCCATGACGCGGCTCCCTCAGAGAACTACATTCGGTTCCAGCCTAACCATGCCCGTGCCGGGTCAGGCCGTGTCGGGCTGCCTCGTCTCGTCACGAATCCAGCCGAGGTACCCGGCCGAGCCCGCCCAGATCTGGGTGGCGATGATCTCCGGCTCGTCGTAGCTGTGCAGCCTCGTCAGCATGGCGGACAGGTCCGCGTAGCGGTCAGCGGGAAGTTTCAGCATCACCAGCCATTCCTCTGCCCGCTCCATCTCCCCCTCCCACCAGTACGTGCTCGCGATCGGTCCCGCCACCTGCGCGCACGCGGCGAGCCGCGCCGCCACCGCGGCGCGGGCGAGTTCGACCGCCTCGGCCCGGGAATCTGTCGTGGTCTGCACCTGTAGGAACCCCGAGTACTCCGTGGACCGCACTGCGGCCGGGAGCGAAGCGTCCTTGGTAAGCGCTGCGCCGGCGTTCTCGGCGTCCTGGGCCTGGCCCGTCATGACAATCGATCGTACGCCGCGCGGCCGCGCATGCCGGTATCTGCTGTGGTGTTTAGCACCCTTCCGTCGATCACCCGCGCCCTGCCAATGCCACCTAGATGTGCCTTCGGCACGTGCTCATCTGCTCAGCAGCCGCCGGTCCGCGTGGTCGCCGAGCAGCTCGCCGGCGAGCCGGTTCAGCATCGCCGCGAGATCGGCATGCTGCTCGGGTGACCAGCCGGCGCACAGCCGCGCCAGCCCGTCATGGCGCGCCGCCGTCAGCCGATCCGCGGCACGGCGGCCATCCGCGGTCAGTTCGAGCAGGCCGCCCCTGCGCTCGACCAAGTCAGCGGCCACCAGCTTGTCCACGTATGGCCGTCCTTGTTCCACCGGCACACCCGCCTGCCGCGCAAGCTCCTCCCCGGACACCGGCCCCAGCCGCGCCAGCCGCGAAAGGACCCAGCAGCTCCCGGCCGGAAGATCGAGGCCGGCCATCTGGGCCAGCCGCTCGTAACCGCGACGGCGCAGGTCAGTGTCCGCAAGCTTGCTCAGCGCCCGCTCGAGTTCACCAGCCGAGGACCGCTCGGTGGGCGTGCCTCCCAGCCCTTCGCCATAGTCGTTGGCCTCCGCGGTTGCCCGCAGCGGCACCTCAGGTAGGAACCAGGCGAGGACGAATGCCGCCAGACCGACCGGGACCGCAGCAACGAAAACCGAGTGGATCGACAGCGCGTACGCGTGCACCACGACGCCGTGCAGCGCAGGCGGCAGTTGCTGCGAGGTGCCGCTCACCGGGCTCGCATGCAGCTTGGCTACATCGAATCCCGGCGGCAGGTGGACTCCAGCGAGCGCCGTGGTCAGCTCGCTGGCCAGGCGGCTGGCGAAGATCGCGCCGAAAATTGCCACCCCGAAACAGCCGCCGATCGACCTGAAGAAGGTCGCTCCCGAGGTGGCCACGCCCAGGTCGGAGTAGTCGACCGAGTTCTGCACGGCAATGACGAGAACCTGCAGGATCAGGCCGAGGCCGAGGCCGAGGATGAGGAAGTACAAGCTCATCGTGAGCGTAGGGGTGTGCTCGTTCATGCGGGACAGCAGATAGAGGCCGAGCGTCATCAGGGCGGTGCCCATGATCGGGAAGATCTTGTAATGCCCGAATCTGGAGATGAGCTGACCACTCGTTACCGAGGTCGCCAGCAGCCCTAGCACCACGGGAAGCAGGTGGACACCCGACAAGGTGGGCGAGACACCATGCACGACCTGCAGGAACAGCGGGATGAAGGTGAGCGCGCCGAACATCGCGAAGCCGGCGATGAAGCCGACCGCCGAGGCGACCCAGAACACGCGCGAAGTGAACAGGCGTAGCGGCAAAACCGGCTCGGACGCGCGCCGCTCGGCGAGCGCCCACCCGACGGCAGCGGCGACGGCGACGACCCCAAGGCCGATGATCATGCCGGATCGCCACGGGTACGTGGTGCCGCCCCAGGAGGTGAGCAGGATCACGCTGGTGGCCGCGCCCGCCAGGAGCAGCGTGCCGAGATAGTCGATCTTGTGCGGCGTCCTCGCCGCCGGGGTTCGCAGCACCACTGCGATGACGGCCAGCGCGACGACGCCGATGGGCAGGTTGATGTAGAAAACCCAGCGCCAGCCGATATTGTCCACAAAGAAGCCGCCGAGCAGTGGCCCCGCCACGCTGGCCACCCCGAAGACGGCGCCGAACGCCCCCTGGTACTTGCCACGCTCGCGAGGAGGCACGACATCGCCGACGATCGCCTGGGCGAGCACCAGAAGGCCGCCGCCGCCGAGGCCCTGCAGGGCGCGGAAGGCGATCAGTTCGCCCATGTTCCGCGATAGCCCGCACAGGGCCGAACCCACGAGGAAGATCACGATCGCGGCCTGGAACAAGCTCTTGCGGCCATACTGGTCACCAAGCTTGCCCCACAAGGGGGTCGCGGCCGTGGCGGCCAGCAGGTAGGCCGTAACCACCCAGGACAGGTGCTCCAACCCGCCGAGGTCGCTGACGATCGTCGGCAGCGCGGTCGCCACGATGGTCTGGTCAAGCGCGGCGAGCAGCATGGCCAGCATGAGCGCGCCGATGATGACCAATACACCGGTGTGTGCCTGGGTGCCCTCGGTACCTGGCACGCCGCCCTTGTTGCCGGGCGGCTGCGCGCTGTTACCCAGCCGATCTTCCATCATCCTGGCAGCACCCCTGGCGCACATGGTACAGACGAGGCTTCGGCGCCAGCCCACCCCGCCGGCCCGGCCTGACCGGGCCGGGGGCGCTGGCTTGCGGCGCCGCCTGAGGCACACGCCGTGGGACGAGCCGCGGCCAGCTCGGCGCGCGCACATCGAGGTGCGCTCGGAAACCACACCGAGACAACGAAAAAGGCCCTAAGGCCCCCAGGGCGTGCCCGCCCTAACCACTTATACACTCCAGCCGGTAGGAGGACGCAAACGCGTTAGCCTTCACGTCGAGCGGTCAGCTACAGGAAGCACGGGTATACGGATGGACAACTCCGGCTCCGGATGGCGCGAAGGCGGCCATGGCACGGGCGAAACAGAATCCGTCGAGGTGACGGTCACCGACGACGCGGCGGCGGTATCCCAGCACAAGGCGGATGCTGGCCGCCTAATCCTCATGCGCGACGCCAAGAACCCGGACGGGCCTGTACTGGCGTTCACTGAAGCCGAGTGGCGGGCTTTCATCGCCGGTGTCAAAGACGGCGAGTTCGATGACCTGGGCTAGCCGCAGGAGATGACCTGGGCGAGCCGCAGGAGATGACTGCTAGCCGCGGGATTGGTCATGGCGCTATCCGCTCGCAGAGCCAGCGGAGCGCCATCGGATACCGGTAGCTAATACCGCCATGTTTGCCGTCGAACAGCTCGAAGTGAATGACCTCGTCACACACGCCAGCAGTGGCTAGTGCCTGGCGGAACGCTGCGGCGCCCAAGTCGAGGAAGTACTCGTCGCTGGTGCCGGCATCGATCCAGATCGCGCGCACTGACCGTAGTGCGTCCGCGTACGCGGGCACCATCCGGACCGGATCCCAGCCCAGCCAGCGCTGCCATACTTCCTGGCGCAGCACACCCGTCCCGGGTTCCATCGGTAGCTCGGGCACGCCATCGTCGCGAGCTGAGAAACAGGCGGAGACGCCAAGCAGCATGAGCAGGTCTATGTCCTCGTCCTTCGGCACGTTTGGGCGGCCGCGGAAATCGTCCCACCAGCGCATGATGTCCCCGTCATGGGCGCGCAAGAGCCGAACCGCGGCGGCGAGCCCTGGGATGTAACTCATCTCGTACAACGAATCGCCCGCATGTGTGGCAAGCGCGCCGAAAAGATCTGGCCGCAGCATCGGCGTGATCATCGCGCCGAAGCCGCCGCTCGACTTGCCGCTGACCGCGCGATGGTCCCGATCGGCGAGCGTACGGTATCTGGCATCGACCCACGGGACGACCTCGTCGCACAGATATGTGTGATAAGGCCCGGTGCCTGGCGAGTTGACGAACTGGCTGCCCCCGTAGGCCGTCCAGGCATCCACGTACACCAGGATCGCCGGGGGCACCTGACCAGCCGCGAACATCGCGTCGGCCAGTTCAGGGAACGGCTGGCTGTATGCGGCCCTGTTCGCCCACATTGTGAGATGCCCGGTGTGGCCCTGGAGCACATAAACGGAGGGGTAGCGGCGCCCGGGATCGTCCTCGTAGCCGGGCGGCAGCTGAACCCACAGCGGACGCTCGTGCGGATCCCCGAGCGGATTTCCTCGCAGCACCTCGCTGGCGATCACCTGCCGATCAATGCGCCCGGTAAGATCGGCCGACCACGGTAGCATGCGGGTCTCCTCGATGACGACGCTGTCCGTGCCAGTCTGCCAGGAGGCGCCCGCTCATCCCTGCGACGGGTCGGCCACGCGGGCGAGGAACAGCGGCTCGCTGGTGCCCGTGTCGCTGACGAGCAGCAGGTAGGGCCGGTCGAACACGACATCGTGATGCCGCAACGTGATCGCGGTTGCCGTCCGGCCGCAGTGCGCTCATCGCGAGCCGCCCGTCCACGTACGGCAGGGACACCGCCGTCCAGCCGCCGGCGTCCGCAGCTGTGTGGTCGCCCACGCCGTGCAGGAACTCCGGCCGCACGGTGCGCCCAGCCGCCGCACCGGTGCAGGCCATACTCAAGAAAATCAACCGGGCACCAGTGGCCGGGCCGTGAGCGGGCCGCCGGACCGGGTGAAGGCCGACCGCAGACGCTGACTACCGTGGTCAAGAAAATCCGGTCAGTGCTGGCCGGGCCGGTTTAGCCGATCTCTATCGGCCCGGATAGCAAAGGCGCGAGCTGGCATGGAACTGTTGCGGCTGGAAGAATTCGAAACGGCGGCGCGGCCCAGGCTGCCCCCGGATGTCTGGGACTACCTGCAAGGCGGCAGCGGCACCGAGTCCACGCTTACCGCCAATTTGCACGCATTCAAGCGGATCATGGTGCGCCCTCGGGTTCTCGCCGGCATCTCGCCACCCGACCTCGGCATAACCCTGCTCGGCTCACCGCTTGACCTCCCCGTGGTGATCGCGCCCACGGCCTTCCAGCGGCTCGTCCACCCCGACGGCGAGGTCGCGGCCGCCGCGGCCGCCCGCCAGGCTGGCACGTTGTTCACCGCCAGCACCTTCGCGAGCCGCACCTTCGAGGAGATCGCCGCCGCGGCCGGAGGCAGCTGGTGGTTTCAGGTCTACTGGCTGCGGCAACGCGACGTCCTTCGCCGCATGCTGCGGCGGGCTGCGGGCGCCGGGTGCCAAGCCCTCATGCTGACGGTCGATACGCCGCACGTGGGCCGACGGTTGCGCGACATCCGCAACCGATTCACCCTGCCGCCCGGTGTTCACGCGGTCAACGTCGAATCATCCGTCATGACCGAGGCCCACGAGCACGATCCCGGCTCGTGCTGGCTGCACCAGCAGGTGACTCACGAGATCGATCCGGCCATCACGTGGGCAGATCTGGCCTGGCTCCGCGCCCAGACGCCGCTTCCTTTGATGCTCAAGGGGATCGTGACCGCCGAGGACACGGTCCTTGCGATCGAGCACGGCATCGACGCGATCGTGGTCTCCAATCACGGCGGCCGCCAGCTTGACGGGGCGATCGCCAGTATGGATGCCCTCCCCGAGGTGGTCACCGCAGCGGCTGGCCGCGTTCCGGTGCTGGTCGATGGCGGCGTCCGCAGCGGCACAGATGTGTTCAGGGCCCTGGCCCTCGGCGCACATGCCGTTCTGGTCGGGCGACCGGTGATCTGGGGCCTTGCGCACGGGGGCGCCGCGGGCGTCAGCGCGGTGCTCAAGCTGCTGCGGGACGAGCTGAGCGAGGTCATGACGCTCGCCGGCCGATCACGGCTCACCGACATCGACGCCACCGCCGTCCGGACCGTGCCCTGGTGAGAACAGGCCCTCTCACGGCTGCCAGTGAGGCCGAACTTCCCGGCTGCCACTTGCCGGAAGCTGGCTTCTGGCCGCATCGGACAATGGAGGAATCCGCATCAGCGACGCGACGGGCAGCGGACCCCAGGGGACGGGCAGCGGACGCCAGGGGACGGGCAGCGGACCCCAGGGGACGGGCAGCGGACCCCAGGGGACGGGCAGCGGACCCCAGGGGACGGGCAGCGGACCCCAGGGGACGGGCAG
>Ga0335081_10006298_pt1 | contig 18880 bp, 14 predicted proteins | sample Lox_Sample_35_FD_206713 | JGI IMG/M metagenome (GOLD analysis project Ga0335081, IMG submission 206713) | Soil microbial communities from Loxahatchee National Wildlife Refuge, Florida, United States - Lox_Sample_3.5 | ecosystem: Environmental > Terrestrial > Soil > Wetlands | place: USA...
ATCCGAATTCCGCTTGCAGCTCGCCGAGGCAATGTGCTTACCAAGCGTCTCTCGCTTCCCGCCACTACCGTCTCGGCCCGGTTCATTCCCTGTGGACCGCCAGGTTAATGCTCAACCCTGGTACACGTTCCGCTATCGCTGAGACGATGTCGCAGCCCCTCGTCCTCACGACTATTCAGACCATTCTTCTCCCAACTCCACCACCCCCTACAAAGGTGATGTTATGCAGCGAAAGCTCTCCGTCATTTTGTGGGTCCTCATTACATGGCAGAACGTTGTAATCGCACAAGCTGTAAGGCGCTATACTTGTGTCGTTAACCCATCTACCCCGGTCGCGGTGCCGGCCGGCGGCAGCTATTCCTTCACCGCGAATTGCGGCAGCGGGCCCCTGACCTGGCAGCTCACCGGGCAAGGAAGCCTTGACAACTCCGGCAACTACACCGCTCCTGCTTCCGTCAGGGCACAAAATCAGAGCCGCGGCTGCCAGCAACTGCCCAACAATAGTCCCTTCAATATACCGGTGGATTCGCTGCCGGTGGATTCGCATGGCTCGCGCTGGTTGACGCGGGTAGCGCAGGATGGCCCGCAGTATCCGAACCTCTATCATAATTTAAAGGTCGATGCGGAATACATAAGTTTCTACGACAATACTGTGGACAGCAACACGCAGCAGCAAATGATGCACTTCTACTCCGGAGATAACTCGAATGGATACCAGGACACCAGCTTCCCGATCCCAGGCGACAAGGTCTTGATCATGGAGAGCGGCAGGAGTCTGGATGCCGCGAGTGGATACGACCGTCATCTGTTCACCATCAACAAGAACACTTGCAGCGAAACTGAAATCTACAACCTATATGTTGACTTTCGCAGCGTAAGTTTCACTGCCGGCAATCCCACGCGCATTACATGGACTAGCAATACGGTGTGGCCGATTCCGCAGAACTATCAGGTCTTCATTGCCGGGGCCACGGGCGCGTGGTCGGCAGCCAATGGCAACTGGCGACTGACGCTTACCGGGGCGAACTCCGGCACGCTGCCCTTCAACTCGCAAGGTTGGGGGCCGGCACCGCGCGGCACGGTCCTGAGCGCGACGCCCGGGGGATATACCTGCTCGAACTGCAATAGCGCAAGCGGACAGAAGTTTAAGCCCAACTCCTATGCCCAAATGGGCGGCGTGGATGCTGCGGGTATGCCGATGAGCGCGCTCTCGGTGAAGATGGAAGAGTGGTATGCCGCGACCCGCGCCGGCCGCACTGACCTGGGCCACGCCGTCCGCACTACGATGTCCAACAATTACCTGTCAGCCCGGTACACCTGGCCTGCCACCATGAACGCCTACGCGGTTGCGGGATCGATCATGCAATTGAGCGCCGCCAGCAATGGCAGCCCGGCAAGGTTTACCAGTGTTCAGGATTTGTCCGTCGGTCACCCTTGCGACAATTACACCTACACTGCTGGCTGCCGGTTCTACATAAGCGTGACAGGACTGACCGGCAACTGGGCGGCTGCTGATGGCGACCAGGTCGCGACCGCAATCGACAACTACCACTTCACCGTTAATCTGAACACGACTAGTTGGGGCGTAATGCCGCCCAACGGGGCCTTTACTTTCGACTTCTTCCCCTATGGAGCGACGGTCCGGCTTAAGGCCTCGGTTGACCTGGATGGCATTTGCACCAGCACAGACTTGAACGACTGGTGCCCTTATGCCAAGGTCTGGCTGAATACCATCAAGAAATATGGGCTGATTGTGGCCGACGGTACTACCCCTGCCGACAATTGGGACAATGGCACGGTAGTCAGCGAGTTCCATCCTCCTCAGTTGATCGATGCAGCCATCAATATCCGCCGGGCCACGGCGTTGCAACCAGTCGAGAACTATCTGGAAGTAGTCGACCGATCGGGACAGCAGGTCTCTCATGACTTGGCCAGTTATCAGGTGACGAATACCAACCGCACCTACGTCACAGCGTGCGGGACCAATGGCTGTTCCTCCGAAGATATACTGCTGCAAGGCACCACCATCGGTACCGACAGAGAACGCTTAACTATAGCGGCGGGCGTTTCCTATCAATTAAATGTCTGGGTAAACGGCAATGCGAACCTGCGCGTCACGTATAGTTTCGATGGCGGTATCGCGGGAGCTTACGTGTCGTCTTCGGGTCTGCTGACCATGCCCAACTGCCCGGCCAAGCAGCGCGGCATGGTTACGGTCACTTCGGCGGCCGATCCAGACGCCTTGCCGCTGTATATCGAAGTTACTTGCCTGCCGGTGTCGGCAGATGGTGCCTACCGTCTTGCCTTGGGCAACTATAGCGGCGACTATCGGGACTCATCCAACAAGACCTGGTGGGGAAGCTGGGCAAATTATGGCTTCGATAACTACTACGAAGTTCCCGGCTTATGGTTTGGGGGTCAGTTAGGATCGTGGCAGGGAGTGTACGCTTGCTCGAATGACAGTTGGACGGGCGCGGATTCGCAACTCTACAGCCGCTCGACGTCATTCAGGGAAGACACTAAAGTGGATTTGATCCTGCCCAATGGTAGGTATAACGTCGCTCTGTATGGCGAGCCCGGCTTCGGTGGCTTGAACCAGAACAATACCTGCGGTAACCACGCGGGCCAAAACATCTACGACTGGCAGATACAGGGGCAGACGGTGCGGTCGTGGATCGATGGTTACGTAATGGCGGGTAACCAGCCATTCCAGGGTTACACGCTGACATCCCCGGTCGCGGTAACCGACAACACCTTCAACACTATTGGCCGAGTGCGTATTCCGTCGACCTATGGCATGTCGTGGAGTTCGCTGCTGGTCGCGCCGGCGCGGTCGGCCTTGTTCGGCAACCGGTAACGTGCGCTGATCGGGCGACGCAACCCAACCGCCTCCGGTCGTAGATTCGTGCGACCGGCGGATAGGGAAGCGCCGCCCGATTCTGTATCTATTGATGGGAAAGCACTTGCTTAATAATATCCATCCAAACCCGCTCCCGCCTTATAATCTGTGACGACCGTCACTGACGACCATCTCTAGCGCTGGTGCATACTGACGTTACGCATTGACTGTCCGCGCAGTGCCGGAAGTTTGTCCAATCTTCCGGGTCACGAACGACCCTCAGAAGGGAAACGCCGTCTATGACTTCTCGCTCTGTTTTGATCGCGCCGGTCCTGCTTCTCTCGCTGGTATTGCTCGGCTGCGGAGGCTCGGAGTACCGCTTCGGAAATCAGCCACGAGAGCAATACGTGACGGGACAATGGGTGTTCCAGGCCAATTCGACTACCATGGCCCACCAATATCAAGGTACGGCGACGTTGTCGCAGGTCAACCTTGGAATAAGCGGGACAGTTAACCTGCTGTTCGACTATTGCGCCCCATCAGCGCAGATCAGCGGTCAGCTCAGCAATGGACTGGTCCCAGGTATTCCGCCGGATCTCGGCCAGTCGGCTGATGTGACCCTAACGTTGCAGGAGAATGTTGCCAGTGGTGGTGCGCAGGAAGTGGACCTGAGCGGATCGGCGGCTTCCAACGGCAACTCTATGTCGGGGACATACACTGCGCCTCCCGGCTCCTGTACAACCGGAGACGTCGGCAACTGGACGGCGTACAAACAATAGTCCACAGCCCCTAACAGCCGATCAGCGCCGGGTCCGGATGCGACACCGGTAAGGGAGGCGTGTACCCACGCGCAGGGCCCGCCTCCAGTGAGATAATAAGTTAGGTCGCATCGGCCCTGTAGCTCAGATGGATAGAGCAGCGGTTTCCTAAACCGTTGGTCGGCAGTTCGACTCTGCCCAGGGCCTCCATCCCATCACACTGAAAGCGCTCTAGTTAACGGCAGGGGATGCCGTGGGCTTCCAGGCGTCTGTTGCCACTTCGTTGCCAGATAGTGATTCCGGCAGTGCCTGTTGGAGTTTTTCCATACGAAGACGCTGCCAGATATCTCCGTGAGGAAGTGGAATCTAGTTTCTCTCCTCCCGAAGGTTGGGCACTCAGCGCGTTGCTTGCAGTTTCTGAGACGCTTGCCGAGAGAGAACGCCACTCAAGCCTTACGCCGGCACTTTGCCCACAATGCTTCCACATACGATTTTGTAACCGGCCTGATAACGGAGATGTGGCCAACCTTGGAACGCTTAACCGTTGAGACCCAACAGAATTGGGTCTGTGCTGCACCGGCGGCAAGCTACAGCTCCGAGGTGACCGGGACTGCGACGGGGATGTGGACTGTAAACGTGCTTCCCTTGCCGGCCTCACTTTGGACCGAGATGCTGCCGCCGTGGGTGGTCACGATTCCATAAGCAATCGACAAGCCGAGCCCGGTGCCGTGACCGTCCGCTTTGGTGGTAAAGAAGGGATCGAAGATGCGGTTGATGTATTCGGAGGGTATGCCCAGGCCGGTATCGGAGATTGCCACCTCGACAGAATTGTCGGCACTGTTATGGCGAGTCTCGATGGTGATGGTACCGCGCTCGTTCATCGCCTGAACCGCGTTCATCAACATATTGATGAATACCTGTTGGAATTGGGAACGGTCAGCGATTACTGGGGGTAGTTGCGGCTGGAGCCGGCAAACCACGTCGATGTTGAAGAAGAGCGCCTGTTTTCCGATCAGCGACAGCGTGTCCTGAAGTACCTTGTTCAGATCGACCGCCTCCGTATTGCCTTTCGATTGCCGGGAGAATTCGAGTAGTCCCTTAACGATGTCGCGGCATCGCTCGGTCTGGCGAATCACTTCTTCCAGGTTTTCGCGGTTCGGATCTTCCTTCCGCATGTCTTCGACGGTGAGGCTGGTCAGCGCCAGGATACCGCCGAGCGGATTGTTGACCTCGTGCGCGACGCCAGCCGCCAGCATGCCGAGCGAGGCCAGCCTCTCCGATTGCGCCACCCGGGCCTGCATGGCCACGAGCTCCTCGGTCCGCTGCTTCACTTTTTCCTCGAGGGTCCGACCCCACTCCTCCAGATCGGCCTTCATCTGGCGGAGGCTTTTGAGCATGGCGTTGAAGGAGTCCGCCAGCAGTGCGATCTCCCCGGATGAATTGGATCGCACTTCCTGGTCGAACCGTCCGGCGGTGATGTTTTGCGTAGCGGCCACCATCTCGCTGATGGGGCGGGTGATGTTGTGGATCATGTAGTACGTGATACCCAGGATGAGAAGAAAGCCTGCTGTGGCAATGCCAAAAAAAGAAAAAATCACGCGGTCGCGGACGGACGTGTAGGTATTCTCAAGTCGGCCAACGGCGAGCATTCCGATCACCTCGCCGGCGTAGTTGCGGATGGGAGCGTATTCGCCGATGTACCAGTGTTTCATCACAAAGGCCCGGCCACTCCAGAGCTCACCGCGCCTCAGTACGGCCTCGCTCACTTCCGGCGGTGCGCGTGTGCCGACGGCGCGGTCGGCCGCGGTCGTTCTCATATTGGTCGAGATGCGAACATCTCTCTCGAAGATGGTGACCAATCCTATATCCACATCCTCGAAGTGCGCGCCGCGGAAGAGGAGTTTCCACACCCGATCCACGATGGCGAAGTTTCCGTTCAGAAGAATGCCCCCGCAAAGGGCTCCCACCGGCGGCGCAGAAGACCCGCCTACGGGCGCGGCCACCACCAGCGCCATCCCTGGACCCTCGCCCGCTTCCGCATCGAAGTGAACTGGGGCGCGAAAGGAAGGATTCTCATTGCCGGCCAACTCCGTAGGAACAATCTCTGTCCCCGCAGCCACTTCGCCTGCGAGTGCGGCTCTGACGACACTCACGGAAGAAACGTCCTGCGGTGCATGGACGGGTTGCGAGGCCCGGAACACAATATGTCCCCTGGCGTCCGTGAGGCTGAGAAAATCGAAGCCTGCGTCCTGGCGAACATGCTCCAGATAGGTGGAAAGAGACTCGGCATCACCGCCAGCCAGATAATGCTGTATCGCGGGACCGGCCGCGGCAAACTCCACCGACAGTTTCAGGGCCTGGAGCTGCTGTTCATAGACCATGCTCGCGGTCGCGAGGTCATCATCGACCGCCTGGCGCGCCTGCATCATGATCGTGGAACTCACGATCCAGGAGCCGACCAGCGACGTGACTAATCCTCCGGCTCCCAGGATGATCAGGTAGCTCCAGATCAGCCTTGCCTTGAGCGACAGTCGTGGTCTGTCCAAGCGCATCGTATCCATGCCTTCATGCCGCTACGCCAACACGCTGGCGGATCTTTTCCAGCAACTGAACGGTGTCCACGGGCTTGGTAAAGAACATGTCGTGAGACAGCCAGCCACCGCTTGCGGGGATTTCGAAGTCCGGCAGTCGCGTGCAAAACGAACTGAGAACGAAAATCGGCACGCTCTTCAGGGCCGGATCGCGGCGAATCTCATGAATCGTGAAGAAGCCCTCAGTCCTCTCGTTCATCATGATGTCCATCAGGATGAGGTCCGGCTTTTTCGTCTTCGCCAGCCTGATGCCCTCAGCGCCGTTGTGCGCCCGCAACACATCAAAACCATTCAGTTCGAGAAAACACGAGATCGCTTCAACAAAGTCGCAGTCGTCATCGACGATCAATATTCGCTTCTCGTCCCGCATCGCTTTGTCCCTCGGTCACACCAACCAGCTCGCGCCAGGCCGGCAAGCACACATGGAAGGTGGATCCAACGCCAACCTCGCTCTCGACCTGGATAGTTCCACCCATTTCCGAAACGATCTTCTTGCAAATATGCAGCCCCAGGCCTGTTCCCGCCGTCTTCTTCACGGAGTCGTCCTTGACGCGAAAAAATTCCTCAAAAAGGAAAGGACGGTATTTTTCCGGAATCCCAACGCCGCTGTCAGCCACCGCAATGATGACTTCCCCGCGTGCCTCGCTTCCCGAAACCGTCACCGTTCCACCCGGTTTGTTGTACTTGATGGCGTTCGTGATCAGGTTGTCAAACAGGACGTTCAAGCAGTTGCGGTCGCCCCACACGAACAGACTGTCACTCGGGAGCTGGGATTCGAGTGAGACGCTCTGGGCCGAGGCAGTCTCTTCATACGCTTTGAGGATGCCTGAAATAATGCCGTTGAGGTCGACCTTGATCCGCTCCTTGGACAGGGTCCCGCCTTCCACTTGCGCCAGGGTCAGCCAGTCCCGAATCAGATTCTGCAGCTCCTGGATGCGGGTGAGGCAGTGATCAAGCCACTCCCGCCGTCGCAACCGCATGACATCGTCTTCCCCCTCAAGATGCTTCAGGACATCCAGATACTGATAGATGGTGGCCAAAGGTGTTCGAAGCTGATGGGAGACGAAGGTAACAAAGCGCCGTTTGAGCAAGGTCCGCTCAATCTCGTATTGCTGCGATTCCATTGCCAGCCGCCGGCGCTCCAGCCCGCGATTGACGATTAATCGCAGCTCATCCGGCGAAAATGGCTTGGGCAGGAAATCGTAAGCCCCGCATCTCACCGCCTCCACGGCAGTGTCGATGGTCGCGTACCCTGTAATCACCACGATGACGATATGGGGGTCGATTTCGTGGACACGGGAAATTACCTCCATCCCGCTGATCCCGGGCATTTTTAGGTCCACGATGACCATGGCCGGTTTTACCATGGCCACGCCGTCGAGTCCGCGAGCGCCGTCTTCAAAGGTCTCGGCCTGGAGCCCCATCTTGGCCAAGATCTTTCTGCACGAAAGCCGCATCGTAGCGTCGTCGTCGATTACGACGACCTTTTCCGGCGCAGCGGGCCCGCGCGTCCCTACCGTTGCCTCGCCAAGAGATGTCGGATGCTCAAGCTGTAACGGCATGTTTTGTTCCAACCGCCTTTTCCAGAAGCCCCAAGAGCTGTTCAATATCGAGTGGCTTCGTGAGATATCCGTCGGGCCGGATCAAGTCGACCTCAGGCGACATCTGAAACAGCTCGTCCGGCGCTTGATCGATGGAAGAAATCATAAAGATCGGGATGTTGCGGAATGCAGCATATTCATCTCGATACTTGAGCGAGTGTGTCACGCCATACCCTTCCACGCTCGACTCCATCATGATGTCGACGAGGATCACGTCGGGTTTGTGCTCCACTACCGTCTGCAACCCTTCGTGTCCGGACGAGGCCTCAAGCACGCTATAACCATGACTTTCGAGCAGAGATTTCACTGCGGCGCGGAAGTCGGAATCGTCGTCGATCACGAGCACTTTTGCGGACATCTAAGCCTCCCTTTTCGCCAGGCGGCTCCGCGCCCCGGCGTCGTGGTCCGGGACGTTCCCTAGCGCGATTAAAGGCCACCGTTCCCTCAAGTCGAAGGAACTGGGAGCCTGAGAAAATCTGGCCAACCGGACAATGCTACCGAACATCGCCGGATCAGGAGATGTGAGTCTCAGCAACCAGACACCTCCAGCAAACGGGCGCGTGAGTTCCCAGCACCATAGGGATCTCTTCGCTCGGAATGTCCTTCCATTCGAAGAGTCGCAGGTCGGGGCTCAGCAGGCAGGGCTTGTGCTGCCACCGGCCAATCTCTCCCACTGGTCTTCCGCAGCAAGTGCAGACTTTGCCCTCATACCACTTGCACAGGATGGTAAGCACCAGACATTGTTCCGGTGACGCTGCAACTTGCGCCAAACATACTTGATCGCAAGGCGCCCTCTCACGCCATCGGGAGCAGTCCCGAAGGCGCAGCTCTGGGCCTCGGAAGGGAGCTGTAAGGGCGACCCGCCAGGTTGCCAGCTCCACCGCAGCCGGCTGCTTGGTTTCCGGACAAGTGACGATCCGCTTCCCACGGAACTTCAGATAAGCGTGCCCCGCTCGCCAGCAGCCCCAGCTCACGAAACCCAGCACAAGGAGAATGGCGATGATCAGAGTCATAGCACCTCCAATGGACGGCCCAACTCCTGAAGGACGCGATTCAGGATCGCCGGTATCCTGGCATCGAGCTCGGGAGATAAGCCGGTCCCGAGCGCGACGGATGAAATCGAAATGCCGAGCAGCGTGCAGCGGATAGACCGGATCATTTCAAGAAGCCTGATTGCCTGGATGGCAGAAAGGTGATGAGCGTGATCCTGGTGCTCGTCAAGCCCGGAGCTTGCGCCTTCAAATAACATCAGGCTGCCCGGCTCGGTATCCCCTTGTATGGCGTCGATGACAAGCACCCGGCCCCGGCCCTCCATCTGCCCGGCCCATCCCAGCAAGTCTGATCCGCCGCAGATAACTTCCGCATATTCGGGAAGCCGCGAGTCGCTGGCCAACCGCTCCGCCACGACGCATCCGACGCCGTCGTCGCCCATCAGCGGATTACCGAGACCGATGGCAAGGACTGGTTTCATGGTCTGCGCACCAGGTGCACGGAGCAGGAAATGCACGGATCGTAAGCACGCGCCACCATGCCCAGCCGCTGCTCAATGACGGCGTCCTCACATTCCGCAGACTGCTCCGCCACACTCCGAAAATGCTGTTCCATGCTGGCGGCGTTCAAGGCGGTTGGCGTAATTACGTCGGCCGCCATAATCCGACCGTCAGCGTCATAGGTGTAACAGTGGATAAGAAGTCCGCGTGGAGCTTCCGTGATTGCGGTTCCAGTTCCAGCGCGAACGTGCACTTCTGCCGGACGCTCGTCCTGCACCCCATGCTGGAGCAGATGCTCGACAATCTCCGCTGCCCGCTCTACATCGCCGACCAACTCAAGAGCCTGGGCCTTGTTGTTGTCCATGGGATTGTCTGCTGGCAATTGCAGCTTGAGGCGCTCCATCGCCGCCGCCAGGTTGCCGGTCAAGCGATGCGGGTTGACGGTCAGGCGAGCCAACGAGCCGACCATGAACGGTCTGCCGCGAAACGTGCTGTGTTTGGCATGCGAGTGCAGCACCGATTCTTCGTTCGTCAGCTTCTTGTACTCAGCAGCGCGCACCATGGAGCGGTCTCCATTGGAGGCGACGAGCACTTCATCGCCGGCGTAATAGCTGCCGGCATTCGGCGAAAGCAGGGCGGCATAGACCGTATGGTCGTGGCAAAAGTCCGCGGGCGGAAGCGAAGCCATCACATCGATGACGGCGGCACGGTCCTGCATTCCTTCGGTGAGTGCATTGCGCAATTCGATCAACTGGTCGAGCGTTGGCACCGTGCCAAAGCCTCCCGGCACGGCGTTGACGGGATGGATAGCCCGCCCGCCGATAGTCTCCTGAATCAGATTTCCCAGCTTCTTGAGCCGCAGCCCGAGCCGTACTGTGTCTGGCCTGTCGGCCGCCAGAGCGATCGCACTCGGACGGTTCAGGTAGTCCGGCAATGCAAGGAAGAAAAGGTGTAACGCATGACTTTGGATATTCTCGCCCAGGTACAGCAGCTCGCGAAGTAGCTCCGTCTGCGGGCTTATGCGGATGCCAAACGCGTCTTCGGTGGCCTTCAGCGACGTCAGGGAATGCGCCACGGAACAGATGGAGCAGATGCGGGACAGGATCGGCGCGACCTCATCGTATCGCTTGCCGCGGATTAGCGACTCCAGTAGTCGCGCGCCTTCGAAAACGTCGAAATGCACCTTGGCGACTGTCCGGCCTCCCAGTTCGACCGTAATGCCGCCATGACCTTCGACCCGGGCCAGGTGCTCGATAACAACGGTCCTCACTGTGCACCTCCCTGGGGGGCGAATGTCCGCAGCCGGGCGGCGACATCATGCCGGTCAAAACCCTTCTCCTCGAACTTCGCCAGTAGTGATGACGAATTGGCATCGTCGACCGGACCACGGCAACCCACGCACGGAACGCGCAAGTTGGGACAGCGCGCCTGGCAACCGGCGGCGGTGATTGGCCCGCAGCACAGCTCGCCGCGCTCGATCAGAAGACAGTTGTTCTCCAGCATGCGGCACTCGGTGCAAACCGGATACTCGGGATAGATCGGGGCGTCTCCATTCAGCAGATTGGCGATGGCCGCAAGAAAATGGTCCTTCTCGATTGGACAACCAGTAATGTTGAGATCCACCTTCACGATCTGATGGAGCGCCTGCGCCGGCACGGAATCGTAACGGAGACCCATCTCGCCGTAGACCTCCGCCAGTCGTTCCTGGCGATCGGTGCTGCCGTCCATGGCCGCAACCCCGCCCCACACGGCGCAGGTGCCAAGCGCCACCAAAATCTTTGCCCGTTTCCGAATTGCATGAAGCCTCTCGGCATCCTTGTTGCTCAGGACCGCGCCTTCCACCAGAGCAATGTCGAGCGGACAGACGGCATCGTTGTCCGAAGACGCCATCACAAAGTCCCGGATATCCACCAGGGCGACGAGGTTCAGCAGTTGGTCCTCGCAATTCAAGATCACGAGCTGATCTCCCGCACAACCGGTAAGTCCGAAGATTCCCAACCTAGGCTTGCTCATCAGATCATCTCCGGCAGGTTGATTGCGTCCCAATAGGTGAAGATGGGGCCGTGCAAGCAGGTGTACTTGTAACCGATGCTGCAATGCCCGCACTTGCCGATCCCGCATTTCATGCGCCGCTCCAGCGACATCAGAATGCGGTTCTTGGGGAAGCCGAGTTCCAGCAACTTCCGCAGCATGAATTTGTAGACCACCGGGGGGCCACAGACTGCCGCATAGGTGTGGACCGGCTCGATTTGGGCGTGGTCAAACAGGCTGGGAAGCAGGCCAACATGATCTTTCCAGGTCCCCGAAATGTCCGCGTCTACGGTCAGCAGGCAGTTGATATCGGAGCGGCCCACCAGGGCCAGCAGCTCCTCGCGGAATAGCAGCTCCTCCGGCCGCTTCGCGCCATACATCAGGGTGATGTTATTGAACTGGCCGCGATGATCAAGGGCGTACCAGAGCAGGGAGCGCAGAGGCGCCATCCCCAGGCCTCCGGCGGCCAGCAGGATATCGTTGTGCTTCATTACTTGTATGGGATAGCCGTTACCGTAAGGACCGCGTATCCCCACCACGTCATTGGCGTGCAGCCGATAGAGCGCACTGGTGACGCGCCCAGCCCGCCGCACGCATAATTCGAGAACTTCGGGACGCGAGGGAGAAGAGGAAATGGAGATGGGCATCTCGCCCACCCCGGGAACACTTACCATGACGAACTGGCCCGGCTGGTGCCGAAACGCACGCGCCCGATGCTCGTCGAGGAAGCGCATGGTGAAGAGATAGTTATCCTTCACCATCGGATCAATACGCACGATCCGTGCCCTATGCGGCTGGTAGGGGTTATCGCGCAGCACGGGAGCGTCGAGCGCGACTTCATCGGCGAGCAACATCTTGGACCTCCCGTAGCCGGTCGATGACATGCACGACGTCGATATTCACCGGACATGCGCTGATGCAACGTCCGCAGCCGACGCAGCTCGGCCTGCCATATTCCGCGACAAAGCCACGCTGTTTGTGGTAGAAGCGGAACTTGATGCGACTGGCGCGGGGCCCGCGGAAGTTTTCCCCGCTCGCTACCCGCGCGTGATTGGCGAACAGGCACGAGTCCCAGGAGCGTTGGCGAGTGCCCGCGCGCGATCCCAATTCCACGCTGTCCGCTACATCGAAGCAGTAGCAGGTGGGACACACCATGCTGCAACTGCCGCATGACAGACACTTTTCGCCGAGCTCTTTCCAGATCTCGCTCTGGTATTCCATCTCGAAGATCTCGGGAAGATCGCGGATCTCGACCTCCAGTTCGAAGGCGGAGCGCTTGTCCGCGGAGCGCTGCTTGTAGTTCTCGATGTCCGCGGCATCCACGGCCTGGAAGACGCTGCCCGCGGCCATCACCATATCGTCACCGAGTGCGCTGCCCACCAGCACTTGGTAACACTCGCCGGTGTCGTAGAAGAAGAGGTCGAAGCCGCTGTCAACAAAATCCGCCCGCATAGAGCGGCAGAAGCAATGTCGGTCGGGCGTACAGTCGATCCCGATGATGGCAATGTTCTTCCGGCGCGTCTGATAGTAGGGATCGTCGTACCTTCCCGCGAACACGCGATCGAGGATGTTGAGGGCGAAAACGTCGCAGGCATGCACGCCGAAGAGAATGATGCGCTGGTCCAATCCCTCAGTACACGGCTCAAAGCCCGCTCCGGGACTGTAGCGAAAGAGGGTTTCACGAGGAGGAAGGAAATACTTCTTGGGTGGCAGAATGGTCCGGTCGTATTCCAGCCTTGCCTCGGACCATCGGGTCAACGGTTTGAAAACATACTTCCCGTCCTGTTGAACGGGCGCATGCAACTCGCCGAACTGCTGCACGACCGATGCGAAAAGATCAAGCCTCTCCTTAGGGAGCTTGAGGATCTTCAAGGCGGCCTCCTTGACTCCCGGATCGCCGGCCTGGCCAAGAAGGCCCACGGCCACCACCCGTGCTACGGACAGAACTCCGTAGGCAGCTCTTCGCCATCGCAGCTATACAGGTGAAACGGCGCCCAAATCGATACACTGCCCAGCGGCGCCAGTCACAATCACCTACTGTGTAAACTATCCATTCTCTTGCTGTATGTCAGTGATTGAGCGCACCGCTGCCCGTGATGCCACCAGCGTCTTGCTAATCGCGAACAAAACGGCATTGATCGCGGCGGAAGGTACGACATCGTGGGCGTTCAAGGTGGATTGCCTGTTCACCTTCGCTTGCGGAGCTCATAACCTAGTCCATCGGCGCAACTTAAATGCATGTGTCCCGAAATAGGAAAACCACGGCGAATGCGCCCGAGTCATGCCTGTGACGCCTCGTCGGTCAGCCGAGAGATTGCAGTATCTGCGATGTCCGATCACAGACAGACCGTGGAGCCGGCAGTATACTTTGACTCGAAAAGCGGGCCAACCAATCGAGACACTCAGCCGTGGTGTAGCCGATCTCGCATTTGATGTCACCTATAGAAGCACCATGGCGACGCCGCCTGGGACGTAGGTACGCACCGCATGAGCGTGCCGCAAGATAACGGCACTACGAAAGAAGACCAGGGGAAATACCTGACCGTGTGGCGGCGTGTGGGGAAGAAATGGCTGATAGCAGCCGATGCCTGGTTTAGTGACCTGCCCCTATCCCATTGAGAAGCAATCCGGCATTGCTTGGTCTCACTGCGATGGGCGCAGCGATCGGAGGCTAAGGCCACGCCCTTGGGTGGGCTAATCCTATGGTGATCCCATCCCAGCAACGTCAGTCGTCAATGCAGAGCATGTGGCGGCTCCGGCCGTTGCTGGTGCTGATCGGATTCACGGCGACCATTGCCCAGATCTTGCTCATGCGGGAGCTGCTGGTAGTTTTCTACGGCAACGAGATCTCGCTGGGGCTCTTGCTTGCCAACTGGTTGTTCTGGACGAGTATTGGTAGTAGCGCTTTCGGCAGGAAGAGAGGATGGTTCCACGACCCGCGCAAGACCATGGCGGGGTTGCAGACACTCCTCGCGTTGGCGCTGCCTTTGACTATTTTGGCAGTCCGAAGCAGCAAAGGAATTTTTCTCAATGTCCCCGGCGAAGTCCTGGGGCCGTGGCCGATGTTCCTCACGGCCCTTGTCGTCCTATGCCCTTTCTGCCTGTTCTCGGGAGGAATGTTTGCCGCGGGCAGCCGCTTGGTATGTCAGGAAACCGGGGCCCTGCCGGCGAGTGCTACGGGATCCGTTTATCTTCTGGAGGCATTCGGATCCGGCATCGGTGGCCTGATCGCTAGCCTCATGTTGGTCCGTCACTACACGTCCTTCCAAATTGCATTTTGCCTCGGGTTATTGAATCTACTGGCGGCCGCCAGCTTGATCCTTCATAAACCTCTGTGGCGCAGGATTGGGTACGCGGTAATATTAGCGGTTTTTGTCGCGGGGCTGTTTCCATTCGGCGCGCCTTGGATCGAGACCCTTTCACTGGTGCGACTGTGGCACGGATTTCATCTCCTGACCAGTCAAAATTCGGCATACGGAAACCTTGCAGTAGTGGAAACAGACAGCAGCCGCACTCTTCTGGAGAACGGTCTCGTGCTATTTACTGTGCCTGATCCCCAGGCTGCGGAAGAATCCGTTCATTACGCTCTCCTGCAGCACCGTGCCCCGAGAAGCGTGTTGTTGATCGGCGGAGGACTGAATGGCAGCGCCGTCGAAGCCCTGAAGCATCCCTGGATCGAGCGGATCGATGTTGTCGAGCTGGATCCCAAAATCTTTGAGCTAGGGCAGAGTTACTTCACCGCCGAAATGGTCATGCTCCAGCACGAACCGCGTGTGCACCGGCACACAACCGATGGCCGTCTATTTCTGAAGAGCACGGCGCAGACATTTGACGTTATTATCCTCAACCTGCCGGAGCCGCAGACCGCGCAATTGAACCGCTTCTTCACCGTCGAGTTCTTCCGCGAAGCTGCCGCGAAGTTGAATCCCGGTGGCCTTCTCTCTTTCCAACTTCGAGCATCGGAGAACTACATCACGCCGACACTGGGGAGTTTCCTGCGCTGCATTAACCGGAGCTTGCTGGAAGTATTTCCCGAGGTCAGTACAATTCCCGGAGACACCGCGCACTTTTTTGCCGCCACGCAAGTGGGCACTCTGACGGCTCGTGCCGATGACCTGCTGCAAAGGCTGAAGTCCCGTCACCTGGAGACCAGCTATGTGCGTGAATATTATCTTCCCTTCCGCATGGCCCCCGATCGCATGCTCGAATTGGCGGAACAGATACGGCCCCGGCCGGAAACGCCCGTCAACCGTGATTTTGCGCCCGTCGCCTACTACTTCGATATCGCGCTTTGGAGCACCCAGTTCAATGGCAGCTATCGTGAAGTCTTTGCGGGCATGGCACGCATTAAGTTTCGCTGGATCCTATCGGGCCTGACTGCCCTATTAGTGACCGGGATATTCATTTTTGCGGTGTTGAGGCCAAAGAAGCTTCACCGTGTCTGTGTGGCAGGCTGCGTCGGCTGCATGGGCTTCACGCTCATGGCCTTGGAGGTCCTGCTGCTTCTGGGTTTTCAGGCGATCTACGGTTACGTCTATCAGCAACTGGCCCTGCTGGTCGCGGCGGTGATGACGGGCATGGCGCTGGGCAGTTGGCTGGGATTGCGTACCGTTGCCCAGCGCGACGGGATCAATTGCACTAAGCTGCGCGTCTTGGCAATCATCCAGGTTATCGCAGCCCTTTCGCCTCTGTTGCTGTACGGTTTCTTTCTGATCTGCGCCCGAAGCAACAGCCAGTTCCGGCTCTTCCTGATCGGGGAGGTTCTGTTCCCCGTAGTTGCCTTGCTCTGCGGGATGTTGGGCGGCTACCAATTCCCTGTGGCCAGCAAGCTTTTCTTCGCTGGCCGGAAAGATGCCTCCCTGGAGAACACCGGGTCTCTTTATGCCGTCGATCTGCTGGGAGCGTGTATCGGTGCCGTTATGTTGAGCGGCTATCTCGTACCGCTTTTCGGATTCCTGAGAGCAGGCATGCTGATTTTGGTATTGAATCTGGCGGCCGCCCTGCTGACGTTCATGGCCGTTTCACGGGAAAAGATGCTTCCGGTGTGATGCTCGCAGGCGGCTTGCCTTCGCTGAACACCAGCGCAGAGAACAGGAAGATATCGGTGTCATTATCCTTCCACGCCGATGCCGGCAGACCTGCCTTCCTCGCCGTCTGTTCCAGAAAGGTCTGGCGATCCCATCCTGCCTCAGCGGGCACCTGCGGAAGCAGCACGCCTTCATGATCGCCCTTCTTCATCAGAAGACCATGCTGGCCGACATGTATCTCTCGAATATCAATCACGCGCCGAAATGGCGACAGGACGGAGATCGCGTATTGCAACTCTCCCAACTCCGCCGGTATAACCGGAGGGAAGCGGGGATCTCGCAATGCCGCCAGCGCAGCCACGTCGCGGACCGTGTCGATCAGTGGCTGCATAGGAGAAACGTATCCAATGCACCCGCGGAGTTCTCCGTTCTTGGTAATGGTCACGAAGGCGCCGCGGTCCTGCTGAAGTATCGGCGACCCGGCTGGCGGCTCGTAGGTCTTGCGCTCACGCACTGCGTTTTCCACCGACTTCCGCGCAACGCTCAGAAGTTCCTGTTTCTCTTTGGGAGTCAGGGTGAAGGGCCGAGCGACGGAGGTTGTGGGCGCAGCCTTGTACAGCGCAAAAGCACTGTAGCCCACCACTCGCGAGCGATCGCCGGTCACGTCGCCCGAATTGGCGTACTTCAGCAACTCGGCACGGTTCGCGCCCAGGCGCTCAGCCGCGATCATGGCGGCTACAATCGGGCCGCCACCGCAGGCCTCCCACACATGCGTCTGCAGGTTCCGAGAGAGGTTGAAATAGTCCCACACCTCGATTGCGCGCAGCGTGTTGTGGTCGATGGTTGATGCCTCGTCATAGGGATGATAGTGCGAGAGATCGGAACTGGCGACGATGAGCGTGTCGGAGTCGTGGATCAGTTTGGCCAGCGCCACGCCGAGCGCGCGGCTTGCCTCGTAGCTCTGATCACCCATGATGATGGGAACCAGTTGGAATTGGGCAATTGTCCGCTGCAAGAACGGAAGCTGGACTTCCAGAGAATGTTCGGCCTGTTGTCCCGAACGGTCATGTCCGCGGCCCGACAACCGGATCGAAGTGCTTTGCGCAACCAGCGCTGCCGCAAAGGTCTTGTCCACCGGGATTCTGCCCAGGGGAGTGGCGTATGCGTCCCCGTCGTAAACGGCGGAGAAAGGGAATGCCTCGTAGTGCGAGGGCGCGATGATCACTACGCGGTGAAACTTGCGGTTCTTGAGCAGAGCATAGCTGTGGCCTGCGACGCCGCCGGAGTACGGATATCCGGCGTGGGGAGCAATCAACGCAAGCAGCGGCTCATTGATGGACGGGACTTGCGCTGTCGCCAGAAATCCATCCACCATCTTGCTCAATTCGTCGGGATTGGCCGGATAGAATGCTCCCGCTACCCCCGCTTGGCGTACTTTTTCTGGTGAGGTCCCGGCGTTACTGGCCGCCAACAACAACGACGCAATCAGCGCAATGAATATGCTCTTTTGTCGCATCATCACGTTCAACTCCACACGCCCGGGATGGGATGCCGGCACTTCGGGCACTGGCCTTTGTGCAGATTCATCTGCTTGATGGTGAAGCCCGCGCGTTCAATGACCAGGGTGTGGCATTTGGGACAATAGGTGTTCTCCGCAGGATGTCCCGGCACATTGCCGATATACACATATTGCAGACCTTCCGCATCGGCGACCGCCTTGAGACGCTCCAGCGTCGGCACTGGAGTCGGTGGCAGGTTCTTCAGAAGGTAGAGCGGCATGAAGCGCGTGAAATGGATGGGGACATCGGGTCCCAACTCGGTCTTAATCCAACGCGACATGTCGCGGATTTCCGCATCGCGATCATTGAGTGTCGGCACCGTCAGATATACGATCTCCAGCCACTTTCCTTGTTTGCGGACCGTGATTAAGCTATCCAGGATCGGCTGAAGCTGACCGCGCACGACATCGCGGTAATAGTCCTGGGAATATGCTTTAAGGTCAATCTTGATGGCATCCACACGCTGGCAGGTGCGCTTTAAGGGCGCCTGCTGGATGAAGCCATTCGTTACGACGACCGTCTTCAGACCGGAAGCGCGTACCGATTCAGCACAGTCGGTCACGTACTCGTTGAAAATCGTGGGCTCGCCGTAGGTGAAGGCTACGGCGGCACAGTGGTTGTCTGTAGCTAAGGTCGCCAGGTCCTTCGGTGGCAGATATCTTGCGGGCAAGTCTTCCGGTTTGGCCTGCGAAATCTCCCAGTTCTGGCAAAACTTGCAATTCACGTTGCAGCCCGCAGTGGCGACGGAAAACGCCTGCTTTCCCGGAAGAAAATGAAAAAAGGGCTTCTTCTCAATCGGATCGATGTGGGCGGCGACAACCCGCGAATGGACCAGGGTGTAATAGGTCCCGCCCCGGTTCTCACGGACCCGGCAATAGCCGCGGTCGCGGTCCTCGACGACGCACTCGCGGGGACATAGTTTGCAGCGAACCATCTTACCGGGCAGTTTCTCGTAGAACCGCGCCTCGACCCTGAATCGGGCAT
>Ga0335081_10006300_pt1 | contig 18878 bp, 18 predicted proteins | sample Lox_Sample_35_FD_206713 | JGI IMG/M metagenome (GOLD analysis project Ga0335081, IMG submission 206713) | Soil microbial communities from Loxahatchee National Wildlife Refuge, Florida, United States - Lox_Sample_3.5 | ecosystem: Environmental > Terrestrial > Soil > Wetlands | place: USA...
GCTAGGGCGCGCGGACGGCGAGGCTGGCGAAATGGTCGCCTCGCTCCTCGAAATTCCGGTAGCTGTTGAAGCTGGGCGCCGCCGGCGACAGCAGCACGACTGCGCCCGGCGTGGCTCGCCGGCGCGCTGCCTCGACCGCGTCTTCCATCGCGTCGGCGGCGATGATGCGATCCTCGCCCAGCCCGGCGTCGCGCGCAGCGTCAGCGAGTCGCGATCCCGTCACCGGGAGAACGACCAAGACCACCTCTCGTTCGGCCGCGGCTCTCGCGAGCTCGGCGTAGTCCTGGTCCCGGTCCATTCCGCCGGCGATCAGGACAACCGGCCTCTCCGGGAACGCGGCGATCGCCGCCAGGCTCGACTCCGGCGTCGTCGAGATGCTGTCGTCGATCCACTCGACCCCGTCGCGATCGAACACGGTCTGAAGCCGGTGAGGCAGCGGGACCACGCGTTCCAGTGCGTCCGGTAGGCGCGTACGAGGAAGGCCCGCGGCCTCGATCGCGGCGAGCGCGGCGCACAGGTTGAGAGCGTTGTGCGGTCCGCGGAGCGGTAGATCGCCCTGAGCAAGGACCGTGCCGTCACCATGGGCGACGGTCCCGTCGTCTGTGACGTGCCAGCCGCTTTGGACGCCGAACGGCACGCGTCGGGGACAGACGGCCACGGCCGCCTCGACGTCGGGAAACCGTGGCGGGTAGGCACAGCCAATGACCCCTGGAAGCGAGAACAGACGTAGCTTCTCGCGGCGGTACGCATCCTCGGATCGGTGCCAGTCGAGGTGCTCCCGGTACAGATTGGTGATCGCCGCCACCTGGGGACCTTGGCGCAGATCCGCGATCTGGTAGCTCGAGAGCTCGAGTACTACCCACTCGGCGACGGGCACGTCGAGCAGGTCGAGCGCGGGCAGCCCGATGTTTCCGGCGAGATGAGTGACACGTTCGCTTGACAGCAGATGCGCGAGCAGCGCGGCGGTCGTGCTCTTACCTTTGGTGCCCGTGACCGCAATCACGTTGCGTCCGCGCCGCTCTGCGATCCACAGCGCGGTCGCGGTCGTCGTCGCGATCCCGTGAGCGGCCAGCTCCTGGAGCTCCGGCTTGTGGATCGAGACGCCCGGCGAGCGGACGAGGACGTCGCAGCCGCTCAGCGCGGCGACGGCATCCTCAGGCCCGACGACCGCGGCGCCCTCCCACTGTGGCTCGGTGGCCGTGTCGGACGAGTCCTCGCGGACCACGACCGCCAGCGGCGCGCGCGGCAAGCGTTCGGTCAGCTGACGCGCGAACGAGCGCGTCTCGCGGCCGAGGCCCCACACCCCGACCCGCTTGCCGTCAAGATCCGAGAAGCGCATCCACCTGCGCAAGCAGCTCCGGCGGCACCTGGTGGTCGCCGTTCAGCGCGAACACGGGCCCGGGGTCCGCGGCGCCGGACGGAAACTGCGGCAGCACCTCGCCGGCGAGCCGCCGCACCACCCGCTGATCTCGCCACCGAGGATCGTCCGCGAGCAGCCGGATTGCCGCGAGCACCTCGCCCGTTTCTCCGACGCACTCGAACGGCTTGTGCCCGCCCGTGGCGGTGAGCAGTGCGAAACCGGCGTACTGCCGTTCGTCGTCGAGCATCTTCCGGCCGAAGATCTGCTGTAGAGCGTCTGGCTCCATGAACGGCGCGAGGATCAGGAACACGAAGCGGCACTTGTCGCAGTCGCAACACCAAGAGGTCAGGCGTAGCGCCGGGTCGAGCTTGAAGATGCGATTGCAGCTCGTGAACACGGGGTGGTACCGATCGAGCCGGGCGAACGCGCGAGCGATCGACAGCTCCGAGGCGGGCCGCAGCACCGAGAAGATCTGAACATAGGGCGCCACCTCCGCCACCGCCGCCGACAGCATCCGCTCGACCCGGAGGCTCTTGCTGAACTGATGGTTCACCTCCACGCCGTCGAGCATCGTGTTGCCCGCGGATGCGGAGCGCTCGTTAGCCAGCGCGACCGCGTCGAAACCGTTCAGCGCCGCGGTCAGCAGGGCGGCGCAGCTGACGATCGCGGTGATCGGCACGTGGCCGTTGAGCGCGCCCGCTCGGTTTAGCTCGATCAGCCGCGGGTCGATCGCCCTGGTGGCGAGCAACCGGGGGATGCCGGCCGCCGCGACCGTGCCCTCGATCGCCCCCGCATTTCCTACCGAGAACAACTTCAGCTCGAGTCCGGAAGCCCGGATGATTTCGATCGCGACCGCCGAGTCCTTGCCTCCCCCGACCGGGACCAGCACGCGCTCGGGTGTGCGACGCGAAGATCGCGGGGGCGGCACGGGCGATCGCGGAAAGTCCGGGCGCGGCAGGCCGGGCAGCCCGTTGACGAACGCGAATTCCCCGAGGCCTTCGGAGTACAGCGCCGCGAGCAGCGCGCTCGTCGCGGGCGGAGGGTCACCCGTCTCGCACGCGACGTCCGGCGGGGCCGCGGCCTTGTAATAGCTGACACCGGCAACCCAATGGAGGAGCGCGAGCAGGCCGTCGACCCGTGCGCGCTCGCCGGCCGAGAGCGTCGCCGGCACCGGGATCGTGAAGCGCTCCTCGAACTCGTAGGCGTCGTCCAACGCGTAGCGCAGGCTGACGGAGCCTTCGGGATCGAGATCGCGCCCGACGAACCGGAAAGTCTTGATCGCCGACGGGTCAAACAGCGCACGCGACAGCCGCTGGGAGCTGCTGGTCATGCGGCTAAGCGTAGACGCCGACCCCGGCGCCAAGCCGACCGCTCGCCGCCTAAAGACCCGTTCTCGGGACCTAAAGAGGGGCCGAAAACAATGTCCGTTTGCCCGATGTGCGAGCCCCGTTTGGGGAGGAGATTGATGTGCGAAGGCAACCCGCCAGAGGAGAGGAACAACCATGACCGCCCCGACCGTTCGATGCACCAGCAAGCTCCCGACCGCCCACGAGACAACGCGCCCCGAGTCGACTTCGCCCTCAGAGCGCGTAGATTCGCCGGGCGTTGCCCGACCCGACCATTCCGACAATCCGCTCGCGGTCGGGAGGACTGATTCGTAACGACTCGAGCACCTCGCCGAGCACTTCGCGAAACAGGACCGCGGCGACCAGGTACAGCTCGGCCAGCCCATACGCATCCGAGGAGTAGAGGAGCTTGTGGAACGGCGCCAGCTCGAGCGTCTCGGCCAGGACCGCGGCCGCCCGCCGGCCGACATGCGGAATCGCAAGACCGACGTCGAGGTAGACGTGCGGGAACACATTCGCGAGATACGCCGCGTGGCGGTGGTACGGATAGCAGTGGAGTAAAAGCACCGGCGAGCCCACGTCGGCGCACGCGCGCAGGAACTCGGTCAGCAGCGCGGGATCGGAGCGCGCCAGGTTGAGATCGGGATCGCCGAACCCCGTGTGAAGCTGCAGCGGGAGACCGGTCGCGAGCCCCTCCCACAGGATGTGGCGCAGGAGCACCTCGTCGTCCAGCCGACCGCCGCCCCCAGCAAGCCACCGACCGGCAGCGCGCGCGACCTCCTGGCTCGACGGCCGGCGGCTCCCGAAGAGCAGCCCATGTCGGTACGCAACGATCGACTTGACACCGACCGCGCCTGCCGTCCGGCGACGCAGGACCTCGCCGAACCCGGCTTCGAACTCGCCTGCCGCGGTGCCGCCCGCGGCGACCTCCTCGGCGACCGCCTCGAGCCGCACGACCTCTCGCGCGCCGGCGCCGCTCAGCCGCCCCAGATCGTCCATGCCCAGAAGCGCGTCGCCGGCCAGCCCGGTATCGACGAGCAGCGCCTCGAGACCGGCGCCCGCGAGCAGGCGGCGATTGGCCTCCTCTCCCCCAAGCTCCGCCCGCCGAGCGATGTAGTCAGCGGGGTCGGCCCCGGACGGAAGATCGAGAACTGGTCCGCACAGGTGGCGGACCGAAAGACCGAGCAGCGAGTCGAACGCGGTGCAACCGGGAGGCGGCGGGCGGTCAGACTCGGTGAGGAACGACTCGAACTCGGCGCGGTCGAGCGGATCCCGCGCGACCCCGTGGCAGTGGTGATCGATCAGTCCGCGCTCAGTAGACAAAGCGCGTGGCCGCCACGATCTCCACCTCGGAGGCGTCGGCAAACCGCTCGACCTCGGTCTCGCGCACGGCGACGATCGTCTCGAACAACGCGCTGCCCATCGCCTCCGCAAACGGTTCGCAGACGCGGAAATGCTCGAGCGCCTCCTCGAGGCTGGACGGCAACCGCGTCACCCCGGCAGCCTCGAGCTCGTCATCGGACAGCGTCGCGGGATCGACGGTGACCTCGGGAGGAAGCTGTAACCCTCGTTCGATCCCATCCAGCCCCAGCGCGAGGACCGCGCCGACGAGCAGGTACGGGTTCGCGGCCGCGTCAAGACACTTCACCTCCGCGTTGGTGTGCGCGCCGGCCGCCGTCATCCGGACCGCCGCCTCACGATTTTCGCGACCCCAGCATTGGTAGGGCGCCGACCAGCGCTGCGGGATCAATCGCAGATAGCTGGCGGTGCTGGGCGCGCCGATGACGAGCAGCGCCGGCAACCCATCGAGCACGCCGGCGACGAACGCCTGCGCCTCATCGGTCAGGCCGTATGGCCCGGCGCCGCCGGTCATCAGGCTCTCGCCCAACCGCCACAGGCTGATGTGAAGGTGACAGCCGTTGCCGACACCCCCGACCGTCATCGCCGGAGCAAACGAGCAGCGCATCCCGGCCCGCGCCGTGGCCGCCCTGATCGTGTGCCGCACCAGCAGGATCTGGTCCGCGGCGGTCACTGGATCGGCCGGCGCGATCGACAGCTCGAACTGCGCCGGCGCGTACTCGGGGTGGAGCTGAAGCACCTCCAGCGACTCAGCCTCCAGGAGTTGCAGCAGCTCGCGGCAGTAGTCCGACGTCTCGATCAGCCGGTCCATTCCGTAGGCGGGACCCGAGGTCGCCGGGACGAACTCGTCCCCGGCGCCGGCGTCGAGCACCCACTCGGCCTCGAATCCCATCTGCGCCTCGAGCCCTCGTTCGGCGGCTCGGCCAACCATCCGCCGTGCGAACGTCCGTTGGCAGCCCGGGTGTGGCTGGCCCTCCTGGGTGCGCCGATCGACGGGCGCCCACGCCCACCCCGGCTGGGCCGCGAGCACGACCAGACGATCGAGGTCGGGGAACAGCCTCAGGTCGCCTACCGGCCCCGTCGAAGCCGGACTCGCCGTGATCGCGTCGTCGAACATGAACACGTCGAACACCGGCGACATCCCGATCCCCTGGCGCACCGCGTTCTCGAGGCGCGCCACCGGCACCGTCTTGACCCGCGCGATTCCGCTGTTGTCGACATACGATGCCGCGACGCCGACGACACCCTTGGCAGCCAGGTCGGCCGTACGCTCCGCTGCGTTCATCCCGCGACGACCTTACCGCGGCGGCGCCGCTCGTTTCAGCTGAAAGCCGGCCCGAACCGGCACGCCGCCGCCGCCCGCTTGTAGGTCGGCGAGGCCATGTTGATCGTGTCCGGAATCGCGAGGTAGACGCCGCGTCGGATGACGGCGCTGTAGCCGCTCAGGCTCGGTGGTGGCGACGCCGTCGGGTCGGGGAAGCCCGTGACGCCGTGGGCGCGCATGCACTCCGAGAACCTTAGGGTCTCCTCAGTCGTCTGGACGCCCGCCGGGTGACGCGCGCCCGATGCGGCGAGCAGCGCGCCGCAGGACGAAGTCGCCTTCTTGTACGCCGGCGCGGATGTGTCGACCCCGGCGGGCACGACCGCGACACCGCCGCCACCCCCGCCGGCGCCGCTCGCTGATGGGTCGGGATAGTGCGGGACGCCATGCTCGCGCATGCACGCGGCGAACGCGACCGGCGAGGCAGCCTGGCCGGCGGCGGCTGCCCCGTTGCCCTTGTTCGATGACCCACACGCCGCGATCGCGGCTGCACACGTCACCGCTACGACAACGATCTGAGGCGTTCTCATGACGAGCCGCCTAGTGTCACGCGGGGTACGTAACCGCGGCATAACGGTGTTATGCCGCCGTTAGTGACGCTAGCGCCGGCTGAGCGTCCGAACGCGTCGCCGCGTCGGTTCGGGCGACGGCCTGCGAACGCGAGACGGCAGGAGATCGACGAGCCGGTCGTGGCCTCGGAGACGCACGCGCGCCGGCTCCGCATCGTCGAGCGGAAGCCCGCCTCCGGGGGTGTCCGGAGGCGTCGGCGGTCGCGGCGGCCCGTTGCCACCGCCGCCGTCGGAGTCGGAGTCGGACTGGCCGGGCGACGGCCCGCCGCGGCCGAGGATCATCGGCAGGAACACGACGGCCAGCACGAGCAGGAGGTACACCAGCCCGAGGAGGTTGATCCCGGCGACCTGTGGCGCGCTCGCCATCGTGTCAGCCTACCGCGCCGTCCCGGGCCGGAAAAGGAGGTGTCCACGACCGTTACGGGCGTGGTGTGCACGACGGTTACGAGCTACAGGTCGTGTTCGTCTGGAGCGCCTCGAGGTCGGCCCACGGGAAGTGCGCGAGCATCACGCTGGAGTACGTGTTCTCGAACTCTTGAGGCCACGGATTGGTGGCCATGCTGTTGGGATCCTGACCGAACAGCGCCACGTCCCCACCCTTGTCCCGGACCACGATGCCGTAGGTCTGGGCGGCCTGCGCGAGCATGCGCGTGATCGGAGGGAGGTTCAGGCTTGCGATGTTGACGGAGGGGTTCAGTCGAAAGCGGGTCCCCTCCGGAATCGACGTGGTCCCGGTCGAGCCGGCACCGTCGGTACGTTGCGCCGGCCACGACCAGCACTTCGCCGTGGTCTGCACGATGGCCATTGCGAGCGCGTGGTTGATGTAGCCGCGCTGGAGGTCGGCCTGCGTGACCAGGCCGCCAAGGAGTGGCAGGCTCGTGGCGGTCGCGCCCCAGTTATTGGTTTGGCCCGAGTGGGTGAAGTAACCGGGGTTGGTCGAGACGTTGTCCATCTCACCGCCCCACTGCGCGTGCCATCCGTCGGACTGCTTCTGCATCTTCCAGAACTCCCACAGCTTGTCCGTCGACGGCTGCCACACGGTCATGTGCTCGTCGGTGCCCGCAGCGGCGACCGCGGTGCTCGGGATCGGGACCGCGTTGAACTCCGCCTGGAGGTCGGGGGCCCACACGTTGAGGGTCACGTGCTGGGTCGCCTGGTTCGGGCCGACCACGTAGACCGGAACGCTGTACGAGTAGGTGTCCATCCACGTGCCGTAGGCGTTGACCTGGCGCACCAGCTCCTGGACGAGCCCGCCGGAGTTCGGATCGAGCGGTGCGGTGGCCGCGAGCGGCGCGTTCCAGAAGCTCGTCGGAGAGAACGGATTGACGGACGGCATCGGCAGCACCTGGTCGCCGGCCGGCTCGTTCGGCTGCGGCGGCGAGTCCGGCTGCGGCGGCGAGTCCGGTTGGGTTGGCGAGCCCGGTTGCGTCGGCGTGTCCGGTTGGGTCGGCGTCGCCGGCGACGGTGTCGGGGTCACCGGATCCGCGGGAGGGGTCGCCGCGAGGAGGGTGCTGGGCAGCGTCGAGGTCACGGTCGGGGATGAGGCGCCGGCACCTCCGGTCGATGAAGGGCTAACCGCCTTCGTTGCGACCGACTTGGCCGTCGTTCCATTCGTCGCCTTGGCGCACGATACGACCGCCTTCGGCTGCGGGCGCTTGCGCTTGGTCGATCGAGGCTTCTTGGGTGCCGCCTTCCGCGCGACGTGCGCCTTCTTGGCCCGCGACACGGGTGCCTTCTTGCCGCGCGACACGGGCGCCTTGACGGGCTTGGCCGGCTGGCACCGGACGACGCCGGCAGCTTGCGCCGACTGTGTCTGACCTGACATGCCGGGACCGATTAGCGCCAGGGCCAGGCTGCCGAACAGCGCCGCAAAGCTGACCATCATCCGGCGCTTCAGCTTCGGCATTTCCACACTTGGAGAATCGGCATCGTGGCCGCCTGACGTGAGGCCTGCCGATGTCCGCAGAGTTACTTCGCGTGGGACAGCCGCGCCCGGAAGCGACCCGGCCGCCGAGAACCGGGATCAGCCGGCGGGGAACCGGCTCAGGCGCCGACGTCGACCAGCTCGAGCGGAAGGTCCGACAGGATCGCCGGGCCGCCCGTGGTGACGACGACGTCGTCCTCGAGTCTGATCCCGCCGACCCCGGCCTGGTAGATGCCGGGCTCGATCGTCAGGACCGCGCGCTCGGGTAGCGGCTCGTGCGCTCGGGGAACCAGGAACGGAGGCTCGTGGATCGAGAGGCCGATCGCGTGGCCCGCGCCGTGCAGAACCGCGCCGAGATCGCTCGCCGCCTCGACGATTCGCCGCTGTGCGGCGTCGACGTCCCGTCCGGGGGTTCCGGGCTGCGCCGCGGCATTGGCCGCCTGTTGGGCTTCGAGCACGACCCGCCAGGCGCTAGTCGCCCACTCGGACGGCGCACCGACGGTCGCGCAGCGGGTCAGGTCGCCCCAGTAGCCGTCGAGGCACGCCGACAGATCAGCGCACACCACGTCGCCCCGCCGGAGCTCGCGTGGGCCGGGCTCGCCGTGCGGATTGGCGGCGTTCTCGCCGAACAGGATCAGCGGATGGGCGGCGCTCGCGCCTTGCTCGCGGAGCCAGCCCTCGACGCGCGCGTTGAGCGCGTGCTCGACGACGCCCGGGCTCATCCACTCGAATGCCCGGCGAAGTCCCTCCTGCACGAGCTCGCAGGCGTGGCGAATCCGCTCGATCTCGCCGGCGTCCTTCTGGATCCGCAGGTTCATCACCGCCGACCCGGCGGGCACGAGCCCGAATCCCTGCTCCCCAAGCGCGCGGGCGCGGGCGTAGATCAGATGGTCCTCCTCGACCCCGACGGCGTCCGCGCCCTCCAGCGCGCCGGCGAGCTCGGGCATGCCGTCGGATTCGGGGCCGTAGGAAACGCGGGCCAGGCCCGCGGGCGCGTCGTCGATCTGCCCGCGGTCGAGCGCCGGCACGATCACGGCGGAGCGCTCCGGCCGGACGACCACGCCGAAGAACCGCTCCATCTGAATCGGACGAAAGCCCGTCAGGTAGGCGATCGACTCGTCGCTCGTGATCAGGGCGGCGTCGAGACCCCCCGCGGCAACCGAGTCGAGCAGGCGATCCAGGCGGAGTTCGAGGTCGTTCACCTCAGCGCTGAGCATGCCTGCATTCAATCAGCGGCTTGCCGGACGGCGTCCCTGATCGCCTCGGCGGTGACGGTCGCGGCTCCGGCTCCGAGCATCGTGAGCGCCCACGTCTCCTCGAGGCCCGCGGGACGCGGGGGATCAGGTCCCGACGCCAGGCAGAAGACGACGTCTCCGTCGACCGGAGTGAACGCCGGGTCGACGGCGCGCGCGATCCCGGCGCTGGCCATCCGCGCGGCGATCGCGCAACTGCGTTTGTCGAGCGAGGCATCGGTGAACACACACGCGAGCGTGGTGTTCCCGGTGGCGGGTCCCGAATCGATCGCGGGACCTTGGAGCCCAAAGGGCGCCGCCATGTTCGGCAGCAGCTCCGCGGTGCGGACGAGCTGACCGCTCTCGTCGCGCGGAGCGCCGAGCAGCCTCCCGTCCTCGTCGACCACGTCGCCGAAGGCGTTGGCGACGGCGAGCGCGCCGACAATCGTTCCGTCGGCGAGCCGGGTTGCCGCGTATCCCACCCCGCCGCGGGTGGATCGCTCGCGGCCAAACAACTTCCCGACCGCCGCGCCGGTACCCGCCCCGACCGGACCGCGCTGCGGAACTGCTTCGCGCGCGTTCTCACACGCGGCGTACCCCTCGTCGGGTCCGGGACGGCGGCTGGATTCGCCCTCGACCAGGTCGTACACGACCGCGGCGGACACCAGTGGGACCGTGCCCATCGGGGTCGGGCGCCCAACCCCGCGTTCCTCGAGCCAGCGTGCGACGCCGTCGGCCGCCGCCAGGCCGAACGCGCTCCCGCCCGTGAGCAGCACCGCGGTCGGCCCCTCCGCGTTCGCGAGCGGCGACAGCGTTTCGATCTCGCGTGTTCCGGTCCCGCCGCCGCGGACGTCCACCCCACCCCGGCTCCCGACCGGCGGGACGATGACCGTACATCCGGTCCGCGCATTCGGCTCGGTCCAGTGACCGATCCGAAAGCCGGCCGGCAGGTGGAGCGCGTCCGGGTTCAGCTGGTCGACCAGTAACCGTCTCCGGCCGACTCGGCGATCGTCGCGCCCGCAGCTTCCAGCTCCTCGCGCGCCTGGTCGACGCTGATGCCTCGTAGCTCCGCCACCTCGGCCGTGGCCAGCGGATATGGCGCCCACGACAGGATCTCCTCGACCGATTCCGGCGCCGGCTTACGCTCGAGCCCCGGCGCCACATTCGCGACCGCGACCTCGTACACGGCGAACGGCTGGAAGCCGGGCATCACGACCCGCCGGCCGTCGGATTCGAATACGGCCGAGGCCGTGGAGTACCGGAGCCCGCTGCCGCTCCTCGATAGCCGGTGCGCGAGCGCGAGCGCCTCGGGCGCCGGGTCGCGGGTGGCCGCCATGTCCTCGCGCAGCGCCCTTTCGACCTGGTCTTGAGCGAGCCAGGTGTCGAGCGCGTCGGCGTCGATGCCAACGTCGCTTGCGGCGTCGTGGATCGTCTCGAGTTGGTCGAGCGGCTGGCCGTTCGAGAACGCGCGGCGGCGCAGAGCCCTGAGGAGCGTGTCGGCGCGGGCTGGGTCGTTGATACGTGTCGCGACGTACGCGCGGCAGGCCTCGATCGTCGCGTTCAGACGGTCGGGCGGCTCGGTCAGCATCGGCATCCCGTACGTCGACCGAAGCCGCTTGGCGTTGCCGGCGACCATCTCGCGGCTCAGCCCGACGTCCTCGAACGACGCGCTGTTCTCGATCAGGACGATCATCCGGCGCGTTATGTCGAGCCCGGCGCCGTAGTGCCACACGAGCTGCGCCTCCTGGCGCTGGGCGTTGAACCCGAACGGGCAGCCAGGATCGGTATAGATCGTGACCTTGACGCGCTCCATCGACGAACCCAAGCGTATCTACACGGTCGGGCACTCGACCCGTTCCGCCGAGGAGCTGCTGGCGATCCTCGGCGACGCCGGCGTTCGGCTCGTGGCGGACCTGCGGGCGTTCCCGAGCTCGCGCCGGCATCCGCAGTTCAACCGCGGTGCGCTGGCGGCCTGGCTCGGGTCCGCGGGGATCGAGTACCGCCACTTCCCTGGACTCGGCGGCAGGCGGGCACCAATTCCGGGATCGGTCAACGGTGGCTGGCATGAGCGCGGCTTTCAGGGGTATGCGGATTACATGAGCTCCGATGAATTCCAGCGGGCACTCTCCGATCTCGAGGCCGCGGCGTCGGAGTCACCCACCGCGATCATGTGCGCCGAGGCCCTGTGGTGGCGCTGCCACCGCCGGCTCATCGCCGACGCCCTCGTCGCGCAGGGGTGGCGGGTCGAGCACCTCGGCATCGATCGCGGTCCTGAGATCCATTCGCTCACCGACTTCGCGGTCATCGGCCCGGACGGCGTGCTCACGTATCCACCGGCGCAGACAACTCTGCTGGACCCGCGAGAGCCTCCAGACTCCTGAGACACTCTGTTCCAGGTTCCACGTGACACCGGAGACGTACACGTTCGAGGACGACGGGGGCATTCCCAACTCGCCGCTTCCGGTGCTCGTCTACCGCCAAGCGCTCGCGGCCGACGCGGGCGCCGCTGCCTACGAGAACCTGTTCGCAGATAACGGCTGGCTCGGGGCGTGGCGCGACGGCATCTTCCCGTTCCACCACTTCCACTCGACCGCCCACGAGGTGCTGGGAATCTCGGCCGGAACCGCGAACGTGATGCTCGGCGGACCGCAGGGCCGGACCTTCGAGCTCGGCGCCGGCGACGTGGTCGTCCTGCCCGCGGGCACCGGCCACCGCAACCTCGGCTCGGGTGCCGATCTGCTCGTAGTCGGCGCCTACCCGAACGGGATGTGCTGGGACCTGCGCCGCGGTGACCCGGCCGAGCACGACGAGGCCCTCGCGAACATCGCTCGCGTTCCGCTGCCCGACCAGGACCCGGTCGGGGGAGCGCTGGGCGAGTTGTGGCACAACCGGGGCGCCTGACCGACCCGCACGGCGCTACGCACATCTGCGTTACGCAATATTGCGTTACGCAACATTGCGTAACAGTGCTACGCTTGTTCAATGGCTGATCGGCCCCACACCACGAATCCATTCCGCTACGGCGACCTGGCACTCGACGACGCCTTCACCGACCGGGTGCAGGAGCTCCAGGAGCTCAAGGCCGATATGCGAAACGGCCAGAACGTCGTCGTCTTCGCGCCCCGCCGCTATGGCAAGTCGTCGCTGATCTGGCGGGCCGCCCACGAGCTGATCGCCGCGCGTCAGGTCCTGATCGCGCAGGTCGACCTGATGAAGACGCCGACGAAGGAGCGGTTCGCCGAAAAGCTCGCGGCGTCGATCTACGAGGACGTCACCTCGAGCCTGTTCAAGGTCAAGGACAGGGCGATCGCAGCGTTCAGAGGACTCCGCGTTGCCCCGATGATCACCGTCGACCAGGACGGTTCGCTCGCGTTCAGCTTCCAAACCGGATACGCGCCCAGCGACCTCGACGCCACGATCGAGCACCTCCTCGAGCTTCCGGCCAAGCTGGGCGCCGAGCGCCGTAAGCGTGTCGCCCTGGTCTTCGACGAGTTCCAGGAGATCGTGAACATCGATCGCCGCCTCCTGCCCCTGATGCGCTCGGTCTTCCAGGAGCAGCCCGAGGTTGCGCACGTCTACCTCGGCAGCAAGCGCCACATGATGGAGCAGATCTTCAGCGACGTGAACGAGCCGTTCTGGCGCAGCGCCCGGCAGATGGAGCTCGGCGTCATCCCGTCGGCCGTGTTCGCCGACTTCCTCCGCGCGCGCTTTCAGCGGACATCGCGCTCGATCGACGACAAGGTCATCGACCTGGTCTTGGAGACGACGCACTCGCATCCATACGGGACGCAGGAGCTCGCGTACGCGCTGTGGGAGGTGACGCCCCGCGGCCGGGCCGTCACGGCCGCTCGGTTCAACGAGGCGCTCACCCGGGTCCTCAGGTCCGAGAACGGACACTTCAGCCGAATCTGGGAGCGAGCCTCGAGGGCCCAGCGCGTCACCCTCGAGGCTCTCGCCAAGAATCCAGGCGAGCCCCCGCTCGGAAACGCCTACCGCCGCAGGCACAACCTTCCCGGTCCCTCGACGGTCCAGCGCGCGCTCGAGGCGCTCGACGACGACGAGCTGATCGAGCGGACCGGTGACGGCTACCGGATCGCCGAGCCGTTCCTCGCGGAGTGGATCCTGCGAAACGACGTCTAGTCCACCGCGTTACGCGGCATCTCCCCCGATGGCGGCCTCGTCGCCTCCCGGGTCATCGATGTCAAGGACCACCACGACCTTCTCCCGCTCAAAGAACAGCCGGATGCAGCCGAAGCCGTACTCGACGTGGTCCGGCTGCGGTATCCCGTTGTCCTCGAGAAATTCGCGCATCCGCATCTCGGCCTTAATCTTCTGTGCAAGTGTTGCCATGCACGTAAGAGCCTCGAGCGCGTCCGAAATCACCCCCCTACACGAATGATTCGCCCGGAAGATCGGGGGCGGTCCGCGCGGTGATCCACGACAGCACGCTCGCGCCGACGTCGGCGAGCAGCCCATCGTGGCGCCGCCCGGAGCAGCCGGCATAAGTGGCCAGCAGCGGCGCGTACTCGCGGGTGTGGTCGGTGTGCGGCGCGGTGGGATCGACGCCGTGGTCGGCGGTGAGGATCAGGAGGTCGTCGTCGCGGAGCAAGTTCAGCCACGTAGCAACGGCCGCGTCGATCTCGACCAGCGCGCACTCGAACCCCGTGACGTCGTGGCGGTGGCCGTAGACCTGATCGGTCTCCACCAGATTGACGAAGATCAGGCCCGCCTCGAGCTCGCGCAGTAGCCGCGTCGTCTCCGCGATCCCCGCCACATTGGTGGCGCCGGCGTGCTTGACGTCGATCCCGACGCCGGCGAACAGGTCGCGGATCTTGCCGACGGCGTGCACCGGCGCGCCCGCGTCCTGGAGCTCCTGCAAATACGAACGCCCGGGCGGAATCACCGCATAGTCCCGCCGCCCCTCGCGCCGTCGGAACGATCCGGGCGACCCCTCGAACGGCCGCGCGATCACACGACCCACCGCGTGCTCGCCCGTCATCACGCCGCGCGCAGCCGAGCAGACTTCGTATAACGAGGGCTCGCGCAGCACGTCGACGTGCGCAGCGATCTGAAGCACCGAATCCGCGGACGTGTACAGGATGAGCTCGCCGGTTTGCAGATGATGGGCACCGAAGTCCTTGATCACCTCGGTGCCGCTGTAGGGCCGGTTGCAGCAGAACCGGTGCCCGGTGGCTCGCTCGAGCGCTCGGACCACGTCAGGTGGGAACCCGTCCGGGTACGTCGGGAGCGCATGCGAGGTGACGACACCCATGAGCTCCCAGTGTCCGGTCGTCGACTCCTTTCCCGGCCCGAGCGGCCGGAGCCGGCCAAACACCGCCGGCCCAACCACCGGAGCAACGCCCGAGATCGGCACGATCGACCCCAACCCCAGGCGCTCCAACGCGGGCAAATGGAGGCCGCCGACCTGCTCGGCCAGGTGCACGAGCGTGTTCGAGCCCGCATCACGGTATGCATCCGCGTCTGGCAATGCCCCCACGCCGCACGCATCCAGCACCACGACCGCCGCGCGTCGCATCAGATCACAACCCTCCCGGCGACCCGCGCGGACACCACCGACTCCTCGCCGGCGAGCGTGAACAGCGCGCCGAGCGCGTCCTCAAAAGACTCGCTCCGCGCGAGAACCGCGGCCAGGCTGCTCCCCTCCGGTGGCCGGAGCAGGACGAAGTCCGCGCTCTTACCGACCGAGAAATCGCCGACCTCATCGGCCAACCCGAGCGCCGAAGCCCCGGCCGCGGTCGCCAGCCACAACAAGTGAGCCGGACCCAACCGCACGCCCTCAGAACCGAGCAGCATTTGCAGCTGATACGCAGCCAGGCCCTCCTTGAGCATGCCGAGTCCGGTGCCGGCGCCGACGTCGGACCCGAGCGCGACCCGGACTCCCGCATCGAGATGGCGCCGCAGCGGGAAGAGCCCGCTCCCGAGAAATGCGTTGCTCGACGGGCAGTGCGCGACGGCCGCCCCGGCGCCCGCGAGCCGGAGCAACTCAGAATCGCTCACGTGGACATCGTGGGCGAACACCGACCCGTCGCCGACCAGGCCGTACCGCTCGTACGTCTCGAGGTAGTCCGAAGCCCATGGGAACAGATCCTTCACGAGTGAGATCTCGCCGAGGGTCTCGTTCAGGTGACTGGTCACCAGAAGCCCCGGGCCCGAGCGCGCCAACTCGCCGCACGCCGACAGCAACTCGTCCGAGCACGACACGGAGAACCGCGGCGTGACCGCGTAGCGCACAAACCCCCGGCCATGCCAGCGCTTCGCCAGGTCGAGACTCGAAGCAACAGCCACGTCCGGCGACACCTGGAGGTCGGGGGTCAGGTTGCGGTCGGACACGACGAGCCCGCTCGCTACTCGCAATCCGGCGGCTTCTGCCGCCGAGAACAGCGCCTCCTGCGCCTGGGCGAAATGCGATCCGAACACCAACGCCGTGGTCGTCCCGTTGCGAGCGAGCCCCCGCACGAACTCTTCGGCGACCGGGCCCGCATAGTCCAAGTCCGCCAGCCGGGCCTCCTCCGGCAGCGTCACCGACTCCAGCCACTCCATCAGCTCGAGTCCCAGCGCTCCGATCACCCCGAGCTGCGGGAAATGGACATGGCAATCGACGAACCCGGGCAGCAGAACCGCATCCCGCGCGTCGACGACCTCGGCCTCCGCAAACGTGGCGCGGACCTCGGCCCACGAACCGCACGCCACAACCCGGCCGACGTCAAACGCCAGCGCACCGTTCGGGAACGCCTGCAAAGCGCCCGCATCCACAAATGGATTGCGAGGGGTGTGCGCCACCTGTGCTCGGACGATCGTCGTCATTTGTGAAGAGCACGTTAGGCGAAGTCCCCAACCGTCAGGCCTAGCGAATATGGTTGCCCATTCAGTCTTGTGGGCGAAAGGAGATCGTTGTGATGGGGAGGATCAGGCCGGCAGGCCTCCTGGCGGTGGCCTTGGCGGCGCTTGCTCTGGGGCTAGCCGCGTGCGGCAGCAGCAAGAGCACTAGCACGACCACTACCAGTAGCGCACCCGCATCCAGCGGAACCACCAGCGCCACGACGAGCGCGTCGTCGAGCGGCTCCAACTTCAAAGTCGGTTTGGTGACCGACATCGGCGGTCTCAACGACCACGGCTTCAATCATCTGTCCTATCAGGGCCTGCTCACGGCCGAGAAGCAACTTGGGATCAAGGGCACGGTCCTGCAGTCGAGCTCCGGTGCCGACTACATCCCGAACCTGACTAAGCTCGCGCAGGCCGGCAACAACCTTGTGATCGCGGTCGGGTTCCTGATGGCGCAGCCGCTCCAGACGGTCGCGACGAAGTACCCGAACGTGCACTTCGCGATCATCGACAGCCCGGGCGGCACCGCTCCCGACACCGCGAAGAACATCGAGGGGATCGACTTCGCCGAGCAGCAGGCCGGCTACCCGGCCGGTTACCTCACCGGGCTCTACCTGAAGGCACACAATTACACGACCGCCTCGACGGTCGGCGGGCAGAGCATCCCGCCCGTGGACCTGTACATCGCCGGCTTCCAGGACGGAGTCAAGGCGTCGGACCCGTCGGCGAAGCTGCTCAACGCGTACTCGCAGGACTTCGTCGCCGAGGACAAGTGCAAGGAGCTGGCGCTGAACCAGATCCAGGCAGGCTCCAAGGTCGTCTTCCAGGTCGCCGGCGCGTGTGGGCTGGGCGCGATCTCCGCAGCCGTACAGAGCAAGGACCAGGCGATCGGCGTCGACGCCGATCAGAGCTACCTGTCGCCGACCTACGTTCTGACGTCGGCCGAGAAAAAGGTCGATGTCGGCGTGTTCACGGCGATCAAGAACCTGATGAACGGCCAGTTCTCGAGCAACCTGCAGGAGGACATCAACAACGGCGGTGTCGGGATCGGCAAGATCGGTCCGGCCGGCGCCCAGTACGAGGCGCAGATCAACGACATCATCGCCAAGATGAAATCCGGGCAGATCAAGCCGGCGACAGTCGTGGCGGTCAAGTAGTAAGACTCGAGCCCGCCGTGCCCGGGTCCAGCCCTCCGGCCCTCGAGCTGAGAGGAATCACGAAGAAGTTCGGCTCGGTCGTCGCGAACGACCGAGTCGACTTCGACGTGGCCGCGGGAGAGGTTCACGCGCTGCTCGGTGAGAACGGCGCTGGGAAGTCGACGCTGATGTCGGTCCTATACGGGCTGTACAAGCCCGACGCCGGCGAGATCCTGATCGACGGCCAGCCGGTTGAGATCAGCTCGCCGTCGGTCGCGATCAACCTCGGGATCGGCATGGTCCACCAGCACTTCATGCTGGTATCCGTGATGACCGTGGCCGAGAACATCGTGCTCGGTCAGGAGCCGACCCAGAGCGGCGGCAGGCTCGATCTGAAGGCGGCGCGAGCTCGGGTCACGGAACTTTCTGAGCGCTACGGCCTGGCCGTCGAGCCAAACGCCAAGATCGAGGACGTCACCGTCGGCACCCAGCAGCGGGTCGAGATCCTCAAGGCGCTCTACCGCAATGCGCGGATTCTCGTACTCGATGAGCCAACCGCCGTCCTCACGGCCCAGGAGGTCAGGGAGCTCACCCACGTGCTCAACCGCCTCAAGCAGGACGGGACCGCGATCGTGTTCATTTCTCACAAGCTCGGCGAGGTGCTCGAGGTCGCCGATCGGATCACGGTTCTGAGGCGTGGCAAGAAGGTCGCCACGGTCCCACGCGCGGGCGCGACCGAGCAGAGCCTCGCGCGCCTGGTCGTCGGCCGCGACGTATTGCTCTTGGTCGAGAAGCCAGCCGGCAAGCCAGAGGGGCCGATGCTCGAGGTGCGCGACCTGTACGTACGCGACGACCGCGCGCTGGAGAAGGTCTCCGGGCTATCGATGTCAGTGCGCGGCGGTGAGATCGTCGCGGTCGCCGGCGTTGACGGAAACGGTCAGCAGGAGCTCGTCGACGCGGTCACCGGCATGTGCTCGCCGGAGTCCGGCGAAGTGATGATCGACGGTCAGAACATCGCCGGAAAGGGCGTGCGAGCGGCGACGGACGCCGGCGTGGCCCACATCGCCGAGGATCGCCAGGTCCGGGGGCTTGTCCTTCCGTTCACGCTCGCCGAGAACCTCGCGCTCCGCGAGTATCGGTCGCCGGAGATCAGCGGGGGCGGCTGGCTGCGCCTGGGTCAAATGAAGGAACGCGCCGAGAAGCTTCTGTCCGAGTACGACGTTCGCGGCGGTGGACCCGAGACGTACGCCGCGGCGCTGTCCGGCGGCAACCAGCAGAAAGTCGCGGTCGCGCGCGAGATCGCATCGGACCCCAAGGTGCTCGTCGCCCACCAGCCGACCCGTGGCCTCGACGTCGGCGCGATCGAGTTCGTGCACCGCCGGCTGATCGCGGAGCGCGACAAGGGTCGCGCGGTACTGCTTGTCTCGCTCGAGTACGAGGAGGTGAAGGCGCTTGCCGACCGGATCCTCGTGATCTACGAGGGTAAGATCGTCGGCGAGTTCCCGCCCGAAGCGAGCGAGGAGGAGCTTGGCATAGCGATGACCGGTGGGACGCAGCGGGCCGGGGTGGTCCCGTGAGCCTGCTCGAAGAGGAGCTCCAGTCCGAAGCCGACGAGAGCCACGGCGCCGCGGCAACGTCCCCGGCGGCTCTGACCGCATTCCGGCGGGGCGCCAGCGGCGTGATCGTTCCGATCATCACGACGGTGATCGCTTTCATCGCCGGCGGGCTGATCGTGGCCGCGACCGGCCACAACCCGCTCACGACGTACCAGTCGATCTTCAACGGGAC